>Ga0179591_1271607_pt1 | contig 11665 bp, 21 predicted proteins | sample CZOMad2_1_08_16f_FD_182891 | JGI IMG/M metagenome (GOLD analysis project Ga0179591, IMG submission 182891) | Vadose zone soil fungal communities from Angelo Coast Range Reserve, California, USA - CZOMad2_1_08_16fungal (PacBio error correction) | ecosystem: Environmental > Terrestrial > Soil >...
CCAAAAAAGGGCCCCAACATAAAAATCTTGATTCTGGAACCGAAAACACAAAAAAGGAATGGGAACGATTGTCCGACGAGAGAAAGGATTGTGGCTGTGGATCAAGAAACCCTTTGCGGGAAGACTAGGGAGGGAAAAAATATGATCTAACTCATACAATGACCAGAAAAGGGGAAAAGACAAATTTTGGCGGTTTGACTAAGAAGGACGATCTGGAAGGGTGCATGTGACCCTAAAAAACGAAGGGGCGTAGATGGCACGCGTACGCAGAGAGAATTTTCAATTGTGATCAAGGGGAAAAGAACAACAAAAAAGGTAGAGAAAGATGCATGAAGGATGTTAAAAAGGTTCTAAAAGGCAAGTTGTTGGATAAGTCTAATCCTGACGCCCGCCCAGGGGATACACTGTATAAAGGTCCCGAAGGAGATCTTCCGAACATCAGGGTAATTTTTTGGGGCAATGGGCCTGGAATACAAGAGAAATCTGGCGGGCTGGAGACTCCGTGCCTCACGAGGAAGGCTTGGGGTGTGAACGGAAAGATTCCGGTATCAAATACGCACGGAAAAAGAGGGGGGGCCCATTTTCCTCAGGGGGGGGAAGTCCCTGGTGGTCCTTGGAAAAGGGGGGGAGGGAAATACCGGGATTTTTGAGGAACCTCGGGGAGGGGAAAACGGGTGGGGTTTTTCTTTGGGGGGGAGACCGCTTTGGGTTGCGGGGGGGGGGGGGGTTTTGAGAAGCAGGCCGTGATGGGGAAGTCAAACACACAAAAAAAAAAAAAAAAAAAATGCCCTGTTGACTAAAAGTCAATGAAAGCAAAAAACGGCCCAACAGAACAATTTCGACAGGGTACGCAGAGAGCAAAGCCCCGTACAGGTGGGGAAAACCCTACAAGCAAACACCGGGGGGGGAGTGAGGGAAAGAGACAGGGGGAAAGGCCGAAGACTATAAGGGGGGGGGGGATAGAAAGATGCTGGAGTCCAGACAAGGTCTGGGGGGACTGCATGGCACTGAGGGGGGGTTGGGGACGCTAGCACTGAGGGTTCAGGCTGGTGAGTATCTTGTGACTGCGCTTGGGTCAGGAAGGGAACATCAGTGGAAAAAAAAGCATGTCACAATCGAAAGGAACAAAACTAGGTAAAGTGAAACGAACCACCCAAAAGGGTAACGGACAAGGGCCAGCCTCAGGAGACGGCTGTCTCCACGTAATCGGAACTAAAAAAAAAAAAATCCTGCTATTCGAAAAGCTACATAACATTTTGCGCCGGTTGACAAAAAAACTGAAAAAAGGGGGCAGCGCGCAGCTAACGAGGTCAGGTCGCGGTGAAAAAAAAGGAGAAGGCCTTTTGGGCATTACTAAAAGACAGGGGGAGTAGGCGCCGGATTGATGGGGGGTGCCTCCCATGAAAAAAATTAGGAGGGCGAAACATGAGTACTTTCAGCGGGGGAATTGGGAGCATCCTCACGGGCAAGCCAGGAATTTTGTTGAAAAAACAGAAATAGAAGGTAGAAAAGTTGTGGGGGGGAGTATCGGATTCAAAATTGTTCGGGGGGGGGGAATACAAAGAGAATATAGGGGAACACCCTCAGACAGGCTACTGGAAGTCTGGGGTGACATTAGACGGTTAGTCCGTCGACGATGTAAAAAGAGTCATGGGGGGTGGGTCATAAATCTTGGAAAAGCCCGAAAAAGGCCCTGGTGAGAAAACACACAAAAAAAAAAAGCAGGAAATGTCCTTTTTTTCTCTTTGGGAAAATTCCACCCGTTGGCCAATAGGCGGTGAAGAATTGATGCGGCAAAAGCCGAAGGAGACAAAGGGCCACTTGGAAAAGGACAACGGGATGTTTCAACGTATCCACATACACCAAGATTGGGAGGTAAGCGCTGACTCAACCCCAAAAAAGACCAACAACAGGGAAAAAATTGTCCTCTCCGTGGGTCAAATCCCACGGATAAGGCCAAAGCTTGCCTCACGGACCACAAAAAGGTTTCATTGTGAAAAAATAGAAAGTTGGGCGTCGACCTGGGAATTTGATTTCATCAGGGAAGAGGGGGGGGGGGACGCGTCTTCATGCATCGTCGTCCGTATGGTTTATGGAAAAAGGCCTAAGACAATTGATTCTGTGTCATGGGAAGGACAGGTGCATAGGGCTTGGGGGCAGAACTTTTTAGTGATAAATGGAAAAACGACAAAGCCCAACAGGGGGAACCAGGAACACGTTGCGAAAAAACCAAGGGAGCGTCATTCAAACGACATCAGAGCGTAAAGTGGTTTCCGGGGGAAAGTTGGGGGAAAAATTTCATTCCCTCAAACCCACTTGGGCTGGAAGGGTGATTGCAGGGCAACGTTTCTGCTTGGTTAACAAAAAAAGTTGTGTGGGGGGGTGGAAATGGGTTTAAAGGGGTCATGGGACCACGGTTCTTGGGTAGGTAACTGTAAGTTGGAATCGGAACAAGAAACTGCCCCTGCAAATTTGGGGGACACAAGAGAACAAGCATTTCGACTGAGGCAGGGGAGACGGCCTATCATACGCTTTTCACAAGGGAGGGGAGGGGAGCAGGGGCACTTTTGCTCGCGCAATAATAAAAGACCGGGCCTGCACTTTACGGCAAAAGGACCGATGGAAACCAGTGTAATAAAGGCTCTCTTGTACGCAGGGTGAACTGCTGGAAACGCTGGGCCGACCCATGAAAGAAGACAGGGGAGGGGTACAGGGAAAAAAGTATCTTTGTACTCCAAAGACAGCCCACAAAACCAAATTCCCCCCGGGGCACCAAAAGTACCAGTCGGAAAGAACAAGGGTTGAGCCCTCCCGGACGAAGGAGCGAAGAATGTTTTCATAACATTCTGTTCCTTGTGGAAGAAAAAAAATCCCTGAAAGAGTAACAACATAATTTAAGGAGACAGGTCCATCGTTATCTTCCAAAACAGGTAGGTGAAGGGACATTATAAAGAGAACGCAGGGGGAACAACCAGGACTATAGGAGTCTTTAATCTGTTAAGAGGAGAAAACGTAAAAACCGAACAAGATGACTCAAAACATTTTCCATTAGCAAACCTTCGCCAGGCCCCGGGCCCTCCTCACTTCACAGCGGGGGGGGCGGGCTAGGGGGAGGGTGGGCTGGGCCTGTTGGGACCCCGAAAGACACCCAAACGGGGTGTCCGCACGGGGGATCGCTTTGCAACTCACTTGCACATTTCTGCTAAGGAACCAGTGAGGAACAGAACTGATGTGCCCATCAGGCTTAATCCGGGGAAAAGGTCGAAAGCAGGGCGAAAAAAGCAACAGGACCAAAATCATAAATAGCGGTGGGAGAAAAAAATAAATCATGCTAAGGGAATGAAGAGAGAAACTGCAGCGGGTTCTTGCTCCGCGCTGTAGGGGGAGATGTGAATCATCAGTATGGTACTAAACATAAAATGGTTAACCGGAATGGGAAAAAACCAAAAAATGGAAAAAGGTGTTGCAAAGGACACCGACCGATGAAAAACAGATGGATGGTGGGGGACGAACAGAATGAATTTACTGGCAAAACTTGGGTGCCTTAAGCAAACCAGAAGGAAGACCAGGGGTTACCCGGGGGGGTGGTTGGAGGACAAAGAAGAGGGTGGGGGTGGGAATGTCGCGCTGAAAAAAAACAGTGATCTGGGCAAATGAAAGGGACCAATCCTGCATTTGAGGGATACATACCTATCAAGATAGCAAGGGGGGGAAGTAAAATAACGAAAAACGGCAAAAAAAAGACGGAAACAAAAGAAGCATGATCCCGATGATCTTCCACCCGAAAAAGTAGGCAACCGAAAAGGGGAAGGATAAAAACTGGTTTTCCTGTGAGCAAATCAGGGGGCCTGAGAAAAGGTGGGACAGGGATCTGGAAGAGTTTAAAGGGGGGTGCTCGACAAAAAAGGGTAGGGGATCGGGGTGCAGAGAAAATAAGTTGTAACAAAAAGTCCAGGGGACAAAACCCTCAAAACAAAAAAAAAAACAAAAATGTCGCCTTCTAGATAGCGACAAATTAGGCACCTGACATCCAAAAACAACAAGGCCAAAGGGGGAGGGACAACCCGGAGGAGGAATTAGTTTAACGGATGCAATACAGGGTACGTCTTGGGGGCACCCACGGGGGGGACTGGGATGTATACGTTTCGTGAAAAAAAACCGACTGAAACACTTACCAAAAATAAAACGGATAGAGGTATGGGAAAAAATAAAGTGGCTACCACAATAACAAATTTCGCATGCTTCGGGGACACTAAAAAGAAAAAAAAAAGGCACCTGGATAGGGGGGGAGGGTAAAAAGAAATAACAAGTTTGGTAGGAATGAAGGATAAAAACCGTTATCAGGATGACGGTGTGATAAAATCACTTGTAAGGGAAATCGGGGAAAAATCCTTCTTCTAGGATGGAAGTGGGAAAGGAGGTTTTATCACCCTCCTCTGACCGCTAACTGAGATAGGAGGGGGCACGCAAACGGGGGGGCAGGTTCAGCAAGCAGGGGGGGGTCAAGGGTCAGTATTCAGAAGACTACAGGATTTATACATCACTAATTTCTGATAAGGGGCGATTGGCCGCGGTTAGGTTCACGGGGAGTGGAGTAAAAGCCCCCATAGTTGAGGAGCTTAAGTCTTACCAGCAAATAAAAAACAAAATCGGCAAGCACGCTCACAGTTATGGAGAAAAAAAAGAAGAAGGCAAAAGGAACATGACGTAGCAGATTAAAAATCAAAGCGAGGGGCCCCTGGGGAACGACCCGTCAGGTAGGGGGAAGAACCTGAACATAATACTCGACGTCTTTAGGGGGGAAACATGTAGCGATGATACAACCTAAAAAACGAAGCGAACATAGGGGAGGTGCGAGTATCCATTCATTCAAGAAAGACACTCAAATTATTTCGGGGCCGAAGAGACTCCCTGTAAAACAACAAAAGGGAAGAAGAAAACAAGACTCTGCCCATAAACCTTGGGCAAATAAAGACATTTCCTTTCTACAGAGCTTGAAGCACAGCCAAAAAGACCCATAGAAAACAAAAACTCGAAAAGAGTGAAAACAGTGGACGAGCTAAGAAGGCACTTAGCAGCTGCAAGAACTCACTTCCGGAACAGTTGAAAAGATAGAAAACAACAAGCCAGCGTGAATGGGGTATCATAACTTAAAAACTAAAAGGCTATCTGGGAGAGGAAATTCGAAAAGGTAGTAAATCCCCTGGCAAACCGTTAACGGACGATAGTCGGACAGAGCCACCCAAAAAAGGGGGTGCCCGCGGAGAAAAATTTGGCATCGACCAATGGGTTGGTTCGATCCAGTGCAATGGAAACAAACGACACAACCCCCGGTTCTATCGGCCCTACCGTGGTAAAAAACCTCTGGAAAGTCAGAAACGAATTTATCCATGAAAGAGAGGGGAGTAATGGCCAAAAAGGCAGTGGGAAGGGGAAGGACGGTTTGGTTTCGATCCATAAGCGCAGTCGCAGCAAAGCAATGCTCAGGGGGGGGAAAGCCGAAACCCAAAAAAGAGGGGAAATCGCGCTGAATGAAGAAAGACCGCCAAATTGGGGGGGTTTGCATTCAAAGGAGGGGGGAACACGGGAGAATCCGACAGCAAAAACAAAAAAAAAGGGTAGGGAGGAAAAGATAGGATCACCGGGGCAAATCCGGGGGGGAATGAAGCCGGGAACACCGGTTGTGAAAGTTCGCCACTGGAAGGATCAAACGAAAAAAAAGAATGAGGGGGAGGGCTAACCAATAGATCTACGGGCACAACTAAGAAGAGGTACGCAAAGAATCAGGCACCAGGTTAGAAAACCAATGTTGAAGGGGGGTTGAGAGAAGAAAAGCAAATGACGAAGCGAGAGGACGGCGGACTTGGGGCACTAAAAAAGAAAGTGTCTCGGGGGGCACGGCCCGCAGGGATGCAAAAACAAAAAAGGGGGTGGGCAGGGAATTCAGGCACCGAAAGAAACACTGAAATTCAGATGAATCCCCAAAAAGTATTCCATTTGAACCCAAAAGTTGGAGAAATAAAGGTCAGAGATCGATGGAGCAGGCATGGGAGGGGCGGGAGAACGCCCCGAAGGAGCCTGAAAATAGGGGAACTACCTTTGTCAGTTTTTAGGACTATCAAAAAGAAAGAAAAGGGGACTTCTTGCGCAACCCGTTTCCATCCGATCCTGGACTCCAGGTGAGGGAAAAAAAAGGAAGACAAGAAAAGGGTAGAGGACTCGAAAGTGGTTACTGGGCAAGGGGGTGGCCAAATTCTTGTGTGGGGGTCAAATGATCGTCGGGTCGGGATAGGGGGGGGTCTAAAAATGGAAGACCGCTTGGTATTGGTTTGTTTGTCAGAAAAAAACAAAAAAATTGGGGTGGTTGGGCGTGGCAATTTTTGGTTTGTGCACAATGTTCGGCCAGAATGGGGGGACTGGGTCGGGACTGGGGGGAACTTAAGGCAAAGAACCAAGAAAAAGGGGGTGCACCGCTGCGCAAAACGAGCCGGCATTATTTTGGGAAACCCAGGTTGTCAGAGCTAACAAAACGCCCGGGTAAAAAGGTAAGGTCGTAATTTTTAGGCTCAAGAGACGTCAGACGTTAAAAATAGGAAGGTTGGGGGGGAAGACACCGCGATTGAAAAACTTCTCAGTACGTCATCAAAAAAAAGTGTGCCAGGACTTAGTTTGTTTGTGGCAACAGAGGAAACTGAGCAATGAGGCGGTTCGTGGTCCCGGGGTGGCTTGCTGTTCAAAACAAACAGAAACTTAAAGCAAAGAGGGGGGGGCAAGACAACATTTACAGGAGTACAGAGAAAGAAAAGAACTGATTCGCAACAAAGACTGGTATGAAAAATCAACAATGGAGGATGGGGTCAACACTAGTAAACGAAAAAAAGGAAGTGGGGGAACAAAGCGGTTTAGGAACCTGGAGTGGGAATCTACGTGGTCAGCTACCCGACTGGCAAAATTTAAAAGATAGCCTTTTAAACTGGACCGGCAAAGACACTAAACATTATTCTATAGTTAGGGGGGGATTTGGTGTGCCTCCCGAGTACAGGCAAATTTAGCACCTGATTGTAGGGTTTCAAAAAAAAAAAAAACTTGGCTTGGTAAGTGAACTGGGAGCGGGGGCAGGAAAGCTAAAAGGGGGGTAGTTCAAAGGGGTAAAAATCTTAATAAGCCGTGGGTTGGGAAGTCGAGCTTCCCCCGGCCAGAATGTCACTTGGAAGAATATAGCAAAAGGATATAGAAAAAAAATTAGGAGGAGGGACAGTGAGGGGTTGGCGGAAGCGGTACTTCGTAAAAGACAGGGGAAAGAGGTAAACACTGCGCTCATTAAAGTCCGATGTCCAGAAAGAAGGTTGGGGTTGCCGATTAAAAAGGGTGGACAAGGGAGCCATGTGGTTGTCCCCGGGCAATTTGGCACAAAGGGCGTGGGAGAAAAGGTGTGCCTATGACAATAGGGGGAGCACAAGGGAAGCGGGAAACCATTAAAAAGATTTTTCAAAACAAACACCACAAACACAAAAAAGTAAAAAAAAAAACCAACCCACACGGAGAGGCGGGGGGGGGGGGGGGGGGGGGGAGGGGGAACACGGCAATTAAAGTGAGGTCCCAGCCTCCTTGAAAGAAACGGATTCAAACAAGATAATGTGCAACATAACAAAAACGTTTATAAGGGGGGCCAATCTATGGGAACTCAACTTAAACAGCAGGGGAGTACCTTTTTTTTGGTTCTGGGGACCGATCCTGGAGGGGCAAAAAAAGTCCTGGGACGGACTGGTTTCGGTTCGGGTAGGCGAATCTATGGGTCGGAAGGACTTTTAAAATGGGGGGGGTGGGGGATCCTTCTAAACTGGAAATTAGTGAGTCATTCTGGAAAAAAAGGAGGATTACAATTTTGGTGAGGGGGTCAGGAAATAAAAGCGAACACGAACGAAGTAACCCCGTTCAACCAAAGACTCCGGGAACTAAACATCCTGAAAAAACCCAAAAGAAGGGGGGTATCTGTAGAAAACGTGCATTAATGCATTTACAAGGAGGCCAAAAAAAAACATCCAAGAGCGGGGGTCTCAAAGAAGGCCAGGGGAGGGACTGTCGGGGGACAAAAAAAAGTTAAAGGGGGGTTGAATGGGGCATTTTCACCGGGGAGTGTACCATTGTTGGGGAGGGCCCGGCTTTGGAACAGACAAAGGGAAAGATAAAACTCATGGCACAAAGACCAACCAAGATGTCCTTTAAAACGAAAATAGGGAAAATCGTTGCGGGACTTGGCAGAGCCATCTCGGATGGGGGTTTTTAACCCTGACAATATCTTTGACCAGGGTGCGGGGGCTATGAAACAATGAAATAAAGGGATTCAAACGCAAAACGATGGCCCATGGCCAAAAACGGGGGAACAGAAGAAGCAAGGCTCCATAATCTAGGAAGGGACGGACCAACCGGGACTACAGTTGGCTATCCCACCAAAACCAAACGCTGCGGGTCCGCGACCCAGTGGGGGTTTGCAGGGGGGGGGGAGAGGGGGTCGGGGTGGGGGGAGAGGGAGGAATAGTGTGAAGGGGGGAAGGGAGGGGGGGGTGGGGCGGATGGGGGGAGAGGGTACGAGGGAAGGATGGGAGGGGGGGGGCTAAGGGGGCGAGGTGGGGGGATATTGCCACGAACTTGAGGGGGGTTAGGGGGGAAGGGGGAGTGAAGGGGGGTGGAGGGGGGGGGGAATGGGTGGGCGGCACGCCCCTCGGCTGGCCGTGGGAGGGAAAGGGGTCTCGATGGGGAGTCGGGATCGCGGAGAGGGGGGGGGTAGTAGCCGGTTATGCCCTGACGGTCCAGGAAGTTCTGAAGGGAGCGCAGCAAAATTGAAAACTCACAGAAAAAATGATCTTGGGGGGGTTTGGTCTGTAATAATAAGCCCGAGGGCCTCTACCGGGCCCGCTAATAAAGAAGGGGGAAAATGGAACCGTTCTCAACACCAAACAACTTGGGAAATAATAAAAAAAATAACCGCTGCCCTTCCTAAAACTTCGGTCATATCTTCCGGAGGTTGACCATGCAAAAAGAGCAAGCCGCAAAAAGGGCGAGGAAGTCCACAGCCAGGCTGTTCCTACACCATGCTGGGGGTGTGGGCGGTGAGTTTAGGGTTTTATGGATGGGAAAATTAGTCCCGTGTGGGGCAAAAACCTCCTTAGGGGGGTTCTCTCCCGGATAATAAGCATCAATGAACTTGGGAGGGAACTATCAGGGGGGCCAAATGCTGGAACAGAAATGAAATAAGAAGGTAGAATGGGCAATGGCTAGCACAAGATCGTGCCATAATAAATGAGAAGAGTAAGTCCCGCCGAAAAGAAGGGCGAAAAAAAGCTCTGAAACGAAAAAACTGGGGTGGCAGTTTTTGTACCCATTGCCTTCTTGCAAGCATAAGCTTCACCCAGGATGAAATAAACCAGGTAAAAAGGGGTCCGAACAAATGCCAAGAAAAATAACAAAAAAGGAAGGGTTCCCGGCCGAAAATCCGTGGAAAAAAGAAAAAGAAAAACAAGGAGGATGAATGGGGTCTAATACAGGTTAAAGTGTCAAACAGTTTTTTACCCAGAAATGACGAGGGTGGAGGGCGATGTGGTTGAAACCAGAGAGGGTTTGTTGTCAAAGAAAGGGTCTAGTGAGGGGAGAAATTGAATCTTTTCAATTACAAAGGTCCGCCCCCAAAGGAGGAGTTGAAGGAATCAAAGCAACAAGAAGGAACATTGGGTAAATAACCATAAGAAAAGGAAAAGAGGTTCTCGCGTTCCCGCACTAAAACCAGTATCCTCATTGTGCGGCCTCCAAAAAAGGGGGGCAGATCCGAAACCCCTGTGTGTTGACCGTTAGGCCAAGCTTGAAATCTAAAAGGGGGAAAAAGGGTGATAAAAGGAGAGTGTTGAAAAGGGTGGGGTGTTGGACTGAAGGCGGGCCAAACTTATGAAGATCGCTGGGGGGAGTATAAAATAATTGTGACCTCCTGGGAAAAGGGAGAAGCCCCTGGGGAAGGAGTGCAGCTAGGATCCTGTCTGCACAAATCAGGATGTTTGTCCAAAAGAGACCCCAAATAGGCGTCTGAACAAGTGCATTAGAAAGGGAAAACTGTCCCAAGTTTACGTGGGGCAACCATACTTGCGACACAGAGGTTTGAAATAGGAGATAAGGGGGAGGCAACACAGGAACCCTTAAAACCGATGGGAGGGAAGAGGCCAAAGGGGGCAGAATATAAGAAATCCACCAAAAAATTTGGAGCACCTCGTCGAACGAACTGGCTACCAAATCTGTAATATGCATAAATAAAAAACGGGGACTGGGGAGTGTCCACAAACAAAATCAAGAGGGGAAAAGAAAGAAACGGTTCGAAGAAGAACATGTTTTGAAAACGCCATGAATCGACCCACAAAAATCAAGTCATATGTAATTTATTTGAAAGGTGAAACTGAACAGCTGAAAAAAAACCGCGACAGGGTAAAAAAACAATCGATAATCGGAGCGACAATCGATGCCCGAGGGTCAAAAAACGGGCGGCCCAAGGACAAGTCGTCCCTGTAGGTCGGAAAAGGAGGAAGGGGGTCAGGACCGAGGCCAGGCACGAACAATGCGAGGGCAAGTTAGTCAAAAAAGTGGGGTCAACAACGAAAGGGGGGGGCACATATGAGGGTGGAAAAAAGGAGGGAAAACCGAAAGAAAGCCGCAGACACTAAAAACCAGCCAGTAGGGTTCCAAAAGGGAAAAAAAAGGTCTCAGGGGGGAAGGCCGAAAAGGAAAGGGGAACAAGCCCTGGGCTATACCATAAAAAAAAGCAGAAAACGGTAGAGGGAAGAAAATCATAATACACAATTTGGGGGCCGCGGGGAAGTGTGAAAAAAATAAAGGACGGGGAGTTAAACAGGGAAATGTATTGGAAATTTAACATGGAAAAGAAGAAAAACCAAAAGGAAAAAGGAGTGAGAGACCCCAGCCTCTCCTTATAAGACAACACAAAAAACCAGAAACAAAAAAAGAGCTTCCCAAAAACACAAGTTGAGAAGGGAGGCAAGATTAACAAGCACCCCGAGGCAATCACCCCTATAAAAGACATAATTCCACCCTAAAAAAGAAGGAGTAAGAGCGATAAAGGGGGACCTTAAGTAAGACGTCAAGGCGAAAGGAGTCAAATCAAGTCGGGAGTGTAATCGAAGGGACACAGCATAAAAGTATCGGGATCAAGTAGAATGAAAATTAACGTCGAAATAGACGGGGTCGTGTCGGCGATAGGGGGGAGGGAGCAGAAAAAGATATCAGGAAGGATCCAACTTCAACATTGGGACCGCCTCGACAGAAATTCAGAGGAAAGCTTTGGGACAAGGAACCGTGGGTGTCTTTCCAAACACCAACACAAAAAATGGTAGCACGTTGACGCAAGGCGCAAGAAAGCTCCGCGGTGAAAAATTTTGAAAAAAGATATTTCCTCTATAGAGGGGGGGGCCTTAGCAGCAAGGACAACAAAAAGGTTAATACGGGTGGGAACGTCAATGGGGGTTAGAAAAGAAAAAGAGCCAGGGAGCACCCGGAACTATAAACAAAGGTTTCAGACCATACAAAAGAAAAAAAAAAAAAGGATCTAGGAAAAAGGGACGAAGTCCCTCAACAGGGGGTGGGTTCACGTCGAGAGTTGCCCGGGGAC
>Ga0179591_1322156_pt1 | contig 11665 bp, 16 predicted proteins | sample CZOMad2_1_08_16f_FD_182891 | JGI IMG/M metagenome (GOLD analysis project Ga0179591, IMG submission 182891) | Vadose zone soil fungal communities from Angelo Coast Range Reserve, California, USA - CZOMad2_1_08_16fungal (PacBio error correction) | ecosystem: Environmental > Terrestrial > Soil >...
AGGGGCCCTGTGCACGGGAAAACCCTGGGTCACAAAAGAATATGGAAGACCAACAGTGATACTAAATAACGGAAGAGTCACGGGCTGGAGTGATTGGAGGGGAAAGGTTAACACCCTTTTTGGGGGGAGCTCCCGCTTGGAACAAACGCCAAAGACCCGGATGGGGCACGTGTTATTGGGGAAACGTGAAAACTTGTGGCAGCCTCAGCATAGGCCCAAGGGGGATAAAACAGAAACATGACGGGAAGCGTCAACAAATGTCCCGATCACGAAAAAGACTCCATCAGGCGAACCAAGAAAAGTGGAAAGGGGGGTTGGAGGGTCAGAGAACAGAAAAAAAGCGTCCACCAGGAAAGTATAGGGAGAGCGAACAAATGAAGATAAACGAAGTGGGGAAAAAAGTCCAGGTAAGAGACCAAACCAAACTGCTAAAAAGCTGTCCGTGAGGAAGGAAGACAGGGGTCGTGAATTGAAGCAGGGGGTAATTAATTGAAGCGGGGGGTGGGGGGATCATGACGGAGAAGGGGTTCCAACCAGGGCAGCCTGACAAAGACCTGAGGCGAGGGGAGGAAACGGGAGGACACATGAACGGGGGATTAATCCGCACGATCAAAGTTTTGGGGCCGGGTCGTTCATTGGGGAAAAGGGTTCAAGTATAGGGGGAGGTGGACTATACCGAGGTTCAAAACCTGCCAAATTTAACTAGAGAATTGAATTACTTCGAATTCGGGGACCATGGGGGGGGGGGTCAAACTAAAAGGGACTCCCCGGGGGGGGAGGAGGTTCCTGAGAGGACGCTTCCTGTGTAACCCCCCCGGGAAATAGAAAAAGGATGAGAGACACGTGAAAGAACCGAAAAAGTGGTGTGGGGGCATCAACGCCTCAAGAAGCTGCACTTGACGCCGGCCTTGGACCAAGAAAACAAGAACCCTCACTACGGGATCGGATCTGTGGGAAACGAGAAAAGTGCGGGGAAAAGCATCAAAGGAGGGACGAAATTCTCTCGTAGGTGGGAGAGGGAAGAGGGGAAAGTCCGAATTATCTTAAGAGGGGGGGAACGAAACACCACAAAGGGGATGGCGGGGAAGTGGCATGCTGGCATTCCCGAGGGAAAAAAAGACCGACTGGAAAAAAGAAATGATAAAGTTGACACTCAACCACTCCCGGGGCACGGAGGGGGGGGGACATTGGTCCAAGGGAACGCCCGGGTGGAAGTCCGGCCAAACATGAAAGAGTACTCCGGACAGAAAAGGAAACGTGGTGAAATGGAATTGAAAAAACTAAAGGGATGGGCCGAGATTAGTCCCGGGGAGAAAAACGCGATGAAATTTGCTACCTACAAAGAGAAGGCACTCGGGGGGTCTGAAGGAGGGTCGAACTACGGTGGTTCATAAAAAGGGGGAATCGAGGGTCCTGACTAAAGGAGAGACTGGATTAAGAGGTGGTGGTCTCTTCAAAAAGTACCGCTTACGGGACAAGAAAAACCTGAGTCCAGGAACAGAAAAGGGAACCTTAATACTGGGGGTAGACGCATTCTCTTGACGGGACTCAAGAAGGAGACTGTTAGAAAAGAAGGAAAAAGAATCGCGTCCCTGGCACGGTCAAAAAAGCCATGGACAAAAGTAAGAGTGACTACAACATGGAACCCCTTCATTGAGATGGTGATACGCCCATCACTCGAAAGGAACCCTGCAAAGGACAAAAAGTCTAATCGGAATACCCCCCCACACTTGACCCGAAACAGTGCGCGACACCACCGCGGTCGCACCCTTTGTGGCAAACTCGTGTTTTGCATAATAAAACCAAAGATGGGGGACATTTTCGCCAGCCTACGGAAAGAAGGCACGCGTTCTCTAAAAGGTAGACGAGATAATCCATTTGAAGCTTTTCCTGCAACCGCAAAAAAGGTTGGAGACAGGGAGCAGGCCTGGGGGAGTGCACCGTGATAGGTGATTGGGACGAGGTTGGATCCCAAAGGACAAAACTGGGGCCAGAAGAATTCAGTAAAACATCCTGGAAGGGTTTTTCGGGGTGCAGACTCAAAAAACGAGAGGCAAAGGTATGACGGGCACCTGTCAAAAAAGGGAACACTAATGTTGTCAAACAAACTCACACACCCGCCAGGAACACCCGGAGGCAGCAGGCCACGAACATTTGGGGGAAAAAAGGAGTGCAAACGCACCTTTTTGACAAAATACTTCGTGAAACAAATTTGAAAAAAGACTTGGGAAAGGTGGAAACTTCAAAAAAAGACTCTGGACTGCTCCCGCACATTTCCGTTACCACCAACCCTGAAAAAACTAGTTCTCTACTGGGGGGGGGACAATAAGCACCACGTCTCATCCAAAAGGGCTACGGGCTTGGGTCAGGGGAACTAGTGGGGGCAACAAAGGGCACAGGGGGGGTTTTCGTATCGAAGATAATAAAAGATAACACACAGCTCTGCAGCACAGAAAAACTGTCATAAACAGGGGCCCGTGGGGAGAAATCTGCATGGGTGGGGAAGGCAGGTCCCGACTTCGGGGGGACATCGTTACAACGTGTGGACAACCGTTATCGTTCCGGTTTATTGGGGAACGGCCCAGTTCCGGCATCCAACGAACAAGTGTAAAAACCCTCTAAAACGTGCCGTCCCTCAGTAAGAACCAATTTCCTTTGGCGCCGTTGCTACTCAACTAAAAGGGGAAAGGAAAACTGGGAATGCTAACGATTAGAACGCGGGGCCGTGGGGACTCATGGTGTAGTTAAACAGCACGTCACCGAGAGAAAAACAGGGAAAAGAGTCTCAGAAGGTCATGAAATGGGGTTAGTCGACAACAAACAAAACATTTTTGATGGGAATGGGAAAAAAACCGTTAATGTTGGCTGCAGGGGGGACAGGTCTACGGCCAAGTGGAGAAATCTGGCGTCCAAAGGAACAAAAACAAACCTGTTCCACGGGAAGGAGTTGTAGCCCAACTCGGGGAAACGAGCTGGGAAGTGACGGCGAACCGGAAATGGGGGGGTTATTATAGTGTCTTGGGGGGGACGGGCCCCCAATCCAATGACGGGGGTACCAACTGACTAAGTGCGTCATTTTTGGGGGGGGTGGGGTCGCTGGGAGGTCCTAGGGGCGGAAGGCGCAAAATGGGGAAAGGAGACGATGACTTCCACAGGGGGTAACAGGGAAAAAGACATTAAGGGGTTGGGGGAGCGTTAATACTAATTTGAACGAGCTTCTGTAAAATTGGATGTAAAGGCCATGGAGGTAGTGGGTTTGTTTGGGTTTGAGCAAAACAGGGGGGGTTCTTCAGATCCGCAAAACCAAGACAAAAACGGACGTGACCCAAAAAAACTTCAAAGTACCCAACCGAGAAAAAAAGAACCTGTCCGGACAAACTGGGCGGACGAACAGGCTGACGGAAATTTTCAGGTGAGGTATAGTCCCAAAAACCTCGAAAACTTGCCTGGGTTCGGCAGGCATGAAGGGAGCGTCCTTTAGCTCAGGTTTTGGGGGGGGTGGGGATCGTCTGTCGGGAATGGAGAAACGCCAAGGATGCCTGACGGGAATCCAGCGTGCCCCCCACAGGGGGTCAAAAGAACGTCTAAAAAAATCGCGGGGAAGGAAACTAGGGGTTAAAATTTGCGTAAAGTCACAGGTCGAGCAGGGAAGAAGCTTTTCTACGAAAAAGAGGCAATTGCGACATTAACCGGACACCGGGAACTCGTTGGAAGACCTAACGGAAACGACACATACTTAGGCCACGGAGAACACGGGGACGGCAACACAGCATATTGGACTCAAAAAAAATGCGGTGGGGGTGAAAAGCAGCAACTGGGGTTTTTGGTTCGGGTGAACAACAAAGGGGTTTAGAGCAATCGATAGTGGGGGGGGGAACCCCAGACAGGGTTGTGGGAAAAAAAAAACCAAAAGAACAAAAGAAACTCGGGACCCAAGGGCAAAACCAGGTTATATGCCGGGGATAGGGGTGGTCAAAAAGAGTGGGGTTAAGCGGGCGGGGAACGTTCACAGGAAATACTACCCAACTAATGGGTATTTGAGGGAGCTCAGGGGAGGCCCTCCTCCCGATAAGGGATAAGGGAAGTCCCTTAAGGGTTTGTAGGACAAAAAAGAGCCGGTCGAATCAAACTAGACAAAATGGGGGAAAAGGAAGGATAGGAAAGCATGGGGGGGACGTGCATGAACTAGTTGCAAAGGGAGAAGGTCGGAAAAACTATGAAAGACAGGAAAAAATTTGACGGCCGGTTTCAGTGGACCCAAAAGACAGGGGGCAATATTTCGCGAGGGGTCTAAGGGGGGGAAAAAAAAACATTGAAGCCTGGATGGATGTAAAAAACACTGCAGGACCATGGTTTTCCAGGTGAAAACCTGGTTAATTTGGGACGCCTGCCATGTCGAAGAACCCTCATAGAGGGCAAAAACTCATCGGAGACTCCAGGACTGAAAAATGTTTCGCGCAGGGCCAGAAGGAAGAGAGGTTTAGTGACGCCCAGGGGAAAAATATCCGTTGTAGGACGCAAGTGTGGGTTTTGGGTGCGCCCCGGCGGCGGGGGAAGAAACGCACGGGGTCCTGGGAAAAAAAAACCACTGGTTCACTTACTACGGGGAACGGACCGAGACCCAAAAGTGTCACGAAGGCAAAAAAGGCCTATGCTGGCTATGAGTGGACAATAAACAAAGAAAGCTCGGCCCCAAAAAGCGTTAGGGGACACGGGAACATCGATCATAAGGTCGCAAAAAAAAAGCCGGAAAGGTTGCTGCACCTGGGGAAGGAAGGCATATGGAGCGTGTCGGGGGGGAGAAAGAATTCAAAAGGGGGACTCAAAAGTGGTGTGTCAGAGCAGGGGGGGCAGCAAGATTTGGGGAAACACGGCCCTTGGGTTTCACGGAAGGGTGCACAAAAAAGGGAAAGGTTACCACAAAGGGACATTGAAAACACGTCAGGCAGGACTACACAACATCGGGTGGGCAAGGCTAGTTCCAACGCGAGAGGGGGAAGTCCGCGGAAAATTTTCGGACCTGGCACGCTACCCAATCAAAGCAAAAAGCCTGGGGAGTGCACGGATGGGTCCCCGGAAAAACAAAACAAAACAAGTCAAGCCCAGGAAAGGGGGGAGGACCGGAGAAAAAACGTCTAAAGTACCGGATCAGGCCGGTGTTGGGTACCAGCCCAAACAGGGAAAGAAACGGCAGGAGAGGGCAGTTCGTGGGGTCCGAGATGAAGGGTTCAGGTTAGGATCCAGTGGGAGTCGGGTTTTTGGTTTGGGGGGGGTTCAGTTCGGGGGGGAAAACTTGGGGAAACGCCACTCAATCCGGAGGTCAGACTGGGTGGGGTAAAGCCTCGGAGTGGGGTTAGGGGGGAAAGGTTGGGTCTAAGGGGTAACACGGTGTTGGGAGGGGGGAAAAATTCCCCCCAAAGGATCAGATGAACAACAACGGGAGGAGAAAATAGTAAAAGAAAATTGGGGTGAGCCCTCCCCAACGTGGGAACATTTACGGACAAAGTCTCGGCCCACTAGCTATACTATGTTTGGTCAAAATTTAAAATGAGGTTCCGGTACAGAGGGGGGGGGGGGAAAGTGGTGACGGGCAAACGACGATTGATGAAAAATGCCGTATGGGGAACCACCTTGAAACTGGCCACGAGATTCACTCCAAACGATTCTGAAATTGGTGGGGGGGCTTTAACCGACAACACGCGGCCGAAAAGGAGCGAGAAAGGGTTCCCGACTGAAATGAGGGGACGGTGGGTCTGGGGGGGGGAAAAGACAGAGGGGGTTAGGGGGGGATATTTCCACAATTAAGTAGGGAGCGAACGGGGCACTGCGGAATCAGGGTTTGGGAAAGCCGCCACAACTAAGGTGGTGGAAGTCCCAATAGGCTGAAAAGGACGAATTTGAGATGGAAAAGTGGAAAGGTGGAACGGACCGAAAAAGAGGGGGGAATTGCCAAATGAGGCCGGACCTGCACTCAACCAAAGGGCCGACCGTGATAAAATCTGCTCCAGACGCATACGCCAAAGGCCACCGGCCAAACCAGAAAGGCAATTGGGGACACGGGGAAGGAGACGTGGAGTCAGGGGCTTGAGCGGCTGGGTCCGGGTGTAGGGGGGGACTTGGCTGTGGGTCTGTGAGGGAACAGAAAGTTCACGCAAAAAGAATAGGGGGGGACGTCGGTACGGGAGGGGAACAGGAAAGGGGTCTAAGAGTTCGACGATCCCCCGTATGCCAGGCCGGGGAATCAACAGTTGATTACGCCCGCCGTTCAGGACAAAACCCGCAACCAGGGAAGGGTCAAATAAAGAAAGGGGTTTTAAAGGAGACTGCCCGCGTAGGCATTCAAAGACCTGAAAATTTCGGGTCGAGCTCGTGGAAGGGGCTCAAAGGGGAGGGACCCAGTGAGCGTACAGGGGGGCGTTAAGAATGCCCGGAAGGGGTCGAAACACACCAGGGTCCAACGGCCGGGAACTCCAGCCTGAAGGTGGTCACAGAACACTTCGAAATAATGCAGCGAAGGAAGGACAGCAGGAAAAAAAAAAAAATCTTGCAACCAAGGGGGGTCACGGGGGAGCACGCATTCCAACGAAGTTGTACCCAGTGCTAGTAATAATCAAAGTCGCCAGGGCAACGTCCAGTTTCCGCAGGAGGGAGTTACTGAGAGAGGAAGAAGAGTGGTCGGTAAGAAAGTGAACTCAAAGGTTTTAAAAAACCTTGTCGGAGGAAAGGGAGAAGGTCATAATTATCAGACACAACTGCATACCAGAGGGTTGGAAGACATACCGGTGTAAAGGAAAATGAAAAGGGGGGGCACTGCCCCCCCTAACCTAGGGATTTGTTAGGTTCCAAGGGGGAGGGGGGGTTGTCAACCGGGAAAAACAATCCTGGGAGTGTGTTTCAACGAAACTAGGGGGGGAACGCACCCCTTTGTGGCACGGAAAGATTTTGGGGTGGGGGCAAAAAACGGTATCGTAAGGACTGTGGGGGGCCTTCCCAGACAGGATAGGGGTGAAGAAGGGGCTCCAGGGAAGGGGGGGGAAAGCCAATCTGTCGACGCTGAGGAGAGTCCCGCTTTTGAACAGGCTCCGTGGAAGAACTTGGGTCTAACTCGGTGATATGTGTTCAGAGGGCCGAATAAAAAAAGGGGCCTGTAAAAAAACAGGGGAATTGAGACAAACCAGGGGAGGGGGGGAACTGGGGCGTTTCGAAGTGTCAAGGAAACAAAAAAAACCACGCAGAAAGAAGCAAAATCCACAAAAGGCAAAAAAAACACCTACCCAGGAGGGGCCTGTGATAAAGGTGTGGTCTCTTACGAAAGGAGGAAATACTTCAAGAAGGGGGGGAGAGGTTCGCGTTTGACTGGGTTCCAAAGGGAGGGGGGGGGGGGTCTGAGGCTGTGAGTTTGGGGAGGATCAAGACGACACGGGGGAGAAAACCCCAAGGGAATGGGTTAATAACGAACTCGTGAAGTACGAACTTCCGGAATCTGTACGACGCAATGAGGGGAAAGACGCGTAGGCCGAAAAAGAAAAACGAGTAAAAAAAAAAACGCATGAGGGGAGGAAAGCCAAGAAGGTAAAAAACCCCTAAAAGAACAACTGCAACGATTAGGAGTTGGTCGGGGGAAAAGTAAATACACGACTTCTTTTGAGGACTGTCAAAACAGTGCCCCCAACGAGGGGAATAACCATTGGGACGAATTGCAAAGTGTGGGTAAGGTTGCGTTTGAGAGGATTTTTGAAAAGCTTGGGGGGTGCCAGTAAACCTGTAACAACCCAAAAACTCCCAAACACGAAGGGGAAAAAGGGTGTTACTCTTTGGACCACAAGGATCTGAAAGACATTGGCCAGGTTGTCGTCCAGGGTCGTCTGCACCCGAACTCATCAAACTTCCACTGGGAAAGCAGATGGTAGAAAGAGTAGCCGTGCGGGAGACAGGTTAAAGCGAGCAAGTCTAGACAACTGGGGGAGGATGCGGGCTCAGTAGGGTTCCAGGTGAATCGAAGAGTGGTGTCAGAAAGCCTAGATAAGTGGGATACTTAAACGACTGCATCGACGATCAGGGGAAAATCAAATTAGGGGTGCGAAACGGCGATCTCGCTGGGGGTGGAGGGGGCCCGCGGAAGGGGGTGGACGGACGAAAAAATGTCAAACCTAAAGGACCGAAGGCCTGGAAACCCAAGAAACGAGAGGATGCCAAGGGGGGGTCCAGGTGGTACAGGTTCAAGGCGCAAGGAAAACAGGTTAAAGGTGAAAAAGGGGGACTGCGGAACTCCCCAGAAAGTCCTGGGGGTGATGTGACACAGCCAGTCGGCCAAATGGCGGGCCCGCCACCCGTAATAAGTGAGAATGCAAATAAGAGGTGAAGAAGGGGGGGGATTCCTGGAGAGGATGTCACAGGCGCTGGTTGGGTTTTAAATAGGTGTCGCGTGAAGTGGCACCCAGTAATCCATGAAGCGGTTGGAAGTTAGTAAGGGAACAAGAAAAAATAGGCGTGCCGGGCAGGGCCAAAATTCAGCGGGCAACGGTTAGACACATCGGCACTGAAAGGGGAAAGGTCAATCAACCCCAGAGGGATATATGGAATTTTGGGACACGTCCAAACGCGGGAGGGAAAAAAAAAGGTGAGGGAAATGGGGTAGAAAACCACCTCTCAAAAAGTGGGAAACGAGTTGAAAGTACCCCTATCCGGAAGGGAACTTTACCGCACGTGGTTCCGATCAAAGGGTTCTGTGGGGCTGAAGGCCCTACACGAAGAAAAAGATAGGAGGGGTCGAAAAAATCCTCAATGCACAGGTTACTTGAGTGGAAAAACTTTGAGGGGGGAAAAAACCTGAAGGACTCCCTAGAAAAGACGGGCAAAACACCTTTGTTAGGACTTTGGCTAAGTAATCCGGGGGAACGGCTCCATGGAGAGACAGAAATGTATCTTGGGGGGAGGGGGGACCTCAAGACCTTCTTTCCTTAGACAGGGGGTTCAAGCCGCGCACGTAGATCATTAAGAAAGAAAGGCTGGAAAAGATGAAACACGATTTTCCAGCCTCAGGAATAATAAACTTCGGGTCAGAACCTCTGAAAGATACGAAGGAGGGGAGTCCGGGCAAAAATGGCGGAGGAAGAGCGGGAAACCACTACGCCGGGGACGTCTGCGACAAGCAACGTTCCAATCGGGGCAAGGGAACGATTTCCCATGGGCCTCAAAAAAAAAAAACAAACTGTTAGGGGGGAGAGGGAGAAGCAAAGGGAGGCCGAAGGGGCGAAAAGCGGTTATCACAAAGACAGAAATGGTCCTGAAAGGGGTTTGGGCTAAATCGACATGCTCGAAGAACTCACCTCGTCTACAAACCTAAAGGGCCGAGGTGTCTTGACGAAAAGATTAAATGATATAAGAGCGAGAAAACTCACCGCCAGAAAAAGGGGGGACTAGGGGCTGGTGAACCAGCAAAAGATCGACGGGAGGGCCAAGAAGAACCCAGCCATGTGCACACCCACTTGGCGGGGACTTAGGGGGACGAATGGGAGGACGAGGGTCCTGGATGTTAAAACAGACAGCCTAGAAAATACGGGGAAGGCGGCCGGCAATAGGGAGTCCATTGGAAGCACAAAATGGGGAAGAAAGAAGAGCAGCTTCAGGGCATCAACTTAAACCGGTGCATGGGTTAAGAATCGGGGGACAGAGGGCACCATAAAACGCAACCGACCTACCAGAAAGTACAAAAAGCTTCACCACAAAAGAGGGAGAACGCAGAAGTCGACACATGAACCCTGAAAGACCGCCCTACAGAGAAGGTGGTGCGCTTGGATGCGATCAAAAGGGGGAAACCCCCAAAAAACAACAAGTCCACGAAAAGCAAAACACCTACCCCCAGGATCTAAAACTTGACACGGGGCAAACCCAAGCTGAAAACTCAAAGGGGGGGGGGTAGCACATGGGTAACCGAAAATCAAAAAAGAAAGTTGAACGCAGAAGACTTAGGAAACAATTTAGGAGAAGAGGAGGAAAAAAACACCGAGTAAAACTGTCTAAAAAGGGGGGCCAGAAAAATGCGGAGGGAGGATCTACATGGCGGTGCAACGAATCACGGAACATAATTCAAAGAGGGGGATTGGGCTGGGAGGGAGTGATAAGGCACGAAAATCGCGATAATCGGACTGGGAAATAACGGAAAAAAGTTCACGAAGGAGGAATGTTTCCCTCAAACAAGGGAACAATGTTTGACTGCAGTACGCAAACAAAAATCCACAGCAGAAGCCCGACGTAACAGTTCAAGAAAGTTGAGTAAAATCAGGAAGTTGGTCTGTGACGATGGAAAAGGTCCCAATCACAAGGGGCCAAAAGGAAAGCGTAGGAAACAAAACTAAGGTCTCCCCGAGGAAAGACCGTCCGCAGAGAATAACTTGAATATACTCGGACCCAGTGGTGGGGGACAGACCTGCTAAAAAGGAACACGACAGGGGACGCCTCAGTCAATCAATAGAAGCAAAGGAAAAGAACAAAACTCGTGTCAACCACAAAGAAAGAAGAAAAAAAGACACGGCCGGCGACGTCTCAATCTTGTCGAAGGAAATTATTACCAAAGACATGGCGTGACGGTCTAGAAGAAAGGAAATCATCTAAACTCGTTCAAATCCACGGTGTATGAGATCTTCGCGTCAACCCGGCACCTAAAAAGATCGAACGTCCAAGGGAGTACTTTTTCTTGGGACTCAGGGGGAACAACCTAATGGATGACAACACGGTTGGCCGGGTGCACACACCCGCGTTGGGGAGGGTGATCAAGAAGAACAATCCACAACCATTCGGGGGACCGGATAAGGCGCAGAAAAACAATGAACGTTAAGAGAGACACAAACTTACACCGAGGGGGGGGGCTGGAGCCCCTCCAGAACAAAGCAGAGGTTGTACAAATTGGGGGGCGCAAGGCGGGACCACTCACAGGGAGAAGGGGGGCCTTGTGAAACTTAGTGGAACCAATAACCGGGGGAAAAAGAGATAAAAGAAATGATCTCAGCAATCCGGAGAGGGGAAATTCTGGAAAAAGAGACAGCAATATCAACCGAAAGAAAAGCAATGCTTTAACCACCGAAGGTCGGAGGGGTGGAAAATAGTAAAACAAAGAAATACGCGGAAAACCTTGCTTCTCGGGGTGTTGGGCTTAGAGGAAGCAACAACACAAAAGGAAGGGAGGGAGGAAAAAACGCCCACACCAAAGACGGCAGCGGTGGGTGAAGGAAACTCGAGAGAAAAGCGGGGGGGAGGGAGTTTCACACAAAAGCCTCTTGTTAGGGAGACAAAGCCGGCTTGGGGGCAAAAACTAATGCTGAGCGGAACGCATTAGCCTGAAATGGAGATGAGATCATTCGTTTTTGTTCACTCAAAAAAGGGGGGTACCATTGGAAAACTGCTGGTACCAAACGAAGTTTCAAGGGGGGGGAGAAAGGGTATCCGGAGTCCGCGTGCTCAAGGGGAAAAATCAGCGGGTTGGGGGTGGTAAGTCTAACCAAAAGAAGTGGAGGTAGAATTAACTGGATCAAATTTGGGAGGAAAAATCCTCTGTTGACTCAATAAAGAGCAGACAGTTCCACTGAATACTCCGATCAAAAACTTACGCACTTGTTATCACGGCAACAGGAAAAACACAAACCGGTGAAGGTAAGCACAGTGTTTT
>Ga0179591_1284946_pt1 | contig 11663 bp, 15 predicted proteins | sample CZOMad2_1_08_16f_FD_182891 | JGI IMG/M metagenome (GOLD analysis project Ga0179591, IMG submission 182891) | Vadose zone soil fungal communities from Angelo Coast Range Reserve, California, USA - CZOMad2_1_08_16fungal (PacBio error correction) | ecosystem: Environmental > Terrestrial > Soil >...
TGGGCACTCAGACAAGAAAAAGGGAGTAGGAGAAGGAGAGAGGGTTTGGATCACGCCGAGCACCCTCTTGTCAGCTACTGTCACAGCGATGGAGCCCGCAGAAGCTAGGAAAGGAAAATCATCGGAGAAGGGGTTCAAAGAGAAAACTGGAGGGGAAAAGATGGGGGGAAAGGGGGGAAGAGGAATAACCGACGCAACTTCTGTATGATGGGTTCGCTTAAGGGAGTCTGCGAAAAAGGGACGAGGGGGGTACAGAAGGATAAGGGAAAGCGGAAAAAAAAGGTCTATTCAGACTTTAAAAGAAAAACGGAACGCGTCTAATTGAAAAGTGGGAAACGAGGGCGCCGTGAAGGGAGAGGTGAAGGCGAGACCTCACCTGCCATATAACTTCAAAATCAGGGACACCAAAAATGCTTAGAGGAAGTCGCGAAATCGTGGATCCGGGGGGAAGAAAAGGAAAAAAGGCGGTGAAAAAAAACCTCTGGAATATGTGAACCTTTTCCGGGAGCGGTGAACGCTGTACAAAAAGGGCCTTGAAGGGGGGAAATCCCGCAGTGAAAAGCCATGATTGGCAAGTTAAAGAAAAAAAGGAAAGTGAATCTCATCGAGGTGACGCCTAAAACCTCCTGACCTGCCGGACTCGCGTGATCGGCAAAAAACAAGCAATGCCAGAAGGGAATATCAAGAAAGGGAAGACTTATCAAAAGGAGGGAACGCATAAAGAGTTACAAAGTGCAAAAAAAAGTGAGTCATCTTCCGAGTAAAAAAATAGGAGTGCTGGAATCGAGGACAACAAAGGGTTCTGACCTAACCGTGGAGCGGTCATTTCCATACGAGGGGAATTAAGAAGCATCAAAAAGGGGGAAGAGGGGGCTGGACTTGAATTTCGAGTGAGAGAGAAGATGCTGAAAAGTTTCATTAAGAGAAAAAACACCAGCACAAAAAACAATAGGGGGAACTCGAGGGGGGGCGTCAAATCGTTACCAAGGGAGGCTTACACGCCGAAAAGAAGGGATAAGAAGTATAACACCGCCATTAAAGCCGTTGATGAATCGGTCTGTGACCGAATAAGAAGAACGAGGAATACAAACAGAAAAAAGGCCTTGGAAAAAAAGCAAACTCCTTTAAGGAACGCCATCTGCCCGGCCAAGTGAGCAATTTGGGGGGGACAATGAGTTTGGGGAGCGGAAGGGTTGGGGACGGAGGAAGAAGACAATCAGGGGGTGGGCGTAGAAAAAGAAAAAAGCCGGCGGGTTGTCCATCCGGAGGGGGAAAAGGTCAGAAAGGAAAGATACAGAAACTCCGAGGAATGTCAGAATCGCTTCAAAAAACAGGGGAGGAATCTCTGAAAGCCCTACGAACTACTAGAATCAAAAGGGCTCTACTTTTCGAAGGGGGGGAAATAGCTCCAGGGCGAAGGGGGGCGAAGGAGATCGAAAAAAGAAGGGGAAGATGGGCCGAGTGAGGAAAAAAAAAAAAAACGTCGAAAAAGGGCAGAAGCGCGAAGTTGTGAAAGTCTTCCTGTCAGCGAGCCCGCCGAAAGAAAAAAAATACCCGCGAGACTCTGGAGGAATCGCACGAGGAAAGAGGAGATCCTGAAGAAGCGGCGATGTGGAAAAAAGAAGGCTGCTAGTTTTCAGGAAAATGCTGGGACGCTCGGCAAGACCATCGCACCGTCGGGCCGGGGCGAAGAAGGAATCGGGAAGAATGCTTGTAGGGATCCGTAAATAAATCTTCCATTAAGGGGAGAGTGGAAGCGTACAAGCGATACGGAGAGAGACAGGAGGGGTCAAGAAGCATACGGAAAACGGGACCTGGAAAAAATCTCTGCAGACGTTGAATGAGTCGAGAGAGGTATGGATAACGAAGAGAAGCAAAGGGGGACATCGGATGGAGAACGAAAAGGCAGAGGAAAAGAGGAAAGCAGGGTCGAAAAGGGCATTTCTAAGGGAAATATAATTGTTGTCTTGTATAAAGCAAGCCGATGGCTACGAGGCAAAAAAAAAAAAAAAACTGTAAAGAAAAGGGAATATGAGGGCAGATATATCGAAGTCGACATCGCTTTAGTATAAAGAGACAACAAGAGAAGGAAATGAGGGGTCAAGGCACGAGCGATGGGAGGAAAAGGGGACATGTTCGAAAGGTATCCGAGTGGATCGGCACGTTGAGCCGGCGGTCGAAAAGATCGAAAAAAAAGCTTGAAAAAAAGCCATGGCACTGTAACCAATTCGTAAGGGGAAAAGGTAGAAAACCCCGCGCCGAACCCTTCAGGAGGCAAACTGTAGCAAGGGTACGATTAAAAGGGCCAGGAGAGTTTTCAATCAAAGAATAGAAAATCTTAGTATCGGGGGAGCACTCCTCTTCTGGAAAAAAGGGAACACCGAAAATTATAAACCAAGCTAAAGAAAGGACAACTCGTCAGGAACGCCAACAAGAATAAACGAAGAGAAATTTAGATAGCCTTCGTTGAAAAAGGGGAGTTAAGACATCAGATAGAGCAGGAGGACGAGGGGAGAGGAGTCCTTGGAAAAAAAAGACTCTAGCCTTAGGGGATAAAGACGCAGGGGACTATCAAGAAGAAGACCATTCGCTCCGGTTTTTTTACTCGACGCAAAATCATCGGTTTCGGAGGAAAAAGAGGAAGGCGCCAAAAATTGAGAGGGGTGTCCGATCGAGAAACGGGTATGAAAAAGACCCTTGCAGGATGGCGACTAGGCCTTGCCAATTCGATTCAAAAGAAGCGAATGGGGAGATTATTTAAAAAAGAAAGAAGGAAGAAGAAGTGAGGGAGCGTGGGATTAACCTGGTCAAAGAAATTCTAGAAAATCAACAAGGAAGGAGCCGGTGAGTACGGGGCAAATTTCAAAAATAAAGGAGAAGAACGCCTCCAGGGGCTCCTCCGCAAAAAAGCTTTCTAGGCCATATTTTAAATAGTGAAACTAATCTGGCAGGGCTCGGAACGTTCACTGGGCGAATCCTGCTGAAGGAACAGTTTGTGGGGTCGCAGACTAAGACAAGGGACTGGGGGGGGGGGGGGGATGTGGCTATCGCGTAGAAATTTAGAGAAGTCGGGAAAAAGTCAAAGGGAATGGGGGGGAGACCTTCACCCATGCTTGTCTTTGATCAGTCTCTGAAGGCTAAAGGTATAAAAAACATTTTAACGAAGGTCTTATTGTAGGAGGGGCCGTGGGAGGAACGTGGGGGTCAGGAAATGGGAGGGGCGCAGGCAGAGAGGAACAGCCGTCTATTGAAAAGAAAAAGCTGTTTGCGAAATGGGATTTTTCTAGCTAAGACGAGAAAGAAGTCAAAAAAACCGGAGCCAAGGACTTGGATGGGGCGGTGTCGCTATCGCTAATCAGAAGGCAACCAGGAAGAGATCAAAAAAGGGAGTAGGAAGACAAGACTATTACTCCTCAGCCTCGCACGGGGAAAAGCAAAAGGAAAAGTGGGGAGGGAGAAAAGATGACGTGAAGAAAAAAAGGGAAATCTTGATAGAGCTGTGTGCGCGTTGTGCGTATTGCACGGGGGGGCCGGAGCGATAAAAGCGAAGGGTACACGCGTTCGTCTTTACAATACGGTGACGAGGAGTCAGGAGACTAGGGCAAGGGATAGAAACCGGGGGGGGGAAGCGTCCGTCGCTCCAACTCCAAAAACTTTCTCAGGGGCGCGTGGGAACCCGAAGGACACGATTAAAAAGAAAACGGGGGGGGAATCGACCAGGAAGTTTTCGGGGGGCACTCGGACATGTCTCCAATGAAGGAGGAGGCGGTCAAAGAGAGACGGGATCCTGGCGTGGGCGCACCAAAAGAAGATTTACGGGTGCGGGGAAAGAAAACCAGAAGCGTGATTCAACGCGGCGTAGAAGGGGCCACTGGGAATCAGGGCGCATAGGGGGGGAAGCAACACGGGGAGTGACCCAATAAATCCTCCCTCGCTGCGGTAAAGCCGCGGGGGGAAGGGGGGAAGGCAAAGTGAAAAGGGGAGCTTTCAAAAAAAGGGTTCGTAAAAAATCAATTCCCAAATCGCACCAATCCTAAACGGTTTGGGGAATGTGAGGAGAAAAAGGATTGATCTTCCGTTATGACGATAACTCCTGAGGGACTGGAGGATCTATAGAAATCTCTGAATTAAAGGGGGGGGGGTGAACGGAGAATCCTTAATGCGGGGGATCTCAAGAATCCATTAAGAGAAAGGTCGGGGGGGCTGATACCAAACCAAAAAGAAAAAGCGGAATCTATGTATCTTGGATCTGTCGTTCTCAAAGAGAGTGTCAGTGATATCTCGCAAAAAAAAAGGAAAATGAGAGAAGACAAGAAAAGAAGGACAAAACGCCGTACGAATACCTTCGCGGGGGGCTCTTGGGGGGGAGAAATACTCCGCGCAGGCTGAAGGGAGCACATCTGAAAAAGGACGTTGAAGGGGTCAAAAGCGTCAAGGGGAAGGTCGCGAAGCAAGGGAGGGGGATCAAATTGATCCTTGAAGAAAACAGGGTAGAGGGAGGAGGCGGGAAAGAACAGAAATGGATGTCTGTGATAAAGAATACGCTCTGATGAAAAGTAGATCAGAGGGGAAGGGCGGGGGGAAAACGGTTCAGGGGACGGGTTCAAAAGAGAAAAGATACACGGGGAGTACTCGAACTCGAAGAAACCGCTTGGATAAGAGATGAAAAAAGAAAGGAAAGGTCTGGAAAAAGTTGGGGGGGAGCAAGAGAGCGGACTTGAAAAAATCGCTACTACTTCATGCAAGAAATAAAGACAGAGGCCGAAAAAAATGGATAAGGTGAAAAAGGGGGGCGAGAATTCTGGGGGAGGGGAAAGGAGTCGTTTAACTTAAGAGCAAGTGCTCCTTGGAATTGGGATGTCCGCAGAAAAAAAGACGCATACGGCAAAAAAATTTGTGGAAGCGACGAAGGATAGGGGTAAGAAAAAGGAGGGAGTCTGACGCACCCTCGTTTACCTGCTAAAGGCGCAGGGGCACAAAGGGGGAAAAACGCAGAAGGAGGGGTGAACGCGGCAAAAGTCAGGTACGCCAAGAAAAAAGGGTGGTGTTTATCAAAGAGCTCTGTCTTGAGATCGATGATTGACCGGGAGGGGAGTGGAATCAAGAAGCAGGGGGGAGTCAAAAGGTTTGGGGGGGAACCCGTGGGGTTCCGCTTAGGTGCGCGAAGGGAGGGGTGTAAATAAATGATGTAGGTTTCCCTTCTATTTGGTCCGAGTTGACAAAAGTTTACTGAAAAGAGACTGTAAAAAAAGAAGAAAGAGGATACTTTCGAACAGGGTCTCGGGAGACTGGGGGGGGAGCCATCCTTCAGAATTATACGGCGGAAAAGCCAGTAAAAATTCAGGACTCGGGGGGGCTGAGTCGTAAGCGACGTCTTTGTAGACTCGGAATACCAACACCAAAAGTCGCGGGGAAACAAGTCCAGGGGGGAAACCACAGGAAAGGATCAGCAAAAGAAATTTGAGAAAAAGAAAAATAAAGTGGGGTTCACGCAACTGGTTGAGGCGGCGAAAAAGGCTCGCGGCTCAAGCATTGGGGAAAAAAAAGGGAACAGAAAGGGAAGGTTGGGGAAATGCAATAAAGTCCCGAGAGGAGCACTTCGAACCAAGAATGTTTCAGTCATAATCAAGACTCATGGAGCGCTCCACAAAGAGCGCATGCAAGAAAAGGCAAGGACAGAAGGAGGATCGACTGGGTAAGGACGAAACGAAAAAAAAAAGCGGGAGGGGGATCGAAAACGAAGGACCGAAATCTGGAAAGAGTCGGAAAAACAAGGGTGGGCGAGGGATAGGGGGGAAAAAAAACCTATAAAGAAATAAAGGAAAAGGGGGGAGCCGGGGATCCTACACGCCCTCTCGCCGGATGGAGCGTTGGCACGACGCGAAAAGGTGACCGCAAAGGGGGATCAAGAGGGGAGGGGGTGTCTCCGTCAGGAACTGAGGGAAGAGGAATGGTAGGAGAAAGTCGGGCTTCGTTCGGGAAAAGGACGTGGCATTCGAGAAAGCCGCATCCTGCCAGTCACTGAAAAAAGAGAAAAGAAAGAAAAGGGAAACGATCCGAGGGAGATTGAAGAGACGGCGGGCACGACGTACTCACAATACTAATGGGGGGGAAGTTCTCGACTGACGAGGTTGCCAGTGATGTCGCTGCAAAGGTCTGAAAAAAGGAATTAGAAGAATCGTAGTTTGCGGAGCTCGACGCAAGCTTCGAGTTTTCCCGAACGACATCGCGAACAAGGGAATGACGGAGGGAAAAGGGGGGGGGGACAATGGAAAGTGGGGATACAAAATCGGAGAAGAAAGGGGAGAAAGAGATCGGGTCGTTCTGAAATCGCTTGAGTACTGACCAAGAGGGAAGCGACATGGACTCCCAAAAGAAAAAGGTGGACGATGCGCGGAAGGGGAAGGGGGCCGGTCACCGTTGATCCGACCGAGAAAAAGAGGTCCTCCATCAAAAGACTCATGAAGATCATCAAAAGAGGCGAAGAAAAGGTTCCTCAAAAGGGAAAAGGAAAGGTCAAAAAAGCCGGGACCGCAAACTTGAGAAGAGAACTCCCACGTAAAAGCCGGGAGGGCCTTTAACACTAAAAAAGGGCCAGGGGTGGGGACTCAACAAGGAAATGTCAAGGAGGGGCCCTTGATCGCAGTCGAAATGCTTATAGACGAGGGCCACTGGGGAAAAAGGTCGATGGAATTAACCACAGGGGAAAAGAAGCTGAAAAACCCAACGCGCGCAAAACAAGGGATGTCGAAGCTTCAAGATCACTCTCGGGGGCAATGATGGAGGCGTCTGTTGCAATAGCGAAAAGAGAAGGGAATGCCAGGAAAAGTGGGAAAAAGGAAGGAGAGGAGGTCTCAAGAAGAAGAGCCTCCGTTTCCTCCTTCTATTCTATCATCTCACAGGCGCGCAAGGTGGTCAGGGAGAAAAGGGGGGAGTTTATAAATCGAAGTAACCCTGGCGAGGGGGGGGGGTTTTCAGGGGCAAAATTCTAGGAGAACAAGAGATTACGAAGCCTGAGGGGAAAAAAGGGGGGGCCAATAAGAAGGAGAGATACGCAGATGAAGGAAGGGGGGTTATGAAGTTGGTAAAAGGAAACCGGAATCAGGAAGGGTTAGGGGGAAAAATGGAGGATTTCCCAACCCGGACCTGCGTCGTTCGGTCAAAACGATTGGAAACGTGGAGAAACCACGTTAAAAGGAAAACCATCGAGGAAGAGAAAAAAGTATTGATGGATTTTCCCCAAATTGGGGGCAAGGACACTGTTACCATTAGAGGCCTTTCAAGCAGCCTAGGGGTCCAGGAAAATTGGTATATCCTATCTAACGCTAATAAGGGCCGTATTTAACTGAAGAGAGTAGCACAATGTAAAGGTATTCTGAATCCGGAAACGAGCATCAAAAATGGAGGGGGGTCAGACAAAAGAAAAGTGGGGAAAGAGGTGGAAGGGGGAAAAGAGAAAAGCCCATTTTCGACTTTTTAGGGGCTCGGGCCTGACTTAAGGAGAGCAACGAATGCTTCACGCTGACTCTCCGGCACGGAGGGGAGAGAAAGTACCAAAAAAAGGACAAATTGACGAGGGGGGGGTCAAAAGAGGGAAGAAGGATTACCGCGGCAAGAGACGAAGGCGCACTATAAAAAGAAGAGACTAGGATTTAAAGAAAAACCGGGAAACCATTGGAAATCGCTGGTGACAAGACCGGGACTAAAAAAACGGAAAAGGAAGGAAGGGGGGAGGGCTGAGAGTAAAGACCCGTGCTTCGTGAGAAATTCCCATGTCAGGGGTATAGGAGAGGCTGGGGGGAGGGGAGGCGTGTGGCCTCAGAAAAAAGCGCTTATCATTTCCACGAAGCTGAAGGAATTGAAGAGAAGGTTGCGAGGCCCCTTCACCTCAAACCCTTCAGAAGGATCCCCACAGAGATTCTAAAAAGTATTCGAAGAGAGGGAAAGAAACAGTAAAGGCTGGAAACCTTGCTCGCTCGACTGGGACACCGCCACTTAAAGACGAAAAGAGGAACGTTTGCGAAAGTTGTCAAAACCCTGGGGGGAACCGAAAGGGGGATTCGCACCTTGCAATAAGGCGAGAGGGAATGGGATCAAGAAAGCCAGGGGGGAAGGGGATGAGCCGAGAAGAATTTCAGACGTGCAGGTGATGCGGACGCACGATCCCAAACCAGTGAGAGGGTAATTGTTTTGTCAAATCATAGTGGGCTCGAAAAAAGAATCTATGGAAAAAGGTCCCGGCACGAAAACTTAACCCTTCAAGGGATGTCAAGGACAAATAAGAACACACATCAAGCAGAAAAGAGAGGCTGAAGGGCCTATGTGAACTAGGATTTATCGGGACAGCCCAGGCTCGAGTAAAAAAGAATCAGGGGGAAGAGAGACGGGCCTAAAAAAAGGTGAATCAAGAATGAGGAGCTATCCATGGGAGAGTCAAAAAATCGTCCTTCTCAACCACCCACTCGCAAGAAAGACCTGAGGGAAGCTTGGGAATCTAAGGAAGGGCTGGAAAGAGAAAAAACAACAAAACGAGGAGAAAGAGAGATAATTGGCAAGAAAATCTGTCGCCGAAAACCATCCTCTAGGGGGGGCGCTGGGTGGGGAAAACACAAGCTGAAAAAGTGGAACATCTTAAAGGGAAGGAATATGAAATTATTCGAGGGGGCTGCCCTGTCTGCGTTCAGGCGCGTTACAGCGGTCCTGCGTGAACGTCGATCAGAGTTAGGAAAAGAGGGAAAGAACCTCAAAGGGGATGCTTGGGGCGCCGGGACTCCAAAAAAAAGACCTTTGAGAGAATTCTGGGGGGATGATAAAGAATGCAACGACTCGAGACGCTGCAAAGAGAGGGACACTCGGGGGGTCTGGATAAAAGGATCATGGGCAATCACAGGAAAGTAACGAACGCTGCCTGGAAGAAAAGGTATCTTGACGAGGGGAACTGCCAAGGGGTAAATAGAATTAAGAGAAGAGGGATCAGAGGGAAGGCTTTCGTCCTGCGTCGGAGTCGTGGCAAGGGGATCGAAGAAGGGAAAAAAAAAGGAGCTGAAACATTGGGGGGGGCTACCTTGGAGAGTGAGCTGTTCACCAGGGACCTGAGAAATTATGTATAAAAATAATCCAAAGAAATTGCGCGAAAGGGGGGCTATGCTCTAAAAGTTAATGTTCTCATCGAAGGGGGGGGAAACTCCGAAACACGCACTTCGCTCGCGCGGAGAGAGAAAACGAACTGAAGGCCTCGAGAAAAATAAAAATTAGAAAAAGAAACAGGGAGTTCGCAACTCTCCCTGAATGCTTTTTTATCGTCCTCTTCGGGGGGAGTGGGATAAGTAAAAGAATAGAGGGGAAACAAAACTGGAGGGGGGAGAGCACGCAGAATATCAAACTAACATAACCGGGGTTCGCGACCGGAAAAAAAGTGAAGGATTTAATGAAAGGGGGAAACTAAAAAAAAAAAGCTGGGATTGGGAGGGAGGTCTGTCTTTCATGGAATCCTTGTAGTCGGGCAGGGAAGGACTCTCTCCAATCAACGAGGGAAAAAAAAAGTGAATAAAAACCCAAAAAAAAAAAACATCCAGTAACATGGGAAACTGTCTTCCAAGGCTCTTGCCACTTTAGTGCTTTCCAAAGGAAGATAAGAGGAAAGTCCCAGGGGGGGGAGAGGGTCTGAGGACATCTAATGGGAAAAGAACTGCATGAGTATATAGAGTCTACCCAAGGAAGATTTGACCCTGGATCTCTCAGTAAAGGAGGCATCTTCAAAAGGAGAAAGGGAAAACTAGGAGGCCAAGACGTTTAAAAAAGAAAATCTGGGGGGGGGTCGTCAACGGAGGCGAGAGGATCCACTCCGATGGGAGTATCCTCAGTAAGACTTGCCCAGGGTCAAGCAAAAAGGGGGGATTGACCAAGAGAGAAAGGACACAAAGGAGGGGCATTGGAAGAGGTCAATGCTAAAACGCTTCAAAGCCGGTGAGCACAGCGGACCGCAAAGAATCAAATTCGCGGAGCTCGACATGAGAAAGGGGAAAGGGCTCAGGCGGAGAAAAGCGCTGGAGGGGGGGAGAAGATCAAAAAATGGTGCCAGGGGGCCGTGCTCAAAAAAGCCTGGGGGGAGAAAAAACTGGGGTCTGTCGAAAGGAAAGAAAACAAGAGTTAACCTCACGGCGTCCGGTACCGCCGCCTCAGTATTTGCTTAAAGGAAAGAGCACGACGCGCAAGAAGCGATGGAAAAAAAGAAAAGTGGCGGAAAAGGGGAACGAAAGCTAAGGGGCGAATTTGTTCGAAGGCAAAATCTCGGGAGTTGGCGTTGTCGCTTACGAAGCAGGTGAGGGGAATGCGAGGAAGGCAACTAAGGGGGAAGGTTGCGAAAGCGGCGAGGAGAGAAGGAGGGTGACCCTGACTTCATCGGAGAAAAGCGCGGCAGGGGGGAAAGAGAATCAGGAAAATACAGGGAGGGGGCCACAGGGGGGGAGGGTCGATTATGCGGTGAAGGACGAGATCGGTGGAAGAACGGGAGAGACTTAGAAAACCATCGGAAGAAAGCGAAAATCTGACTCGAAATCGAGGAAGATTTAAGAGGGAGGAAAATGGTACAAAGAAATGGAGGCCGATTGGGAGGGAAAAGAGAGAGAGAATACCAACGGGAAAAAGAGATCTAAGCGGAGTAACTGAGGTATCCAAACACATTGTCCATAGAAAAAAGGCCTCACTGAGAAACGAGACGAGAGGGCGAGGATGCAGAGAAATGCAACCGGGGCCGACAACGGGAGGGATCCATCCATCCCGAGAAAAAAACACTCTTTTGCACGTCACCGCTTGAAAAGACGAATGGAAGAAAAAAGGTTCCTGGAAGCGCGACAGATTGGGGAAGAAAGGGGTAATGGTATGAGAAGTTCCTGCATTGACCGAGTGCCGTGGTACGGACGAAACGTCACGAGGAAGAAATTTCAAGCTTCAATTAACAAATCTCCAAAGAGGGGGAGGAAAAACCAAAAAAAAAAGGGAGGGGAAAAACATCATTCAAAGCCAACGCGACAAGTACACTCCGTCCGCAACGAAGAACCTGGGAAAAAATCGCGCTGGAAAAGGGTCGTCGAAAATTAGAAAAGAATCTGCGGTGAAGCCGCTACGCAGGGGGGAGGCGTTGTGAAGGTGCGTGCAGGGGAAGAGGTCTACAGAAGGTTTCAAAGGGACTTGATCAGCAAGCCAAGGGAGAGAAGTTGGGAAAAAGAGGAGGGAAAAACGTCAAAATTCGGCAGCATCGGGTCGATCTTCAATCCGTCAGCCGCCACTCGAACCTTTTCAAAAACATGGGAACGATAGGCCATCAGAGGAGAAAGGAAGGGGTTCAAATTCGATCAAGGCGGGGGAATCTAAAAAGCATGGATGAATGAAAGGAAAAAAAAGGCCGCGGAAGGAAGTAGAAGTACTAAAAGGTCAAAAAGGTGAAGGGGGGAACACATAGCGCAGGGAGTGCGACTTCGGAGACGCTGGGTCCAAAAATAGAAGCAAGAGATCAGGGGGAAGATCCGAAAAAAAAAAGGCGGCTGGTCGAGGAAAAGAGGGGGGCTTAGGCCCATGTAAGGTCCTTGGAAGTTCAATCCCTTGAAGCCGGAGGGGAAAAATTGGTGGGAAAAAAAGGGAATTGGAAAGAGCGGACCTATCTC
>Ga0179591_1243594_pt1 | contig 11662 bp, 9 predicted proteins | sample CZOMad2_1_08_16f_FD_182891 | JGI IMG/M metagenome (GOLD analysis project Ga0179591, IMG submission 182891) | Vadose zone soil fungal communities from Angelo Coast Range Reserve, California, USA - CZOMad2_1_08_16fungal (PacBio error correction) | ecosystem: Environmental > Terrestrial > Soil >...
GCATCCCGGGAGAAGTTGGTGAGCAAGACTCGAAGGAAAAGGGGGGGGGCACGATGACACTTCTGGTGAAAGGTGTCTCTTGACGGCTTGAAAAAGCATAAGCAGGGCTGACGCCCGGGGGTAGCAAGAAAAAAAAAAAAGGCTTCCTCAGTTTGCAGCTCTGGCGGTGGAAGAGAACTTAGACGCAGACGCACTTCCTCCTCGGCGCAACTTTTCACCCTTTAGGGTACCGCTGCCCTTTGAACGGGTTGATCATGGGTTAAGTTTAAATTTTTTAAAACATAAACGGGGAAAATCGGGGGACCCAGGTCAGAGTTCCCCACTCTTATCACCTCGGATAAAACCTCCGAGACTTCCTTGTTCCCGGAAAAAGAGGGGGCGGGGGTAAAACAGTTACCAGGGGGGAATCCCGAGGTCTTAGTCGTTGGTCTTTCGCATGGTACGATGGAGCACTATCTGCCACGGATCCGGCCACGCTTCCACCAGGAAGAATAAAGAAGAAAACCTACGATCGATCACGCCCGAGAACTCGCGATGCCTTCCAACTTCAGCTAACAAGATCTAAGCCTTCGGTCGTTAGATCCTAAGGAAAGGAAGGCCGTCGGGAGACTTCGGGTTTGCGTTGCGGAAAGCTTCATTTGGCGGGCTGGGGGGGTTCCGTACGATCGATAACCGGGTGTCGGCACTGACTGAGGCAGCAGGCGCCGAGGAATCGGGGATCAAGTCTGATAAAAAGGGGGAGAAAGAAGCTCCGAATAACTCACCCAAGACGCTGCCTGGGTGCTCAAACAGCCGCAGTTAATCGCGGGGGGAGGTACAAGTGTCGAGAACTGCTCCGATAGGGGGTTTTCGCAGCGCTAGGGGGGGCCGGGTGCCTCAGCGAAGAAAGTAAAAGAGCTCGGCGCTATCATCCACCCCTCAGGAAACAGAGTTCGGACCGGACTTATCGTCAGCATCGAAAAGGGAAACGGTAACTTGGACCAAGTCGAGCAAGACTTAACGAGCAGATGCCAAGGAAAGACCCCAATACGAGATCGAATGGGATGAGAACAACTGAGGCGGTGAAGAGGGGGAACCGCTCTGTGAAAAAAGAGGGGGGGGGGAGGGACGACCGTGATGTCACGACGGCACGGGAGTCCGCAGCCGTAAGGAGTCGGTCATCCAGGGCAATCTTCAGTTTCAGTAGCGAACATAAAGGAAGACCGATCTTGGAACGGCCAAGCAGCGGAGTCAGGGGCGTTGGCTAAAAGAAGGAAAGGCCGTCTGTGTAAACGCAGAAGATCTCAAAGGAGGTCATGCAGGAGCAGGGGGACGCCATGGGGGACAAAAAGGGGAATGGGAGGAAAAGGAGATCCGGCGGCTCGCAGAGGGCGCATTTCGGGTGTCAACCATGTCGACTTCGGTGAAAGGGCAGCCAAAGAAGGAGAAGGGGACAAAGACTTCGGGGTAAAGGTCCACCGATACGGTGGATCGTTACTGGGGGAGATTCTCGAAAATAAAAGGGATGGAAGGCAACGACGGGGCGGAGAAATGACCGGAAAGGAAAGAAAAATCACGGTGATTATCGGGCCAGTACCAACTTGGTCCCGATAAGAGTCCCTGAGGGAAGGCCGACTTTTTCGCACGACACAAGAGTGATAAAACGTAACTGTGGGGGGAGGGGCCGGGGGAGCGGAAGGAGGCTTGATCTCGGGGCCATAGGGGGTCGTGAACGTGCAAGAGAGAAACAGAGCGACTTGCAGGTACTTCTGTAGTGGGGAAAAAGAGACCTAAGTTAAAAGGCGTAGGCGAGAAAAAAAGCGAGCGGGAGACCCAATCTCGATCAACGCAACTAAGGGAGATCCACCAGGAACATCAACACGGGTAGGTCGGGAGTGGGAGAAAAAAGGGTGATAGGGGGGTGGAGCGAGTAAGAAAGGCCCTAAGCGGTTCGAAGACTAGCCGACGGGGGAGCGCAAAAAAGACGAAAGGCTGAGACAAAAAAGACTACAAGGACAGGAAAAGGGAAAGGGGACCTCCCACTGAAAAAGAATGAATATCGAGATTCAAGATGAAAGCACGAGGGGCTAGATTGGAGGAGAGCGATGGGCCAAATTGAAGGAAGAGAGGGGGGTCTGGGATTACTCGGGGGGATTTACTTACTCGTCAAAAAAGTCGTCATATAACGGTAGAAGAGTGAACTCGCCTACATGAATGGAACTTCACAGACAGACTGACATGTACTGAATTATAAAAGTAGACTGAGCCAGGGACAACCGGGTGGTATCGCCGAGGGTATACACAAGGTGACACCAAAGATGAGGGACAATTTTTTGCTTTGTAAAGGTATCTCCAAGCAGGAGCACATGCCAAAAAAAACGGGAACGATGGACCCCTTATCCTTCTGCAGTTACACGCTTAGAGGAGACCCCTCGAACGTAAGCTTAGCGGGGCACTGGCTGTGTTCTTGCTGTGTAACATGGCAAGATCTGCCTGGCTACCGCGCGTATGTAAGCCCGAAGAAAACAGCAGAAGACGGGTGGACTCAGGCTTCCTCTCAAAAAAGCGCAGGGCAATGGACTCCCAACCATCCGGGCTCTCACTGGGGGGGGTTTAGGTCAACTGAATACCAGGTCTTTTCCAACGAGGAGATACCATCGGTTGTAACGTCAGTTCGGCGAGTACCAATGCTGTTCGACATAAGTAGGGAAGTCTCATCCGCACAGAAAGGTCGCTGTTAAGCGGACTCGAGCCCAGGACTGGGATGAGACTCTCTCCATACGGGTGAAAAGGGGATTAGGTACTAACCAGAAATCCGGCGCGGCAGCGAAGAAGTCGATGCTGTTGAAATTCTGTAGACGGGAAGCCAAGGGTCGAACGTTACATGTTGTAGGGGGAAACTTCCCTCTACCGCTCGAGGTAAAACCTTCATTTTTCTTCGAACGTCTAGTCCGGGTAGTACAACTTGGGTGCACCTCCTAGGGAATTTTACCGTGGCACCTAGCGCCAGGGAAAAGATACGAACGGCTTTTCACCAACGAGAGCGAAGGTGTTTCAAGTTAATAAGAAAGGCCAGACCCGCGGGGCGTCGACAGCGGCTCCTGGATCTCAAAAAAGGAAGACATGACGATACTACACTCCGAAGGCCTCAAAAAAAAAGGCAAGAGGGCCAATCTTTAGACGAAGCAGGGCCGCCGAACGTGCGATGTCTGAGGGGAGCAAGGATGATTTGGATGCGGAGAAGAGGGGGGGGAGCGGGGATTTGGGGCTAATTCAAAAGGAAGAGAACGAGGAGGGCACGCGGAAGAGAAGCTCGTAGCCGCTCCCGATGTCGAGAGAACGCGTTGGTTTGCGGGTAGATCGACAACCACAAAAAGGCGAGAAAAGGAGAGAGAGACAAACGCAGCAAAAGAAAGACTCAGGTCATCCCTCGGAAGAACGTCGCGGTCGGCGCATCTAGCGATCGCCAGAGAAAAAACTCTGAGGTCGGCCCCCTGGCAGACTCGCCAAGGCAAAACCAACGAAGAGGATCACTCCGACAAATTCGGAGACGGAACGAGAAAAACCTCCCAATCGCTAACGCGGCCGTTGCGACAATGGTTAGCCAGGACGGGGGTCTAGCGGTTATGGGAGGAGAGCTACGGCCAGGGGAGGATATGAGAACTTCAAAATAAGGGGGGGGAAAAGTCGAACAATTGTCACGGGGGTCGGCGGCGGGGGGGGGAGGGAACGACCACATCGAAGCGCAAAAGAGGAATGAATCAGACGAGAGGAGGACGGCAGTTTTTATTTTTCATCACATTCAGAAGGAGGTGAACTCGACCCGGGCGGAACGGTACCCTACGAGAAGTTCAGCCAACAAACCGTTCACCAGGTAACCGTCGACGAGGAGCGCGTGTAGGTAGATGAGACCAAGGACCACCAGGCGGTAACAACGGTTGCTAAGGAACACAAATGCAAGGTTTCTCACCGGAGCTGATCGGGCCCGCCGGGACCGGACACCGTAAACTCTGAAAAAGGAAGTCTGGAAGGGGGACCAAGGGGGAGAGGGACGAAAAAGTACTGTGAGAGGGAGAGGACTTTCTCGAACTCCCACAGACCGGGGAGCCGGGAAGTTCCACGCGGACGAAGGTCAATTGCAAGATCCGTGAAGGGTACCTTAAATTTGGCTACCACACACCTCGAAACATCTTGCCGGACCAGTGAAAAGTTTGGGGGGGGGGAGGAAATCAGGAAGAAGGGGTTAGAGGACCGGAACAATCCCAGGGACTGGTACGATGTCTCGGCAGAGAATGCGAAAAAAAAAGCTGGCTGAAGACCAGGGGACCCAAGCCCAAGAAAGACAGAGGCAGTCCGCGGGCAGCTCGGATGTTAGAGGAGGCGCGGCCGCCCTGCCCACTCAGTTTTCAAAATTTCAAGAAAGGAGGGGTAAAATGCCCTCAGGTTGAACTGTGGGTAAGACATTTGAGTCGTAGCAATGGCACAACGTTAAGAAGAGTGTCGGGGCAGAGAGGGGGGGAAAAGGGGAAAAACGGGAGGAAAATAGTTCGGAGATACAAATCAACGGCCTGGTCCCAGTGGACCGGAAGTTCTAGAACAGTGAGTACTCCGAAAAGACTGGGGGGAATAAGTAGGACGAGGAGGCATGGGTCAGTTTCTTCTCAAGCGGAAGATCCTGCGCCCTACCCTTATACGGAATAAAAATCAAATACAGACGAGACCCTAAACGGACAAGGAGCGGGCCAGGGAAAGAGGGCAGAGAACTCCAAACGCCCGAGGGGGTGGTGTATTCGACGTCGAGGCAGTAGTTCGTCCCGTTTGAGGGGAAGTCGCGGGTTCGCTTGGGGTCGAAGACGATAGAAAACAGGGCGTCTGAGAGAGGACACTCGGGGAGGAGAGAGGGCGAACAAGGTGGCCAGGAATCATCTCGCCTCAACAGAGGAGCCTGGTTGGCGCAAAAACGGTAGACTCGGGATTTTACAGGTGGGACTAACTTGTTGAGCATCGGAGGGCGCCGATCTCGCGGGGGGTCCTGAACTCACGACGAGTCTTCCGGCCCGGAACGAAGCACCGATCCAGTCAAGCGGGCCGTCATAGAGGGGGCAGAATAACCGAGGGCGCCCACTATAAGCGCTTTACGGCAGAATAAAAAAGATTCAGATCTGTTGGGCGTGCCGAAAAAACTGAGGGGAGGAAACTGACTAGACGTAGTGACAGTGAAAAAATAACAATCCCGAGGGGGAATTCCCTTGAGAAAACGTCCTAGGTGCTCCAGGGCACTCCGGGGGGGGCGTAATCAAGAACGAGAAAAAAACCGATTTGTACGCCACGTCAACGTATAATAAGAGGTTTTGGGGGAGGGCGAGGAAACCAGGCAGGCGGTTGCCAAGGAGGCCCTCGGACCGTCGAACCGAAAGTCTCAACAAAAAAGGGCAAAGGAGAGGGGGAAAAGAGAAGGTGGGGAATGGGCGCGCGAGGGAAGCGGGGTCATAGGTTCAGACCGAGCTCCTGTTTCCGATAATCCAAATACATACGAAAGAACGCGAGATGGCATTGTAAAGACGAGGGTTCTGGTGCGGATTCCACGAAAAAAAATGACATGAACGGGGATGAACGCCTAGAAACGGAAGGCCGAAGCAGCCGTGAGCTGGCGGTACACCCTGGGAAAGAGAAAGAGAACCCGATCAGAAGTTGTGGGCGCAGAAAAACAAGCTAATTGGGGGTCGAAAAAGGCGAGGAAGGGCACTTTTAGAATCGTCTTGGGGGGAGGGGTGGAAAAGTGAAATCTCTACTAAAATCGTTCTTCTGGGAGCAGGGAAGGGGATGAAGCACATACCGGTAAACAAGATCGGGAGGCCCAAGCAGGGCGGGCAAAAGGAGGTCCACACTTAAGCCGCGAGTACTTGCGCAGGGATTTGAATGAGGGTGGAACGTATGTTGTAGGGATTGCTAGGGGGAGCAGGGAACACTGAAGCGTCAACGGACAAAGCCTTAAAGAGAAGAACAGAACAACAGAAGAACACGTTCATCAGAGAGACACCGACCCCCCGGACGAAGTCGACTCCCCCGGGAAGAAAATAGTAATTACGGGAGAAAAGAAACCTAAAAAGGGATAGAACTGTCTGACGTTGGGGGGGACGGGACAGAAGATACGGGAATGGTCTATCCCGATCGTATGGAAAGGTCAGAGGAAGGTGCAGTGTCAGGGAGGGGAAGGGAAGTAGCTTTGGCATACCCGAAAAGACGGGGAGAGGAAAAGATATTAAGAACCATCCGGACCATGGGGAGACCAGATGGGTAGAGATAAGGAGGGGGCTGCATAAAAGCCGGGTCGGTTATCTAAGATTCTTATAATCAGGAATTTGTGAAAAATAAATGGAAAAAAACTGGGGAAAGGTGTTCCTGGGAGAGCAATAACTTCTCAAAACAGGGCACAGAAAGGAATTTAACCCCTGAGCAAGGAGGCCGGTGCCAGAAAAAGGAGACTGGCAGAGAGCGTGACTGACTCAACTGCCAGCTGAAAAAAAGGCGTGTGTCTTCGGGGCCAGGCCAGCAAAGAAAGGCAGGGAGAAGCCTCAGGAATAAAAGAACATCGTCCCGCAGTGTAGATATCAGCTAGGGCGCCAGAAAGGAGCTGGTGGAGGGAACACACCTCAAGATGGGTAAAAGAAACGGTGTTGGAGGCACTACAGTCTCAAGTACACCGAGAAAAGATCATCGTCAGTGGAACTTAGGGAAAAAATGCCATTGGGAGTGCGAAGGGGAAGACTCAAATCTATCCACACTCACACGGAACTCGCTGTTAAAACTATCCCTCTACTTGATAAAAAACGACATCGAGAACACTGTTTGAAATTTGAAGGACAGTGAGATCAAACGCGAGGCAGGGGATCTCGAGCACGCGAGGCACGGTGTCAGATCGTAAAGAACGTAAAGGCCAAAACCTGGTCCGAGGTTCTGGAACGCAGAGATCCCGAGAGAGAGGTTGAGAAAAAAAGGGGTAGGGGCTTAACTTCTCGTCAACATTCCGGGTACGACGGAAAAGTCGAAGGGGAAGACACCAAACAAAAGGAAATCGGCTTGAGTCGACTGGAATTTCAGGGGAGGAAAGTGGGGAAGCAACGCCCGCCAGACCCGTCGGATTTAGTGGCAAAGGCGCAGGGCGGGAAGACAAAGGAGAAGAAAAAACCCTAGCACGAACGACTCGGAAAAAAACGACGTCAAGAGACGGTCTCATCGCAGAACAAGGGAGAAGAATCCGCCTTGGCGAGGGACTCTTTAGTCTAAGTGAGATGGGTAGAAGGAGGGGGCAGAGTATCACATTCAAAAGGACATAGAGGAGGAAAAAAGGAAAAAAAAGAGAAGCCTCGAGAGGAGTTCACCAAGGAGAAACCTGGTGCGGGGGACGGGCTAGACAAAAGGAGTAAAAGAGAGATAAGGGAAAAACAGAGAACTCAGACACTCGTAAAAAAAAGAAAAAATGACGCCACAGAGAGATAGCAGGTCATAGAGATAGCCGTTCTCCTCCTCGATCGGAAACTGTTTAAAACATTAGATCACAAGACCAAAAGCCCCCTAGCCGAAAATATCATACAAAAAACTAGCCCGCGGAAGGGGAAAAAAACTCTTGGGAGAAGCTGGAAAATCGGGACAAGGGGACTTAGAGAGCGTAGTGAAAATCTAGGTCTTTCCAAATATCAAAAAACTTCCAACAGATCACGCAGGGGTAGTTTTCGAGGAAAAACCTCTGATCTCGGTCGAACCATCTCAGGAAGGCAGAGATCTCTGGGGAGGTAGAGGGGTGCTTTCGATGTCATAAACAACTCTGAGGGGAAGAGAGAAAGTTAAATTACGTAAAATACTATGACAACGACCAAAGTCGAAACGTCCCGTCCACCTATGTCCTGTCTAAGAAAAGCTTTAAACTTTGGAGACAAAAAAGGAGTGAAAAAGTGGCGTCGCCGTCTGGTTTTAAGGTAAAAACAGACGTAATTCAGGAAGGTTGGGGAGCCTTTGGCGGGGGAGGTACGGGGCACTTATAATCGCAGACCGGGAGGCTCTTCGCTCCATTAAGTCATCGAGGGAGAGGAAAAGCTTGCAGAGTTCTTTGCTGATGAGCGACTTCGAGGACGGTCGATAACCAAAAAGAATTGTGACCGAAAAGGAACGACGGGCCCAAAAACGTGATGATGTGAAGGCAAGAAAGGACCTGGAGGGGAGTCATTGGAGCAAACACAGCGGCTATAGAAACGACCATGAGGGTGTTGTTTAACATATCCCGGAGAGGTCAGGAGAGGCAGACGTAAAGACAAGACGTCGGAACTGATGTAAAAAACAGCGAGCGGGGATAAAGCCGGAATGGCTGCACGGACCTTTTTACAACCGGCATACCAGGACGAGGCAGGGAGCGGGATCCTAGTTCGGTGAGCGCGAACGGGGCACGCTCAGACGTAGCCTCCTTCTTACTTCAGGACGCTCCAAGAATGAGGTACTGCACCAGGAGAGGGGTTGAAAAGTTTCAAGGGGCGGGGGGTGGGGGCGATACAATGCCACCGTTGACAATGCCGGTCATCAACATGGGAGCATGTGGGGAGGAAAATTATACGACAGCTATCCCGAACGAATGGGACAAGAAGCAGATGCCAGAATGGAGACAGTAATTACCCGGTCAAGTTGAGGTCGGAAAGGGAAGAGTTAGTCATGGCGGGGCGAGTCACTAGCATAAACTTCAAGAAACGGGACACCAAAAGGGGAAAAAAAGCCAGCAAGAGAAGGTTCCGCACTAGAGCGAACCGATGGTGGAGAAAGCAAGTCAAAACACATAGAAAAGGCCTTGGGAGGTAAGGGGGATCAGGCTCATCTTCCCTTTGTAGGGGTAGTAATCGACGGCGCGGGGGGGGGAGGACTTATTACGATGACCGTGCGAGGTTGCAGAACGAAGGGCCCGGCGAAAGTCTTTAAGAAAACAAGGTGGGGATAGACTCTAATCCCTAACAAAGAAGGCTAACACTGTTGCTTAGAGAAAAGACAGGAAGCAAGGACTCTAATCAGGGGTTAAAGGTTGGGAATAGCCCTGGGCGTGGCAGACGGAGATGGGCGAACTAGGGTTGGCAACCAAAGGGGAGAAAAAGTCATGATGCTCGCTGTCAACATGACCGCAAAAACGCAAAGGCCGTCGTCAAAATAGTTCGGAACGGGAAGCCTACAGAGATTTAAACGCGATACAAAAAAAGAGGCCGTACGAGCAGATGCCAAACTCCAGCGAGATGGTGGTTAGGTAAGGAAGAACGGAGGCCTACTGCTAGTAGAGTTACAAAGGGGGAGGAAGAAAGCATACAGGGGAGGGAAAGGTGTCAAGGGCGGGTCCTCTCCCTGAATGATTCAAGGGTATAGGAGGGGGGCAGTAAAAAAGAACGAGAACCTTCTATCAGTCAACTCAGCGGAGAAAATTAGTTGATGATAGAACCACGCCAGGTCATTACACAGATAACCAGACCGAACCGGGCCGTCCGGGCATACTCTCAGATAAGTTCTGAGGAGGAAAAAAAAGAAAAAGAGCGTCAGGAGATTAGGCGGGAAGTGAGGGCAACCGCCGATTACGGTCCGGCAAACCACGAGATCCAAGAAAGATTAAGGGGAACAAGAGGACCTGGGGAATCGGCGATAAGCAAATTACGAGGGAAAGGTTTCAAGCCGAGCGTTGAGGACAGCACCGGCAGAGACTCACACCTTTTCGGGAATAAAAATGGGTCACAGAGGTAAGTCAGAGTGGGAAACGGTCGAAAATGTAGACAAGGAAAAAGGCGTTGACGGAGTTTGGGGCGGGGGAATACTTCGAGTAAGGGGTCGCTTGATCCGCTCCAGATGGGGTAAACCGTTTCCAGAAAATCAGACGGAGGGCCGGGGGAGGGTCCAGAGGAGAGAAGGAGCGCATGACTTAGGTATGGGGGGTACCAAGAAGCCGGGGGACTGCACTACGGTAAAAAAGAAAACCTGGAAAATCACATAGATAGGTGATCAGCCCAGGTGGGAGGGGATTGAAATTCTCGAGAAGACCACTGAGACAAAGGAACCGAGCGTAGACCTGAGGGCCTGAGCAGAAGCACCACAGGGAAGCTCGGGGGAATTAAGAACCAGCGCAACATCTACGTCAATCCTACCACAGGGAATAAAGAAGGAAGAGACGTGGCGAGATCAGGAAAAAAAAAAATTTCTGGGATCGGACAGTTGGCCTTTCAAGCGGTAAAGACACGTAGGGGGGATTCTCGCCTTTTTTAGGTCTTCCGAACGGCGAGGAGTGCATAGAAATAGTGCACGAAAGAAAGCGAAGACAGCTACTGTTACTTAATTTCTGGTCAAAAAAGCTGGAAGGGCATTAATTTATTTGGTCGAAGAGGAGTGCAGTGGGGGGAAGGGGAAAACCTCGTAGGAACGGGAGGGGGAAAGGGGGGACTTGTAGTGCACTCCCCTCCCGACAGTAACAAAGCAGTCATATCCACAATAGAAAGATTGCATGGGCACGCCGAGGGGGAAGTGTCGAAAGTAAATGGGAGTACCCATAGATGAGGAGAATTACTTGACTGATGGGGAGGTTCTGTGGGAAACACATTTGATAAAGCAAAGGTCGGAATTCTCAAACTAATTGTTGGCGAAAAGAGCGCGAAAAAGAGGGGGGGTGAATAGTGACGTCTTCAATTCGATCGCCGAAAGGGCTAATTCTAGGGACTGAAGGAAACCAAAATATTTCCTGGTCTAAACGGAAGCGGTTTTTGGTCAAGGAAACGGTGGGGACAAGGTAGTGAAAGATTCAGATAAGTAGATGAGCCTTCAAAGAATGGGACCAAAGTTGTTCCTTAGCTAATTCCGCGGAGAGAGAAAAAAGAAATAAGAAGGTCCTCGAGTGCCAGAGAAAAGAGAGCTCCCGCTAGGGGGAAGAGCTAAAAAATGGTGTCAAGTGGGAAATGGCAGGGATCTACCAAATCGAAGGCGAGCTCTATCAAAGAATCAGGGGGGTCCCTAATCGTAAAAACACAGACGGTATCCTGTCAGATGAGTGGAGTGGTCCAAGAGGAAGAGGGATTACCCGCTCTCCTGTGAAAAGTCGAAAAGGGGGGGGAGGGGAGGCTTGGTGAGAATACCGGGTAGAGCGTTCAAGAGATACTTTTGGAGCACACCAAAGAAGAAGGAAACCGCTTGAGGAACGAGCAATGAGCTCTTTGAAAAACATAGAGGGGGGTGGGGTCGTAGACACGCACAAGCAGACACTCAAGTGATCATTTTCATTTTAAGCCCGGCAGAGCTCATAGACGCGCGCGAAGATAGCAAAGAAAAAAAACTAGGACCGCACTGACCCTGAGGAAGAAATGAAAAAGAAGAAGTTGCCAGCCTGAATAATTTTCACTAGGAAGCGGAGGGAAGGGTCTAGAGTGAAAGGAGGGGGCGCATCTTTTGGATAGCAGCAGGGCCCCAAGGCTATCCACGGCGATCACGTAGAATCTGATCATGGGAATCAGAGGAGAAGAGAGGGAGGGAGAGATCTGTGTCAGAAAGAGAAAGAACCACAACGGGTTTGAGGAGGAAGAGGAAATAAAAGAGGAACTCCAGCTCCGTACGACCTAGTGAACGACCCCTCAGAGAGTAGCTGAATCAGAAGAGACGGATGTTCACCTGGGGATGACTCAGT
>Ga0179591_1366532_pt1 | contig 11662 bp, 9 predicted proteins | sample CZOMad2_1_08_16f_FD_182891 | JGI IMG/M metagenome (GOLD analysis project Ga0179591, IMG submission 182891) | Vadose zone soil fungal communities from Angelo Coast Range Reserve, California, USA - CZOMad2_1_08_16fungal (PacBio error correction) | ecosystem: Environmental > Terrestrial > Soil >...
GAGGAATCTACGGGGGGGCGTTCTCAGAAACGAAAGAGGAGGGGGTTTAAATCAAAAGAGACCCGGTGTGGAAGAAAAAAACCAAACAGCCGTTCGAACCGACAAAGGGCGGCGCTAGCAGGGAGCTGTATCGATCACTCGGGAAAAGGCGGTTCTTCTCTGAGGAACTCGGGTTGGCCACTGCACGAGAGGAACAGGACGTCATTCCCAAACGGGTGGGGGGGTGGGTGGTTGTGTTTTTTGGTACGACTTACGTACCGTGTTAAGCGCAAGTCTTTGTTGGGGGCTCTGGAAGCCGAAACCCACCAACAACCGCGAGGATAGTGGCCACTGGCGTCCAGAGGGCGCGGAGACAGAAGGAGGACTACGAAGCGAAAGTCCTGGGTGCCCGCACTCGCTCGCAAAAAAGACGAACACGGCCGGGCAGACCGAATGTCTTTTGGGTGCGGGGGGGGGTATATGGTACGAGCTTGGGGTCTGGGCCACAACGACCAGGGCCAAGGCCAAATCTACTAACATACCACCCACCCCAACCCCCGCCTGTGTTTTTGGTTTTGTTTGGGGTTGTTTTGGGGTGGGGTTAGAATAGTAACACGAGGGGAATAGGGTAAGAGAGGGAGGACGGAGACCAATCTGTGTTTGAAAGAAACGCACGAGGAAAGTAAAGGAACAAGGAAGGAGCCCAAAAGGAAGGAGAAGAAATGAGATCGCGCGAGGGGAAACAAGGATCTTGAAGCATGGAATCCAAACAAAAGGGAAAGGAAAGGGAAAAAAGGATAGGAGTATATATAAAGCAGGAAAAACAGGAAGGGTTGGAGGGGGACACGTTGGGCCGGTGAAGCTGGTTGGGGGTTTTGTGGGGGGGTTGTTTTTTTTTTTGGGTGTTGTTGATTGTGTTTGGTGGGGGTTTTGTTGTGGTGGTGGGGTTTTAGCAAAGCAAAAAAAATGCGTGAGTGGGGGGTCCCAAAAAAAACCCCCACCCGGGGGCGGAACGGTGCTTTTTTGATGGAAAGACGTCCGTGCACGTGGGGTCCGGGGGGGGGGAGACGCGTCACCAAAAAACGAAGTGTAAGAAACCCTGAGAACAGCGCACAAGAAGAAAGCCGAAGAGAGACGGCGCTCCAGGAAAAGCTGTGCCTTGCCCTTGATTCTGGGGAAAAAGAAACTGGGAGGGTCGACTCAAAGAAGAGTCCCCCTTAACCATTCGGTATGCTAGGAAAAGCCGGACGAGAAGAGAGCATCAAGAGAAGTGTCCCATAGGAAAGGTCGGATTGGTCAGGAGTTCTACTAGGAGTCATAAGACAACCCAAAAGGGCGAAACCTCGTTGTCCTTTCGGTACCGAAAATCCGGACCTGGGGTGACCTCCTACCAAAAACGTGTGGTTTTTTGGTTTTTTGTAAGCTAAATAAAAACCCCCCAAAAAAAACCTTTTTTTTTTCCCCCAACCCAAAATTTACGGCCAATCCCCTTGGCCGGTTGAAACAGAAGGGAATGTTTGTCGGGGGGACTATCAGCCTGAAGATCCAGTCGTTGGGAGAACCTGGCCCCGGGCCACCAACCACGGGTTTTTTTTTCAAAAGAAAGCGCAAGGTCCAAGAAAAACACCAACCCCCAAAAAAAAAAGCAAAGTTGAAGTTATCCCGAAGTTTGCCGAATCATTTTCCCTTCGGAAAAAAAACTCACCTTCCCCGGTCCCCTTGTGCAACGGGGTTTGCCATGCTTAGACACACAAAATGGGTGAACGGAGGAATCTAGTCCAATGAAAGACAGCCCCGTGTGGAAGTGGGACCCGAAACAACTCCCACCCCCGGACCCTAGGTTCAGTTCACCGCCGAAAAACCCCTTGAAGGGTTCCCCCAAACCCTATTCTTTGAAGAGAAGGACCCCGACGGTTTTTGTTTTTCCCTCAGGCGGCTTGGTTTTGGGTCAAGACCCCCTTTTTTGCCCACGATGGGAACCTGTCGGAAGAAGCCGCCGGGGACTTTGGCCAAGCTGGAACCAGCCCCTGGGTGGGGGTTAAGGGGTTGTGGTTCGGTTATGGATGGTTTTAGTTTGACCCCACCAAATAATAACGCCGAAGATACCAACGTGGTGTTGAGAGACGGTTAGCGTTGGGATTAGATCTCTATCCTGTGTTGTTAAAAACACGTGGAGGTTTTGTGGAAACTTTGGGTTTTTGTTTTTTTTTGGTTGTAAGTTTTCCCACAATGGACAAATCGAGCGTTCCATTGGTTGGCCCTTGGTGGGTGGCGACGAGTGTGTTGCCCTCCCTGTTGTACACCACCCGCGGGTCCGTTGGTTTCTCCAATCATCTGGGAAAAGAGTGTCTGCCCCCGGACCCCCCCATTCCGGCGTGGGTTCCACCGAACGCTAACCATGCACCCGGTGGGTTTCCCCGGATTTTTCGTGGTGTGTTTTTGTGGTTTTTCCGCGTGAGGGTGTTTTTCCCCCCCCCCCCCCCCCGTCCTTTCCCCCCCCACCCCCCAGACCCCGTTTTATTGTTTGGCGGGGTCCTGTTTCCTGAAGGGAGGTCCCGACAGGTGGGGGTGGTGACCTCCGGGAAGAAACCCCCACCCCCCCCCAATAAGACTCCTCTCTAAAGGGGTGCTACCTTCGTAAGGGGTGGTTGAGACAATCTACAAACTGGAGACGGGGTATTTTACGGCCCCAACTGGGTTTAAACGCGCCAGGAGTATGAATGAGGGGGGAACTTCAGTGGACATCTGGGAGGGGATCAGGAAGAGGGGGATGAGACCTTGCCAAGACCAGTTAACTTTGGTGGCGCCGTTCCGGCCGGTGAGCCAACCCACCCACCCCACCCACCACCAACCCCAAGGTGTCTAAACGAGACACGAGGAGCACTAACTTTCGAGTGCCGTGTCCTTTATAGTCAGGTAATCAGGAGGCTAGGAGGGGGGGAATACCGTACGGGGGAGTCAATCGAGGTTGTGAAAAAGGTTCGGCGGCGGCGACATTGGAAATCCTCAAAACAACAAAAAGGGAGGAAAGTAGAGGAAGGAGACGACAGAAGGAAGAAGGAGTGAACAAGATCTGGGACTCAGGTCCCGGGAAGAATTACGAGATGGATCAATGTAGAGAAAAAGAACGAAATCCATTGAAGTGGGGGGTTTGGGGAGACGGTCTAAGATGTGTGGGGCGGGGGACCACACACCAAGCTTTTCCGGACAGGTAAAAAAAGTTATCCTTTGGGAAGCTAACTCACAGTATAAATAATTGGGGTTTTTGTGGGGGTGTAAAACGTCAATCTATAAGTCTCCAATAGAAGATCAAAAACATGAGGTTGCAGGAGAAGTGGGAATTCTAAGGATCCCTAGACCTTGCCTCTTTTAGAGGAAAGAGAACGACAACCTTAAGGATCTAGTAAAGGTTCTCAGGAGGAGGCATGTAAAAAAACCTTCGACAGAAAGTAACCCCAAGGACAGAACCTTTGGAAAGAACACAGGGAAGCATTTTGGGCAAAGTTGCCATAGGGTCGGGAAGAAATCTAAGCTGATTTAAGAGGTGTTTAAAAGAAAAAGAGAAAGACGTAAAAAGCACTCAAGGACGGAAGGGAGGCACGGAAAGCGTCCAGGCCTGAGGCAGAATCAAAGCGCTCACCAATTCTGGTAGAATAGGAACAGTTAGATCCCGAAGGTGTGTCAAAATCGCAAGCACATCCCTCACGAACCCCTCAACGTCCGCGTAGAAGGGGGGGTCAGGAAGAAAAAACCCCTTAACCTAAGGGGGGGTAAGGACAAACATGGGAGGGTCCACCGTGAGGATGACTCCGGTCGTGGGGCTTCTGAGACATTCCGGGTGTGTCTCGGGGAAGAGGGCGCAGTTGTTGGAGCAGAGATCGCATCCGGTTGGACGAACACGTGCGGCGATCGAATATCTAAAAAGGGCAGCGGAGAAAGAATCGTCTTGGACCACTGACGTTAAAAAGAGGGGGTTTAGGACTATCAGGTCTGGGCATGAGAGAGTCACACGGAACGGTTCTACTGGGCAATTGGAAGATGCGCTGTTTACACGGTGTTTCTCAGGGTCATAAACAAAGCGTCGAGAGGGGCACGTCTAGGGTGGGGGGCCACCCTTCGCGAGTCAGTGAAAATCAGGCCCCCGGGGAGAGGCGCTGGCCTCACTAGGAGAGGGAATCGGTTTCCTCTTCAGAAGCAGGACCCCGGGGAACAGGTGTGGGGGGAGTTAAGAGTTGGGAGAAGGGGAAAGAAAAGTATTGTCGGAAAAAACCCACGGCCAAGGCGATCCCGAAACGAGAAGCAGTTTTAGGCGGGACCATCTGAAGTGATGTTTGTTTGGTGAAAAAGCTTTGGGTGGAAAGAAGAAGAAGCGGAAAACAATCGCCAGTCACTGAGAAAACCCCACGCAAAAAAAAATGCAGAACGTGAGCGAAGGTCCTCGCGCTGACGACCCAACTTCTCTTGGGGCAGGAAGGAGACTCTCAAAAACCCGTAGGAGGAGGTAATGGGGAGTCCAAGTCCAGAAAGGAGGAAAGTAACTGATGATTAACATCCGACCCCACGAAAAAGTTGTTTTCGCTAAGGCGGAGAAGAAAGGCTAATTGTGGTGGGGGGGCGTCTGTCAAAAGACCACCAGGTGACACTTCGCTAAAGATCATAATCCAAGCAAAAGATGGAGCGAGGGACGTCAGACAGGAAGCGAATTTCCCAGGGGGACTGTCACCTAGAAATACCGTTGGAAAAAGACCCCACAAACCTTCCACCAATGAGGAGGACGAGGAGGCCGCGGCTCCACTAGATAGAGAGCTATGCGGGGAAAAAGGAACCTGGGGAGGAAAAATTTCCGCGTCGTCGACTAAATCAAAACCCACCGCACCTCTGTAAGGGAACATTTCCGGAGGGGGGGGACAGGGCGTATTGGGGGGTGGATGAAGCTAGAACCACCCGACCACTAAGACCACATATCGGCATCAAACGGCCGAAGAAAAATCTGCTCGGGAGGAACTACGCGCCCTGGGGCGGAAAAAGTGCTGGGCACCAAGGATTGTGTAAGCCAAAAAGGGGGAAAGCAACGCTTAAAAAAAGGAACGTGTCATTGGAGAATAAAAGCGAGTCGCCTCAGGTCCAGGGAGAAAACGTCGGTATCCTTCTCCCCACAAAGGGTTGGCCTGACGGAAGAAACACCGTCCGAGTTGTCGTAGAGAAAGTCACCTCCAAGGAAGAAATCAAAAAAATTGCAAAAGCCAGAGTTGGCCGTTAAAGTACTCATGGGTGCGTCTTATCCCTCTCCAGATGCTGACGGAGGCGGTTGGTGGATGGTTCTGATTTGAAACAACAACAAAGAAGAGAGAAAAGCGGGGGAATAAAAATCAAGTGTGATCTGCTTAAAACGGGAGCATCGGGAGTAACGGGCCGTTTAACGACCGAGAAAGGTGCTTTGGAAAAGGGGGGATCGCGCCAACGAGTGCAAGCATACGGTAAACAAAGAACAAAAAAAAAAATAAGCGAAAAAGGGGAAACGTCAACATGGCTCAGTTTTCATACCGGTCCAGGTTTATGGGGTCCGGGGGTGACGGGGACAAAAGGCGTGTGTTAAAAGGTCTATACAAGACGAAATTGAGAAAAAGCAGGGTTGTGTGTGGGAAAGAAAGGAACAAACTCGAAAATACGAGGAGACCTCACACGAGCGGCCCGCAACCTAAGATAGAGCGGAGACGGAAAAAGTCAGCCGGGAAGCTCGTATACGTGAGCAAGCGCCCAACAGCAAGCACAGTTGGTTTGGGAGCCTCCACAGAAACTCGAACCAAAACTCTATCCATCGAAGGAGGATCCTTCCAACTGAAGGCGAGAAGCCAGCGAATGCGCGCGAAGCGCCAACGACTTGGGAAGGCAGAGGGGTCAACGGTACGGCGGCGACTTCAAAGAGAGAATCACAAACAATTGTATTATAGGGGAAAAGGGATAGGTCGGCAACCGGAAAACCGACACTTGACCCCGGATGCGTGAGGGAAACACCGTCAGAAATGAAAATTCCTCGGAAAAGGCTGAGGAACTAATCGTGGAAAATTAGAAGAACGCGTTTTGCAGGAAAAGGACCCGAACTGGAAAAGACCTAAGGAGAACAAAGATGTCAAACTGTAAGGCAGCAGAGCCGAGAACGAGCTAAACTGCCTAACGGAAAAAAAATGCGTGAAGGCCCCGCTAGACGAAAGAAACTGCCGAAGTTTGGGGAGGGGGATAAAAGCCAAACTTGCAGGGGAGTGGAAGCGACTACCACAAGAGCAAGTCAAACGGTCTCCTCGTATTTCTCGTGGCGTTCAAACTCCTGGATTCTACCCCTTCCCAAGACCCAAAAAAAAGACATAACTGGGGGGGGGGGGGGGGGGGGGGGTGAGCTTAGAACAGAGGATTCCGGTTGAGGGTGCAAGTGCGCAGAATGCGGGGCTGCACGATTCCGATAGCGACAGGGGGGGGGAACGGACGTATCAAACCCAATCGTGAAAACGCACGAAGGTCGCAGAAAAGACAATTCCCGGGAAAAGACGCTGATAGAACTAGCTACACGGAGTATCCGAGTACGAGAACACCGAAGGGGGGGTCAACGGAATAACCGAACATCGGGAGAAATCAGAGCCGCAAGTTTACGGGAGTTCGAGAAGAACATCACGCATCACAAAAGAGAACCTGCACACTGGAGTAAAAACCGAGGCATGCGAGGGATCAGGAATGGGGGAGTTAACTGCCCCGCGGCCAGGGTTGGAATACGCCGACGAGACAATCAAACTGGAGTCAGAAGAAAGCCGTTTCGCAGGCCCTTGCGGGGCGAGTCAGGGAGAGAGCGAATCAACCGAACGATACGGGAAAAACGGGAAGCCAGTGGGGCTGTCAAACGGGAGAGGGGCGCCAGACGATTTGACTCGAGGCGAAAAGTGGCTAAGAAACATGAATGAAGATCGTGGCAGGGACTTGGCCTGTTGTCTCGGTCAGCCCCACCCACTGACGCAGCACCGCATCATGTCAAAAAAAGGAAAGGCCCCTAGGTTGCGCGGCGAAAAAGACATCGGTGAAATACTATCCCAGCTACAGGAATCAAAAAGAATGGGAGAGCCTCTGCGCAGAAAAAAAATGTAGGCCAACAGGGGGGGGTACGTGACACAGGGAGTCCTCGGGGAACACGGGAACAAACGGCCATCACTGAGAAACAAAGACGGCGGCACGATAACACAGGTGAAGGGTGAACGAACTGCTAGAATACACCAACGTTTGTTTAAAAACAAGCCCAGCACACTCAGGCCCGGCACAGACTGAAAGCCAGCGAAAGAAAAAATCCCGCAAAAAACGCGAAAAAGAGTAAAGAGATCTGCTCCCAAGTCAGGACACATAGAACGGAGGAAACACACACAAAGGAGGAGGAGGAAAAAATCTTAACGACAAAAAGTGCGATCGCGAAAAAACCTGACGTCACAGCGAGGGGCACCCGGCTCAAAAAAAAGGAGCCGGCGCGTGTCCGTCTGTCACAAAAAAAATGAGCAGAGAGGGCCTCAAATGAAAGAACCTCAAATCAACCTAAGGAGATCAGTCCAGTCCAGAGGGGCCTTGCCCCTTGCTTTACATGAAAACCCTAAACCCGTTGAAGGGCGAATCAACATCTGCCAGCAACAAAACCAGCCATGTCGATGACAGAGCCGCGCCCCGGAAGCCCCTTCATCCAGGGGGAAACTAGCCTGTCGCAAGGCTCGTAAAAAAAAAAAAAGGATCCAGGAAAAAACCGCGGGAAAGCGCGGCACAGATCGCGGCTGGCGAGTGGGTTTGATGACAAAACCCACTACCAAACGTACAAGAAAGGCCATAAGTTGCCGCCCAGAAAAACCGTCAAGATGCGCGCCGCAATGGGGTCAGATCGATTCCAGGTCCAAGAGAGTTTGAGACTAGGCATTTAAAGAAAGGACGGCTTGTATCCAAAGTATGACAAAGAAAAATCGGAGCAAACAAGGAGTACGAAAATGATTTTTTCTCGATAAAAACAAGTGGGAGCTCTCGGAGGCAAGAAAAACCGAAAGCTGGCGGAATGAGGTAAGACAAAAAAAAGAGGGAGATAATAGCCAACCGCCGCCGTTGGGCACTCCAGTTTTACGACCGGAATGGCGCAACGTTGGCATCGGCGAGCCAAAGTGCCTGAATTGGAAAGTTGAGTTGATTTGAGGTGAGTAGTGACAAAACCGCGGACAAAAAAGTCGGATACAATCCGGGGGGGGTGGATCCGGGCGTCTATTCATCGCTTGGGGGGGAGAGAACGTGGTTCTTGGGGAGAAAGGGGTCATGAGGCGTGGAAACATGAACGGCACACCATGAGGACAAAGCAAACGGAATATCTCTGACGGATTCAAAAAAAGGCTCAAAAACCGGCCAACCATGATGATAAATTGGAAAAGGAAGAAAAAAAAGGTGAAAATTCCCTGCTTTAATAACATGCAAGGGGAGTTGGGTTCCAAAGGTTAAAAATCCTCAAAAACAAAAAAAGCGGAAAAGTGGCAAGAAGGCGGGTTTGGGTGTCGTCAGAAAGGCTAAGACCCGGGGGCTGTTATTTTCGCCGCAATCCCACTCAAAAAAAAAAAACATCCCAGGAATCCAGCGAGTCGGAAATTTATCACCGCTGGCAGGAAATCATTTAGAAGTTAAGAGAAAAAAGTTGCTGGGGGAGCCGGAAAGAAGAGCCTCACCCACGCAGCTCAATCAATAAAAAAAAGTCTCGAAAAAGGCCTCGTGATGTCTGAATTCACGACGACGGGTCCATCAGACCCATCGGGGAGGTCGGCAAAAAACGGTAGAGGCATGCGATCTTCAACACAGAGGAAAGAAGAGTCCAAAAGCTCACATCGCGACACCGATAGAAAAACGTCAGGAAGTATAAAAGGGGAGCGAGCCTCAGAAAGACACTTGCCGGCAACCTCTAGGATCTCGTGGGGCTAAGGAAGAAAAACCTGGACCCTTCAAAGACCACGAAGAAACAGTGATAAACGGGCCACAGACCTATCTGCTACGAGAAAACGGGACCAATAGCAACCTATTCTGAGGGAAGAGTTGGGAGGACTAAAGCGTCAAGCCCGGCGGTGGCGCGGTACAGAAACACCAACACTAAGAGAGGAACAATTTCTGTCTGATGGTAAAAACAACGGTAAACCTAAGGAAAGGGAAAAAACAACAGAGAAAAAAGGACCGCGAAAACCTTTGAATGAAAGAACATTATAAGTAAAAGTGAAGTGGAAATCGTTAAAGAAACCGGCGAGAACGCTTGCTGGGAACGGGGGGAAACAGAACGTCGCCCTCTCAAGGAAACTATCAGGGGATTGACTAAAACGTCAAAAGTCGAAAAAAAGAAGCAGAGATGAAGAAAAAGGCACGAACCACTGACTTTTAGACCGATTTTTCGAAACCAAGAGGTGTCGACACATAACAACGAATCACGAACCGGGAACACTGAAGATTGTTCGAGAGGGATTAGACCAACAACGGAGGCGAAAACCAGGGCACTGACCACCTTGGATGGCAAGGTCTGAAAAAGGCTAAGAAAAAAATGTAGGGTGGGTTACGCCTACCCCACGGCCGGTTGAGGGGATGCCGACTAAAGACTCAACCTGTGGGGAAAGAGCCAACAAACGGGAGACCAGGAAAGATCGGAAACTCAGGGATGAGCTCGACGACCGGGGAGACCTCTGTTGACCAGAGGAGGGAGGCACAAGGGGCAGAAAGCTGCACCGATTCGCGTTGGAAAAGAAAAGGGAAGTGAACGCAAAAATGTCATAGTGGGAAAACGGGACGGGGGGTATTTAACAACACAGAGAAAACGCGTTCGTGCCGAGCTGGAGTAAAGGGAAGAGAGGAATGAAATCGTCGACATGGAGGACGACTGTGTGCAAAGAAAAGCCCTCATCGAGGAGGACGTGGCGACCAGAAGAAGAAGGCCGAAGAAGGGAGACCTGGGGTTGTGGACGGCAAAAAGGAACAACGGGATGGGAACGAAACAACAGAACAAAAAAAAAAAAGACAAAAAATCATGGACTGGCGAACTAACACAAAAACATGGAGGAGGTTAGGAGAGGCGCCAGGAGAAAAGAAGCGGTGGTTGGGACCGACTCAGCAAAAACACGCGGCCCGTCACGTGGCGCAAACGCCCACACTCCCGTCGACCGAAAAACGGAAAAAACGGCAGCCTCCAAAAAAAAAGCTAAAAGCAGTAAAGAAGGTCTCGAAAAAAACAAGTGAGGAAAAACAAGATAAGGCTAAAAAACGGGGTCGCCACGCGAGGAACGCTGCCACAAACAGAACTCCCGGGTCTGACGCCGGCGTGGGGACCTGAAACGCGTCATGCCGGAAAGGAAACTGTCGTAAAATAAACCCACACCTAGGGCAGAAGGCACATCGGGCCCCACGCCACCTCAACGATGGGCGAGGAGGAGCTCCCAGCTTGGCCTGGAAGGCGTTGCAACATCCAGGAAGGGAAAAAAACCCATCGAAAAAAAAGGGCATAAAAAAACGGGTATAAGAAAGTAAGGCCGCGGAAAAGACTTCACCGGCATAGTTAGGACATGTCGACCAGGCAATGGCCTCGTTCAGTAAAGGAGGAAAGGACAGCCGCCACTAGAAAAGGCCGGAAAAAGCGAGCCAAAACGCGTGAGAGGGAGGAGGGGGGGTTGGTAACAGAACCCCCCCCAAGATCATCACATAGTGGAAAAAGAGAACGCAAGGAGAGAGGGGAAGAGCACCAGCCGGTGTCAAGGACCGGGCCACACGGTGAACAACAGAGCGCAAGGTCCAAGCCGCAATCTCCGCTGTGGAACGCCTCGATCTCCGCGAGATGCCGAAAGGGCCGGTGCGAACGGCTGGGGGGGGCCTAACTGGAAAAAAGAAAAAAGGTTAGCCAAAAGCAAAGACGAATCAACCCACGCCGCGTGGCGAAGTCGAATCCAAAAAAGGGAGGCATCCGAAGAAAGCCGGTGGAAAACCAGGGCCCTGGACCAATGTGAAAAGGAGGGGGGGGTCTTTTAGGAAAGGACCCGAAGGGAAGTGTGCTCACTTTTTGAGTTAGGGTTTTCTTTGGAGGATTGTACCGACCTCTTTCAAACTGGAGATCAGTAAAAAAAAAAAATGACGTGTTTAAGGTGTCCGCGAAAACCAGACCGGGAAAAGTGAGACGTGGGGCCTTGCCTACCTGTCTATTAGACACGGGAAGGAAAGATAGGGGCTGTACCCTTCAAAAAGCTTAGGGAACGATCGAGAAACCAAGCTTTAAAGGGCAACCAGCTCCAATGGGGATCCTTTCCACATTTCGTTCCTGGGGGGAAAGACCTCTGCAGTGTTGGCAGGGGAAAAGACAAAAAAAACGGCCGACGGAATTAAAATCTTCATGTTGGTCGGACAAAGAGAAACGACAATATTGGTTTCGTCACTCCCATCAAACCAAAAAGAGGAGCTTGGCAGAGAAAAAAGATAAGCTCGAAAAAAGCTAAGGTTAGACGTACGCTCCTACTGGTCTTTTATCCGGTAACGTCGGCCAGCCAGAGAAAACATCTCCCCGAGATCAATCGACTACGGCAACGTTCCGGGAGAGGGAAGTCTTCCCTCTAAAAGACGCGACGAGTCTAAACACGAAAGGGAGAAATAGTTCATCTGATATGGAGGGAGG
>Ga0179591_1409775_pt1 | contig 11662 bp, 12 predicted proteins | sample CZOMad2_1_08_16f_FD_182891 | JGI IMG/M metagenome (GOLD analysis project Ga0179591, IMG submission 182891) | Vadose zone soil fungal communities from Angelo Coast Range Reserve, California, USA - CZOMad2_1_08_16fungal (PacBio error correction) | ecosystem: Environmental > Terrestrial > Soil >...
AATCATAGCTGATCAAATAGGGGGAAAAACCGGAAAGAAAAAAGAAAGCGAGATCATGGAATCTTTCTGGCTTCGAAGGCCAGACGCCGGGTCTTCAAAAAAAACGAACTTCCATCAATTTTCTGAAGGAAAAGAACTAGCGATCAAAAAAAGAGGAAAGTAAGCAGGGCATTTAGGGACTTTCTACTTGGCATTGTGGACGAAAGGGGAAAAAAAGGCGATCTACAAGCAACTCTTCAAAAATTTCATCAATACAAAGGGGGGATCACACCGGGGAGGAGGGCGGTGCTTCTGCCTGGGGAGCACCGAAGTACGCGTTGTCCAAGAGGAACTTATTTAAAGGGGGAAGGGGAGGGCCCCCTAACGAAGGGAGTAACCTGATATAACCTTTCTACGTCCTCTTTCCGGTCAAAAAAAAGGAACAATTGTTGAGGAGAATCGCTCCGCCCCGAAAAGAGGAGATCTCTACAGAAAGAAAAACCGGCATCCAATTTAGAGACCTGCTCACGGATCCGGGAAAAATGAGAGGAAATTCCTGTTGGTAGGGAGGGGAGGGAAGAGCGTCATTCTTAAACCGCAGCTGATCGCCAAAAATGCCCACTTCGGGGAGGGTGTTCGAGCTTACCGGAATCCGGTTGAATGCAGTAGAGGGGCGATAAAACTGGGGAAAAGGAACTATCACACTGCATGGAAAGAACATATTAACGAGAAAGAAGCGGTTCCGCTAGCGTAAGATGGGCCGATACTTCCGCGACAAACCCAACCGACAACCGAGGCAGGGGAAAAATGGCCTTTTACTCGCAGTCAAGGGAGGGGAGCCCTGTTGGCCTGAGGGGGGAGGGGGGGTGGTTACCAAAAAGTATATGGGTGCCAGGAAAAAATAGAAACCAATAAATTTTTAGAATTACCTCGGAAAAGACGTGTCTTTCCTGGCAGAAGAAACCGCTTCTCTTTCTGAAAAGTTCCTTGTACCGAGGGAGAAAAATCGAAAAGGCATTTAACCCGCGGTCGAGAGGGATCAGAACTTTGACCCGCATGAAAAGTTATTCGGCTAAAAGCAGGTGAAATACACCTGCGCGTTAAAAAAGCGAAAAGAAACGTCCGTTATTGAAGAACGGAAGGAAAGACTTAAGCGGAAACAACCTGTCCCATGGAACGGGGAGCTCTCAGCGTCAAGGGAAAAAAAGGATTCACAGGGGGGGAATCACCCCACGAAGTCGGGAATCGCGATTCAATTGGGAAAAAAAACTTGGCAAGTATCATGTAAAAGGACAGCGATCAGAAGAATGGAATCGTCTCAACAGAAAAATGTTAATCGTCGTCACGGAGGGAAACCAGCTGACTTTTGTTCTTTGCCGCGGAAAGGAGAAGTTTTGGGGGGAGAACTCTGCCCACGAAAGCTGATGGGGGATGTTGGATAGATTCGAATCAGCCTCGTCTCGCAGACGGAGACGACTATGGCGGGGAGGAAAGGTCTTCTTATTGGGGGGCTTACCAACCGGAGGAACGCTAAGCGTGGCCACTTCGAGTCTACATTGGAAAAGACAGCACAGAAAAGACGAGAGCTGCTTTTCAATCCGACTCTATCCCAAGAGGACTGCAAGAGCCTTTTCTCCCTTAGGAAAAAATCGGACGCTCCAAGAAGGGGGGTACAACGTTTACTACGTACGTTGTCGCAAAGTGTCGAGGCGAAGAGAAAAAGCGGGCTCTCAGATAGAGGCTCGATTCAAACGAAGGGGGGACAATGGTGTAGTACTCGGGGGAGTCCGTAGAAAAAAAAAAATTTCCAAACAGGGAGTCACATTCAAAACGAAAAAGGATCGGTCGGCCTGATCGACAGGGGTGTCTTTGGCGACAGATCGTGTAGGAAAGGAAAGCGTACAAAAAAAAACTTAAGATAACATTTGGGGGAGGAAGAAAGAAAAGGCTTTCCGTCACGAGTGCCAAGGGAGACGACTGGCGACTCGACCGGGACATGTCTGTCCCGCGAAAAGGAACTTAATGGGGGGGGTTGCGTCATTAGGAGAAGGGACCCCTGATCCGCAGCGAAGGCTTACAGGCCTGAAGGGGGATTGCCCCGACCTGAAAGAAGTAAAAAATGAGAGGAGGGGAAGAGATATATCCTTGTGGAGGGAAAGAGGGAAAGATCTGCTGAATTCGTGGGGAGGAACAGGGCTGTCCCTCGAACTAGAAGAAGCACGTTCCATCGTTTCTTCGTGGGGAAAAGAACTGATGCGAGAGGGACCACGGCACCTTCCAGAAAGACCTCCACAAAAGGGGGGTAGGAAAAGGAAGCTTGTGAAAAAGGGACTGCCGTGAATCAGCGGGAAAAAAGTCAAGCTGGGGGAAGGTCTGATCAGGCCTACGGGGGGTCCTTTGGAAGGGGGAGGGCAAACGGCGGGGGGGCGAATCGCGATTCCGGGGGGCTAAACGGAGGGGAAAAAAGTTTTTTTTCGAGGAGGTTACCTGTCTAAGGGGGCAGATTTTTCGCGCGAATCGAGAGTATCGAAGATAACCGGCCAGATTGGGGGTCGTATACATTGCTGTCATTCCTTTCTACAAGGGAGAATCGACTTGGAAGAGGAGAAAAGGAGTGCCAGCATCGGAGGGCCTGGGCTATGGCGGAGGTTCAGATAAGTTTCCCAGCAAAGGGAAAGTTCGTAACATTGGAACAATCAGACCTGCCACTACATAAGAGGAGGGATTACTTTGTCACGTATGAGGAAGCGTGAGTCCACGAAAGAAGAACGGGTGTTCATAGAACCGGGACAGCGGAGGAACACGTCCGCAAAGAAAGAGACTCTTGCTTGAAGAAAGACAGTCATTCAGCTTGGGGGGATGTCAGCTTCTGGCTTCCAGGAAAGGGAGAATGTCGATTTCAGCCCGCTCGGGGAAGGTGGTCCCCGGCGATTTCCTCCGGGTCGTCAAAAAGTGGGGGGGGTTCCCCCTTCGAGGACTGTCGGGGAAAAAAAGGGACGGCTTCAAGAAACATGGCGGCTTTCAAAGGTGACGATCATGAAGGCTTCAATCCGCCAGGAGGGATGTCCGGGAGGGCGGTAACCGTCGTACGCGGCTTTCATCAAAAAAGATCTCCAAAAGGAAAACTGGTGCTGGTCAGAATACGGTAGAGGTCTGTACCTCCTTTTAAGGAAATAGAAACAAGGACAATAACTCTTCAAGAAAAGGGACCTGCGACCGGGGCCAAAAGAGGGCAGGGTCTTAAGGAAAAAAACCGATGACTATCCCGCCTTTGGGCTACTTGAAAAGGCCCCATCTCCTTTTCCAGGAGAAGTAACCTCCTTAAGGAGAACTTCCACCATTGAAGAAGAGTTCCTGCGAGAAAAAAAAGGGCCACTAACAAATTTTGGAAACTGTGGGGAGGGAGGGAAAGTATTCTGCCAGAGGGGAAAGAAAGAGGTTAACGAGTCGAAGGAAAACGATCTGGAAAAGCAGTTTCTCGGGAAGGTGGGGGGCGGAAAACGTGTAGGGGGGGCTCCTGTCATTTCAAGAAAAATCCAGAAGGGACTAAACCCCTGCAAACACCGGAAGGAAAGATTGCTCGACATCATCTCTTTCGGGGAAACGCATACCTCGGCACCTCAGAAAAACAAAACGGCTTTAGCAGTTCGATAAAGTGGGGTCGAACAGAGAGGGAGCTCCGTCAGGTCGAGGAGGGATCGGAAAGGGGACTTGGCGTTGATAAGACTCCCTTTTAGCACAGGAAGGTTTACACGCTTCCCAGGGGGGTGTGCCAGAAAGCTAAAGGAAGGGTGTCTACGCACTCTGGGGGGGGGGGGCTGAGAGGAAAAGGCGACGCAACCTGTAAATCCTCCAGGTGCTCCATCGAAGGTCGGCTTATCGGGAGGGGGGTCCCTAGGAAAGAGTGAAGGGGGGGAGAGACGCCGCATATGCAGACGTTCTAACGTAGATACGGCCAGGGTGGGTGGGGGCGCTATTACGTTGAAGGAGCATCTGCCACTTTGACGGGGAGGGGTGTGGGGACAACGGCTAGTTTCCTTTGAGACATAGGGCCATTAATAGGGGACCGGTGCTCTGGCTCTTGGGCACGGGGAAACATGTTCTTTGATCAAAGGCAGGGGGCAGGGGGAGCCTTCATGCCACAGAGGGGTTCGCTCACGGTTCCAAGCACTGGGGGGGGGAGCTTGATCTTGAAGCTGAAAAAAAATCTTACAGAAAGGGGACAGGACGCTTGCAAAAGCACGGTCGCCCAAGCCTGAGAAGACCGGAAAGGGGCTTCCTTGAAAAACGCAATAAGTCAGGCCGGCGAAAATATCTTCAGTCAGCTTGTGAAAAAGAAGTCCACTGGACGTTTTAGAAGAAGGAAAATATCCACTTAAACTCTTGAACACCGTAAGAGCTTTACAGAGGGGATATCAGTCTACTTAGTCTAATCGAAACTGGCGTGGGGGAAAAAAGTGTTCGTTTACGTGGGAAAATTCACAAGACTGAACCTTGAAAAGATCTCTATAAGTAAAAAAATATAGGAGAGAGTTCAATGTTCCTCGGCGTGGAAAAGTACCACTCACTACGAACCTAGCTTCGAAGAAGGGCTATGCCCAATCTATAGAAACTACGTCGGTAAAAAAAAAATCTAAACCGGCTCGACCTTTGGAGATATTAGAGAGCATCAGAAAAACCAGACTGCTCTGCAGGGGGAGGACGATTACGGGGGAAGAAGCGCTTTTTCTAAAAGGGCCGCCAAAGAGGAGTCGCAAAAAGGAAGGGGGGACCTTGCAGGAGCCTTCTGAGAAAAAAAAGGTCCTATTCATCTTGGGAAAAGACAGCTTCAAGAGCCAAGGGATCTGAAAGGGATGGAGGAAGCGTGATCTCCCGTATGATTGTCCAGCTTGAACAAAAAGAGCGAGAGGACTGCTATGAAGGACCTCCTAGCCAGATAACAGGAAATCCTGGGGGTCCTTTTCTATATCAGGGACTGCAAAAAAAAGATCATCGTCACGAACTGCAAGCCATTTCACCAGTCACTAAAGAAAAAACCCACATCGGTCATCGTCTCGACGTTCGCCGGGATACTGCGATAAGGAAAAAGCAACTAAGGGGAAAGACTTCGTCTTAAAAGGAAAAAAAGAATCATCGAGAAGCATCACCTGGAGGTGCGGCGGGGGGAGGGGAGTCGCCTTTTCATAGAAAGGGAAAGCCAAAGTTCGTGAGAAAAACCGCTTCCTTGTCGGGGAAAGACCGGAGTGCTTCAAAAACTAACTCTGGAGAGCTTTAGACTTTCAAAAAAATTGGCTCTATACAAACCTTACGGAAAAAAAAAAGAAGAACCAAGAAGGGAGAACCCTGCATCAAAGTGATAGAAAGCAAGGGGCGTAAAGTGTCCTTCCTTTCTTTCGGCAGAAGGGGATGGGCACGACGGGAAGAAAGATGTCTGAAAAGGCCTTTCCAAGGAGGTTCTCTTTTGGGGAGATTTTCGTAGAGTACCGAAATTTTTCTGGAAGGGGAAGCTACTTCTAAAGGGGGTCCGGAAAAAAAATTGCATGGTCTTAGGCACCGGAAAAAAGGGCGGTTTCATCGTAAATGAGGGCAGAATACTTCCGGGAAAAAAACCAAAGCCACCAATTCTTTTCGTGGAAAAGTCTCGCAGAGGGGTAGCGAATTGTGAAAACATGCCATTTCGGGCCGTAGGTTACCGACAGTTGCCAAGGGATGGGGTGCCCTGCAGTAAACGAATCAAAAAAGAAGAATTTTGATAGGAACCTGACCAAAGACGTGCCGGCCTACGAAAAAACTTCCAAAAAGCGTTCGGCAAAAAGGGGGGGGGCCTGGTAGATACCTAAAGAGGATGGGATGCGTTCTACCACAGAAAAGGGGAGGGACCCTCAGTACTTGGAAAGGACTCCTCGTTCATAAAAGAGGGCAGCAGGTACTCTAACTGAAGAACGAGGGATTAATAACCTGAACGAAAAGCTGATCGTGTAAAAAAACGCATGAACGGTAAAGAAAAAAGAATTCCTCGTTTATCACTCAAGAAAGGAAATCACCCCGCGATCCGCACTTCAAGAAGAAAGGGCAATTTGGAAAGAAGAGTCTGGCGTTCAGGCCCTTGGCAGAAAAAGTCGCAACATTGCTAAATAAAGAAAAAGCTGAAATGTATCCGGATACAAGGTCGTATGGTCCGGAACTGTTGGTGAAGGGGGAAGAGGACGCAGTTGGGAAAGCTGCACCAACAAGAGAGGAGGCTTTGATTGGGGCGATTCTGTCAGGAAAAAGTCGCGAAAGAACAGTACTACGTCGAGGGATTCATGTGGACTGGGGGTGGTCATCATCTGACCTATCTTTTCAGGAAGTGCCAAAGGGGGAGGAGGAACAATTTTCTGCAGGCAAAGACAGCAAGCCACACTACTAGCGGAGAACTTCTCTATTAATGGGAAGACTGCTAGGAGGGACCTTCAAATTAAAAAGCAAGCGCTGCAGAGCATCACACTAGCAACTCGGGGGAGAATTCTCTACGTTTTACGGTATCGCTTTCGAGAATCTCTCTAGAGTAACAGAGTAAACGAAGACACCACAAACTTGCCGGGAAGGGGGAGGACCGGGGGGACGTAAGCGCTTCGCCAAAAAAAGGAGGAATTTTGCGAAAGGTCCCCCCCCAACGCAAAGAAGATCTACATTGGGGAGGCTGTCGACTTTTGCGGGAAGTTCGCCAGAAAAGGGGATACTCAACCATCGTCCTTGGGCCGGGCCTGAGAAAAAAGGGAGGACGAGTTGAAAAAAGGGATCTACTGGGATGGCCGAGACAATCCTGTAGCCTACGAATTGAATTTTCGGAGGAAATCCCTGGACAAGAAAGAAGTTCTCGATGCCGATAGGTGAGGCCTACCTTAAAGGAAAAAGGGGATGAGAGAGATCCGTTTCAAGAAAGACCATTATCTTCTAAGATGGGACTTAGACCCGGCTGCAAAGAAGAAGAAACCTTCAAGTGTTCCAGAGGCCAACAGGAGAAAGGATCGGCTTTCGGGGCTCGTCTGGGGGGCACTCGGACCTTTCTATTCCAGTACCAAAGTCGCATCGTTCAGGGCAGCGGGTACGGGATGACGGAAGCGTCGCCAAAATCTCCAGAAGGCTCACGAACTAGCATTTTTTAAGGGAGAGAAACCTTCGTAAGGGAAACGCATGGAAGCTGGTCGCAAGACTCTACACATTCGGGTGCAATGTTTCTCGCTGGTAGTATTTACAGAGATCTCGAGTTAAAAGCCTCTCTCCATAGACCCTTCTACTGGCAATATAAAAAAAGAGATTTCTCTTTATACCAAGTGCTATTTCATGAAAGGGAATCTGCTCCGAGCGGTTGTGGAACCCTGTCGGACGGAGGTTGGCCTGGCGGAAAAGGGGGGCGCCGACATTTTATCTCCGGGGGACAAGCTTAGCAGGGGCGCTCTTGTCACCGTGCTGACATCCTCAGCCACCGGATCCATCGCTTATGGGTGGGACTTAGAAAGGTATTCGCATCTCTCCAAAGAAGAAGACGCATCGTCGTGGGTGGCTATCAAAGAAAACGTAGGAACATCGGGGAAGTCCATCAACGGGAATTTGTCAGAAATCACTCGGGGAGAGATTTCAGCTGGAGGATTTAGCTAGGGTGAAGACTTCAGGGAAGAGGGAAAGAAAACTATCTGAACCCCTACTTACTAGGCGCCCTCTCGGTCTGGGGAAGAAAAAGTGCCTTAGTTTAAGAGACTTCGGATCAGAAAAAGTGGGGTGATGACTCCAAGGAAGAAGTTTACTACTAGAAGAACTATGGCCGAGAACAGAATTCGGCGACCGCAGCTCATCTTGGAATGAAAGGGAAATCCCCAGGTGAGTCTTGCAGGAAGGAAAGAGAGTCGTCTGCACGCGGAAAAATACTGCCGCTACAAAAACATAAATGAGTGGTGCAGAAAAAGGATCGTACCGCCGGGTAAATGAGGGTCAAGTACAAGAACGAGGGGGAAAGGAATGCACGCGGCCGAAAAATCGGTCGGAGGGAAAAAGGGAAGGAAAACTGGAAAGAGGTATAGAGAGGCGATTCCGTTTCCTGCAAACAAATCGTGGGCTGGGAAGAAGGAGACGCGAAGTCATCCGTCCCAACAGGTCCGACCTTAGCAAAAGAAGAATAAACGGAAATGTAAAGGTCCTCCCCTTGGTTCAGGGGGGGGATTCCTCTGTCATGGAGACGCAAGCTTTCTCCCTTCGGAGGGACATTGAAGAGAAAAGAAAGTTTTGCTCGATAAGGGAAAAGAAGATACAAAAGTGATCTGCATTTAAAAAGGGACCCAGAGAAGGAGCTCTCCCCCAAATAAAACACCGAATTTCGGAAAAGGAATTAGGGCGATCACATGATGAGGGGGTTCTTAGAAAAAAAACCTGCAAAGGAAAGCAGGCCTTAATCCGAGGCAGTGATAGGAACGTTGATGCGGTCTTTCTTGGGCAGATAAGGTCAGGTGGGGGAGATAGAACAATGTTCCTTGGCCCAGGAAGGGAAAGGTTCGCCTATCAGTGAACTCGGCAGTTTCTCGAGTGGCCGAAAAAAGAATCCGGTGTAGGGGCACTCTGGAAAAGCATGCCGTTCTGTTCTGGACACCCTCTCTAAAACAGGTGATGCACTCGCCGGTCAATTCACTGGGGGGGGGAAGGGAAAATCTTGACTGGCTTGGGGGGTGCCCGTCGCAAATTCGCAAGGAAAAGCGGGAGACGAGGACCTTAGGAAGGTGTGTTTTGGATTATTGAAAGGAAAAGAAAATGCTTGATTTTCTTTGACAGGAGGGGGGGGTTGGTGGGGCAAAGTTGGGAGGGGAGAACGCCGCCGAAGAAAAAAGATCTCGCACGGGGGATAAAGGAAGGGGCGGGGGAGGGGAGCGCAGAAGGTCTGGGAAGCTTCTGGTGCGTTTTGGAAAAAAAGGAATGTCCACCATGCAGGCAGAACTGGCGCTACAAAACAATAAGCACTTTAAGAGCTGGAAAAGTTAGGTGGGGAAAAAGCTCCAATATGAGAATAAACTAGTGAACTTTCCAGGCCTTGCGCAGAGGGCCGGTCTGTACCCCTCGAATCCTGAGCAGAAAAGGCCTAGAGGGTTTCGACATTAACGGGGTAGCTATCGAGGAGAAATATTCCACTTCGAAGGAGAGCTTGGCCCAATAGCTTCCCAGGGCTTCAAACTTCTGGGAAGTCTTCGTAAGCTCGGCTGGAAGAAGTAGTGAGTGTACTTGGGGGGATGCACTTACGAATTGGAACTACGAAGGCACAACAACAAGGTGAGAGAAAAAAGAGAGTATCTAAGGGGTGGTTCAAGTACATCTGGACGAAAAGTACAAAGACGAGCAAGCCAAGGAAAGTCTAAGGGAGAGCTACCGGGGCAAGATACAGGCCGGCAAGCTCGACCGGACTATCATGGGAAAGGAGCATCAGAGTCATGGTAAAAAAGCACTCTAGGCTCGCTCCTTCACCTGCAGGGAGGCTTTTCGACCTCAACGGCAGCCGCGTCTTCGAAGGGGTTCTTACGGGAAAGAAGTTTCTGCCCCTCTTGGGCTTTTACAATTTAAACTCTTCCAAAGCTCTTCCCAATTTCTGTCGGGTTCTAGCCCGGTGATCTGAACAGGGATGGTGTGGTATTTTTTCATAGCCAAAAACCGAAAAAAGATCAAATACTGTTCGGAAGAACCGGTCCTCCATCTGAGGCGAGATAATGGAAAGAGGCCCCCCTTTCCGACTCAAATCTTAAAAAAAAGATCATACTCAGTAAAAAAAAAGTTGAGTCTCCCCTGTCAAACGTCAGAAGAGAATACACAAACACCATCGTCGGAAAAGACACGGCTCAGAAGGGGGAAATGGAATTTGCCGAGGGCAGAAGACGAAAAAGAAAAAGATTTCCGTACCATTTCCTCACTATCAAAAATTGGGAGTCACCAGCGAGAGAAAAGGGTGAAAAAAAGGCCTCACCGTCGCTCAAGGGGATACGACACCTTCTTGCCGGGAAAAAAAGTTCTTCCCACGGAAAAAGGGAAATCGGGCATATCGTCGAACCTTTCGAAAAGCAGAGAACATTTGTCTATAAGAGCCCAGGGGAAGAGATCACCAAAAGGTTCGAAACCTGCATAAAATGGAGAATAGCGGAACGTGATGGAAGAAGTTCGTCTTTGGCAAAAAGTTTTCCCTGAAAGACAGGAATATCCCGAAGGGGGAAACACTTCTTTTATCGATTTGGGGGTCTTACCATCTATGTTACATAAAGGGGGTGGGGTCATTATCTGGCTAATAGAAGAATAAAAGTCATACGAGAAAAAGGATGTCTTCTTCAGAGTAAAAAAATAAAAACAGAGATTTCGGGGGGACCTATCCTGGCCCTTACGATGGCAAAAAGACGCGAAAAACGGGTGACACCTGCTGTTCAGGGATAGAGAAGGGGGGAGACTAGTTTCCCTTCCCTAATTCTGAAGGAGGTTACATCCAGGTAGATTTGTTGACAAAGACACCAATAAGTGGGATAATAAAACAGACCTTTTCTTGTCCTGGGAAACAGACAGGGGGTCCCCGGAGTCTTCCATCCTGGAAAAAGGATTGTTCCTTAGCTTATCACCTGTAAGAGAACACACCGGCGGGAACCGAAAACTTCTTTAGGACAAGATTGCAACTCCCTCCTTATTAAAAGGGAGGGTCCTTCATGGAGAAACCCTCTCTTTTCAGAAGAGCTAACTTCAATAAAAAAACTGGGGGGTTAATAACGACAATCTGATCGTGAAAAATCCAGGCAGCTCCATCAGGGAAAATATTCTCACTCGAGGGGGGGGGAAAATCACCAAAAAGAACCGCCTCTTCTATGAAGAGTGCCCCAAGGGGGGAACCACTTCCTCTAGCTGGGGGGATTACTGAAAGCAGGAGAGAAGGGGGAAGTCTTCAACATGAATTTCCCAAGGGTATCTTCGGAAAGTCTATGGTCCTTGACATTCGGATGGGGCGATGGCGAGCAGGGGGATCTCCCTCATGCAGGCGTTCTTCTTTTAGGGGCGAGACGGCACTATAGGCTCATACAAAAAGATTACTAGTCTTTGATGTTGTCTGGAGGTGGGAAATTTACCAATTCACAGCCAAGAAGAGAGAACGTGGCCACGTAGAAAGGGATTCCTCCCGACATAGGAGAAAACATCCTATCGGGAAGAGGGACGCGACCGGAGAAGGCCCGCAAGTCACTCTCGCTGGGAGAGAGCACATGAAAGAAGGCAAAATGCAAAGATCACATCTTGGCCGGTGGCAAAGGAGAATCTACGGAAAACCTTTATAGTTCGCGCGACAAAGGTCACTCAGAAAAAAAAAAGGGGAGAACACAAAATGCAAGAAAGGAGAGGATCGAGATCGCTGCGCATCGTGAAAAAAGTCGCCTGTTTTTCAAGTCCGGTCAAAAAAAAACTGCTCGTAACATTTAAAAAAAGGATGGCGCGTGGGGCGTGTCTATTAGTCAGGGGGGGGAATACCTCACCAGAAGGCCTGGGAAAATTCGAAAGTTGGGGGGGGAAACGCTTTCTTGAAAAGAAGTTACAAAGGGACCTTTCTAAACCTCTGCCGACGAAAGAAAGCGTTCCCTCTCACGGGAATGTTCGGCAGTAGAGAGACGCCGTTCCGCAAACGAATATCAGAACGAAGGCTGCC
>Ga0179591_1375433_pt1 | contig 11661 bp, 10 predicted proteins | sample CZOMad2_1_08_16f_FD_182891 | JGI IMG/M metagenome (GOLD analysis project Ga0179591, IMG submission 182891) | Vadose zone soil fungal communities from Angelo Coast Range Reserve, California, USA - CZOMad2_1_08_16fungal (PacBio error correction) | ecosystem: Environmental > Terrestrial > Soil >...
ACAGAAGGAAGAAATTTAGCTCTGGAAGGGAGGGAACGATTGATGAGAGATGAAGAAGGTTCGAGGTGCAGGACGCGTCGAACCCAGTACTATCCCTCGATACCGTCCTCTTCGATATAGAGGTCAGGGAAAAAGGTTCTAGGTCACGAGGGAGGGAGCAGGGAAGTCCGTAGGGATCTGGAGGGTGCCAGGGTCAGTGAGGTCGGCGCAGCTCTTTAAACCCCAGGAGGGTGAAATCTCCCCGAAGGGGAAAAGTTCGATCTGCACAAGGCAGAGAAAAAAGGAAGGCGCCCAGATCTTTAAGAAAGAACAACGAAAGATTCGTAGAGTAGGGGTCCGCTAGTATCCTTCACAAAAAAAGATCACGTAATCTTCGACGTGGAAAGGGGGGAAGGTTACTGCAGAAAAGGTGTGAATAAGCTGAGCGGTCAGCCGGACCTCGTATCACTAGCTCTCTCTCGAAAAGGGGAATAATATCTGTACCTACGGCCCGATAAGGAGGGAAAGGAGGGGAATACCTTTTGGATCGTGAGTTTCGGGGAGGAAGCGGGTAACCTTAGAGAAAAGCACGTCTTCCATACCGCACGCAGCGGTTAGGGAAGGCTTTTGACTCCCAGGCAGGAGAGGCCGTTGAGCTGTGAATCCGAAGCCTAGCACTCTGATCCCGGTAGGAGGGGTTCATGAGTACAATAAAATAGGGAGGGGGGGGGGGAAAGCCATCTCCCACTGTCAAGGAAGTTACCAAAAAATGAGCTGTTGCAGAGAGAGAAGCGCGTCCTTCTCACTAAAACGGCCGGACCCAATGAGAAATGTCCGCCCGGGAGGCCAGATCGGATAAGAGGGAAGTCCTTACGTTTGGGGGGGAGGTCTCAATTGCAGAGCGCAAAACAAACTCGAGTTGAAGAACCGGACACTACTGCACTCGACGAAGAGAGGGAAGCCTGGAGAAAAACCAGGGCTATCGTTCCAGTTTCAACAGGGAGGAGATTTACTCGGTCTGCTCGATGGGCGGGACCAGAGGGAAATGAAAGGTTGTCTAGGAAATGAGAAAAAGGTACAAATGCAGTGCTCACTGTGCAAAGGTTTCCACGAAACCAAAAACATTAAAAAGGTATTAATCAACCCCCAGTTGGGGAGGGATCTGACATTCGGGTAAAAAGGAAGGTCTTCCTCTGACAGGGGGACGTGGGCTCCAGTTACTAGAGGGTCTCTCGGCTTTTCTCAGGTCGAAAAGGGAATTCCTAAAAAGATCCGCCGGGGGTCTATGTGCAAAAAAGGGATGGGCGCAGGAAAAAAAGATTCATCCCGTCGCAGCTTGGGGGAAGCCGATCACATTTTCTACGAAAAAAACAGTCGGCGCGCTATAGGGGGAATCTCACACCTGAAAAAAAAAAAAGGTGTTTCATTAGGCCATCAAGGGGGGGACGAAAACTTGGGGGAAAGCTGAAAACACCGTCAATTCGCGCCTCGTAATCAGGCCGTTAGGAAGAAAAATACGAGGATAGTAACTGCGGTAGGGGAGGAGGAGAGCCGCGCTGGAACGGCCAGGGCGTAACCTCTTGAGGCAGGGGGTGAACATTCGCCACCTGGGAAGAAGGGGGGCGGCATTTTGCCCACAGAGAAAAAGTAAAAAGATTCATTCGGCAAACGAAGGTCGCGTTTACCTGAATCAGGTCCGAAAGGGGGTGGAGGGACAGCAATCATATTGAAAGGGGGATGCTGGCCCCGCTGAGACATTTCGTACGCGCAAAAGTCATCGAAGTCGAGTCTTAAAGGGGGACGAGAAAGAAGGGAACACATTGTCCAGCGATCAAGAAGAAAAAAATATCTCTCTCAACAAAGGGGAAGATAGTATATATTGGCCAGAAGGAGTCGCTGGACCGGGGGGGGGAGGGGCCGTTTGAGTGTATAGGGGAAGAAACGTCTACTTCGATGGGTTTGCGTGTATCGAAATTTCCATTAGGAAAAAGCGGTGAGATACAGAGGGAGGGGGTCGCAACCACTCCAAAGAAGGGGGGAAGGGGAAGGAAAACTCTCGTTATTTAGACGGGGAAAGAAGCCTCTTAACCCCCCCCTCAAAGGAAGAGGGAAGGGGGTTTGCGAAGGGGAAAGGGGAGGTCAGCGGCCTCCTATGTACTCGGGGGGGCCGTTCCAGCGCTGGGTTCTCTTACAGCCGTTTACTAGACTATCAGGGAGGGGGGAAGTGAAAGAACGGAGGAGGGAGAGGAGCGAAACTGACAAATTCTTCTTTGAAAAGGGAAAAGGGTTCGAGCGGCAATTTTAAGGGCAGCTTTGCATCGTAATTAAACACCTGAAAAAGGGAAAAGGTGTGAGAATTAAAAGAAAAAAAGAGGCATGACCATGGAAGGGCCTGCTCTCAATTAAAAAAGTTTCCTTCGCCCATCCCTGAGTGGGCCAATAGAAGGGGGGAGGAAGGTTCTACTTTGGGGAGGAAAAAAGAAAAAGAAAAGCCGAGAGAAATTAGGAGACCACGTCCACCCATGAAAAACCTGTCCTGCGGAGTTTCGTTCCATTTTTAAAGGGGGGGGAGAGAGGGGAGACCAACTGAAGGGAGGGGGGAGCCACCCTCTCCGCAGGGGGTTGTTTCGTTGACCGGGGGGGAAAAGGGCAGAAGGTTCCCGTGGGAGGGAAAAGGGGAACACGGTCAAACAGGGGTCCTCGACACAAAGTGCCTCTTCGGGGGACAAGGAGTCCATAGAAGGGAGGAGACTCCTTCATAGTGAAGGGAAAAGAAGCACTTGTTCGCGAAGTCCCAAACTCTCTTTAAAAGTCAGGGAAGGGTAAGGTCTGATTAAGGAAAAAAGAAGAAAAAGAGACCGCGTAATTGCTAAGGAGGGGGGAAACCGGAAATGCGTACTATTATCTAGTGAAGAAGCAGCAGGTCGCCATTGATCGGGGAGATCGCGAGGCGCTCCAAGAAGGAGGAAGATGAATGCATCTTCGGTTAAAAGGGGAATGGGTGGGCGATGGCTTCCTCGAAGGGAAGGAAAAGCACGGCCGGTTTAACAGATCAAGAGGGGAAAAGGAGAGGAAAAGACTCACCGCAAGAAGGGAATCCCCTTGCGTAAAAGAAACGGACGTGCGGCGTTTCGACACCACAATTTAAGAGGAGAAGCCGTTCACCTCCTCCGCCAGAGTAAGAAAGAGAAAAAAAAAAAAAAAAAAGGAAGAATTCGGTCCGATTCCAGCTCGGGTTGACCTTCTATCTCGCGTCGAAAGGACAAAAGGGCGCTGACCATACTCGGGAGGCAACCCCGTGCTTCCCTCAAGAATCTACTGAGGGGAGAGGCCGCAAGGGGGTGGGGGGGGGGGCTTTAAGGCTCACGAAGAAAAGAAATCTTCTATTTCTTAACAATCGAGGGAAAAAAAAGAGAAAGTGGGGGCGATACTCCCGGAGATTCGCCGAGAGGGACGGGGGAAAAGGAGTTCACTCCCCCAGAATCCCTCGCTTTCGTGCTCAAAAAAAAGCCAAAAAGGGCTTAGCTGAGAGGAAAGACGGGACCTCTACACCGGGAAGGAGGGAAAAAAAAAACGAATATCTCCGCGTCTGTTGAAAGAAGAGACGCTCTCCTTCACCTCTAACTCTTCGATGAGAAAAGGGGGAAAGTCGAGATAAAGAAGGGGGAAAGAAGGTGATAGCTCTGACGTGAGAGGAGGACAGTGCACAAAAAAAAGGACGATTCCACATCCTTAGTCAAAGAGAAGGACGTTTCGGCGGCGGTGGGGGGGAAAAAGGAGACCGCCTGCCCCGGGGAGGGATCTTCTCGCTAAGAAGTCTATCAACTTTACCAAGCCCCAAGGGGGGCCAGATCATTTACTCCAGGAGGGGAAGAAGAGCTCTCGTGAAGAAAAAAGAAATGACTGGTCTTTTTTGGGAATTCCATCGCCGTTTGTCTTCACAATTTCGAGGGGTTCGACGGCGATAGGAGAAGAAAAGGAAGGGATTTTCAGAAGGGGGAAAAAGAGGTGATGTCTTTTGGAGCAACGACCCATTAACCCGACAGGCGACATTCTCTGTTCGATGCAAGCGGAGGTGCCCGCCGGCGAAAGCGCAACCCTTCACGGGGAGTAGATTATTCTACTAAAGAAGGGGGAAGTCCACTGCCCATTCAAAAAAAGGAAATATAAAAGCAAGTCCGCGTGCTCGTTTGAGGGAAGGAGTCTGCAACGGAGAAGGGGAAAAAAAGTTTTCGAGCCCTCTACGAGAGAAGAGGGGAAGAAGGGAGAGCCAACCTATACTTTGTCTGGCAAAGAGGGAATCTCCGACTCTCTATGTATCAGCTTCAAAGGAAAAAAAAGGGGGAGCCAGCGATCTGAAGGAGAAGAGGTTCAAAAAGGACCGACAAAAGGGAAAAGAGAATCGTCAGCCGCTGATCACCCTCTTCCCCGAAAAGTGTCGTTCAAATTAAAGGGAAGAAAGGGAAGTCATCAACGTCGGGCAAGGAGAAAGAGAAGTGGTCGGTCCTTGAAAAAAGAAATCATCGCTTCTAAAAAGGAAGCGTTTCTAGCCCGAGAACCGAAAAAAATTACTTTGCTCTTAGAAATCAAAGGAGGGGGAGCGCCTTGCGCCCTGGCGGGGAAATGGAATAGTGGTGCTGGCTGACCTGCCTGGGGGCGCCTCTTACTTTGACCTGGGCAGAAAAAAAAGAGAGCTCATTGGGGAGTGGCCCACTTCCCTCTTGAGGGAAAGGGGGGGAGAAAAAAGAACCAATTCGCAACCTCTAAGGGGGAACCGGACAGGACGTACCTTTCTGTTGGGTGCCGAAAGGAAAGGATCTTGCTTTACTTCACGGACAAGCTCGCCAGGGAAGAGGGACTAAACAACAACAACTGAGTATTCGGAAAAAAGAAGAGGAAAAGGGAAAGTGGCCTTGACGTCGAGCAAGAAAAACGGCCATTAACGCCTTCACCACCCGAGGTACTAGTTCGGGAAGAGAGGAAAAAAGAGAGAGGGGTGAGCTCTGTGAGGGGGAAGAAGCAGCGGAGAGTGTGCCCGTCCACTGGAGGGGACGCCCTACTTCTCTTTCGAGGCTCAAAAGAAAGGGAAAAAATTCATCGCGCAACCGGAGAGGAAACGGGCTAGGGTAAAAAAAAGAAGGGGAAAAAATAAGCAAAGCCATTTGCGCAAGAGAGGGACGCTTTAGTTAATAACACGGGTATAAGGGGCAGAGATGGCTTTAGGGAGCCGGGATAGGGGGAGGGGGAGCCCGGCTCCGGTACCAAAAAAAGGCCAGTTTTCAAACCTCCAACTTTAAGTGTGCAGAATTTATGCCTGCACTTGAAAAAAGGGGGAGGTGGCGGACGTTGACCGAATACTTACTTCCTTCCTCTCATCAGTTAATAAAGAAAAAAACAAAGGTCAGAAAGGGCGGAGGACGGGAAGGAAAGAATGCACAGCGAGGCAATCTCTTTCCGCAAAGGGAAAAGTGTCGGTCTGCTCATCGCCGACGCTCGTAAAGAGAAAAAAAGAAATGCGTGCCATACTATAGGGAGGAAAGGGAGGATCTCACTTTCGAAAGAAGGGGGATCTCCCCACTTCTCCAAAAGGGGGGGTGTCGTTGGAAGAAGGGGAGAATCAAACTCCGCGCGAAGAGGGGAGATGCCTTCCTTTTTTTCAGAAGGGATATATCATCTACTTACAACGCGTGGGGAAGAATCACCGGAAAGAGAAGGCTGGGCAATCGGAAAAAGAATCTACATCTCCCCTGATCTCTTTACTTCAGTTTGAGATAAGTAAACTCTCGCGTGAAAAAAAGGAGCAAGGACTTCTTTGACGGGAAAAGGAAAAAAAAGAGACCTTTTCTAGGAAGAGACATCTGCTTTGAATCTAAAGCTTCGAATGAGAGAGGTGCCTCCACGAGAGGAGAAGGAAAAGGCTATCTTAACGAAAGAGGGCCAAAATCGCCTTGGTGCTTTCGGTAAAGGAGAAGCCTCCTCTATTCCCGTCGAAAAACAGGAAAGGTGGACGTTCTCATCGTCAGCCCAGAAGAGAAAAGGGAGAGGTAACCGTGCCTTGAAGAAAAGAATTGGATCATGTTCCCGGGAAAGAGAAAAAAGAACTCTAACGGAAAAAGAGCGACGAAGAGCTTGTATCGCGCAGGGGAGGAAAGAGATCTCGAATCCGGAAGGCAGGTCTCTCGTATCAAAAAAAAAAAAGGCCCTGCCGAGGGAAAGGTTCGCATCTGCGCCAGGAGGGGGTCTATTTCAAAGGGGCCTCGCATTGCCGACTGGGGAAGGGGGAATTGCGAGAGGCGACAGCAGAGGGAAGAGGGGCGTGAACTAAAGAGAGAAGTCATCTGGAAAAGAGGAAGAATATCATTTAACGAAATAATCCTCTACGAAAGGGGAAGTAGATACTATTTATCCTTCACAAGGGTCTAATTCTATAAGTCAAACCAAAAGATCACTGTTGTCCTGGGGGGAGAAAAGGGGTGTCAGCCGTACCGAAGCCCGCAAAAGCACTATGCGCTATCTAGACGGAAACGTTTTGCCCCATCCGAGAGGGAAAGAACGAATACTTTTGTACGGGGAGGAAGAGGTAATACTTGGGGAGAGGGGAATTTGCTTCTCGGGACGGTAGTAAAAAAATCCAGTGCGTGGGGGAGAAAGCCCGCACGCAAGCGGGGGGAGGGGGGACAGTCTGTTGACGCAACGGAATGTTATCTTTAACCGGTACTAAAGGAAAGGGATCCTTCACCGGAGGAGGGAAATGAGTACAAATACATCGCGGAGAAAGAAAAGGCGCTTCAGGGCGACGAAACCCCCATAATGGCCATAAGAAGGAGGAAGCGCGTCCTGCTCACCAACGGAAACGGGGGCTCTCGAAAAAGGGAAAAAAATGAGAGATTGCCAGATCGGAAAGAAAAAGGACTTTACGTGGGTTCAAAACGGGGAAGAAAAACCTCGTATTTTCAGGGAGGAAAGAATGAAACCTCGAACGAAGCGCGGTTTGGAAGGAAGGATTCGCGAACCATGGCGAGAGAATAGGTCCGAGTAGCCAAAGATGGGAAGCGTTCAAGGGGGAGACATGCGGAGGAAAGGGAAAACGTTACAAAGTCAGATAGACCCTGGTTCAGAGTTTCAAAAAAAAAAAAGAACGGCGGATAGGGTGGCGAAGAGAGAGCCCCTCAGGGGGGGAAAGAGATCGTCATTCGGTAAAAATGACAAGCGGGAAGGGAGGGGGACAGGTGGACAAATAAAAAGAGTGGGCTCCAGTTTATCGGAAGGAAGGAGCGCGGATTTCGAGGCGCAATTGAAGCCAAAGTAGAATCGGGAAAAAGGCAACACTGCCGGATGGGAGCAAGGAAAGAAGATTAAGAAATCATAAAAAACGAAAAAAATGGGCGAGCAGGCCTGAAAAAATTCGCATGGTGAAAGAAATCTTGATGCGGAAAAACTCACACATTAAAAAAACAGGGCATTCTAAAGGAGGAAAGGAAAGTGGTACCGCTTCCCCTGTCAAAAAAAAATTGCCGCTAAGACCGGATTGGGAGAGCCTCGTCCGCCTGCATCAGAAAAGAAAGCAGAACATCGAAGAAGAGTCGGCTGTAATCGAAAAAAGAAAAAAAAGAGCCTCTGCTCGTCCAGAAAGAAAGCTCTTAACACTTAAGCAAAGGCGAACCTGCCGCCGGAGGGGAGGGGGGGGGGGAACTTCACTGTATTGGGGGGGGGCTTCTTTTCAAAAGAAAAAGGGACTCAATCACGCGAGTGGGGAAAAAAAAAGTGAATCGATTGCCGAAGAAGGAGTGGGGGAGACTCTCATAAGAATTGAAAAGTGATCTAAAAAAAATGGGGGAAGAGGACATCTGAGAAAGGGAGTACCGCAAACCTCAACTATTTATAGGGGGGGGGGGAGAGGGACTCTGTCGCGGCCTATGCAAGAAAAAATAAAAAAAAAATCCACAGTGGTCCACACGATGAAAAGGAAGGTCTCACAACAAAAAGGAGAGGGAGGGGGGGAAAAGAGTATTCTCGGGCAGAACGGGGGGCGGCTGGTACACTGTGGATTTGCAAAAAAGGGGGGGCCGCTCCAAGTCAAGGATAATCCTACTGAGGGGGGGGGTCTCTTATCGTCAGGAAGTCAAAAAGGAAACAGTCAATCTTATGGAAGAACAACACGCCAAAGAGGGAACCCGATTCCGTTTAAACAGTGAAAAGGGGACCCGAATCCCAATCCAGGCAGGTGAGACGGGGCGTCCGTTGGCAAGGGGAAAGGGGAGGTTACGTGTTTCAAGAGAAGGGGAAAGAGTTTCATCGACCAGAGGTGTCTATTAAAGCAGTGTGATCTTTGCGGGGATAGTAGGGGGGAAGAATGGGAACGCATGCGGCCGAAGGAAAAAGGCTTCTTGGTAAGGTGAAAAGAAAGAGAGGGGGAAGTTTTCGTCCCATGGCTGACAGGGAGGGAAAGTAATGAAACACGCTTGAGAAGGCCAGGGTGGGGAGGGAATGACAATCACGATATCCGAAAAGAGAAGGGAACATGGGATAGGCCTGCTCCACGGCTACTTGAAGGAGGTCCGGCGCCCACCCTCAAGTGTTGGAAATAGAAAAAGGGAGGAGCTGTTCTGACTTTCTACTGGGGGGGGGGGGGGGGGGAAAGAGGGCGGAAGGAGAAAAGCCGATCTGAAAGGGAGAAAAAAGGCCACCCCTGTAGTTGGCGGAAAAAGGGAAAAAGAAAGCCGGGTTCCGAATGACGAGCGCTCGTGAAAAAAGGGGGCCGTTGCTTAAAGGCGAAAAAAAGAAAGAAGGTGGTGGGGGGGGATGGACCACGTGAAAAAAGAAGGTTCCCGTGGGAAGAGGGTAACTTGCAAAAAGGGAGAGGATGACAACTGTGACGAAAGCGAGCCTCCCGCGTCCATGCCAAGGGGGGGGGGGGGGGGGGGGAGAATCAGGAGAGGGGAAAAAGATAGCCCTGGGTTCTGAGAAGGGAGAAGAAAAAGTCTTAGAGGTTCTTTTTCAGTTCGTATCCAGAAGAAAAAGCATGGCCGTCGAAAGGGAAAAGGGATCTCGTCTCACCAGATCTGGGAGAGACAGCATGGCGGCCATTTCAGAGAAGGGGCAGGAACGCGTATTCTCGCAAAAGTCCCTAGCGAGGGAAACACGTCGCCGAAGCGTGACCGGTGAGGCAAGACGATTTTTTGTACTCATGGCAAAGACAGAAAAGAAAGGGAAAGAATAGGCGTCGTCCGCTAAGGAACGCTCACCGGCATCGCGAAAAAATGGGAAAGGGTCGAGATCGAACCGATGGCAGGTGGCGCACAAAGGAAGGGGAAGAAGGTTCTCTAGCTAAGAGAAGAGACCTCCCATAAAGCAGCCCGGAAAACCTCGGGGGGGGGGGGGGGGGGGGGGGGGGGGGGGGGGGGGGGTTGGGGGGTGGGTGGGGGGGGGGGGGGGAGGGGAGGGGGGGGGGGGGGGGGGGGGGGGGGGGTTTTTGGGGGGAGGGGTAGGGTGGTAGCGAAGAGTTGTGTGTGGGAGGGGCAGGGCGGATCGCGGTGTGGGGGGGGGAAGGTGGGGGGAAAAGTTGTGGGGCGGAGGAGGGGGAGCGGGTCGGAGGGGGGGGGGGAGCGGGTTGGTGGGGGTGGGGGAGTGGGCGGGGGGGGGGTGGAGGAGTGTGGAATTAAAGCGGGGGTAGGGTGGGGGAGGCGGGGTTGGGGTGGGGGAGGGGGGGGGGAGTGTGGCGGTGCGTTGTGTGCCGACCGCGCGGTCGATTGGCCGCCTTTGGGGCGAGACACGGGACGGAAAATTGTGGTCAAGCCCACGGCGGGTGGTGATAAAGAATAGTAAGGAAAATAAACGCGGGAAGAATGAGAATGTGGGGCAATTGAGAGTGGGGCAGGTGGCCTTGGGGAGATAGGGGGGGGAAAACAGTAGGGCAGGGCAGGGGTTCTGTCCTCGAGTTACACATAATGTCGTTCCTCTTTTCCCCGATAGGGGGGAAAAAAGACGCTGTTTACCTTCAATCTAGTCGAAAGCGCCAGATTCTTACCCTTAGAAAGGACGGCTTCACCCGTCTGCAAGGAAAATGCAGAACGCGTTCTTAGTGATCGAAGGAGGAAGGCTTTCAGCTCAAGAGGAAGAAGGAGGCTACGACTCCGTCGTCGAGGAAAAGCTCGGCGTACATGGCCTCGACTGATCCAAGAAGGGAACGAATTCTGGGGATTGCAGGGCACGCCCCGAAGGGGGGGGAGGGAGCTGGGCGCCTAAGAAAAAGAAAGGAAAACTGTTTGGGGGGAAGAGGATGCGTCTTCGAGCCTACAGCCTTTGACCTCGAACACCGTGAAAGAAGCGGGGGAGGGGGGGGGTGGGGGGTGGGGGGGGGGGGGGGGTGTTGGAACGGGAAGGAGTCCTCTTCCTGGTTCAGGGAGCTCGTTTTCTACGCGATCCAAAAGAAAGTTAGTATTCGAGCTCTCTATCGAGGGGGGGGGGAAAAGCTCAAGCAAGTTAAGCCGAGGAGAAAAAAAGTCTCGTTCGGCTGACGGAGGAACCCTTCACGGAGAGGGGGAAAAGGGAGAAAGAACACATCCTTTTAGGAGGGTGACCTTCGATCTCGTTCCGAGAAAGCCGCCGCACCGTGTTTCGGAGTGGGGGGGGGGGGAAGCGACGGATCTCTGCGGGGCAGGGAAAGCACGCCCCCCTGCATAGGGAAGGGCAGGGGAACTTCCTTCTCGAGGAGGAAACCGATCGGCATGCGGGGGTGAGGAACAGCCACGCCTCTGAAAACGCATGTCGAGCATTTGACTAAAGGAGATCTTCGCTGCGGAAAAGAAGGTCTGGGGAGGGAACCGCGCGGGGGAAAGGGGGGGAGTGGCCGAATTGTTCTCACGCGCCAGAGGCGCTTTCTATGCCGGCGTGAAGGCCCGCATTCTTCACGTGGCAGGGGGAGGGGGAGGAAACCATGGCAACTCCGTTGTAAGAAGGGAAGAAACGATCATCTTGCGGACGCAAGGGACGTCCTCTTCGGCGTTTTGAAAGCTAGGGAAGGGACAACTCTGCGCGGGAAAAGGAAGGGGAGAGCCCGCTACGCGAGCGTGTGGGGAAGAGGAGGAGAGATACTTTCTGTCACCATCTGAAAGGGAGAGCTTTAGCGCAGCCGAAGAATCCCGGTGGAACGAAACGGATCTTCGGTAGATAAGGGCATGAGGTCCCCTCATGAAACAAAAGAATGGGGGCTCTTCTACATAAGTCGCAAAAAGAACTTCTCACCGGAGTCACCTGGCAGCAAAGGAAAAACCTCAAGTTCCTGCAAGAAGGAAAAAAAGAAAAAGGCGAGTTGGTCTTCTGGCAAGGAACCTGAAAGGCTCTCCGGATACCAGGCTCCCTCCCGCAGAATAGGGGGGAAGAAAGAACCGGGAGCTCCCTTTGAAGGAGCCCGAGCCGTCCGCGGCTTTTGAGCCTTGATGGGAAGGGCGGACCGCGCCGTAGGGAAAAGGGGGTGCGCAGCTTGACGGTGGGAAGGGAGAGAGAGAAGTGGAAGCTTCCCTATCTCGGGGCGAGGGGGGGGTGCCCACTTCACCGGCAAGGGCGAGATCGCACCTCTCGCGGCTGCTGGTCGCGGAAACGGAAAATTACGTAACCGGGGAGGGGGGGGAAGGGTCCTGGCCGGTGTCCAGGCTTTGCGAGGGAGGAATCAAAAGAGGGGGG
>Ga0179591_1262576_pt1 | contig 11660 bp, 12 predicted proteins | sample CZOMad2_1_08_16f_FD_182891 | JGI IMG/M metagenome (GOLD analysis project Ga0179591, IMG submission 182891) | Vadose zone soil fungal communities from Angelo Coast Range Reserve, California, USA - CZOMad2_1_08_16fungal (PacBio error correction) | ecosystem: Environmental > Terrestrial > Soil >...
TCACCGATAAAAACATTCTTCTCTGGAGATATGGTCAAATCACTTCAACCGAGACGAAGGGGGGATTAATATAGGGTCAAAGCTCGCGATAGTCAAAGTGTCGTTGGCGTATTCAGACGAATCATCAGGCGTTCTCGAAGGAAGATGCTATACAGACCGTTGTACGTCAATGGGAACTGGAAAAAAAGGCTGTGGGACAAGGAAAGTTCTCTCGGTCTGAAGGAGACTTATCTCACAGGCAGATTCGCTGGATTAACCTACAAGAAGCTTCAGGATGATAGATGAAGAAAGGTCTAAACCTTACCAGCGTGTGAGCTAAGGACCGGTAGGTGCGGTCAGAAAAAAAAACACTGAGTATGCAAATTAGTTTCATTGCAGCACACCCGGGCCTAAAGCAAAACAATCAAGCTAGGAAAGGACGGAAAATGTCGTCAAAGTAGAAAGATGACTACGCAAGTGACGTGAAATTCTCAAAGTGGTGAAAGGGGGGCATGACTCATACCTCAAAGAGAATAAAACAACCTATGGCAATGATGCTCAAAGAAGACGGGCAACGTACTGGGGGGAACAAGGGGGCCTTGGGGGGAGAGTGTTATGGTCCTCTCATCATGGGATGGAATGGAGTGGTTTAGTACCAAAGCATTCAAATGGCCGGAAAAGGCTTAAGCCACCTCAATGGAGACCGTGAGGACAGGCCAGCCTCGATTCATAGAGCAGGTAATCTTTTCACGAAGGAACAAGGCACTTTACGGAGGGATATTACTAGAACGAAGCATTGAAACTCACGAAGCGCAAAAGAAAAACGAGAACCTCAGTGAAAAAATAAGAAAAAATATTTTCGGGAAAGCACTTCAGACGCAAAGCGAATACCCTTTTGACAATCGTCGTTTTTAGAAAGGTTTCATGGAAGATAGCGAAGATGCTAAAGGCTAGCTAACGTAGGAGGTCTATCTGTAAAAGGGGGGTGAAACAAAAAGTAAGTGGGGTCTAAGGGTTGGAACTCAAAAGAGCGGCAAGGAAAGGAAGAGTACGTACACTAGTACTAGGCCGTTAGGAAAGACTAAAGAGGAAGCGTCTATCTCCACGGATGAGAACGGCCTGCATTAAGAAGAAGTAGGACGCGACAAGAAAGACCTCATCAGAAGAATGAAGGAAGAGCAATAGAATTTAGGAGAACGATTTTTGGCCCAGAGTTTCATGCCCTATAACTATGAAATTCTGGCTGTCGGAGAAAAGTGAAAGTCTGATCAAAGAAAAAGATCCGTGAATCAATATAAAGGAGGAGAAGAGTCAAACTGTGCATTTCCAGGGAGTAATATACTTGGAAGTAATTGACATCAAAGAAAGCGAAGAAATGGGAAGGGATTGAAGGTCAAGCTAATGACCTGTAAGGACGAAGGAAGTCCCGCGGGGCCGGCGGTGGGCTTGTACAAAATCTGTAGGGCCCGAGAAAAAACGTAAATGTCTTCGGCAGTAGGTTTCGAAAGAGACCGAGAACCGCCACGAGGCGGTCAGAACACGTTACAACAGAGGTTAACAGTGGTAGGGTGTTTAAGATCACTTAAATTCCAGCGTACTAGGAAAATTCGATGGGCCCCGCATGTAGACAGCAATGCAAGAAAAAAGGCGAGAGGAATCCATCCCTCAAGGTTAAGGAAAGACGAGCAGGATATCTTTAAAGGGGCTCATTCAGAAATATTGAAGGGACGTAAACTCGGCCTAGCAATGAATTCAAGAGGCGCGGAGACGAGGATGAGGCATCTTGAACAGGAGACCCTTGACGGGACGCAGTAGTTCACTCACGGGGGAAAAGAGAAGGACTGAATCAATGAAGTTGTCAGGAAAGAGATAAAATAATTAGACTCTGCAAAAAATTTCACTGCAGGTGTCTGTAAGCTATAGGGGATAGCGCGGGCTGAATGGGGTGGAGGAGATCTGTCGTATAGGAAGACATCACGGCCCAGACATCTTCAGACCGGGTCTGAAAAATCAGGGGGTGTCGGAAGTCGGGACGGCCGGGAAGAAAAGGAAGTTATCGGAAAAGAGAATTGAGCAGACTTAAAGCCAATCCGCCAATAGGAACTTCGGCGAAATCCAGGGGGGGTAGTCACATTCCTCGATCTCCAGGAAACCACGGTGTACACAAAGGAGAAAGGACGAAGATGCCTGAAAAGATTAGCAATCTGAGAGTGTCTTCAAGTGGGACTGGTTCTGTGACGCGTTGAGATGTGAGGGATCGATACGCAGAGTTCGTTCGGAAGGTCTTGGAAGCGAAAAATTGAGTTATAGGAGTACATAATAGAGTCATAGATACAGCAAGGATTTCGTGGAAAAGAAAAACTACCCGATGACTATTCATAGGCATGGGGTTTCCTTCAGCTCATATCCGGGATGCTCAAGACCCGGTCTGGTCGCGAACATGAGAGATTCGACTGCGGAGAAATAATAATCGAATCGAAAAAGGGCAGACGAGGGTGTCCGAATAGGCCGCCTGAAGCTCGACGTGGAGTGGTGCTGAATATTAGGAAACTCTTGCGAAAACACCCTTTGCGACTACTCACAGTGGGAGGAGAGGTCTTCAACCTCGAGCAGGAACCGAATTAAGAAGATCAAGCACTGTATCGATAACAAATTCCATTACACCCGGGTTGATCGCAAATAGCCGCGGAACCAAGAGCAAAAAAAAAAAGGACTACATCAAAAGGTAAGTGTTTTCCAGAAGGAGGGTGGTGGACACCGGGGAAGTAAAAGGGTGCGAAGATGCAGAAAGGAGAGAAAGAAGAGAATTAGATTCGTTCTGCTTAAAAAAAGAGAAGACTAGGATATCTTGAGGGCGTCGGGGATTGATCTTTTAAAGCAAACATGAATACCGACCTGAAAGAGTGGATGTATCAGAGCAAAAAAAGAAAAAAACTCTTCTGCGGAAAGGCTGAGGAGTCTTTGTCTTGGCTGAGAACATGGGAGGGAAATGGAAAGGAGCAAAGTGAGGAAGAGGATAGATTCTAGTTATACTGATGTAAAACGGATCAAGTATTTCATTCGTAAAATCTTTTGAACTAAGAAATGAAAAGCCGCCCGCCGGTCGGATCGCTTGGTAGATGAATAGAGGGGGACACAGAGTAGACATTGAGAAGAGGAATAATCTTCCGAAAGGATAAGAGTTCTCCTATTATCATGCCCGACATCGCTTGAAAATGGGCCTTTTTATTACTAATCACATAAAGATGGGCGGAAGGGCCTGAGAGGCAGCGAAAAAAGATGCATCCACTCATTGAGGAAGGGATACCCATGGAATCACTAAGGGGGAGTGTTGAGCAGCAAACGGAGGAAAGATTTTTCGAGGGTAATATGATGGATTATGAAGGACAGCGGCAGGGTCACAAGAGGGGTTTTTCAGTCTGGAAGAAATCCTGGAAGAGTAGGAAGACTCGATTGCGGCAACACGTTAGGCAGAGTGTAGTTCATTTTCTGAAACGGGAACGCTCGACGGTCAGAGGGGGGTGGTGTAACGGGGCGTCCATTTTCTTGTGGGGGAGACCGGAACAAGTCTTGTCTCGATGGGGGAGGAAACATAAGTAAAGGGGGATTCTGACTAAAAGTGGAAGGAAAGAAGGGTGAGAAAGGAGCAGATAGGAAGTCTTTATCACTTTTGAGGAAGGGGAATAGATGGGAAAATCTGGAACAAGGGGGGGGGGTTGACGATCTATTGAACAATTCACGCAGGGGGGACGAGGCTTTATCAGATGTAGGGGTCCAGGGGCTCTAAAAAGCACCTGAGCAGGAAGAAATGGGAAAATAGAAGGTTTTATGCGGAGAGGCAAAAAATAGGAAGTTCTTGTGTAGGGGACGACTTCCATCTTTCTTCGATCACTAAAGGATGAGGGACCTAAGGAAGTATTTTACAACCGACTTCTAAACGCAAGGCGGCTGCTTGCTCTAGCAAAAAAAAAGGGGATTACATATAATATAGGGAAGGCAAAGGAATTGAAGTCCGCTGAGGGAAAGAAGATGGGTATTCCTCTTCTCGACAATATACAATACGAAAAAGCAAAGGGGGGAGTCCTTCGAACCGAACTAACAGCAAAGCTAATGGGTCATATGTGACATCTCAATAAGATATTAAAAAGAGGACTTAGAGATTAAAATTTCCGAAGGAGAAAAAGGGGTGTTGGTCGGCCATTTGGGGGCAGCAACAGTAGAAAAAGAGACACCTGGAAGACTTTCGAAACTGTCTATTGAATAAAAAGAGGTTAAAGGAAAGGTAAACTCTTTAAAGTCGAGGAAAAAGCGATAACTAAATTTCCGATAGGGGGAGAAGAGTTGATTAAAATTCTCTCGAAATTTACATGAGGCAGGGTTCCTCGAAAGGAAGTCAACCTTCAGGCTCAATGGAAAGAAGATGGGAATTCCTAGTAAACAGAAAATGGAGCCTTGAAACCAAATGATTAGAATGACAGTACAGTTCACGGGGAATATTCAACCGCACACGCAAAACCTGGTTTTGCCTGTCTCAAGGCTGAGAATTCTTTATGGGCTTTCTAAACCAGAGGAAACATTAGGTGTGAGTTCTTGTAAGAATAAAAGTTATAAAATAATCATCTTACAGGAGCCTCGACCATATTCTTCCTTGGGGCACAAGCATCTTCTGTATAGGGGTGTATTAGAAGAGTTATGATGCAGAGAGTGGACTCATCGTGGGTAGAGGATTGCGATTTTGAAACAATTCGGGTCTTCTGTTAACAACGAACAATTGTAGAGAGGGAGGGAGGGGTCAAACCAGTGTCACTGTATCATTTATCGCAGGAGAAGATGTCGTTTTTCAGGTCGGAGAGTACCATGGAGATCTCCGTACCGCTGTGGGGTCGTGGGCCTCGGAGGGGGATAGAGAAAAGCTTGTACAAGAGGAAATCTACCTGGTGATGCCGGGGGGTTAGAACAAATCGAGAAGGACCAGAGGGAATTCACTTAGAGGTTCAGCGATCAAAAAGGGTGATTACAACAGAAAAATGGTCGTCATCAACATACTCAGGAAGCAGGGGAAGATCCTCCTAAGAAGAACCGTTGTGTGATGAGTAACTATACAGAACGATTAAAGAGTATGGAGGTCTTCTGGGAGTACGAGATTTCCTTCAGATGGCGAGGAGCCTCGGAAGTTTCTGACGGGGGTGGTGTTAACAGAGACTTTTTGAGGGAGGAAGGCATTTATGATGAAATGTTAGTGAAGTAGGTATTTTCAACTAACAGGGAAGAGAAACTTCAGGGCCAAGAAACGGTATGGACGTTTTAGAATAGGGTCGAGGTAAATTGGGGTCTCGTCGAGAGAAAAGTGAGGAACGAAAGGATCCTTAGAGAGATAAAAGACGGGAGATTAGTTGGGATGTAGTACTGCGGGGCTAGCTATGGGTGACGGACGTTTCTACCCCCAACATAATAGAGGAGATCAAGAAATATCTTCAAGAAAAAAATGAGTAGATCTCAGGAGGAAGGTGGAAGGCACTCGGCTGGTGATCCTAATACGTCGTATTGGGAGGGGAAAGTAAAAACGAGCATGATTCTTAGACAAAAAAGGGATGAGAAGTACAGAATATGAGTCTTACTGACCAAAGACCTGGCCCTTTATGAAAACGTGGTACTGGGGCTGGGGGCAAATCAAAAGGTTACACCAAGGATTATCTCATGATAGAAAATGAATTTGACCGACCGCTAACCCCGGACGTAAGGGTTCCTCAAGGTGCCAATAGATGGAAGGGACTGCAGATCGATCCTCAGCTCTAACAACAACTAGTAACACTCTGCAAATTGAGGCAAGATAATATGTCGATCCTTGTCATAGGCCCTACACATCCTTAGAAGTACATTCTTTCAATAGGGGGAAAAAGGGGTATAAGGGGCGGGACGGGTTCTAGACTAAATCGCTTTTTCGAAATGCGAAGGGAAGTAGGACTGGCTGCAAAAGACTTGGCAAGACGTCGGGGAGAGACTGAGACTAGTTCCAACTCATACGATGAGGTGAGGAAAAAAGGAGGAACTTGTCTTCAAGGTAAAAGTTTCCTTAGATAGATCGATAACAGACTAGACTAATAAGAAAGGGGATCTATCTCGACTAAAAAGGAGATAAGAAGAACAACAGAAAGTTATTGAGGTGGGTAGATAGTTACGTCGATCGTTCCTAGCGGGAAAAAAAATTGTTTCTAGAATCGCCTGAATGTAGGAAGAATTACAACAGGCGAACTAGTAATATCTTTCTCGAGGCCCGAGAGGACCGATCTCCGGGCGCATTCATGGGGAAGATAGTAGGTCACGAGTAAGTTCCTAGCCAAATGATTTCTCTAACAAGGGAAAGGGGGGGAAAAGGGGGGAGGGGAATTGAAGAGGGGGTCTCAGTTAGAAAAGGCGGGATCGCTTTTGCTTAGATAATGGGAATTATCCTTTCCTTTTGCACTGTGTCATCATAGGCCAACTAAGCATGGAAAACTTTGGACGAGGGGAATCAAGGGATCGGGGACAACGACCGAAGGGGACCGATGGTGCTAAGTGTGCAGAGGGAAGATAAAGTTGAGACTCGCGAAACTGACGGCGTCTAAAAAGACAAGTAAAAAAAGACGAGGAATGCTCAATTGATCGCCGAAAGATGGGTGTGTACAAGCAAATCCCGATGTACGACGTAGATTGGTTTCAGTCAAAGGGAAAATAGGAAAAAAGCCGAGCAGAGTGTCTCGAAGGGTGGACTGAAGGGGGGTCATGAATAATGGGTAGGAAAAAAATTGACAGGTTCTTCATCTAAGCCTAAGGGCAGAATTAGAACGGATACTTGGGGATGGAATAAGAAGTCAAGAGAAAGAAATTATGTCAGTAGTAACGAAAAATTGAAGATATACCAGGGGGGAATCGGGGAACGTCGAATAGTAGACAGAAATTTGACTATTTCGCGATGAAGGAAGGAGTATTCTGGTCTTTTTTCAGCGACATCTTCGGGGTCAGGGCCTACCCTCCGGTGGCGGGAAGGAGAAGTAGAGTAAGTAGAGAAAATCCGGAGGGATCTGTTAAGAAAAAAAGCTGCCGTTCAGCGGGGAGTGTCGCAACTCCAGAGCCTGATTTGTCACACGTTGTTCGGATACAACACGAGTAAAGAGGGAATCTGTAATAGTGTGTGTACGCAGGAGGGGGGACTTGCATGACGAGTCGAACTTGTCGCAAACTAACTCTGGTGCGGGGGCTTGGGCTTAAGGGAAAAAACTTGGGGGCTTCAGTACCTTTGTTGGATCGGCAAGTTCGTCTGCTGGGAGGACAATTGCGTATTCTGGACCAGCAGGACTGAAACCAGCGGGAGAGAAGAAGGATACAGTTCAAAGTCGGCGTCTTTCCTGTCGACAATTAGGGGATATGGGGCGGGGGGGCCAAGGAGGAAGGCAGAGACATTGGATGTAGAAAGAAGAAAACCTAGAGTAGGAGTAAATCAGTCTAGCTAGAGGCTGATACAATGGTTCATCTCAAATTGGGGGTAAATTCCATCATCTTCGGTGTTGAAAAAATAATTCCAAGGATATAGTAATAGATGATGTCTATTGTATTTATGCAGGGCCAAGGTAACCACGTGAAGAGCCGGGAAGAGGGGGAAATAGCCCGGGGTAGGCTTGCGATTTAAAAGCAATCAGAGGACATAGGTTGCTCTCGATGTTGGGGTTGGGGAACCGGGTGTTCTACATGCAAAGATTGGAAAGTCCCTGGTTGTGGAAGAGAGGGGAGGGGATGAAAAGACAGTCCCGGACTTTCAACGATAAACTTCGAGAGTAAATAGGAACTCTTCTGGGCTGCTTGTCGAGAAGAAATGGTCAGAAGCGGCATCTCGGTTCCTTCAAAGAAGTTCAAGATTAATTCCCAACATACGGGTAAGGATCGCCAAAAAAGTGTTGATAGAAAAAGTCGGTAACGGGAATTCGGACTTATGCTCTTAGGGAGGAGGATTTACGAGAAAGAAAAAAGGTAGACATGAGAGAGGGGGAACACAATTATGTCAGTAATATTCGACGGATTCTGAGGAAGTGTATTCCACCCTATCTACATAGAAACCTTAGTGTGGGACGGAGGGGGCTCTGGAACCACAAAAAACAACCGGGGGAAGGGAATAGGAGAGATGCAGGGGAGGCAAACTTACTTGTTCGGGGAACTATCTGGAAGAAGGTCATTAAAAAGCAACTAGACCGTAATATATGGTATGGAGAAGGCCGGGGGATATTCTCGCGGAGAATTTAGGGGGGATTCCGTAGAACGCACTTGAAGGAAGCAGTAGGATGCCGAAAGTTAACCGACACCGGGGTAAAGACTTTTCCAGAAAGGGGGGGAGATAGAAAAAGTCCGTTCCTACAAATCGAGAAGGGAAAGGGCAGGGGGGTCGTAGGAAAAAGAGAAAAGCTACGGTTCCTGTCGAGCTTAGGTGACGTGGAAGGAAAGGAAGAGTGTAAAACTGAAAGTAGTAAGAAACGAAGGAGAGAACAACACCATCTTAAAAGGTATGGGGGGGGGGGTCTGCATCCCTGAGCGGAAACATCCGCCGAAACAACTCAAAGGGAGGAATTGCTTTCAAATCGCAAACGGATAGACGCCGGAAGGCTAGGAATAAAATGGGTTGTTAGGCAAGCATACCTCCGAGATCACGATTAAAGAAAAGAGAGGGCATTATCGCACGACGAAGCGGATTTCGGGCCAGAATTCGCAGTGAAAAGGGGGGCGTTCTGACGCAAAGGGGAGGAGCGGAGAGTGTGTCGGTACTGGGAGGTGGTTCGACCACAGCGGGGATAGCAAGTAACATTCTAGGGGGAACACCTGCACAGCCTGGGCTGAGCTTGGGGGGAAAATCCAGCGAGCACTAGCAGAGAGTTTGAAAGACGGGGAGAAGGTCGAACACTCAGGTTTTAATGGGGGAGCGATTAATGATCGTAGAGCGACTGTCACCGCAAAAAAAACAAAAGAGGAAGACAACAGTGAAAAACATGATAGAGAAAAAACAGAAGGCTGTCTGCGCAGATGGTCGTTATACAGGTCTCGGTGAAGAAGGAACAGGGGGAAGGGAGGGGGGGTGGACGAAGAAAAGGCGAACTGTTCCTCTGAAAGAGAATTCTCCTCGGAATATGGAAGGGCGGTCTCCGCCTCTCTCGCGCTTAGATCCATACTCTAAGGGAATACACGACAGACGGAGAGAAGGACAATCAGAACAAATCTGTAGTCTGTAAAGAGAGCCTAAAGGGAGACAACTATCAAGCATCAACGCCTTGCGTCTCCCGGCGGGGAGCCAAGACTTTCTTGTCAAAGAACGCGCAAGGAGCCCAACCAGACTCAAAAAAACCGGAAAAGGTGCAACTGTCGCGCGCTGGAGGAGCGAAGTGGACGGAAGTCAGAGCAGCACAAGGTCGAAAAAGGCAAAAGCGCTGAACTAAGCTGTGTGAAGTCAGCAGACAAAAAGCAAGGCTTCAGCTATCGAATTACGCAGGTGTGGGGGGGTCGATCAAAAACGCGAGCGAGAAGAAGTCTGGGGTCCACACCGCAAGCGCTGCTCAAGCTAAAAGAGGGAACGGGTCAAGTAACCTGTCCTACGCGCAAAACGTACGAGAGCGATATCAGTCTTAAAAGGGTGTGAAAAGGGTCGAGTGTCAACAGCTGAGTGGGTCTCGGCTGGGGCCCAGAGACGAAAACCACAAAAGTGTGGCGTGGGGGAGTGTGTCGAGGACCACCGTATAAATACAACGTGGTGAACGACGTGGGATGTGAGAGGGCTGGGGGGGGGCGCTAAGTGGGGGTATGAATGTGATCTGCTAGAGGAGCGTCCAAGGGCGGATGCGGTGGTGTGGGGGTCGAAGTGGAGGAACCAAGACAAAACAGGAGGCGGCGTGCGGCGGGCTGCACAGCCGGTGCAAAAAAAGCGGCCCCTGTCATCGAAAGGGAGCTTACAAGGGGACAACAGGGGCAATCTGATGTGTGTGGCTGTGATGTGGTGTCAGGTGGGGGGGGGGAAGACGGGGGGTGAGCGGGAGGGATGACGGAAGGCGCGCGCATGAGAGGAGAAGGGAAAAAAATCAGAAAGGGGGGGAAAGAAAGGCGGCGGAATCGTGATATCCGAAACATCAGCATATGGCCGCATAAAACGAGGCATGGAAAGTCGTCATACATCCCGGCGAGCGGGAAGTCATATGGATAAATGCGGTTAGGAGAGGGTCCAACGGGACTTTCAGCCGCACCATTCGCAAGTCTATAAGATCGAAGGAAGGATTGCGACCAAAAAGCAACATACCGTTTTTGGGAGCGCGATGGCGTCGGAGAGACTTCTACTCTATCTGCTCGTTGGGGAGACAACTATAATAAAATGGTGGTTTCACCGCAAACAAGTCGGACTCTCCAGGGGGGGGGTGGCAAATCAGCGTGTGGGGCTTATCGTCGGGGAAGCGCTGGGGCAGTCAGCCACATGGGGCCCGTGGAGTGGGCGAAGGGTTAGTAAAAAACGCATCCAAATCGGAAAGATGTCGACCCATCGAAGAAGGGAAAAAAATACCACGTCTCTTACGTTAACAAAGGGAAGAAAGGAGCAGACCGGGAGGAGGGGGAAGAAAAGAAACAGGAGGGAAATCGGGGATCAGCTTCTCCCTGGCCCTCGCGGGAGATGCGCGGGGAGGTCATCTCGAACGGGTCGATGCAACAGGGGGAACCTGCGACCGGCTCGGGGAGAGGGGGACGAAAACCGGGGGGAAGCATGGCGGATCTCAACTGAACATTGGGGGGGCCTTAGCACGACCCTGCCATATGGAGCAGCGGGCCTGTCTTTTGTTCATCCCTCAGGAGGGGAGGGGATCAAACCCGGGGGAAGGGGGGAAGCGCAAGATCAACTTAGACGCTGAAAAGCGCAAGAAATACGCAAGTGGAGGGGGTTACCTCCGAGTTTACAACAAAGGAAGAATGGAAAGCTCTACGTGTGTTGGAGGTGAGGGGAATGGGTGGACGCCTTCGCCGGAAAGAAAATCGGGGGGTGGGAGTTCTACACCAGCTCATTAGCGATGAAAAGGTAAATTGCACGTTAAAGGGGAGCGCGAGGCAAATTACAGGCTGGGGTCCGTTGATGAGAAAAGAAGAGGACTACAATATAAGGGTCAAACCTCCTGCCACGAGAAAGGTGACAGGCCTAGCAGGGGAGACAGTTTTGCCTTGAAGAAAGAGAAACACTAAGACTACATGAATAGAGAAGAGGAGGTGAGTTTTCAACAAAACCCCCATCCTCTGGCATTCGTAGAATAGATATGAGTAGTACGCAAAGCAAACCTCCCATACCTAGAATGAACTTTAAGGAAGATCAGGAAAACTTCTCTTATCTGACCGGACTAGGGCTTCCAAGAGGGGACGAAGCCCTGGAGGAGAATGAAGAGGTAGGGAAAACTAGAGATGGCGTAACGAGGATTTCATAGTGAGGAGGGGTGAAACATTCCTTATACATGCGACAAGACCTCGCCTAATAGCCAACCAGGACATTGTCTCCTGGAGGGTTAATAGAGGAAAAAGAGACTAGAATACTGCATAATCGAGGAAGAGAGAATACAGCTAGAAGTTATGTTAAAAAAACTCTCTATTAAGCCGTTTGTAAGTCCGGACAACGGTTATCCTGGCATGCGAAGCAGCAT
>Ga0179591_1300153_pt1 | contig 11660 bp, 11 predicted proteins | sample CZOMad2_1_08_16f_FD_182891 | JGI IMG/M metagenome (GOLD analysis project Ga0179591, IMG submission 182891) | Vadose zone soil fungal communities from Angelo Coast Range Reserve, California, USA - CZOMad2_1_08_16fungal (PacBio error correction) | ecosystem: Environmental > Terrestrial > Soil >...
AAAAAAAAGGAAGCCGTCCACGAAACAGGGGGGGTCTTCAGAAAAAAGAAGAAAAAAAATTTGGGATGTAATAGGGCCGAAAAGACCCGGAATTGTTTTTTTCTCCACCGGACAAGAAAAGAAGGAGCCGGTTGAAACCTTGGCCGCCGGCCGCTGGCCTTCACCAAATTGAGGAAGGGAAAAGTTGGCATAACGGAGGAAAACGAGGAAGTCGAAAACCAACAGGGGATCAAAATTTTTTTGCATCCACTGTAGTTCCTGGGGGAGGAAAAAAAAAGTGAAAAATCACAACGGAGGCTTTGCTAATTCCAAAAACCAAAGGATTGAATTTTGCCAGTCCTTCGGAATTGAGAAACTATCAAAAGAAAAAATCAAATGCGAAAAAAGGAATAAGTCGTCGTTCAGCACTCGTTTGGGATATTAAGGGGATTTCAGGAGGGCAAAAAAGAAAAGGAAAAAACCTAGATCCATCAGGCCCGAATATATTGCGGCAGGGGCCGAAGAAGAAAAAAGAAAAAAAGGGGAAATCAGGGAAAAAAGGGAGGGGGGGGGTCCACAGTGGCTCTCTTCCGGGGGGTCATATCATACGGTGGGAAGGGAGAAAAAAATTCCCAGTGGGGGACGCGCAATCCGGGTCGGTTCACAAATTGTAGTCTAGCAGGGACGATCCAAATTTCAGTCAAACAGGGGTAAGGAAAGAAGATTCCCACTCCTTGTCCCGGCCCCCCCGGGAAAAGGAAAAAAAAAAGACTGAAAGAAATGTGTCAAGTCTTGTTCCTGGGGGGTTTTTTCATTCTCCCTTTTCAAACCTGCCAAGTAGACTCTTATACTAACCATGGGGCGGACCGCTTGTTTTTTGAGGAGTAGAGGGGCTCGTCCAAAAATTTGAAATGATAGGGGGGGAACAAAAAAAGAGTTTCCGGGGAAAGTGGACCCCACCTCCGTTTCAGAAAATGAGAGAGGGTTTTCAACCGGATGGGGGGACACATCGAGATACTGCCGCCCAGCCTCGCCATTACTATCCCCACGTAAAAGGGAGGGACAAAAGGGTGAAAGAAGACCCCTGCCCGAGGGGGTTACGGATGTGCCCCGGATACTCCTCCGAAGATATATGGGTACAGGAAGTTCTGGGGGCTACGCCTTATGGCAGGTGGGGCGAAAAAAGTCTCGGAAAAAGCCCATCCTCATCCAGGAAAAAAAAAAATGTGAGAAATGCCGGTCCAGCGCGGGAAGGGAATGTTTGCCAAGGTCGGGGGTTCCTCCTACATGAAAAAGCGACCGTCTGTTGACGCAAAAATGGGATATGGGGGCAACATCGTTTTCCACTCCGAATTAACGGGTTGAGCGCAAAAAAAGCGAAAATCAACCCGCCAGAAAAGGGGGAAACACGGCAAATTTGATTTCATTGACGCCGTGAAGGGAAAACCCTCCCTGAACAGAAAAAACCAGAAAGCAGACCTAACAATTCTCCCAGCGTACACCAATCTGCAAAGAAAAAAAAAGTCAGGAAAGTTTCCCTTTGAAAGCGGCGAGAGTTCTTTAAACGAAAAGGGGCTACTGGGGGGAGGGCAGGAATCCTAGTTAAAAAAGGAACCACCGCCCTAGGAAAGCCGAAGCCAGTTGGGGGTCACGGGGGAGGGGGGGACGGTCCTGCCGGGAATATTACTGCAGACAAGATGGGACTCGGTCTAGTTCCATCACCGTCAGAGGGGAAAAGGGGGAACGGAAAGACCGTGATCATACTTTGAAGTTTGAATGACGTGGTGCAAGAATCGAATGGAAGTAAAATCGGATACCAGCTTCCAGGACAAACGAAATGCCAAGAACGGAAAACACGAAAAATACAAGGGGGGGGCTAGATTCTGAAACAAGCCCCGAGCCCAATTTTATTTTAAATCTCCCATCAAATCAACCAACGGAAAAGGGGCAATGGGGCCGGGGAGTTGGGTCGCACAATCATAGGGACCAGTGAAACAAGCCTTGGGGCATTTGCACCGAATTGGGGGTCATCTTTGCCAGCCGAATAGGTGATCCGGAATCAACAATACAATCGGGATCCAACTCCCGGGACGAATTGTAAAAAGTAAACAGAAATGCACCTTCCTCGGAGCGCGTTAAATGGCCAAAAAAAAAAAAAAGAAAATACCCGGCGCCCAGCAAAAAGATGACACCTTGAGGCGCATCAAGGGTGTTCTTCGTATCGTGGCCGCGGGTCAAAAACTGCACAAACAAAGGATGGGCCACACCGCCCCCGCTCCAGCACCTGATCTCAAGGGGGAAAAAAGAAAAAAACGCACCACGAAAAAAAAGAGGGGGGATGAATGCATGAAACCTTGTTTGAAGATTGGGGACAAAAGGTATTTTACTTTGGACGTCTGACCCTTGGTGACTTTTTTCTGGCTTTACAGTCAAACGTCAATAAAACAATGGGACATGCAAGGTTGGGTAAAAATCTACTCAATCTTCTCATTGAGATGAAAAGCTCAAAACCCTCTCGCTTCAAAGATGAAAAACCATAAAAAAAAAGGAGGGCTTGAATTCCTATCTTCTTGCTTAACCCCGCGGGGGGGGGAATGTGGAGCTCATAACGCGTTCCCCTCTGCTGGCCTTCGTCCGCTGGAGAGGACTGAACAAGCAGTTAGGATGGAGTGCCGTTCTCAGCCTCCCGGAAGGCTCGTTGAAAAGACAACAACACAGCCACAGCAAATGCACCTGGTGAATATACCGGAGGGAGATACAAAATTGGATCCTAAAGAGTTCAGACACCCGCGTTTAAAAGCCAAAATCGAAAAAAAAAACAAAAGCACAAGTGGGTGGAAAATGGTCGTTTGCCCGAAAGCTCGAAAATGAAATAAACCAAGAATTTTAAACAAGGAAACGGGGTGTCTTGCAAATGGTCCCCGGCACCAGTGTGGCACGGTGTCAAGGAGGGGTCCAATGATACCAAAAGGGACAAACTCGTCGATCCTAGGGGGGCCAAAAGACTCTACAACGCCAAAACGCGGTATGAACTAAACTAGGAGCATGTGTCGCGGGCGCATTCAAAAACAAAGACCCAATCAAGAAACTGGGAAGGAAATCTTGGGCAAATGGGAAAAAAGGAGTGGGGCAGTGCGTTTGCCCCTTTCAAAAAAATTATCAGCACCACAATTGGGCGAACGGCCAAAAATAACTGGAAAAGAATGCTCCCCGTACACTTTCAATTCCAAAGAGCTGGCACTGGTATTTAACGGACTAGAGCCATGTAAGAGACTCAGGGGAGAGGGGAGTTTTTTTGTTAAGAGATTTCGGCAAGCAAATATATCTTGGGGGCCGGCCAGAAAAAAAGGCGATGTGACATGGGGGTAAAAAGCCGGGGGGGGTGGTTTGGGGGGGCTGGGTGGTAACAAGAGGGCAACGAACAGGGACTGGGGGCGGATCGGGCCTGAAATTCCGGACCCTTGTAAAAGGCCTCACGGATGGCCAAGAACGGTTTTGAGCGACTTCGACAAGAAAAAAAAATTATACAAGGGGCCAAGGTAACTTCAGAAGTGGGATTTAAGGTCTTGGGGGAGAACGAAAAGCGAATTTATCGTAAACGGAAAACGGGACGACCGGGGGGGGGAAAAAAAAAAAAAATGCAAAGCCGGCCGGCCCAAGGAATCACGTCCTCATGGCCGTGGCGTGTCAGGGAGCTGTTCAATCAATCCATTAAAGGGGGGGGGGAGGGGTCGGAACTAACAAAAAGTCGATGCAACCTGTGTTGATAGGCAAAAAATAAAACCGGGGCTTGGGGGGGGGGTTCCGCAAAAAAAAAAAAAAAAAAACCCCGAGTGCCCCTCTAGGACTCGAAAAAACGGTAGAAAGGGGGTAAAAAAAAGGAGAATGCGGGCCTGGAATTCAGTCCGGCGTTTGATCATAAAGGGGAGGGGGAATCAAAACGGGACATGGGGGGTGTAGTGCACTAGAAGTAAAAATTTGTTTGCGATACGAACGCACACCATGAAAGAGCGGAGACGGCCGTTAGGAGTGCAATTACGCTTGAAAAAAACACCTGGGATACGTCTGTCGCCCCCCAAAAATCCAGACTCCACATCCAACCAGGGGACGTCCCCAACCAGGCAGTCAGAGGGTTCATCTCTACTTGGGAATTGGGAAAGGGGAACCTGTTCGGCATTCGTTAGGGAAATTTTTCCCAAAGCCAGAGACCTACACTAACAGAGGGGGGAAAACACCCCACACGTTACGGCGGTCGACTTCTAGGGTTTGAAGGTCTGGGTTCCCGGCTGAAAGTACAGGGGGGGGGGAAATGGCAATTCTTCTCATTCCGGTCGTGGGGGACAAAAAAAAAGCAATTGCGCTCTGAATCTCCTGAAAATAAACAGAGAGGAAGTAACCGGAAGTCGTGCTCAGTCTCTGACAGGAGGTATAATAGTGGAAGCACACGCTTCCCCCCGCAGTGCCTTTGCTCAAAAAAACGGGGGGATAGGGTAAAAGGGACGCATCTCCCTTCGCTCAAAATGCGGGGATTGAAAATGAAGCCGGGGTCCCTCCTGGTGTCGAACAGATCTTTGGTAAAAACATTGACGATGGTGGTTGTTTTCATTAAGCCCCTGGGGCGGGGGGAGAGGTAGTGGGGGGGGGTGGGGGTGCGGAATGGGGGGACGTACACATGTCTAACCTGGGTTTGAGTCGGGTTTTGGCCAGACCTGATGCGCAAAGATGAATTGAAAGCTAAGAAATGACGGGCTGTGGGTTGCCTGTTAAGTGAGCCCCACTCCTCAATTCGGTTTGGGAAAAAAAAAAAAACACGAAAGGTGAGTTACAACAGGTTCCCATTCCAGGCCCAGCCCGCAGACCCAGCCGCCATTGTCAAGAAACGGGGGTAGAACCAAGGGGGAAGTATGGGGGGGGGGTGGTTCAGGTTTTCATTACACGGGTGGGAAAAGTATGTTTAAAGCTCAAAGATCCGCCCCGCAAACATAATATTCACCTACTGCCAAATCGACCGACGGGAGGGGGTAGCAAAGCAACACTGAATCGAAGGGGGAAACCTAACATCGCGCCTGGAACTTTGTAAAGGGCGGGAAGAGATGGAGAATTTTGGGCTCCTCGCTTCACTGACAGCCCACCTAAAACAAAAAAGGGAAGAAAGGAAGCAAGCTCTCCTCAGTTTTATTGCTGGGGAAAAAACGAACTAATTTGTGACCAGTTGTTTTACGCAAGAAACGGGCCTACATCATGGGGCCACCTTTGCAAAAAAAAACCCTGAAAGATTTTTCATGTACGGCAAATGGGGAGCATGCCAAACCTCCCACCGGAAAAATCCGACATGGGCAAAAAACTAAAGGGACCAATCCCTCTACAAGATACAAGGGGTCTCCGGGCAAGAATACAGGTGGGGGAGGCCCGGAATTATTCGGGCTCAAAAATTTTTAAAACTGGGCGGGGTCGTCCGGAAAACAAAAGACCAAAAAGACCACGAAAAAAACCAAAAAAACCCTTTGGGAATGCGAGGAGGAATCAAAAGGGGGGAAAACTCCCCCGAGCCCTCGTCGAGAACTGCAAGGAGCTAGAAGAAAAAAAAGGGCTAAAATCCTTGAAACTGTTGAGTTAAAACCACTACAGACGTTCCGGGCTCGTATGATAGGCAAGGTACCAAAACCGCGTGCAGGGCTCATACCCGGTCCTGCCAAAAGCCCTCGGGGGCAACAAAAAAACACAAGGGGGGTGGAAAAAGAAAGAAGGGTTTCCAAAAGCGTCCCCCTAATCCCATTGGGCGGTAAAAACTCAAAACAACAACTTGGGGAAATAGAGATAAACGCACATGTGGGGGGGTGAGAAAACTCTTCCAATAACCGTCCGTGCAGTGTGGTCTGTTTCTGGAACTGGGTGAGCGTTGTGAACCTCTTATAAGTTAACGCCGGGTGAAAGAGCGCCAAAAGAGAAGGGGGGGCAAATTAACCTTTCCACTGCAAAGGGAAGAAACCGGGGGGAGAAAAAGAGATCTAAAATCAAGTTCACGAAATTCTAAAGTAAAAGGACTGCAAACCCCTAAGCCCTCTGACAATGCAACCGAACAAATCCCAAAGGGTTGGCCTTCGGTCTTCGTTGCTTGCTGTCTATTGCACGAAAAGGGGGACGCCAACAACCGAAAGAAAATAGGGACCGGAAACTTCAAATACATCTTATGGTCAGGGAAAACGGGGTTTGGACACCCAGATTTTAGACGAATTAGGGCCGGATTCTGAAAAAGGTCTGGCTGCTCCAAAGGTTAGTGGTAAGTAAGGAATTTAAGCTAAAAGGAAAAGGGAGGACAGTTTGTAATCGGGGGGCGGCATCGTTGGTGCCTGGGAAAATCAAAAAGCTGAAATCCACAGGGTATCAGATTGCCTCGCTAATTCACGAAAATTTCACGGTAGGGACCCTCATGGGACTGCGGCCCACTAAAACTGGGCCCCAAAGAAAAACTTGAAAAACCAAAGCAAGGGGACCGTCACAAGGAAGGCCGCATTAGGGCCCGGTGCCCAAAAAAAGCCGTGAAAAGGTAACGAAAAGAAGCACCGTAGTCCATCATGCTAGGTGATATGGTGTAAAAGCCGGATAGGGGAGGATCCGGAAAAAAAATGAGCCGTGTATTAACTGCCCAACCTCAGAAAAAAACCAAATGGGGATTTTACTCTCTTGAAGCCGGGAGGGCTCTCGATTGAACCTCGTAAGGAAAGATGGAAACCGCCTAGGACTCAAAAGGGGGACAACTTCACACCAAGTTCAAAATCGACATTTGGTTGGCAAGTGAGCTTTAAAAGATAATACGTCCAAAAAACATACCACCAAAAAACAACAAAGGGGTCCATGGGTGAAAAGTCACATCCTCATTAGCCTGGGCTGGTCAATCAATGAACCAACACCACCGGAAAAATGGAAAAAGAATAAGGGAACACTGCAGGACAGGCCCTTCTTAAATTCATCAAGCACGAAAATTGGGGAAAAGCCCAGAAGGAGCAAACCCCAACTAACCTCGGAACGGCAATGCGCGAGTGAATCATCAACACAGTATTCCCGCCCAATCGAAGCTCCGAATCGTGTCAAATCTCGCGGTTCGTTGGACGGTTTCAGACAAAAAAGCGGAAAAGTCGGAAAGAAAAGGTGCCCTTCCCGTGAAACGAACATGTAAGCAACACGAACAACCAATCTGCGGGGGGAAGACCAACGCGAGGGGGGTGGGCGGGTATCAATTTATCGGTCGCCACTGCAGGGCTCGAAGGTTCAAATTCCACAGAAATCCCGATTAAGACGGGGGGGGGGTACACGGACTACAGAGAAGGAAGCTTTATCGAAACATGTTTTCTGGGAATGGAAAACTATCTGGTTCTAGCTGAAATATGATGAATTTATGTAAGGGAAAGTACGGGGGTGGGGGGGGGGGTGGGCCAGCACGTCTCCCAAAAGGAAATGCTCAACCCAGTGGTCTGATACAAGTGAAGGGAGCGGTATGGACACAGGGACAATCATCAAAAGTCCAAAAAAAGTCGATGCAGAATTTTGGATATTCTAAACTAGAAGCAACCGCGGAAAAAGGGAAAAACCCTCTCGGATCACAACACCAACCGATGAAAAAGAACCTTAGAAAATTCTTGGACGGCCGTTTAAAAGCGGGAAACGCCTTTGCAAACTTGAGATTTAGTGAAAAAAAAGGGTTAAACATGCTGTGGGAAAGGAACGACGACGCCCATGGGAAGGGGGAGGAACGGGCTCCTGCCGGCTGGTTTACCGTTTTCAAATGAAAAGGACGACGGTGGTAAAACCGAACTGGGGGGGGGAAACAGGAAACCTGATACGGGTAACCCCCGGATAACTTTGGCCTGGGAAACCAGACCAAAATGGAAAAAGTCCTTCCCAAAACAATCGCGACTTGTAAGAAGTCAGCAACAAAATGTTTTTGGACAGTCTTCTGATGAAAAATTTTTGAACAACAGCGAGCCCTCAAAGCGCCGAAAAGAAGCTAAAACCGTCGCTTGGGACCGATGTTGTGAGCCGGGCAGGACACACAAGACGGAATGAAAGGCCTTTCGGGCCTGTCAAACACCCGGCTAATGAAGGGAAGTAAGTTGCGCGCCCGAAATCTAAAAAAAAAAACAACAAAAAAAACAATGAGAAAAGCTGTCATGCAGGACAATTAACGTAAAAAATTTCAAGCAGTCGGTGAGACATAAATCGCTCTGGGAAATCCTGGGGAAGGGGACTGTCAGGGGGATGCAGGGGGGGGGGGGGTTTAAGGTGTCCTAAACGCTGCCTTTCTCTCATTTTATCGTGGACACTGGAGTTTCACAATAAACCAGTCCCTGTCAAAGCGGAAGAACCGTGTCCGTCCGGCGTTCCGGTGTACGTTTGGGGTGGGGGCGAGTCACCCTGAAAAAAATTGAGGAACAAATGGAACGACTGGGACGGTCGAACCACCGCGTGTTGGCGGGGCCCTCCCGAGATTGGGCAAAGAAGTTTGAAAACAAAGTGTTAGGGCGGGGTGCCTTAACTGCTGGTGGGTAATGGAACGTTCCTCCCCTCTGCCTGGGGGGGGGGGGGGGTTGGGGGTGGGTAGTCCCCAAAAATTGGGAAAAACACCAAATGGGGGGGACAGAAGAAAAGAACCCCTCCTAGTTCCAAAAACCTCCCCACAAAAAAGAGGGGAAGAAAACCTGTGATTGTCACCCATGGCACACCAAGGGGGATAGGAATCGGGGGGGTCAAAAGAAAAAGAGAACTAGCGCGGGGACAGATCATTCACCGGGGGAGCACGCGGGGGGGGGTACGAGCATGGGGGGGGGGTTTTGAACGAACCCCACGCGAGGCTTCTGACCTCAAAAAAAACCAATCGTCGAAGGGGGGGTTACGTGCAACACTTGGGGTGCCTTGCAAAAAGAGTGATAGATTTTTTGCAAAATTCCGCCGTGCCCGCCGGGAACGGAAGGCAAACAAGAATAAAAAGGAATAAAAACCAAAAAAAGCGGTATCGGGGGGGCCTTTGGCCCTCAGCGCCGCATGGTTGAGAAAACTGCCATTTCCAGCAATAGCACCGCACAGTAAGTGGGTTCACCCAAGGGAGAAAGAAAGAAACTCACTCAACCCGGGGAGCCCAAAGCCAAAAACAGTTAGAAAGGGATTTAAGGCAAACAGTAAAAAAACACCTATCCTAACCAACCTGAAAAAAAAACTTGGGGAAACCAGAGCAGCTAAGAGATTTAGGACAAGGGGGAGGACGCTTTTGCGTTGCCATAGTTCGCGAATGCAAAGTCGCAAAACAACCCCAAAACTCAAAAAAGCGAAAAAAGGGGTGGGGATCGCGGTAGAGATGGGCAGGCGGAAAAAAAAGTTAAACGTAGGGTTCAGCTTCAAGCGCAATGAGCAGGCTGCCATTTGATCGGGAAAAAATTAGGAGAATACATTTTTGCTCAACGGCGGGGCGAAGGCGAGCTTGGATTCTCCTATTTATTTCTCGGGAAAGCCTTCGGGGACTCCGACCAAGAATTAAGGCAAAAGGGGTGAACCCAGGAACTCAACCTCCACCAAGATGGGGTACACCCATTTGGAAGGGTTTCTATATTGTCATGGTCCCAGCCAAAGGGGAAAAACGGAATCCATCTTAACAACAAAAAAAACTTATGAAGGAGGAATTAGGAATCCACAGGATTGGCCTGGATCACTAAAATCGTTACCTCAAAAATGTTTGGGGGAAGAAGTGGTAAAGGTTGTTGTGCCGTAAAAGGGCTCCAAAGTTGAACAGTAAAAAGGGACTAGTAGACTCCTCCAATCTGAGGCCCAAATCGTCTGCCAAAAAACACCGGGTAGAAATGTCTCTGCTCCCAAGACAGCCCAGGCACCGGGGCGATGCCTAAGAAAGAACCTCCCCGCGCACATAAACAGCCTATGACAAAGGAAGCAAAAGAATCAACAAATTGGAAGGGTCGGGCAAAGTCTCGGAATTCGCTTAAACGCCCAAGGCCCGCAAAACCAGCAGCACAAAAACAGGGGATCCTAGAAAAAAGCTGAGCCACCCGCTGTCAATCGGTACAGAAAAGAGGATAGTCGGGGTTTGTTGGTCATGTTGGGGGACTCGGGGGGGGGGAATTTTAGACGGGGGGTCACGGAACTGCCCAGGGTTTGAGTTCGGTCTTTCGGACTACCAAATGAAACCCCTCAACTGTTCCAGGGCTTGAGGTGGGCAACTTGAAGGGAAAAAACCGGCATTCAAATAGCGATTATTTAAATAATCCAAAGAAGGGGAGAAATCCCCATCGCGTTTCGATCAACTTACCAAATCATTGAAGGAGGGTCCAGCCGACGGCGAACACCTGCAGAAATTCAGAAAAAAAAGGGAAGATGTGTAGATCGTCGGATGTGAGGTTAAGGGGGGAAAGGACCACTAGAATCGTCTAAGGTTGCCCATCCACCGACCCACTCCCCGTACATTAAAAAAAAAAATTCGAGGGGTTATATATGGTTTTTTTGGAAAACCATCGACTATCGAGGGGGAGAAAGGAAAAGTTCCCAGAAAAAAAAAAAAAAAGAGGCTGGTTCTCTGAGACGGCCACCTCCTAAACAGGGCCTGAAGAGGTTATTCTAAATTAAAAAAGGGGCTGAAATGACTGCGGTGAAGACCCTCTGAAAAAACAAAAATACCAAATAGTGGGTTAAGCAACAACATGGGGGAAATGGCGGCAAAGGGTAAAAAAAAAAAAAAAAAAAGAAAGGCACCCATAAAAAAAGTTTCAAAAGAAGAAATTAGACTCGCTTTTTGGGTCAAAAAAAAAAAAAAGGTCTGTCCACACAGCGAGAACGCCTGCAAACATGCCAACTCTCCACAAAAATAAAAAATCCCATCTTCAAAAAGAAAAAAAAAGTCTCAACAGGGTTCTCAAGAAGAAAGAAAAAAAAAGACATGCCCAAGCCGCAACTCGGGGACTTAAAATAATCTGGAACTCCACGTTCGAACTGCGGGCATAAGAAAAAAAAATTTTGAAAAACGGAAGTCCTAGCGCCAAAAATTGAAGACCGGCGCTTGAACCACGGCACCCCACTCTGAAAAAAAACGATTATATGGTGTAAGAAAAAACGATCAAGAAGCATTAAAAACAAAGTCGTCGCTCCTCGCGCTTTGGGGTTGGGGGAGTTGGAAAGGGCACCACGCCCCCATAAGCCGGGCCGCTAAAAATGTCCAATATACAATCACAAGGAGAGTAAATGGTCCCAAAAGGGAACAGCGGAAGGGACCAGAGGAATCAGACAAAACATACGGTTTTCCGCCTCTACGGGCTAAGGGGGAAGGGTAGATTCAAGAGCGGCAAATTCATACGAAGACTGAAAAAAATTCCAATCCTTTGGGACCGACGGACTAGCACAAGCTAGGGAGGAAAAGGCTCCAATGGGAAGTGCCTGTTGCAAACGCAGTGGATGTCACCAGGGGGTACGGGGGAAGAAAAAAAAAAAAAGGATCATGTTGGGGGGGGGGAGCGGAATGAACCACCGTCACGGTTTAAAAGTCCATCCCCAGCAGCCTACCGGAAAATTCGAAAGTCGGGAGGTTAGTAACGGTGATTTATTTCCGCTGGACCAAAATCAATCCAAAGTCCGATGCAGTTGGGGGCGTAAAAACGTCACAGAATTGGAAGAACGGTCCAAAAAAG
>Ga0179591_1322075_pt1 | contig 11660 bp, 9 predicted proteins | sample CZOMad2_1_08_16f_FD_182891 | JGI IMG/M metagenome (GOLD analysis project Ga0179591, IMG submission 182891) | Vadose zone soil fungal communities from Angelo Coast Range Reserve, California, USA - CZOMad2_1_08_16fungal (PacBio error correction) | ecosystem: Environmental > Terrestrial > Soil >...
ATCCCAGCTATACCCTCTGTATTCTGGGTTGTCTCGGGAAATGTCCTTCACGGGGATAGGAAGCCTCGCCGAGGCATTAACAGACAGAGTCTGGTTCTATTATGGGGAAGACGAGGATGCGAAACGAGACTGGGTGGGGGGGGGCACCAATTAGTCCAATACAGAGTGGGGATAAAAAAACGGACATGAATATCCTCATAGAAAGGATGATGAAAGCTATAGCGAAAGGATACTTTTAGAACGACGTTTTTCCTGAAATCAGTTTTTGGGGAGGGGGGGGGTGCAATCCAAAGGAAGGAAGTTTTCTTCCTAGTCTTAAATCTGAATGCTTTGGGGGTGAAAAGGCGCGGTGAGGATAGCAAGTTCATCTGAAGAAACAGACTCAGGGGAAATCATATTGATTCGAGGAACACCACCTGCTCGGACTAAGCGGGGAGGCCGGCCTTCCGAAAAGAGGTTCTTGCTGGGAGGCTCGGTGGGCTGGGAAAGTCATCTAAAAGGACGTTTCTGAAACCAGCATTGGTCGCCCGAGGGTTGAGAGGGCGGCCTCAAACACGTTGGGGCGGGGGAGGAAATTGTCGGTCCTAAGGAAGTTTAGCTCTTTTCGCGCCGACACTGGCGCTACGGAGGGGGGAAGAGGCAAGGAAGGAAAAAGGGCTGGAAAGAGCAGACAGGTTGTGTCTTTTTCGCGACCTTGGAAAGAGGGGGGAAATTGGCGTTGATCGTGTTGGGAGAAAAGGACAAGAAGAGAAAGCGACAGGACGCTTCAGGGCCCGACCACGGTTTTATAACGGTTCGGTCGCCGCCGAAAGCCGAAAAGGGAAGGGAGAAAGGGGGACAAACGGTCAGAGGGGAAAAAGGTGGTCACTGTTGGGGGGAAAACGTGCAGCACAGCTCCTGGGAAATAGAAGCCTTTTGAATGCGAGACCAGAACTACGCAGCGGGAAGAAGGGAAAAACGATGGGGGTCAAAGGGGTGAAGACATATACGTGTCGGTTAAAAAAAAAAAGTCGGCAAGCAGGCGCAAGGGGTGCTTTGCGAAGATAGCCGTAGGCGAGAGACCGTCCACCAGGAGTACTTGGGAAGAATGCTCAAAAGTAACAGGAGTTTCGACCTAGACGGCAATGCATGAAACAGTGCGAGAAGGGGATAAAGACCATCGGGAGTCCGTTGGTAGTAGATTGGGGAATTGACTGTCGGCACAAGTCGTCGCTAAACATGATGGAGAACGGGCACAACGTAGGAGATAATGGGGGGGGGCGAACTCGCCGTTGACATAACTGGGAAATCGAGTGGAATGAAAGCAAGAAATAGGGGGGGTTGTAAGAAAGACTTCTGGAAAAAGACACTTAAGAAAAAAAAAAATTGCTGAAAAGAAAAGCAGAAGGCGATGAACGTATTCAATGGAGATAAAGTGAGCCGTTGAGGGGGGGACGATACGTCGAGAGGACCCACAGGCAACCATCGCCCTCAGGGGGAAAGGGAGCTCTCGTCAATATTTTTCGGTGCAGGGAAGCACGCCTAAAGGAAAACATGTTAGCGGAAGAAGAGCCGACGCTTTTGAACGGCACAGCGAATGCAATTCTACCGGGATGCGTTTTCTCAGGGAAGTAAAGGAACACAGTTCGAAGGAAAGTAAACCAGAGGAGAAGGAAGAAAAGTTGACATGGAAGGCGGCATCACAAAAACGAAACGACCGGGAAATCACGTAGTACAGTTCCTCAGTACTTGAGGAAGGAGAGGAGGGGTCGAGGCGGACGTAGGGGAGAGCGGAGGAAGGTAACACTCCGGCCGTTGTGCTCCTCTTAAATTTTGGGATTGGAGTCTCAGGCGGCTAGGGTTGTGGGGTAAGGGGGGCGAGTGCGGAACTCGCAGAGGGCAGAAGGATCCAGCAGAGGAGGGCTAGCCCAAGTCGGGGAATGGCTCCGGGATCGTCGTCACTCGATCTCAAACCTACTAAGAAAAGGAAAGAAGCGGGTCGGGGTAAGGGGAAACCAGGTTGCCGGGGAGCAGGAGCGGACCAAAGCAGAGAAAAGGTCGTCTGCCGCGGTTTTAGTCTCTCTAGGGGGGTGAAGGAGACGTGTCACAAGGGAAGGTGGGCTCAAGAAGGGGGGGGTTGGAAGGGTTGGCTAAGGCACCTAGGGGGCTTTAAAGGCTTAGACGCAGCACGGCCTCGATGAGAGGATCTGGGGAAGCGGGAAAACGCCGGAAAGAGAAAAAGGACGGAAGGAGGAAGGAGAGGAAAGACTCTAGAAACAACAAAAAACGGAAAGAGCGCTTTCAATATCGTCAGTCTACGGGGCAAATAAGCCCGGAGGTCCGGGCGAGGCGGAAAAAAAGGAGACTGGAGGCGAACCAGGGACCAGAGAAAGGCGATTAGGAGAGCCCCTATATGAATACTCAAAAATCTCTGAAAAACAGGAAATTTATCCAGGGGACCAAAGACGGAGAAGAAATCCCGAGTCTAAAGGAGCGCTCTTGAAGGCACACTCGGTTAAAATGTGTGGAAAAACCGGACAGGGAAAGTGATGAGGTTGTCCGGTTTGGGTTAACCCTGTCCTAGCGTGAGCGAAAAAGAGACAAGATCAGTTTAAAGATGGACTAAAGATGATCCGATCATTTAACTCACTGAAGAAATGCTAGGAAGGAAAGAACTTCAAACTCGCCGAAGCAAAGAGAAGAAGGGAATCGTTATCGGTTTGGTAAACCCTCCAGCCAAGGGTCCAAAAAAAAAAAAAAAAAAAAAATCCGAAAAGAGGGGGGGGGAATTGGAAGAATGCGAATGTCCAAAATTATTCTAGATCTAACATCATCGGTCACGGTTGTGAGAACCGTTGACGTGCCAAAGGGAGGTGAGGTTTTGGGAGGTGATGAGATCTTACATTACTTTCTTCTCTAAAATTTAAGAAATGGTTCAGGAGCCAGGGGATCAAGAAGAGTCCTTCTAACGGAAAATGGAGGCATCCCTGGGGCGATTCAGCGGTGGCCACCTGACGAAAAACAGAGTCCTGAAAAATGCTGCGAAGCGCGGGAGGCAGGCCAAAGAAATCTCCCTATCATAAAGAAATCTTGCTCAAAAGATGGGGGGCCTCTTGCGGACCTTTTTTGAAAATGGAGCATCAGACGTCAGAGACAGCAATAGCACCGAGATAAATTTACCGCGAAAAAAAATACTCTCTACCCTAATAGGGGCTTAACTTATAAACGGGAGTCTTGGGACGGATCGAGAAGAAGAGGGGGGTGGTGGGGGCTAAACCATCTTCATACCCGGGGAGTGACCCTTCAAACATAATCAAGGGGATGGGAGCGCTTAAAGAACCCGGAGGAGTGAGCAAATGGAGATCAGGCGTGCTGTGACAGTGATAATCTACTTGAATGTTGCAAAGAAAAGGAAAAAAGCCACTGGGCCCTCTACGGAGGAAAACGGAAAGAGAGGGGGTACCCGCTTGTCTATGTCTAAATAAGGCGGTTGGTGGTTTCTAAGGGGGCAAAACAAGAGCAGAGGGTAACGGAAGACTGCGGGCCGAAACAGGGGGTGTATTCCTCTCACGAGGGGACGGGGAATTTAATCATCCGCTTCTACCTGATTCTATGGGAAGCAACTTGAGGAAGAGGAGGGCAGCAGGACAATCTGTCGAGTACTATTATCGCTCTACCCCTGTAAATCTCCAAATCCTCGGCTTAGCTCTGCGTCTCTCCGCCAAACTGTCCTCGAGGGGGTTTTCGCTCCTTCCTCCATGCAGACTTCAGACTGGCAGTACCGCTGGTTAAAAACAACAGACGCCAAGCCTACAGAAAAGGGTTGCAAAACCTGGGGGATTTCAATTTTAGTCCTCATCTTCCCGCCAAAGCGGTATAAAAAAGACTTATAAAGAGGACCAGCAGGAAGTAAGGTTTTCGCAAAAAAGTCCCCCTGTCGGATCGCGTAGAATTGCAAACAAAAAAATGCTCGGCGGGAAAGCTTCGGAACGCGCGGACACGTGGGAAGGCGCACCTATTGAAACCGTGGCATGCAAATTCCGGTGACGGGGGGTCAGAAGGCCCGCTTCACCAGATGAACAGGAGGAGCGGACCGAAAAATAAGGAGGACGAAAAATCCTTCGCAACAGGTTAGCAAAAAAGAGAAATCGTCAGGGCGACAAGAATCGAATGGTCGCCGGGCATGGTACTAGGGAGGAAGTCGACCACCACCGTCCTCCATAAAAAAAGAAGTTGGGGAGGGATTCGAAATCGTCAGAATCTCTTTTGGTGGCTCTCACAAGAATCTCTCTCACAGCGGCCGTTTTCTCATGCCGGTCAATTTTCGGATCCCGAAGCAGGGGAGAAGAGGGGGAAAGAGGCGATGTCGGGGAGACTGACCGACGAGGCAAGCTGGCAAGCCAATGGACTTGTAGTTGCACCTCAGCAAAACCGGAGCGAAGCTAACAACTCTGTTCGTAAAGTTAAATAGAGAGACTCAACAACAACCGATGAGGAGGAAGAGGATTGTATCATGGGGGGTGTGTGGGGTGTGTTGGGGGGGGGGGGGGGGGTGAAGGACTTGGAGAACACGAAGTGGCGGAGGGCATCAGTTTGGGTGCCAAAGTCAAAGTCAGTGGGAAACAGGCCGTAGACGTCGGGCCACGATGGGGGGGGAGGGGTGTAGAAAGAGGCGTGGGAGGGGGGGAAGCACATTGCCAAAAAAGCCTAGACATAACCTATGGGGGATAGGTGGAGTGGGGGGAAAAAAAAAACGGACTAGTACTTCTGAGACGTAATCAAATAACATTAGGTTTTTCGAAGGGTTTTACTGGGAAGTAAGGCCTTCTAGTGGGAAAATGCAACTTTCGAACAACGCGGGGGATACATTTGTTAGGTCAAAGGCTCTATAAGGTCGGCAAAGAAGGGGAGGTGAGAAGTGCTTGAAACCAGTAGTCCGGCCGCTAAATGTTCCCGGGGAAGGAGGAAATCGGGGGGCGCGGAGGAAAAAGCACGGACATCGGTTGGAAGAGTGGTTTCGGAAAAACTTGTCCACGTGCCGAAATGAGTAAATGAAGAGCAGGGGGGGGGGGGGGAGAAAGGAAGACGAACGGCGAAGAGTGGCAAAGGGATGCAACTAATAGGAATTCAGTTGTCAAATGGTTATCATCTTTCCGTGTCCGGAAAGCCCGGGTAAGGTGACCGAGTAGAGAGGGAAGGAAAAAGACGAGGTTCAAACGGAGGCGGCGACAAGGGAGGACGTGGTTTTTGGAGAGAAAACGAGTCTCGTAAGAAAGAAATTAGTCTTGCGCGAGGGTGGGGAAGGGGGGAACCGAGCTACGCGCGGCGGACGCGACGAGGTCCCAGGTATGGAGCCGAAGTTCTGTCTTTTGAAGGGAACTAGTTTACACGCTCCAGAAGGGGCGGAATCGAGTGCGGTGACATGGGGGGACGGAAGAGGGGGAAGGGGAGGGAGGGAAGAGAAACGTAAGGAGATGAAGTTCTAGGGTCCGTAAACTTCGGCACAGGGAAGTTTTCGCCGGGTCACGAAGAAGGCGAAGGGACAAGGTAAAAAACTAGGGAAGAGACCAGACGGGCCGACTGCCGGTGGAATCTAGGGATGACGGGCGGAATTGGCCTGGTCGCACCATCCTTAGTCGAACGGGGTAAAAAGTAAGAGGAGAGAAAGTGCGCATAGCTCCTGGGGGGTGTTAATGCAATAACCGGGGGAACTCTCGGCGTGGTCCGGGTCAATAACTTAAGAGGGGGGGTTGTCCAAAGGGCTCTCGATCACGGAAAAGATTCTTGCAGAGGATCCCTGGCAGTCCCGATCCGGGCGATGGAGCTCTCGGTGGTGAGCCCTTTTGCACTCATGTTTCAAGTAGATACGTGATGCCGAGGGGGCAAAAGACGCGGCTAGAGGGAAAGTTGACGGTGACCAGCGTTTCCGATGCGCGCGAGGGAGAGTTCAGGGGTTAAAAAATCAGGAATCTCACCAAGGGAGAAGATCTTCCGGGTGACAGGAAAGAGGTGGGAAGAAAAAGGTAGAAGTAGCCCCGGTTAGGCGCGGTCTACCTAGACTCTGGAAGGAACGGAGCCCCCACGGTTCGTATCATAACATGTCGTAGAGAGAGAAGAATTAAGGTAATACGGAAAACCAAAAACAACGGAAGAACCTAGGCCTTGCAACGGTTCATACACCTGAAAACGTGCTCGGGAGAAAGGCGTTTATAGAGAGGGAGAGAGAGAGAAGAGTCGGGCGGCATAAAGGTGCGGAAAGGACACAAAAAGACGCGTTTGCAGAAGAGGCCTTTTTGTGTAAAAACAAGGAGGTGTGGGTTCCTCCGCTCAGAAATGCGGCGTGAGGGTAGGAGAGGGAGGAAAGGGCGGGGGTCCTGAAACAGGATGACTGTTGGACGTTGCAGTGCAGACGCTCGCACTAGCGACTAAACAGTGATCCGTCCAATCAGCTCACGATGCGGATACCAAGGAAGAAACAAAGCTCCAGAGCCCATCAATGAAAGCTTGTGAACCTGGTTAAGGACCTGGCCGCGCTTATTCCCTCCAAGAATCAGGGAAGATTAGAAAAACCAAGATGTGGATGAGAGCGGATGGGGGGGGACAGGTTAGGAGGGACGGTTAATTTTCATGGGTGAGCGAGAGGTTGGTAATTGGGAAGTCCGAAATCCGTTCAAAAGCTTAAATTCGCTACTAAACTGTGCGATGCTTCTCAGGATGAGGGTCCTCCAGTGAACTAGGGGTGAAGAGCGAGGCAACGCCAGCCTCTCGAACCAATTGAGACGACCTGCAGACGATCTGGAAGCATTCACAAACCGGGAGGAGAAACGGATTCAAGGGTCGTCCTTTAGAGAGTAAGATGGTTCGAATCTAGGAGTGCCGCGCTCGAAACCAGAGACGGAGAAAGAAAAAGGAGGAGAGAGAAAAAAAGAGGGCGGAGAGGAAGGATGAAGAACAACTTATGGATCATTAGAACAATTCCAACCAAATAAAATACGAAAACCAAGGAAATTGAACAGGTTCTCAGTAAAGATGGACCACATCGCCGCAGCACCATCATCGGACCGGAGTCGTGAACGGCGCTGAGCTTTGGCAAGACTCGTAACCAGGGACTATTACCCAACCCGGACAGCTTTCATTGAAAGGCAGAGGGAGAATTGGGGGCGGGAAGGTGCACTCAGCGTAAGAAGACAGGCGATCATTTATAGTTCGAGACCTAAAATAAAAGCTTGGAAAGGTCGCTGAAGAACTTGCGGCGGACCCGCCAGGACTCTCGAATCACCGACGCAGTTCTCTATAAGAACCACCCAAAACGCTGGTGGTCAACAAGGCAAGAGGGACGAAAACGCGCAGGAAAAGATGGTGGGGATGGACTTTCCGCATAGCGGGCCAGCGGAGAAGAGGACTACAAGAGAACGCAGTCCGCGACGAACACGGCACGTGGGTGGTGGGACTTGTTTGGACGGCCATGGCGGTGCGGGGAGTTTTCGGGATACCTCAAAGATTTTCGTATAAGACATGTTCTACGGGGAAGGGAAAGAAGAAGGGGGGGCGCCACTAGAACTTCAAGGAGGGGCAAAAAGGCGCTCATCATCATGTCGGAAAAAAATCGCTTCGAGGACCGAGTGAAGAGACCGACGGGAGTCAGAATCTCCAACATGGGGGGTGCAGGAGAGCGGGCAGGCCACCTAACTCTCCCGGCTCGAAAGAGTCTGAAAAAACGAAATCTGGTCCGAAAAGGCAGAGAAGCGCGTCATGTGGTTCGTCACGATGGGGGGGGGACGCTACAAATCCTCTAGAAAACTTTAAAAAAGAAAGGCTCCGCGACAGCGCCAGGAGAAGGAAGGCAGGAGGAAGGAAAAAGGGATATGGAACGGGTCGGAGGGGCTTGCCACTCGGAAGGAACTGTTGACCCGCTGAAAAGAAAAAAGCGGTCCGCGCGACACAAAAAAAGGAGAAATTTAGCCAATGGCTCAGGGCTCATTACTTTTTTCCCACAGGGGGAAGCAAAAGGAGGAACTGGAAAGACCGGAAAAAGGAAGAAGCCCAGGCATCAGTCGAAGAGGAACACAACCTAGAAAAGATTTTCTAACACAGAGGGGAGGCTAAAGGGGTAATTCCACAGAAATCGAGTAGAACTGGCGGAAAAGCATCCTTTTTCAATAACGGAAGGCAGGAAACTGGGTTTAATTACTCTCCTCCGAAGGTTCTCTGCAAGGGGGGGAAAGAAAATTCAAAAGCACTAGTATTCCCGAGTTTCTGGGGAGGCAGCCGCAGCCAAGAGGGGGGTGAAGAAGATTAACTGGGAGCGCTTCCAACCCCGTATCGGCGGCGCCTGACTGAGTCTCCTCTTGCTTTGCTGCTTCTTCTATGACGACCAAGAAGAATAATGTTTGGAATAACTCCAGAAAGACATACCGAGCATCAGCGCTTTTTGAAAAACAGAAATCCCCGCTTTAAAAATAAAAACGGTGTGCAACCTGGCGGGGGGAGCTTGGCGGAACGAGAGGAAAGAAAACCGGGCTAAAACAAAAAAGAAACGTAAAAATGGAATGAAAGCAAGCATAGATTTTTTTTTGGGGGGGAGGATAGATCCCTCTTGCCCCGGGCAGCCTGGCTCGAGGGGAGCAGGGATCCCCACACACGTATCTGGAGTTGAGCACTCCAAGGAAATCGGGACGAAACAAAACGCCCTATTTCCAAAGGGGTTCATTCCTCTGCTGACCGAATTTAAGTTTGGGGTGGCAGCCCGGACGCTACTTCCCCAAATTCTTACCGGGAGGGAAGACAGGCTCCAGAGATCAAGAAGATGCCTGACAGGACAATTTACGGGATCCCGAAAAAAATCGGCTCGAGAGAATTCGCCAATTTCACAAAATTTTCACATCGTGATGTAAAAAAACGGCAGGCAAAAAAGAGGCAGGCCCTTGAGGGACCTGAAACCTGCAAAAACAATCATTGCGGAGGAGGGGCAGTAATACCGGAAGACTAAGACGATGGTTTTTTATCAATCAATATCTTCACACAGCTGAGGGGGAGAGGCGAAGGTGCTATTCCCGAACGGGGGCGCAGTGTATAAACAATCGCCCAAGCTAGTGTATTACTGGATCTACTAAAGGAAACGCGTTAAAAAAATGCATTAAAGGGGGGCGGGTCACCACCGCAAAAACCGAGTCCTGATCAAGCAAAAAGCTCTTTTGAGACTTAAGGTACTCTCCTCAAAAGTGGGGGGGGTGGGGGGGGGGGGGGGGGGGGGGGGGGTTGGGGTGTGGGGGGTTGTTGGTGGGTTTTTTTTGTCTTAATTATTCTTCCAATCGAGAAAAAGGGCCAATGTCCTGAACTTGTCGACACGAAGGGTCGCGGAGAGGCAAAAGTTTTTGAGTGGTTCAACCCATAAAAAATAATTTACTTCCTATCTTTGAGGTCTCATTTCAGGAGCTGCGAGATTGGGCGATGTAGACTGCGAGTCGGGAAGCACCCGCCGCCTCATAGCCCTCCGCCATTGGAGAGGTGTTTGCTGGGACGATAAAAAAAAACGTTATGTCCTTCCGGCTTGAGCGGCCGAGAACTGAGTTCTGCTGGATCCGGTGGGTCGGCCAGCAAGAGGGCCGGCCCTTTCTAACAAAACTATCGGGGAGCAAAAAATGGGTGGGCGAATTCTGCTCTACACGATGTTGGCAGGGCTAAAAAAAAAAGGGAAATTGCGGTCAGCAGCTTGGGATCTCTTCGGAGGTCAGCGACCTTAAAGGTGACCAAGGGGCCGGGGCCGGACGGCCGGGCAAGTGACCCACTATGCTCTCCGGTGGGAAAAAGGGGGAAATAGGGCGTGGAGTCCCGAAATTGGCCGCGCGTGCGGCGTTTGAAAGCCGGGAGCAGGGGGTTGGTCAGAAGTCATCCTGCCCGTCTCCCGAGGGCAGCTTATCTAGGGGAGGAACAGGTTTAACCCTGCGGGAAAACTATTTTATAAGTCTTTTGGTGGGTCTCAAAGTGAGCCTCGGACGATAAAGAAATGCACCTACAGTTTAACCCGGTTCGGGGCGGGATTGCTGGGGGGGGTTTGGGGGTAAAGCGTGAGAAGCTGGCTTCGGCGCATTGGCGAGGAGAAAGTAGTATTGCCGAGGAGTTGAAGGCGGACGCCTGCAGAACTCTTCACAACGAGTTAACATTAGACTCATTCATTAAGGACTTGGAGAGAAGCGTTTGGCACGGCCCTGCTAAAGCAGAGGAGTTCTTCACGAGTGGTTTGCAACGAAACAGGTTAAGAGGGGGTCGGGGCTGCATCGGGTAGTATGAATTAAAAGAGTTGCCCGCAAGTAAACGGCGCACCAGGAAAGGTCAAAGTCGACCTCGACGCGCCGGAGGAAACCCGTAGTATGTAAAAGCGAAGAGGCAGGCTGCCGGGAGAAGTATTCCGTTGGTTTTTGAAGGCTGTTCGGCCAAGTCAAGAAAGGGGATGAGTCGAACTGGGGCCAAAGGCGAGAGAGAACAGGGGCGAAATAAATAAACGTGTTTGTGTTGAGAACGCATACCGATTTTCACTTACTTTTCTGGGGGCAAAAAAGGGAATGACGAGTGTGGTCACCCCGAGGCATTCTCGATAAAGGAAACAATCTTCCGCGGGAAATCACCTGAAAAAAAGGAGCGCGGATGCCGTGGGCGAGTCACGGGGTGATCTCGGGGGGGAGGGGCCCTGATGTGACTGAGAAAGTCCTACGAAACCTCCGCGCGAGAGCAGTTGATGAAAAAAGCGTTCAGCGAGGGGAGCAAGCGGAAAGCGGGGAGAGTGACTCTGCGCAGAGGCAAGCCGAGAAACGGTGTTAAGGAGATATTTTTGAAGCAAACTGGGTTTCAGGAATTAGAAGTCGCCGTAGAAATGTGCGCTTGGTCGCGTTCTTGAAAAATCGGAGGAATCGCTGGAGAAAAAGTCTCCTTGAACGGAAAAGAAATCTATCTACAATTAGGGCATGACTAAACAACCGCAAACCGAACGCAACCATGGAAGGGGAAAAGGAACGCTTCTCAAAAACGGAGGGACGTCTCTTCAGGCTTGTTATTCCTATTTACAGAAGCTGAGGAGGGAATTCATGACTGACAGTCCACAAATCTTGTACGCGCGTTGCGAGACGAGTTGCCAGGGTTGTTGACCAACCCGGTGGGGGTCCCGCTCTATAAACTGACGAGGATGGGGTCGAGGGGCGAATGGCGGGGAAAAAAAGCATCATGACCGGAACTACGGTAGACATCTTCTCGCGGCTCAATCCCCAGCTTAAAATTGCTACTGAGATTAGCTAACAGAGGAAAAGTGACACGAAAAAGAGTCAAGCGCCAGACCCCACGGCACCCAGCACCCGGGTGGCAGGTGCGATCTGCAACTCCCTCCTCTTCCTCCTCCCCTGTTCCCGTTCACAGCTGACCGGTCCGGGGAAAAACACGGCCGCGCTTCGGCGCAACTCCAGAAAAAGGTCGAAGGCGCCGCCTGTTGATGGAGAGCTCTTGGGTACCATCGAACGACAGTTATTTGGGGGCGCGAAATGTGGTTGGAAGAGGTTCTGGAAGTGAAAGAAGAGGGCGAAGAATAGACCATACTGTGCGGTGAACTCCTCAGATGAGGGGGAATCACCGGATGTACGAGAGAGGAAAAGCCAACCTCTCAGGAACCATTGAAAGAGACTGGAAGAGAATAA
>Ga0179591_1319081_pt1 | contig 11659 bp, 13 predicted proteins | sample CZOMad2_1_08_16f_FD_182891 | JGI IMG/M metagenome (GOLD analysis project Ga0179591, IMG submission 182891) | Vadose zone soil fungal communities from Angelo Coast Range Reserve, California, USA - CZOMad2_1_08_16fungal (PacBio error correction) | ecosystem: Environmental > Terrestrial > Soil >...
CAAAAAAAAGAAAAAAACGGAGGGGAAAAAGAGAGACTGATAAAGGCCAATTACAAGGGGGAAAAAGTCCGGTTCGGCTAGGGAACGGCGAGCACCTAAGAGAGAGAAAGGGGAATGAATTGCTGCTGGACACAAGGCAAATTCATTGTCCATGGAGAGGGGTCGAGCTTAGAAAAGAGAAGGGGGGTAGTCCCTCATCACGAAATTGCTGGGAACACTAAAAAAAATGTTGTCCCAAATTCGAAGCGCTCCCCTGAATTTTGGAGTTTCTAAGCTGGGGGGAGGGGAGGCAAAGCTAGAAGGGTGGGGACGAGACTACCAGCAGCAGGGAAGATTGTGGTAATGAAACTCTGTTGACATAAGAGGTGAAGTGGAAAGGGAGGGGGCCTTTGCCCCAGGGCGTTTTGCGAAAACAGGGGATCGCCAAGCGAAAATGAGATCGATAGTGGCGGTACGGAGGATCGAGACGACTGATAGCGAGCAGGGGTGGCTCTCGGGTTGTCAAGGACTGGGAAACAAGAAGAGACTTCGGGTTGGGGAAAAGCAGGTTCCCGCTCGAATCGCGAAGCAGACCATAGGGGGGAAAGGGGTATAACTTAGGTTGGACCTCGGTCGGCACATGGACCAGTAAAGACGCTGCGACTTTAGGTTCAGGTCTACCGTGGAAATAGACGACCAAAAACGAGGGGGGGAACGAAAAAGGTCTGGCTCGAAGAAGGAAAACGTGAGGGGACGAAATTTCCGCCTGGTAGGGGAAACGCTGGGCAAACAACTCTGACGGCGCGAAAGTGGAGACAAGCCGGAAGGTCGAGGAATTAGAAAAGACTTTCGGGGGAAAAAAATCTTGCGGGAGGCCATGGAAAAAAGCGCTGGGCATCTAAGCCCTGGAGAGCGTAAGGTCGAGAGAACTCTAAGGGCCCAGCGTGAGTGAGAGGACTACGACTAGGACCTCCATGGGGCATGGGGACGAAATGTCACGCTCTGCATAAGAGCCAGAGGGGAGGAAAGAAAACTAAGAAAGGTCTAATTAGTCCTCCACGAAAGCTTGATTGGACAGGTGTGCTTCGCAACATTAACAGGAGGGATAACTAAAAAAGGGGGGGGAAAAATAATAGGCAGAATAACGAGGGCTGGCCCGGCCAATAGCAAGAAAGAGCCGTATGACACCCCATACTCCCTCAGACCGAGATTTGAAAGGTGGCGGATAAAGAGGCCAAAATTAGAAAAGTGGGGGGGGAGAAGAGCAAATGAGGGAACTCCGGTGCCTGCTGCGGGGTGTAAAAAAGAATATTGCATGTCAATGGTCAAATTCCGAAGGTGAGGACAATAAGACCGAAAAAAAAAGCCCCCTGAACAAAAAGGCAGGGAAGGAAAGCGTCGATCTATGACTTTTCCAAAAGACCTAAAAGAAAACCTGGAAAAGGGAGATTCATTGTCAAGGCATTGCACGTGATCACGAGTCCGTTTCGAAAAAGGAACCGAGCGACGAACTGAAAAATGCCGGGAAAGTTAGCAATTGGTTGTGTCAAAGGGGCCAAAAAAACCACCTTCACGTCGGCATCAACTAAAACGTGTGGCGGGTTATGCGGCAGTTGGGGGTTCGAGGTATCGCGAGTCCGAACAACAAAGGAGGAATTGTCGTGGCCCACCAAACAGAGGGAAAGGGGAACGTGATTTTAAGCTTCCATTTTCCTTCGTACGGGAGGCCTCAACTTGCCGATTATTTGAACGCACATCCTGGCCGGAAAAAAAAAAAAACGAAAGAAACCAGGCGCATATTTGCAATCGAAAAAAGGGGTCAAAAGCGAAAAAAAAAAGACCCCTTGGCGTGTAGCTACGAAAGGACCAAGGGGGTAAGACGAATACGAACCTGATCCGTTGCCGGCCAATGGTTTCCAGAGAGACGTTCATGAACTCTTGAGCCACAAGAAATCTTTGAGATGGGGTCTCACGCACTCGGGGCTGTGTCTCGGTTATCCGTTCAACGAGGGGTGCCGTAAAGTGTGCGTGGAGGCAGGCATGGCTGAGGCGGCTGGGGTCTAACGGGGGTAAGTCTATGGCGGGAGGGAAGGGGGAAATGCGTGGTGGGGCGCGCGCCGGAATTCGCCTGAAACAGGTGAAAGAAGGGTTGCCCCGGAAAAAGAAAAAAGTAAAGGGAGCAAAAACGCAGCCGCGAGCAACGGGGAAAAGGAGGAACCGGGCAGAGGTTCTGCTGAGTCTGCTCTTCGTTAAAGCGTCGGTGAAAATGCCGAGGAGGGGGGCCTATGTTGTCGGTGAACGAAAGTTTGGGGTCGGAAGGAAGGAGGGACATTTTGTGCGTCGAAGGGAGCAAGAAGTTCGCCGCTGTCGAAGAGTGGGGGGGACGCGCCGGGGAAAACGTTCCCCAGTTTACTCCAGAAGAGGCGTCCGAGTTCGACGGCGAGAAGAGAGTGGTCGGTGGTGACAAAGTCGCAGGGGACAGCGCCCACGCGCGGTGGGGTTGCAGAAGGAACAGGAAAGAAATTTCAGAGAAGTCCCCGTACAGGAACAGGGAGTTCAGAGGGGACGTCAAAGAAGACTACAGGAAGGCTATGGGAGGGGGGGGTCTAGAGGAATGCCCTATTGATTGCCATCTCAGGGTCAGGAGATCGTACGGGGAGTACCTGCCGTGGGGAAAAAAAAAGAGGGGTCATGTAGGGGGGGGTGTAAGGAGCACTAAATTTTGCCGGTTAATGGAAGATCTGGCAAATGAAAGAAGAAGGTTAATTCGCTGGTGATGGAAAGGCAGTCCGATGGTACCTAGGAGAAGACGGTCCGGGGGGAAATTAGGGAGGGAGTTGAGGTTGGGGGGTATCGAGCTAAAGGGGGGGAGAGAGAGAAGATACAAAAGAATGGATCGCCAATCATTTCAATGCACAAGCCGCCGGCGTAGAGAGGTGGCCGCCGCGGTCAAGACTGCAGGGAAACCATCAGGAGAAAAAATTGTGAAAAACCTTTGCTGACAGGGAAAGAAAGGAAAGAAAGGAGGAACTGGCCAATAGAATGAATTTACTCAGAAAGGAAAGCAAATTGCGGCGGGAAGGGAAAAGCTTAGAGAACTTCAACTTAGGGGAAGAAAGAGACGGAGAGGGAACTACTAATACGGCAAAAGAAGGAATGGGAGGGGGATTCGGGCAACGGACATAGCGAATTCAATGCGTGTTTGATTTCCTTGCAAAGGAAGGACTGAGGGAAAAATGGCCTTCACTCAAACGGGGCCGTCTGTTACGGATGCGACCCGATTCGGAATGATAAAAGGTTCTACAAAAATTGAGAAAGAAGCGAAGAGGGAGAAAATGTGGAAACTTTAAGGACGGCAAAGGCGCCAAGGCTCGACCCCCACGGAAGAACTTAGAGGAAGAAAGTAGAAGAAAAAAAAGTCACAACAAGCGAGGGTAAAACAAAAGGACGCCGAGGCCTTCACACGAAAACTGCATAAGCAAAGAAATGAAGGAAAACTTCACTATCGGAATCCGACCGTAGATCGAGAAGCGAAGGAACACAAGCTGGCCAAATTGAGAGAGTCTCGGAAGGGGAGGCAGAGTTGTGGGGTGTTACCTGGGAGAAAAAGACAGACCTTGAGAAAAGGTCTTCCCCGGTCCCAATACAATGGACGGAGGGCCTGGAGGGGAGAGTTTTGAACTTGTTGGTTGAAATTTTCGGTGCCGCCTTGTTCTGGGGGAGGTTGTCAGGGAAGGTGGACTGCAAGGTAAATTTCAAAAAATCCTGGGAATTCATGGTGCAAGCTGGAAGACAAGAAAGGTCTTGTCAGAAAGCGAGTCGGGATTCGCAAACAGGCCGGAGAAATCGAGCGGAATCCTTGATTCTGGACTGGGGGGGGAGGTCTTATGCAACAAAAGCCAATGTTGGGTAAGTCGGGGGGTCGGGCAGGGTTCGCGCTCTTCTTTAGGAGTGGGGAAAAACAGCGGAAGAGGGGTTAGCCCATTCCTCTCAAAACGTATTGGAGGGATCGGGTTCGTTCAAATAGCTCAATGGAGGGGGGAAAAACCCATAAAGTTTGCAACCAGCGCTCACGCAGAAGGGAAATTGGGGAACCCGCTTGCGAATGAGAGGTTGTTTGGGGGGCCCCAGACTTATACTAGGGGGAGGGTTGGGTGATTATCGCACTGATAACCGTGCGAAAGCGTGTCGCAATAGGGGGGATGAGACAACCGCGTTGAGCCCGGCTTACAGCTGGGGGGGTGGTCGCCAAGGAGCGACCCATCCAGGTGAAAAGAAAACCATTTCCGGAAAAAATGGTAAGGCGGGTTTCAACGCAGCCTACCTGCCAGGACAGTGACCCCTGGGGCTAACGGAACAAGGACTCAGGGATCCTCCCAACGCGGGTTCCTCCCTCATGAACTAGAGGGGAGGGCAAACTTTGAGCGTCGAGGGAGGTCCGCAGTAAGGGAATCGTGGGGAGTGCTGCAGTGCAATAGAGAAGGGCCGTGAAACAGGGGTCTGAATCGTACTTAGTAAAGCCTCTCTTTGCGAGAAGATGAGTGGACTACCTTAAACATGGGAGGGGGTGAGGGGGGGATTGAGTTTTCACCTAAAGAAGGAGTGCATGTTCAGGGGGAACTCTTTATCCTCCAAAAACATAGGGGTGTTGGAAAAGGAAGGGGCATCAGCAGGCTCAAGAAGAGAGTTCGACATGTTGGTTCATCGGCGCGGTAAGGGAACTCTTGAGAAAAGAGAGAAAGACGGGTTTATGGCGATCGGTGGATAGTGATAAACCGTTGGGGTGAGAAAGTCATCACGTGTGGAAATCGTAGAATCTTGGGACGTGGGAGGGAGGAGAAGGGTCGGGGGTCTTCTATAGTCAAAAGAAAATTATATGCAAAGCGTGCATGTTTTTCCACACCATTAAATTGGTATCGCGATAGACAGGCAAAGAGCACTATTCCTTCGGATTTCATACTTCAACTGGTGGAAATGGGAAGGATCTTGCCTAGGAGATTCCATCGTACGGTCGATCAAATTACCTCCCACATCAAATCATGATGCCGGCCAAAGGAGGTCAGAGCTTTCTGGGCGTCGTTTGATTCAGTCTGAAAAAAGAACTGAAAAAACCGGGGTTCGCCACTGCAACGTCATACCGTAATTAATTCCGAGAGTAAAGGAAGGGGGGTCTCAAGGTCACTTCTTCTCGAGACGGCTCCATCAATAAATCTATCGAAAAGAAAATCAGGCGTCAGCATGGGATCCTGGGCATGGGACGCCGGGATTATCCTTTCAAAAGGAACAGAGAGATGACAGTTCCGGGAACGGGAAATAGAAGGGGTATACCTAAGGGGGGGGGATTCTGAAGGAAAGATCGCTGAACGGCCACGAAAATCAGAGATTCTTTTTGGACTGCATTCATAGATCCGAAAAAAAAAAAAAAAGGCGGACGTCCCATCAGCTAATCCGTAACTGAGACGAGGGGTCTCGAATCGCAGGTATGATTTCGAAACCTCTTCTGAAGAAGTGTGCAGGGGAGGGGGGTTGTCCCATCTTTGGGATGGGGGGTTGTTTCTTGGGAGAAAAAGCGTTCATTCGGGCGCTGATGCAATTTCTAGGAGTCAAGAAGGGAGGTAACTCTCCTTCGCGGACTGGAAGTGGCATGCTTGATAATTGACAGGGAACTGTAGGGGTAAGGCAATCTAATGTGTCACTTAAGGGAAAGAAAAGTCGATTTGAGGAATTAAGACCCAGCAACCTGGACCAGGAAGTGGACGAGGCGAAAAAAGCCGCCGGTAATCAAGAATCTAAGAGATTGCGGACCAAGTCGGTTCCGACTGGGCGCGAAGGGAGGTAGCAGCTCCACAAAAAAAAATTATGAGGAAAAGATATCTAGGAAAAAAGGGGAACACAGGCCCTAAACCGTGTCTCTGCAAGAAGGGACAACTGAATAGAGTAAAAGGGAGGGGAAAAGAGAACGGTTGATTGATTTCGGCTTAAGCCCGGAAAGTCAGGGGGAACAGTCAGACGGTCGCTAAGGGAATGGAAGGAATTCCGTCATACTGGAGAAATTCGCTTGCGCAATAAGGGCTCACAGGAGAGGGCGAACCTGCAATCAACCTCATGGGGGGGAAAGAAGGGGGCAATACCTCTAGCTGTAAAGATAGGGCGCGATAAAAAGTGTGTCGCTGTGGGAATAAAAGAACCACCCACTTTCTAGGGTCCAAATGAAAGACAAACCTACAAAACAAGCACAGAGTGGGGAACTGTGAAGGCGAAGCTGATGGCGATAGATAGTCGAGCAGCTTATTGGACGATCTCTTTGGGGGGGGGAGGGGAAGGGACTTCTGGATAAAGCCCGGCTGCGTGGGGGAGCGGGATGAGCGAAAGAAGAAAATATAAGGTGGGGATTCCCTCTGACTCGGGGGAGAACGGGGAGGAGGGGGGATTGTAGGAAGTAATCGGCTACTGTCCGGTTCAAGGAAAGCCACATTTGCGGGGGAAAAAGATAAGACGCCCCGCTATTTAAGAAAGGGGATTAAGCTAATCCGCTCTACCCAAGAGTTGAGAATTTGGCAATCATTTGTAGGCGCGGTGGCTAACACGTCGGGACGGCGAGTATTGGGGGGGGGGGGGTGGTTTTGGGGGGTGATCCGGGAAGTCATCTACTGGGAAGAAAGAAAGGGACAGTGGACACAGATTGTGTGAAGAGGGGACATTGCTCAGCGACAGGAGAGAGGCATCTGCAAGGAGACGGTGATCGAATTCATGAAAAACGAAGCAAATCGGTAGGGGCTCTGCGCGCAAAAGAAGGTGGCGGGGGGAGCAGAAATGCCGAGGCGAAGAAGAAAAGATAATTTAGTTGAAGAGAAAAGGCCAGAAAGGGATAATAATCAACGACCTCAAAGTTAAAACTGTCTCTTTGCTGATCGCTGCGGAAAGAGAAAGAAAGGGGGACTTCAACAAAATGGCCGTTCGATCCGTGAGCTGAGAGGAAGGACGCGCTCTCCCAATTTAAACCTCGAGTATGAAAAACGGGCCCTCCTAGATGCGCGTATGGGGTAAGGGGGGGGGGGAAAAAGAGGGGCTTTTCCACCATTAAAAGAGGGGGGGGACAAGGAAATGGAAAGGGGGGAACTTCTGAGAAAAAAAGAAAGCCCGAATGACGAACCTGGCTCAATCAATCGGTGGAGGGCAGCACCCTTTCAGCGGGTGCAGAACCCCCCCCCCACACACCAACAAACAACCCCCCAACAAAAAACCCATAACACCCCCCACAACCAACCCCCCACCCCCCCCCCCCCCCCCGCGCGACCCTAAAAAAAGGAGAGGAATGTTTCATCCCTCTCTCTAAGAGGGTTGGGCGTAATGGGGAGGGGAGGAGTGAAGGGGGGGGTGAGGAACCTTATTAACGAAAAAAAATGTGCAGATAGGGCTCGAACTGGAAGGGGAAGGTCAGATAAGCAAATCCATTTTCGCAATTGGAAGGGGGGGGGGAAGGTCCATAAAAAAAAAAGACCAAAAAGCGTCGCCAGCCTGGGACTCGAGGGTCGAAAGGAGCAACTCTGGCGAAGGGGTGTTCGGTGGAGCGAGATCAAAAAAACTAAAAAAAAAAGTGAATTGTGGACCCACAACACTCAAGGAAAAAAAAGCAAGAGAACTGTGAAGGTTGACGGGCCTATAGCGAGGGGGGGACGTGGGGCTGCCGGAGCCTTAAGCTTAAACGGGAGACAAAAACAAAACTCTCAGAAAAGGTGGGAAGCAGACCATTCGTCAAGATGGAGTGAGAAAGCCTCAAATACAAACGGAACCACGAATGACCTCATTGTACTGACGGGGGAAGAAAGGACCCTCCCACAAGGGGTCGAACTATCGATGAGGCCTCGGTGGAGAAGGAAGACTCGATTGGGAAAGAAACTCTGCATGCCAAGCTGCACACGGGAAAAAACGGAATGGTCCGAATTTTATTAAGGAAAAGGCTGTCTAAAGAAGGAAAGGGGAAAGAAATAAACAAGCCATGTAAACCGGAGGGAAAGACTTGCTCATTTTTCTTGGGATGACGGGGGAGAAGTGTCTCATAAAAAGGCTGTAAGAAAGGCTAACAACCGCTCGCTACGAAGAAGGAGATCAAACAATGGAGGTCGGTTAGCTTGAAAAAAGTGAGGAGGAAATGACGTTTAAGAAAATCGAATGCCGGCGGAGGGCTGTGGCGAGGGGGGGGGGGGCTTTTAGGGAAAGGCGATTTGGGTGGAGTCGAGCCGAGGAGGGGGGAAGATTGGGGTGTCGGGGCGCGAGAGCGCCGCGGGGTCGAGAGGGGTGGTAAAGAAAAAGGGCAAAGTCTAGTTACCTGTTCAAGGGCCCGCGGCGGAGAGAGGATGGCCGAGCGGGCGATCCTTTTGTGACAGCTGCGGAAATGAAAAACGACGCTTGTGGATTTCACAGGGACAAGTTGGAGACGGAAGATAAGCCTGGCCAGCATAAAAGGAAAGGCAAGCGGGTGGACTGGGTCCATCAGCGGCCTTGGGATGGCCTGCCTAAGAGGTGGAGAAGATAAACAGCCGATGGATTCCAAAGCGGGGAATTAGCGAAGAGGGAAGTAAAGGGACAGGTTGAGGGGGGGGAAAGAGCAATACTTCCGCGTTTAAAGGGAAAAGTGCCCCAGGAGGCATTTCTCGACGAATGTACAATTCGTAAACTGGTGGAGGGGACACGGAGCAGAAGATGGTACGCAGGACAAGAGGCCAGAAGAAGGGGCAGTGAGGAAAACAGTTATTGGGGGGGGGGGGGAGAGAGCATCAACAAAACAAGGAAGAAAAGACACAATCCTGTCATCATGCGCACCAGACCGCGAAGGAAAGGAAAAACTCTTTCCCATCCGGCGCGGTAAAAAACCATGGTACTAATGGGACCGGCAGTCGGGATCAACCAGAGAGGAGAACGGGCCAAGTATGCTCACGGAACGATAAAAGAACTCCAAGGGAAACCTAAAAAGGAAAAGGACGCTAACGGGGAATCCATCTAAGGAGGCCAAAGACGACAAACTCGTAGGAAAATGCCAAGCCCTGTCGTCGGAAAAGGACTTCACGGAAAGCTGTCATGAGGTTGGTCCTGGCCTGGGGGGGGAATTAAGAAGTGTAACAATGTATAGGTACACCAAAGAAACGGAAGGACTGTCCACCAGCAATCGACCCGCTCGGCCTAGGAAAGAGAAATTGAAACCAATCGGACGGATGGGGGATAGAAGAAAGTAGAGACTTCACCTGAGACTACACAAGAACCAATCTGAAGAAAAAAAAACAGAACTCAAAAATTCGCTCACAAAAAAAGGAAGAATCTGGCTACGACAACCAAAAAGAAGAAAGTCCGTCGAAAAAACAGAATAAAAATCAAAAAAAGATGACAGGAATATCGTCTCCTACCGGAATCATCGCCCAAAGGCCTAAAAAGGGGGAAAGATGGAAAAGGGATCGAGCTCATTATGAAGAAGTGGTTTATGAGACGGGAATCTACCTTCCGTTTCTTTCTATACAATGCTGACCCGATTTAAGTCCAAAAAACTGATACAGAGGGGGGGAAGTTGACACATGGCGTTTTTTATGGTTCTTTGAACCTTTTCGTTTTTCGTTTCAGTGCCTGCCTGGGAAATCAATGGAGGGAAGGACTGAACAGGGGGAGAGCGTGCAGCTGTGGCCTGCGATTGAGGGGAAAACGTGTCTTAGATTCACGAAGTTAATATCGACGGGACGAGGGATACGAATTGATAGCGGACAGTACAGGGGGGTCAAAAAGGGGCGTTCGTCTTCTTGACGGGAATGACCGGAATTTCAGAAGGAACTGGCCCATGTGGATTCTCGCAAACTGTGCGAGTTTTGGCGGGCTCAAGGGGTCAAATAAGCTCCGGTTTGACGCCTTGGGGGCACAGCGAGAAAGGCCACAAAAGTTAAAATGGAAGGAGGGGCCCCGCTGCCGTCTCATATGATCATGTGGGGGAAGAACATTCAAAAAAACCATTGTTGGGCGAGTGGGGGGATGGACGCGATCCATCGAAACTGAGGGAAGCCAGGTGAAACGGACGGGCAACTGCCGACGAGAGGGGGACTTCCTGGCCCTAGGGAGGGAATTAAACCATTGCCCGGCAATTGTTAAAAAAAGAGAAGGAGAGCCTACGCCATTAGAAGGGGGAAGATGGGGATCCCATGTAAAGAAGTCCTAACAACGCGGCAAGGCGCAAGAATGTCGAACGAAGGGAAGAAACGTAAAAAGCGCTGAGCCCAGTAGGGGGCTGGAGGGCTGGGCAATCTCAACGGCGTGACAGGGCTGTAAGTCATTTGTAAGAAAAGGAAAAATTAGGCAGAAAGTCATTTGATCCAGAGGGGGAAAGGGAGGGGGGTCTGTTTACCAAAGGGCCCGCACCGGCGTGCCAGGTCAGGGAAGGGGATGAAAAAGAAATGAGTATAATTGGGTGTCAACGAGACAAGCCCATCTCAAGAAAGAGAGAAGGGGCAGTGAGTTTGGGGGAAGACGGGGTAAAGGGGCGCGGCGCCAGGGAAGTAAACTCTCAAAGGATTCGGCAGTGGAAAAGTCGCTGGAAAAAAAAGGGAGGTTTCAAATATAAGAAAAGAGCGGGTCAAATCGTGGCGGGTCAAAGAAAAACATTCTTTATTCTTCTATATAACGAAATGGGAAATCGGGGGAATGCAAGAAAATCAGGGACATTTTCCAGGAAACACACAGTCGCGTAGAGCCGAGGAAGAAAAATGAAAAAATTAAGTATAGTTTTCGGTGAAGGAAAGTTCAGTAACCTCAGAGGCCTTTCTTAGAAGTCTGCGGGCATAAAATGCCGGGGCCCGCGAAAAGTAAACTGCCCCAATGCGGGAAAAGAAAGAAGGGGGGGGAACCTTCGATGGTAACCCTGATGCTGGACGACATGTAGTCTGCGCAGAAGTTCGCCACCCGCGCCGTCGGGATACCAGGGCGAGTTCCACGAAAAAGGTGGGTCAGAAAGGGGGCGAGGCAGACCATAGGGAAGAGGGGGGGACTGCGCACGGGAGGGCGATGGGGACCTTAACCATGGAAACAGGCGCAGGGGGGAATCAAGGAAAGAGACGCTGAAAAGTGGACTAAACTCTAAATCTAATTTTTATAAAAGGAAGTCTTCGCGATAGAGCTGCTAGCGAAAATCAGGGGAGAGGAAAAAAAGGGGCCAGAGGAGATATTACGAAAAAGCGCGAAAAAAAAACACCAAGAAAATAATAAAAAGAGTCAGCGTATCGATGACGCCGGATAGACTACAAGCTCGATTTCAAAAGAGGCTGAAGAAGGGGGAAAGGTGAGGGTTTGTGCTAAAAAAAGAGGGGGGGAAAGCGAAAAAGTGAGGGGGGATTGTCTTCGTCACCAGCGGGAACGAAAAACAAGATCTCGGATGCTGGAGCCTCGGAAAAGGTTTGGGCCGACCGGGTGGAGCCCAAGGGAAAAGAGTGTGAGCTTGAAATCGATTGACTCAGATTGGGGGGGGGAGAATCTTTTCAGAAAATTAAGGGTAATAAATAAAACAATTCTAGGAGAGGACGAGGACAGCCGGGATGTAAATTGGCCGGAAATGAAGCAAGAAGAAAATCCCGCCGAGGAAATCAAGAGCATCGAAGTCAGTTGCGAGAAAGGGGGGAGCAAAGAGGTGACAAAAAGAAGAAAAAAGCGG
>Ga0179591_1333731_pt1 | contig 11659 bp, 4 predicted proteins | sample CZOMad2_1_08_16f_FD_182891 | JGI IMG/M metagenome (GOLD analysis project Ga0179591, IMG submission 182891) | Vadose zone soil fungal communities from Angelo Coast Range Reserve, California, USA - CZOMad2_1_08_16fungal (PacBio error correction) | ecosystem: Environmental > Terrestrial > Soil >...
GCCGTGGCACCTCCAAAGTGGAAAACATTCCGCGGGAAACCTGGGGGGGCTCCGGATTAGACAGAGCGAAGGTGTTCGGAGGGAAAAGGACCCCTGATAGAAGGCGAAAGGACGAGGTGCTCAGGAAACGCTAAGAAACGCGAAACGAACGATGCGCATAAGAGTCTCGCTACGGAGTACGCAAGAAGAAAGCTGCTGGTATTGGACATTTGGAAATCATGGAAAAAAAAGATCTCAGTCGACCATCGGACTAAGGAGTCGAAGGTTGCATTCGTTAGAAAAAGGGAAAGAGAGAGGGAGCGCACAGGGTTGTCTCTCGCAAAACGCTCGGGGACGAAAAGACGCGCGAGGAAAGAATCGCCACTGCGAAGACGTCCAGGATCGCTCCGCAAGAAAGCTCTCAAATGGTTCATGCGTGCTGAAGAAGATACCGTAGGCAATCACCTTTCAGGGTGAAAAAAGGGCCGCTGGGAAAACACAAAGGAAAGGTCGCCTAAGAAGGGGCTAGCGTCCTAAGCCTAGTCTTGTTGGCTCGGGTCTATCATTTCGGGGCGGAGGGACCTGAGGATTTGCTTTTCAGAGCGAGACTAGGGAAACGAAAAGCAAACACCCGGTCGGTCTGAAAAGGACCCTCGCAGCGTTTTATCTCAATGAAACAGGAATTGGCCTCAAGGGTGTTCTCGGGAATCGGCGAAGAAGACATCACCGACTGTTACGGGTCAGGCAACACAAGAACGAAAGGTCTAATCGCCGAGATCGTGCGAGGGTTGCAGAGGACGTGCCGTAAGCTTACGGAGGGATAAAAAAACTCCTCTGGTAACTCGAGCAGCGGACTTCTTACGCCGATAAGAGGTTGGAAAGAGTCCAGACAAAATGGACGAGCCGCTAACCAAGAGGCGAACCTGCACAATGAAGCATTGGTAATAACAAACTCCAACGGCAGGAAAAAAACGTGAGAGTCAAACGAGAAGTACTCGAAGAGGCGGCTGATCGTTGCTGCTTACTAAACGCACATACTAGGCACAGGGGGCGGGCGAGGAAGAAGGTCAAGGCTGAAAAGGTATGCAAGGAAATTGTCGGGGGGAGCAAAAAAAACATGGGACTCCCATCGCTGTCGCGAGGTCAAAAAAGGCTCGCGCAAAAAAGGCAGCCCGAGCTTGTCTCTACCGAGGATGTTGCGGGCCCTCTTTAGGGGAAAAGTAGAGTAGGGCGCAAAAGAAGGTACGAGCGCTCACTGGGTTGTACGAGAACAGTGATAAATCTCACAGCGCGCCAGAGCACCTTCAGAGAAAAAAAAAGCCGCCGAGAGTTTCCAGGATAAAAACACTTCAGAGAAGAGACGCCTCGTTTGCCGCTTGCCGGAAGAACTTGCCATCGTTCGAATTGCTCTTGAGCGGAAAAAGCCGAGATCGAGCAGGATTGATTCACCGCACGTTATGGTGTGGCCAGCTGTAGGAGAGCGGCCCCAGGACTACATCAGAGGGGGGCGCGAAAAACTTTCCCCAAGGGGCGAACCAAAGAGAAGGAAAAACGAGGCGTGAAAGCCACAGCCGGAAGAACGACCTCAACGAACGAGGTACGTCAAGAGGGTGGACGGGAGTTCTGAAGGACTAAAGCAGGGACTCTTCTTTGGAATTTAAGGGGGAGGGCTGCCGGTCACCTTTAAAGACGGAAATGGTGCATCTGGACGAAGGTAAGGAAATTTTTTTCTAAACCAGGCAGGTGGGCTAACCCACGATCCCAGGGAAAAGAGGTTCAAAATTCTTTAGTAACCGAAAAATTACGTGCAAAAAGTTAACTGACGAGGAGACGGTACGCGAGGTCGGAGGACGCGCCGGGTGGTAATTCCTCCCGACTCGACAGAACGATCTTTGGCAGGAAAAGCGGGCGGAGTCTGCGTCGTGAAGGACGCAATAAAGAGGGGGGCCAGCAGAACGAGCAAAGTGTTTACCTTGGCTAGTCAGGGGGTCGAATCCTCCGATTTTTAATATCAAAAGCGGAGGGGAGGGGGAGAAGATTCAGAAAAGAACGGCCAAACGGGAAAAAAAAGAGAACAGTATCGGTTACATACGCTGCTGGAGCACACTCCAAAAGGGGTGCAAATCAATTCCCAATTTAAAACGACCAAGAAAGTTTGGGGAACTAAACCGGCCAGATCCAAGAAGTAGAGCACCGCGGAAAAAACGATGTTTCTGGACTAAAAGGGAACGCTCTAGGTACCAAGAACAATCACTCGCAGGTGGTCATGGAACGGTGTTTAGAACCGGGGGAAGAGGGAAAGGAAGAAAGGGTCGGCGACGGATAGGTCGGGGGCGGGAACGTACCGGAGCTGCAAACAGATTTGGGGGGGGGGGGTTTGTTTGGGAGGAAGGACCTGGGTTTCGAAGAGAGCAAATGCTTTAGGGAGAACAGGGTCGTCTGAGACCGAACACCTGGCGCTGGTTCCGGGTGGGTTGCACTACGGGCTAAAAGACGAGGCCAGTCAAAACACCCGCTACCCGGGGGAACGGCGAAAGGAAGAGAAGGAACCTTGCATCATTATTAGGAGAGGAGATTCAAGGGAAAAATCGAGAAAGGTTCGTGGAAACCGATGCCGTTTAGAGGGGGGTTTACGGGAATCCGCGCCGGCGATGCCGCGAAAAACGGCGACCACCCAGGCCAAAAAGGGCTGAAAAAAAACAAATTCGCCCGAAATGCAAGACTGACGGAAACCAAAATTAGTCACCGTCGTCGCGCATTTGCCCCGAAAATCAGAAGGAAGAAAAACACCGGAAAGGCCGCCCAGGGACAAAACGGCATAGAAGCGGCGCAGCGATGCAGAAGGTTCCGTACACAAGGGAGAAAGTACTAGCGTCTGGGGGTACAGTACGAGCGGGGCATGAGCAATAAAGTTTTAGGAAATGCGCAGAATGGCTGAGACGACCGGATTTTGTGGAATAGGCGTAGGCCGGGAAAACGGAGGAGGACTGCTTGGGGAAAGAGCGGGGACTAGACTGTAAAATAAACCAGGCAAAAATGGGGTGAATTTCAAATCCTGGACCGGATAGTGGGAAATGACCGGAGCAAAAAGAAGAGCGGTTGATCTGATTCGAAAGAAAAAGGACCTGGGCGGTCAGGTCACAGGGATTACTGCGAGATCCGAAGAGGGGCTCTTTCAACAGAGGCTCGGGGGCCCAATCGTATAGGAGCGGTGGGGAACACTGGAAAGGAACAAAAAGCTCAAAGAAGTCTAAGTAACGTAGACTAACCAAACGCGACCGTACCTCTAACTTCGGTAAAAACGGCCAGAAACTGGACCAGGAGGACCGGGCCAGAGTTTGCGTGGTGTGTCGCGAAAAAGAAAGGCTCTCGCGCACACGGAGGGAGTAAGTTCTCGTACCGTTCCAACATACGTCAGATAATACTACGATCGTGGACAGGCACCGAAACTGTATTTGGAGAAGGCTCGAACTCTCTACACCGTGCAGAACGCGTCTTCGAGGACAGGAAATGTGTGGCGATGGAAGAGAGGAGTTCAGCCGCGGTGCCGAAACTCTTTTCCGCAGTCGGAGGCCAGATCGCGGCGAAGGGAGAACGAGAAGTCTCGAAGCAAAACCGGACTTCAAGACCCGATGCGTTCGTGAGGGGACCCGGCAGGATCGTCTCGAAGGTCATTGTCGAACCGACGCGGGAAAGCTTCCTGCCAGCCAGAAAAGGAGGGAGAGTTGGCTAGATTCTGGAGAACTGGGCAACCGCAACCTATCGGCTCTATTGCGTGCTCAAAAGTGGCGACGGTTCTAGATCAAAAAGAGCGACAAAAACACACACGGCTTTCGAAAAGGCATTCCTGGTAACTGTGAAGAAATCCGGACAAAAATCTACTTCTTGGGAAAAGAACGATGGCCCGAAAGACACATCATCGAGGAAGAGAACATCTTTCGAATAGGCACTTGCTACACGTAAGGGGCGAAATTAGAATTCTCTGGAAGGAAGGGGTCAAAACCGAAGAGGCACGGCCTCCAGCATGTCACTCCAAACAGAAGAGGATGGGGGGAGCATGCTTAAATCTAAACAAGAATCCGAAGATAGTACCTCGAGCAAAGGGGGAGCAAGGAAGGTGCGGGTGCAAGCCTGTCGGGGGGGGCAATTTCGACATGAGCATGGGAGCTCGGGGAGGGGAAATGGTCTGTGAGGGCTATGGAAGTGGGTGAGGAAACACGCCGGGACTAAGCAGTAAAAGGGAACTGAAGAAGAAAGATTGGAAAGAGTACCTCGACGTCACGACTTAAGAAAAAGGAGGGGAACCCCTAGATTGCTATGCGGCAAGATGGTACGCGTCATGGGAGGAGGTTTGCGAGCTACAAAAACTCGGGGGGGAATCTTCTTGAGACCGAGGGGGGGCAATCTAACTACGGACTCCACAGGTCAGGGGAGCTCACACCGTTCTCTCGAAACAAGGGGAGGGTGCTCTCACCAAAGCAGGGGTGGACGGGAGGGAGAAGGGCCTAGCGTGAACCGGCACCTCAGATAAGGTGACCAGCGACAACGTCCGAGCTAAACCAAAGAAACTATTGCTGGGGCCCGAGAAGGATGTTTTGTCGAATAAGGGTACTGGAACACGACTACTCCCTATTCATTATAAGAGTAAAGCAAGCAATGCAACCGAGAGGATTGAGCGAGCATGAGAAAGGAAGTTGTAGGAGCTAAAGCATAGGCGCGGCTGGGAGGCAAGCGAGAAGAGGCGTACCCCTTTCGAAGAAAAAGAGACGCGGCAAGTAAACAACTGTAGGACCAAATAAATTCAGACTTACAAATATGAGAGTCGAGATCACTCGCGGGGGGTACTCGACGCAGGGTCGACCGGGAGAGGCTGAGAGCAAAGACCGCGCGGGAAGAGAAGGGGCGATCGTGGCGCGGCCGGGAATCTAGAGACGAAAAAAGAACCACGCTTAAGGAAGTGACAAATACTATCAGCAGAGACATCGAAGAGTACCCTAAAAAACGCCGAGGTTCCTCTTGAGAACTGAGAGAGTTTTCCGGAGAAAGTGTGAAAACAACTTCTCAAGAAAGCAATCAAAGCCGAGAATCGACGTCACACAACCCACCAAAAAGAACCCCCAACAACACCGACCAAAAACCAGAAGAAACAGAATACGAACATAGGGGGTGAGAGTCTACTCAAAGAGAGGGAGCGGAAGCTGCCTTCAAAGTGACGCCCGAAGTCATCACTGGATGCCGCGTACTAGCTTATCCTATAAGTTTATGAAAAAGCGACGGGTGGTCTGGCCTAGCCAAAAGAGATCGAGAGCCGAGTTTTTGCTCTTCTAGAAAAAAAGTGAGGTAGCTAGCAACTAGATTCTTTATCGGAGCGAGCGGGTAATACAAGCCTCGGATATCTATGTTAGCAACTTGAGGAGGAAAGGTAGCGATCGATAGATCGAATCCTTGGAGTCTAGGGTTGCCACTTAATGCCGGGAAGACGCAGTTACTGTTTTTTCAGTGCGAGAAAACTCTCAGCAAAAAAGAACTAGATGGCGGCAATAAAAAGAATATCGAAACAGTCGTCATTGCCAGCTCACGAAAAAGCAGTAGACACGGGGTTGCTTGCGAGAAAATGAGAAGGACCTTTCAGGTATACGGATAGGCTGTCCGGCAGCCCAACTAGATAAAAACAAAAAGCGTGGAGCAGGAACGCCTCGCGCTTTGTTAGTTAATTACTTATTCCCCGTAGGATGGTCGGGTCATCGGGAGGGAAACAGCATGGAACCTGATGAGGGAAAGCTGAAGGTAACTACTCGTCAAAACAAATTGTAACCGGCACCGTCCTTGGGGAATCAGTCTAAAAAACATACTCTCTGCGAAGAGACAAGTAAAGATTTTTTTTGTACTATCTGAACACTAGACGAGATGCGAGAACCATATTGAAGATCGAAAAGGAAACAAGGCCTAACTTTTCCGTGCGAGTTGAAGCTAGATGAGTCACAAGCATACTCGTAAGTAAGCTCTAGTCAGAGGGGGAATTGCGCGCGCGAAAAGCCCCAGTCGTGGTGTATAGAAAGAAATCAAAGATCACAGCGAAATCTCGATCGCTACAAAACTAAATCTACGATTACATAACACCAACGAGGAAAAACACCGGGGGGGGAAGGGCTCTTCCTAAGCTGCGAGATGTCTCGAAAGGAGGCGGACTCTGTGGTTTTTGAGGGACATTCAAATCCCTCGAGCAGGCGGGGGCTGGGCGAGGAGAGAGGTTATCATCAAGGCGTGCGACGAAACAGTCGTATATCATTGAATACACAGTAGGCGGGTAGATCATTCATGCCTGAACGGCAGAAAGGGATGGGCAAAGAAAACGAGATGCAGCTGTAGAAAATCTTCTAGAAGACCGTAGATAGAGTCCGAAAGTCGAACAGACAGGAGCGAAAAAAAAGGCGAAGTAAGCCGCGGTGTGTAGAAAGAGCGCTCAAAATATCACAAGAGCTGAGAAGATGCTGGCAGGGAGGATTCTCGGGGCAAAAGAGCAGCGGAGGAACAGAGCCTCGTCAGTGGCGTGAAGAACGCCTCTGAAAAAAGGTACTTCCGTCTCTCAAATCGAAAGAGGAAGGCCAGGTCCGGGGGGGAGCGTCCCAAGATGGGGGGGGGGGGGGGGGTGGGGGAACTTTCTTAAAAAAAATCTCAGTCAATAGTCTCTACAAAGATAAGGAGAGAGCGAAGCCGAAAAGGCCCAACTGTCTAAACTAAGACGAAAAAAGGGAAAAGCAAATAAAGACACCGCAAGAACGTAGCCTGACCTAAACCCCCCTATGGGAAGGGTTCGCAGGTCTGCTAGAAAGATGAAGAGTTTAACGCGGCAGTGCCGGGAGAATGCACGACGGCACTCACGCTTTCAGGGGGGGGGACAGAAAATATGGTAAAAAGAAAACCTTTTTGGCAGGGGGACGAAACACGCCGATCATTAACACGAAAAATCAAGGGGAAGGCCAGGAGAACCAGACGTCTGGAAAAATTGAAACCTCAAAATGCGTTTTTCACGCAGAGGGTGTTATAGACAGGTCGTAGCCAGGCGCAAGGTTCGGAACTGGCAAAGAACCGAAAAGAGACGACTGGAGAAGCGCAGGATGGGGATGCGCACTCGTGCCGAAGCAAATCCACGTCGGGAAACGAGCAAAACTGCCGGGGTTACCTTTGTGCGGAGAACGGCGCGCTCTAGATCCGCGAAGACACCGAGATCAAGGGTCAGCCAGACCCCAACCGCCACCGGAGGGGCAGGAACCCGGCCTGCCCATGGAGCGGTTCCATGAGCCGCCCTCATAGCTGCCGGCACCTGCCGCCGAACTGGTTACAAACCCAAAGTACACATGACCCAGGACTCGAAAGAGAAAAACAGTGTCAGGTCCAACACGCTCAGAGTACCCCAAAGGGTTCAGAGGTGGGAGGGAGATGTTTTGCCGAAATGAAATCAGCTTGCAGGCTCCCAGAAGTTAGGCGAAAGAGGGATGAGGGGTGAGGAACGTCCCGTGAAGCTTCAACAGACTAGGGGCAAGGGACCCGTTCTAATCGCTAAGGAAGGAGGTCGTGAGTAAGTTGTCGGGAGGGAGCCTAAAAAGGGTAACCTCAGGGAAAACAAGGCCAAGGTCGTCCCCCCGCCAAAACCGCGAACCTGCTAAACGACAGGAGCAAAACCGGCATCTACTCAACAATGTTGAAAAAGAATATGACTGAGAGCGGAAAAGTCGGGAGAATAGTGTTGGGGTTTGAAAAAGAGAGGAGCCAGAGGATGAAGAAACGATAGAAAACCATGGAAAGGGGACTCTCCCAACCTCCTACCCTTGTACAATCAAGCAAAAACTCTCGTAGATAACCAAAAGTTAGCACACTCTTCGATACAGTTCATCTCATCAAGGTTCCCCTCGAAGTCCAAAAACGTCGCTGCTGACCGCGCACGGGCATCTTACTTGAATGGAAAACACAGTAAGACCTCTGTGACTGGAAGGTACCTGTAGGGGGCTCGAACAAAAGAAAGAGAAATCAGAGTATGGGTTGGGACTGATGGCGGGGGGGGAAAACATCTCTCGCGCCGAGGAGAAAGAGCCGTGGGGCCGAGCGAAACTACTGGAAAATTGAGCATTCCTTGGGGTGGAAAAAATAAAAGACGGAGTCGGAAGAGCGCCAGCACAGCCGAGCAGGGCGAGTCTGGACGAAAAAAGTACGCCCGCGGAAGAAAGTCAACCACGGAGAGGCTGCTCTCTGGAAAGACGGAGGTAAAACCGAGGACAAATCAGGAGGAACAATATCGGGTCCGGAACTATTATCTGTGGTGGGGAAAGGGCAGTACCGAACACGGCTCCCGACAAGACAGAGTGACACGGTACACATAGACCCTACGTAAATGGTGCAACGAAGACTGCGAATAGATGGCACAAACTGGAGATTATGGGGCACCCCTGGTCGGCAGCAAAAAACGGGATTGTAGCTGCTCATTCACAAGGGAAGGGGCAAGGTGAAAAAACGAATCGTGAAAAAATATCACCTGGCAGAGAGAAGTGAAAAAAAATCAACGAAGGTCCGGGGATACGGAGACGCGACATGCCGTGACGAGTCGTCGGTGAGGGGGCTTCTAGAATTTTAAAGGGGAACTCACGCTCTCAGGTCTTAGAGACGGGGGGTCGGGGAGATTCCGAAACTAGGAGAAGGAAAGGGGTCGAAGAAAAAGAGAACAAACGGCTATGAGACAAAAGACGTTTACAGTCTGAAAATTCGAAGTGAAGTATGAGGGAGGTCCTGAGAAGAGAGCAGCGAGTAGATTTAATGCGAAAATCAAGATCCGCCTAGAGAGATGAAAAGAGCTCTGGAGAAAATGGCAAAACGCAGGAAGCGCGAGACTCGTCAATTTGATACTGTTCCAATCACCACCAGGCTAGGACTGTAGAATGGCATCGCAGGGGAAGGGAACTCCCGAGCAGAAAAAATCTAAATCGCGAGGTTGCGCTCAGGGGGATGACCACGCTCGTCTGAAAAGACTATTCAAGGGCAGAGCGCATAAGAAACGTTACGTTTGGGGAGGGAAAAGTCTTCCAAAGGGAGTCAAAACGTCGTCAAGGCCTCTGGAACGCGGCCACGTCACGCAACCCGCCCCTGACGCAGGAGGGGGAAAGCGGTCGTCAGGAAGAAGGGACTAAAAACCACGTCTCCGCAGCGACACTCGACGGGTGAAGGCAGAGAACGGAGGAGGGCCGCGGGGGTCAGTGTGATGTCAAGAATATTGCTAAAGGCAAAAGACGGTCGCATACCTTTAAACGGGAAAAAAGTCCGGAAAGCGGTCACACGCCAGAAGGTACAGAGCTCCAGCAAGACAGGTGGACGACGATTCGGACACTATAATTAACGTGCCGCTGACAAATCGATGCGTGAAAGGGGGGGTCTCCACGGGGGGAAGGGGGCAAAAACGGCGGGGAGACCGTGGCGAGACCGGATGGCATTATTCGTAAAAGTCATGCTCCCAATCTCTCGAAACGAGGTAGAGCGCAACCGAGGAAAGAAGTTAAGTCGGAAAAAAAAAACTAACACACCGAAAATAGAGATGTGACCACTATCGAAAAGCCAACAAAAAAGAGGAAATTAGGACTAACGCCGACGTTAGGGAGACAACTTGTAGGGTGTGAAGACTTTAATAAGGACGTGTGATGGCAAATCTCGTAACGCATCTAAGAAGAATAGAACGAGAGACGAGGAAGTGACGACTAACACAATCGAAGTGCTCTCTGAAAAGAAAAACATCAGCGAGACTGAAAAGGCGCCATCTCTTACTGAAAGAGACAACGGTGCTCTGACAGTCAAACACTGAAGAATGTCAGGCAGCCTGGAGGCACAAAATCAAACGAGTATTCAGAGTGGGAGTAGAACATGCGGGTGAGCTACAAACTCAAGAGGAGATCTCCACGCTTAAGAAAAGAGAGACGACTCCAAAAAAAAATGCTATTCTTCAGCTACGAAATCATTTGAGGGGATCTAACGAACCAGGGCCGGAGGTCGAGTACGAGGCCCCAATAAGGCTCTGAAAAAGGCGCTTGAAAAGAAGAGACTAATAAAATCGATTCCGGGCGAATGTGGAAAAAAAAACGTGTCTGAAGGAGCTCAAGACGGGGGAAGATTCAAGCAGATCTCGAACAAAGATCTCGAAAAAAACCAAACACGGGTAAGGGAAGATTATCGAAGGAGATCTTAAAGATTGAGGGAAACGAACTCGTCAGCACGTTTGGGTCCACATGACGCTTAACTAGGGAGCTAAGAAATATTTACTAAGAAGGAGAGGGGTGGGGGGGAGTAGCCAGTGTCACTAACTCTAGAAAGAGGCCAGGGGTGGAATTCAGTCGCCTCGGAATACTGATACTACTACTCATGGGGGGGAGAGCTCTCTCTTTGGTATTGAAAGGGCGTGAGAAGATCGACGTGAATCTGGGGTCAGAACAGTTAAAAACTCAGTATAGAGGCTGAAGAGGGGTACAGAAGTGGTGATACAGGCTGTCACGGGATTCGTCAGGTCCTTCTTAGCATGGTCATGAAAGGTAGCAGGTCCAAACTCTAACACCGAAACGGGGAGGGTCCTCGGCCTGCGATTGGGTGAAGAATTCTACACGCTCGAAAAATTGCTTGAGGACTGGGGCATTACCGAGTGGAAAAAAGAAGTCGGTAGGAAAAAAAAGCGGGGAAGAACAAAGACGTTGCGACCTCCAAACAGGGTCAATCTACTTACGCCTCATAGGCGGGGTGATGCCGCGAAAAACAATTTCTTCGCGAAAACCCTTAGAGAAGGGTACTGGTGCCAGAGAGATGAGTCGGCACTGGCACCCGGCGGTGGCTTAAAAGCAGAAAAAGAGTTGATGCGCAGGACACAAGGCCTTGGAAAGGAAGTGTGGGGCGCTTAAAAAAGCGCGCAAAAAAAGAGATCACCGAACGAGGTGGGGGGTGCCTTCGCGAAACCCGCAGACACTTCTCGAAAAAGAAACCGCAGCACGGTTCATGCTGAACGCGTTAAGAGTGTCGAGACGATCTGTCCACTCAGCAGGTAAGGAAAGCAAGATTCATGAAAACACCGAAGCCCAAAGTGGTGAGCAATCAGTAAGCACTCGAAACTTCTACGCTAACGAAAAACACAGCCGGACTGACTAGAAGCCGTAAAATCAAAAAGTGACAACCGAACAGCAGGTGGGGAAAGCCTTCACGCGAGAGAGGACCTGCGATTCTGCGCTATGGGGAGACGAAAGGCAAGCCCTCCTAGGCAGAGTCGGGGAGGCGACTGGCCGAGGAACTTCCTAACTGACTACGAAGGGTGTAAAAGCAAGCAGACCAGTTACGCGGCATACAATCACCCCCGCTCGTGAACAGTGAGAATCCTCTAAGGATTTGGGGGGGGGTGCGCTGACCAGAGCTCCGGGGCTGGGTGGGGGGTCCGCGGGAAGTGAAACAGGTACAGGGCGCACTGACAAACTTGGAACTAAGCAAGGCTTTGATGAAGGTAGCGACGCGAGCACCTGCAAGCGCGAGAGCCAGGCCTGCGGGGAAGCAGTACCAGCTCGGAAAGGGAAATCGACTCGGTACTGTCTTGGCCGGGGGGGGACTTTTAGAGAGGGCACCGCGGGCTGCGCATATGAAGGACTAGAGATACGGACCAGGACCTTGG
>Ga0179591_1401783_pt1 | contig 11659 bp, 14 predicted proteins | sample CZOMad2_1_08_16f_FD_182891 | JGI IMG/M metagenome (GOLD analysis project Ga0179591, IMG submission 182891) | Vadose zone soil fungal communities from Angelo Coast Range Reserve, California, USA - CZOMad2_1_08_16fungal (PacBio error correction) | ecosystem: Environmental > Terrestrial > Soil >...
AAAATCAACTCATCACTAGGAAACTTCAGGGAGGGGGTGAACGCAGGGGAAGGCTTCGCAAAATCGACAGACCGAGATAAAGAAGAAGCCTGGGGGGTCTTAGATGTCCAGAAAACTTTAATGAGGGGCACAATCTCAGCGGGTTGTTAACAATATCTTAAAACCGGATAGAACAAACTTCCCATGAGGGAAGAGCTAAAAATTCTTATTTTCCTGACTTTCGAAGCCTTCAGTGAGCTCTGTCACGAGGGCAAACCGAAGTTAAACTGGACCGCTGCCAACGGCTCTCATCGACATTCGCACGGAGAAAAGTGGAAAGGAGCTTATAAATGTATCAGCTAGAGAACAGAGAAACAAGGGAGGGGAAAGAACGACGATCCAGATGGAGGATCTAAGAAAAGTTCTTTCTTTACAGATGAAGAGGGAAGGCCCATGAAAATTCTATGACGAAGAGAAAACTTTTGACAGGAACGGTCTGCAAGGGCCAAGAAATATCTTCATGAGGAGTGCTTCAATCAGGGGGAGGAGCGAGGACACACGCAAAGGGAGGGAACTGAGGGACAGGGGAGGAGGCCTAAGTGGACGGAGCGGCAATAAAACGAGACTTAAGAGGTGAGACACTGTAAGCGTCGAGTAGTACTGAAATTCCAAGGGCAGGGTCGGTCAGTCAGCCAAGTCCCCTCGTCCCCATAGCCCATGACCACGGGTCGATTGACTAACTTGATTGAGTCAACCTCACGACCGAGACGGCCAAGGGAAAGAAACCTTTAAGAAAACTCCTACTCGATCTCTCGCTAATCGTACGGAGGAAACGAAGACGAGAGGGGGAGAAAACCGGAAGAGTCTTTCACTTCTACATTTGAAAGGGAGAAAGGTAGGGTGTCGCAAGCCTGGAACTAAAGGGTACAAAAGAGAGAGATAATAGCCCATGGGTTCATGGAGGATTCAGGACTTTGGGACAAACTTTAAGTGAAAAGTTCTCGGAGAAAAACTTCACTCAAAGGCAATGGGGGAGAAATGGGGCAGGGCACGGGGGGGGGAGCGGTAAGAAAAAGGCTCTAAAGGACTCTAGGAATAAGCCGAAAAGGGGCAAGAATGTCATGGGCCCTCCGGCGAAAGCACAGGGAGCTTTCAGGAGGAAAAGCGAGTAGGGAAAAAGTATCGCAAAAGGGCGTAGAAAAAAAAAAGAAACCATTTCGGAGGGAAACCGACGAGAATGAAATAGGGGGGGTTTAACTGAGGTAACAGAAACAGGCGCAAGTTCGGAGGAATCAATGACGCGAAAAAAAAAGAAAAATGAAGAGCAAACGACAGGGAATAAACTAGACAGTATAAAATTCGAGAGCAAAGGGAAAATCGCTTGGAAGGGGTAAGGAAAATTCGCCAAGGCTGCTCTGGGGGGAGGGAGAGTGTCTCATGTGGGGGGAAAAAGTGCACGTCTATTTTTGCACAGACAAGGTACTGCGGGGGAGGTTGGGGACAAGGTGAAAAGAAAACGCTCGAAGACTCGAAAGTCGCGTATAAAAGGCCAGGAAAAAACCGAGAAGCAAGGGGACGATCTGAGCAAAAAGTGGCGCTAAGGGGAAGCGGGATAAACGAAAAAAGACGAAATGAAAACACAGTTCTCTGTTCACACGGGGGGGGCATAGGAGATCACACCCCCCTGTGACTGCACAGGGATGTCGTGGGAAAAAACAAGAGGAAGAACATCAGGGGGAGAAAAAATCGTGGGGGGAGTCTATAAAAATCAAGATCTGACGGAGGGGGATCCACAGGGTCTCCTGAAGGGCATAGGGGGCGCGGGAAGTCTAAGGAAACAGATTGTCGGCGGAGGACACATCAAAAGTCGCTCGCTAGTCCGAAAGCGGGAAAAAAGGGCAATTAAAGGGAGGTTTCCTAGTCGAGGGCAAGTTACAGGAAAAAAAGGTGATTGAAAAAAAGGGAAATCTACGGGGTAGAACCGAGTATGAAGGAGGGGAGTACGTAGTCGGGAAGCGACAGGTATGGGAATGCGTGGGGGTGCATCTACTAACGCATCAAACAGAAAAAAAGGGCTGAGAAGGCAAGAATTAGCTAAAGAGGCAGGATGGGAGGATAGCTCTGGGGAGGGTCCAATCGTAAGACGGCCGGAAGACTGGAAAACACTCAGGGGGGGGCTCGAAAAAAAGCGTGGGCCAAAGGAAGGCCTGACAGATAGGGAGCTGAAATGGGGCACTGCGCAAATTTGGGAGGGTCTGCCGGGGGAGATGAGAGACCATGGGGAAAAACGCGATAATCTCAATAAACAACTAACAATGCGTTCTTGACAGGGGAAGAGGAGGGGAGACTTGGGGGGGATTCAGATGGAGCCGGGTACTCTACTTGATGTATCAAAGTGCTGGCGGAAGGGGCACGTCTCCGTCAGGAAGGGGGCGAACACGTAAAGAAAAAAAAACTCTATAGGGGGGGGGGGAAACGTAGGAAAGACTGGGAGAAAGTTCTGATAGGAATTTTTATAGGCTCTGTAAAAGTCTAACAGTGAAAATCAAAGTGAAAAACGACTGACGCTCCGGACAGAAAGAAACAGGCACTGGGGAAAATTATCAAAAGACCTTGATTCGCGGCCGACTGGGCATGGACATGATGTCTCATGAAGAATGGAAAAAACTGTTCACGAACAGAACAGGAAGGGCATCTCGGATGAGGTAAAAAGCGCCACCAAAAAGCGAGACCTCTTCCAACAGCTCCCAAAAAAATTGAGACGTGAGGGTGTACAGAACGAGAGAAAGTGCCGTAAAAGACAGGGAGGGAGGAGCGTCGGCAATAATAAAGGTCTACGCACGTGAGAGGAGCTCTACGGATGAGAACGACGGGCGTGGACACCAGTGCTAGGTCGAAGGGGGACGACCGAATGGGGGGGGGCGTGAAATCTAGAACGCGAACTCGGAGGAAGTCTGGAAAGAGGCGGTCACGAAAATGGACAGGATCTAAAAGGCAATAACAGGGTAGAGGAATCGTCGAAAAAAAGGGGGAGGCTGCCAGGCAGAGAGAATCTGACCATCCCGAAACGCCACTTCAAGGGGCTGAAGCGAGGGGGACCCGGAACGAACATGAGGGTGAGAATCAACCAAGGGCACCATAAGATCAAATGAGTGCACATCTCTATAGGAGAAAAAAAACGGGTGAGAAAGAGTTGTTCTAGATGCCCGGGGAAAAACCGGCTTCCATCAGATCAGGCAAAACCTAGGGGAGTAGATTACACTAGAATGGATGCCATGGGAGGGTTCTAACTGGTCTGGTGGGGCACCGAGGAAAGCGCGGGGATGGAGGTAGCATTCTTTGATGAAAGGGAGTAAGGGAACGCTTTCTGGGGGAAAACGCTACTTTGTCGGGAATTTTCGAGGAAATGAGGGGGAGGAACTTAAGGTGAAAAACCAGCGCATGGCTTACTCAGTCGCAGAAAAATCAGGAGCCCTGGAGACCTATTAGGAGTCATCCAGAGAAGAAGAAGGAGGTAAAAAGAAGAATTTAAACTGAAAAAGGAAGTGCTAGTCGCATCATGAAGGGAGAACCCGGAGTACCGTGAAGGAAGTATCAGAGGAGGCGTAGTGGGAAGGAAGGAGAAGGCGGTACTCAATCGGAATCTCACAATGAATAAATGATTCTAGTGCATGGAGGAAACAGCTCATCTGAAAGAAAGGGGGAACTTCGCTATTGGGAACTGCGATCGGGACGGGGAGGGGCACGGAAGGGGAGTGAGGGAAAATCTCTGTAGAAGAGTAAAGAAGCGGAAGGAGACCTGCGGAAGATATCAGCTTCCATAAAAGGGCGCAGGGGTGAGAGGTCAACTTAAGAAGAAGATTTCACCTACTTTATCTGTCGACAGAGAGGGGAGGCATCCTTCTAGGTGACATCCAAATGCAGTCGCGAAGCGAACCCGGGAAACCGAGGACAATCATAGCCGGACAGGAAATCCCATCGTTTTTATGCATCATGGACCTGAGGAGAAAAAAAGCAGGTAGGCGTAGTGCAAAAAAAGGCCGTAGGGAGCGAAGGAAGGGGGCGACGTAATCCCAGGAAAAGGTCGGAAGGTAGACATACTAACTGGCAGGAGGCTGGGTGGTCCTGTCGAAGGGAAGGTTCGCCTGGCATGTCATGACTAATCAATAGGGGGATACTCAGAGGAGAAATGCTGCGGAGGAGAGATAGTCCGCGAGGGAATCGCGCTGACAAAAGAGACGTGGAAAAAGCAAAACAGAGGAACCTGAACCTTCAGCGCTGGACCTGAAAGAAAATCTAGGAAGAAAGGAGATTCGCGGGGTCCTCCTAGAAGAGGAATACGAGCAGAAATACCTCTACAGGGAGGGCACGAATGGGGAAAATTTCTAAGGAAAAAAAGAAAAAAATACTAGGGAAAAGATGACGAAGTGTGGCACATCATATCTGAGTCCGACTGGACTGCAGAGACATCCTTGGAAAGGGACTCTGGATGAAAAAGGGGAAGGGAAATAGGGGACTTGACAGAGAGTTTCGGTAGGATTACTGAGAGGTCGCTCCTGAATTCGGGGGCAAAACGGGTGGGAGATCCGGACTCCTTACTTTCGTGGGGAAAGGGGGGGTTGAAGACTGTATAGGCCGTCCTTCCACTTACTGTTAGACGCCAACAAAGTACTGGGGAGGGTGCTCAGGATCAAGCACAAAAAAAATCTCGACTACGAGTCGAGGGGGGGGCGCCTTTACGGACTCACGACCAGTTCGGAGGGGGTAGCTCAGATGTGGATACATTACAGGGAGGGCAGATGGGCTTCGACACAAACGCGTGGATTGACTGGGGAAGCCCCGTAGAAGACACTGAGTAGCTCAAGTACAAGGGGAAAGAGTTTCCAAGGAAATCAGCAGTAGGGGAGAGGGAGTGGAGAAAAGTACGAGGGATTTCTGTTCAGCGGACAGCATGCTCGGCGACTAAGCGCAAAAAAAATTATGCCATAGCAGGAAAAGGGGCACTTCATTCAAAGGAAGGGAATCAAAATAGTCATCAAAAAACAGGAAGGAAGGAAGGCGCTAGAGAAGTGTAACTAGCAAGCACGTCAGAAGTAAGCAGATTCAAAGAGGCATGCCATCATATTTAAATCATAGACGCGGTGATAAAAGAGAAAAAAGCCTAACGCGTGGCTCGTTCGGGACCGATAGCAATGATGGTCGAAGGTGAGGGGGGGAGAGAGGGGAGGAGAGGAGGGCCGGGAGGTGGCTCGAAACACATCGAGTTAGCCAGCTCTAGAGGGTCGTGCGAAAGAAAGCGGTATGAGAAAAACGATGGGGGCCAAAGATGAAGACATGAAAGGTCGTGCGGTCAAAGGGGAAATTCAAGAACTAATGGAACTGAGGGAAAGGAGGAAGGAGAGACTTCAAGGATCGCTGAAGGGAGAAGACAAGATGGCACGGCTAAGGCCATAGGACAGTGGGAACGTGGGAGAATGACAAGGCGAAAAGAAGAGACAGGGAACCTCCTGCAAAAGGAAGTGCATTATTCACGGCGGTAAGAGAGACCACAAAAACAAAAGATAGCGGAAAAAGTAGAAAGGGTATGAGGCAAGTTCTAGGGATCACACAACTCAAGGAAGGATCTGCAAAAGTCGGGAGTCACCCTGGATATCTCGGCTGCATATCTGAAATGCGAAGTCGCAAGAATTCGAAAAAAGGAAGTTGAAGTAGTAGTCGGGGTACAAAAAAGGGTTTACAAACGGGGGAGGATTCAACATCCGTCTGTTAAAAAAGGAGGGAAAATACTTTGTTACTTTTTAGGGAGGAAAGAATTACGCTAGAGGGGCATCCGAAAGGAAATGAATTACGGGGGCATATTCTTGCCGAGAAAGGGCGATGGAAAGACTTCATCATTCACGTGAAACATTTCGCAAGGGGGGGGAGACGGCCTGGGGCACGCTAATGCATGCGGGGAGGCTGAGGGAGAATAGAGCGTGGGCGCGTCGACTGCTCAATCTAGGAAAAGGAAGGACTTCTGGGAAAAAGAACTCTTATGTGGAGTCAGGGAGAACAGAAGGGGGGGGGGAGTAAATCAGGGGTAGGGTGGGCAGGGGACATCTTTTACTGCGAATCGGTAGTCTAGGCTGTGGTCAGGCGTCGCGAAGGTAAACGGACAGACGGGAGAAATGCAGATCTGCAAGAAAAAACGGTGAGAAGGGGGAAGGTAAAAGAGGTAGACGCCATTCAGAAGGAAGGGACTGAGAGGACGAATCCGTTTAAAGTGGATCCTCCAGAACACCAGTGGAAAGAAGCGGGCAGTCCAGAACTAAGGGGGAAAACAGGGTTGTCCCAAAGCGTCATCACGAATGTAAAGTATGGGCCAGGGTTGACATCTACATGGGGGAAAGGGTCCTGGACACAGTTAAAAGTATAAATCGTGGGGGAGAATTGGAAGAATAGAAGGGAATGTACTTAAATCTTAATTTATGAAGAAGGACCCAAACCAGAAAAGAGATAAAAGTAGTTCAATTCGAAGGAGGTTACTATGGAGGCCAAAACGATGTTTTCTGGGAAAAAACCGACAGAATTAAGGGAAAAAGATCGTGATTCTGGCATAAGAATCTTAGGGGAAGAGGCTTCTTCACCTGGTAGGAAAAGCACAGCTAAGGAAAGGAAACGCAAACACCCCAAACCCACAAACCACACAAACACACTTGGCAAGCAGAGGGCACAAACAAGAGGGAGCAATTCCGATATGGAATCTGTGACCAGAACCAGGGGGAAACACTTTCAAGATTTTCACTTTGCTTAGGGGGCAAGGATGTTCAAGCACTTGGCCAATGCTGCTGGTCACGGTCACTGTGAAAAGAGTTCTAGGAGGGAGACAAGTTAACCTGGGAAGGATTTCATGGATTAGGGGTTTGTAGCGCTAGTAAAACACCAAAAGTCAAAGTCCAAAGCTATCTTCAAGGCCGAAAACTGTGGGGGGAGGCGGGCGTTGTGGGGGTTTGGGAAAGGGGTGGAAACAGGCTTTGCTCAAAAAGGCAAAGGAACTTCGTAAAAGCGTAATGGAGGAACGAGGGACGTACAATCAAGTGAGAGGTCGCGGGTTGAACAGAAAGATTCCTTGGAAAGCGGGAGGCCAGAGAAAGTAACTGTGTCAAGATAATGTTCCCCACGTTAGAGAAGGAGATGTTAGTATTCTGCGAATCGTTACTAGCACGACTCAAAAATCTGATTCTCACGATTGAAAACTAATAATAGGACGTCAACACTTCAAAAAGTCTTTTAATTACTCCTGCAAAACCGCCTGACCTAGCTATCTTAGTGAAACTTCACCCTCCGAAAAAATTCTCCCAAGAGGGGAAAAAATAACAAAAAGGTTACGACAAGTCAAGACAATAAAGAAAAAACTAAAAAAAAAAAAGGCCATGAAAAGTGGGGGGGGGTGGGGGGGTGGAGGGGGGGGGGGGGGGGGGGGGTTCGGGGGGGGGGGGGGGGGTCGGGGGGGTGTGGGGGGGGGGGGGGGAGGGGGGGGGGGGGGGGGGGGGGGGGGGGGGTGGGGTTTGGCGGCGTACTAACAGGAAAGGTTCTGTAGCTTTTAAACGGTATTGCGAACTTCCGAGGACATTGTGGGGGGGGTCATACATGGGCGTGAGTCTCGTGTAGAAAGATTGACAGAGGAGGTATTTCCTGCCGGGACAGTATCGCAAAAGGAAGTTGGACTTCCTCCAGAGTATCTTGTAAGGGACTATTCAGGAACGTCGAGCCAAGGAAAGAAAACAAGACTGGACCTATCCTAGATGGGAATGGAAGGCTCGTTCATCCTCAAACGATCGTGGGCACGGGGCCCTTAGGGGGGGCCGCTGAAAGTCTGAGGGGGGGGACAACGAAAGGTATCCGATGGTCGCGTTTTAACCATCCGAAGGCAGTGGGGAGGTCGGGGGGGGGGGGCCATGTGGTAGGAGAAAAAAGAAAAAGGAAAAAAAAATAAGAAAAATAAAAAAAGAAAAAAAAGAACATGGGAAAAGGAAAAAAAGAAAAAAGAAAACACTAGGCTAGGAGAGTTCAACGCATGTCATGAGCTGAAGGTACTCAACAGAAAGATACTCACAAAAGAAAAGTCCGGAGAAAACCGGGAGGGACCAATGGAGACAGAAGCGATAGGCTACCTGCTTTGGCACGGGGAGAGTCTAAGGGGGAAAAGGAGGGGGAGAGAGGACGTTCGTGACACTGAGGAGCGACGGGATTTCATTTAGAGTAAAGGGTTACCCTAGATCGCAAAAGATGTGTTGGAAAAGAGAGCAGTAATGTAGAGGGGGTTTCGATCGACTCTGTAGTGCTGGTCAGTTGGGTTTCTCAGTAAAGTCTGAAAGAAAATCGCAAGCTCGTACTGGGGTTCTACGAAAGACTCGACTCAATAGAATGAGTGAAATGTCATGATACAATAGAATCTGTGAGAAAAAAAAAGATGCATATAGGGCCAGAAAACCCCATGATGGTCAATATAGGAGAGTCGGGAATTTCACAGTTTTTCTTTCACTGTAGGCGGGTTGGGGGCACCGCTCTGGAGACATGGATTTTATCCGTGGTGGGTTTCGGAAAAAAAACAGCGTAGGACAGAGGCGGAGGTCACGCGAAGAGGGGGGGGGGGGGCGGCTCGGACTACTAAGCCTTGTCAGCAGAACCAGAAGGGGGGGCGGTGTGCAATGCGCAGTGGCAAGGAAGGGGCTCAGAAATCTCCCTTCTCGGCGCCTAACATTGAAAGACTTGAAAAAAAGATCTGTGGGAGGACCTCTATAGGACAAATTTCGGGGAAGTGTAGGAGGTGAGACGACTGACTGAGAAGCTGTACGTACTAAAGTAGGGGAAGAAAAGCCTCTGCAGAAAGCACAATGGAAAGAGCATGCATCAAGAGGTGACGAGAAGGGAACTACCGGGAAAAGGAATTAACAGCGATGCCGACGGCAGTAAAAGGGTCAGAGGTTCTTAGAGAGAGGGTTATAATGGTTAAATGGCGGAGAAAACTCAGGGAAGACACTCAGAAGAAAAGGTCAAGCGAGGGTCTGCGCGAAAGCACTTGTCTTAAAATACCACGAACGAAAAGGTGTAGAATGGGGGAAAGAAGATGTTTTCTGAAGGCTCTCACGGGAGGGGAGATTGTCGGGTACATTCAACCTTACTCTTTGAAACTTGAAAAAGGGGGCAGATCAGCACACCTAAAAAAGCAGAAAAAAGTCGAAGAGGGAAGGAGGAAAATAGCTGCCAGTATCTATTCAAAGGAGGGAATTTTAAGAGCCATCTAAAGCAAGTCACTAAAGTGACAATAACCGATCCAAGCGGGGGCGACCAGGTCGTCACTAAAAACGTTAGGAGTGAAAAGGGGGCGGTATCCGTCCCGGTCCTGTGCACGTGGATTGTGGTGGTCTTGAAGTCAAAGTACTAGTGGAAAGAAAACCATCATGCTGTAACTAGAAACTATCGGAAAGGGTCCGAGAGTAGAAATGCTCATCAGGTTACCTTGGGGAAAGAGGTTGAAGAAACTCAAATGAAGGAAGAACTGTAGCATGGGGAGCGCTATCACAAGAAGGAGTGCTACGACGGTAGCACAACGTACAGAAACGACCTCATAAAAAAAAAATCACGGGGCAACGACCAAAAAAGAAAAAAAAACAATAGAGCAAGGACAAAAAAAAAAAAAAAAAAAAAAAAAACAAAAAACAAAAAGGGACACTAAAAAAAAAAAAAAAAAAAAAAAAAAAAAACACACAAAAAAAAAAAAAAAAAAAAAAAAAAAAAAAAAAAAAAAAAAACAAGTAAGGCTCGCAACGCGTGGGGAATCATTAAAAGGGGTTGACCTTCTCGTGGAGCACTATGTAGCGGGTCAAGGCGAACGGAAAAAAAGGCACAGGGGAGCAAGAAAAGAAAGGTGAAAACACGAAGGAGTGGACAGATTGTCATTTCGACACGGGAAGGGAAGAACATATTTAACCCGGATGGAGGACGTGTAAAGGACAAGCAACCGCCGGCTCTCAGACATGGGGGACATGGGATTGTATGAACAGGATGCTCTGCTTTCTCGAGGTGAAAGATCGAGCTGGCAGGCAAAAGAGAAATAACGGGACTAGGGTAAAGACGCATACTACGCTGAAGCAACAGTGAATAGAGACTCGTCAAGTAAAGCTCATCGAAAGCCGTGAGGAGGGCACACCGAAAAAGGGGGGCAAAAAATACAGAATGAGGGGATTCCCTGCGCTCTGTCGGACTCAGGGACAGGGGGAAAAAGTTAATGCCCACATCTTCTCAAAAGGATACAGCGTCAAAGGGGAATCTCGCACTTATGCAACGCTAGTAGCAACTTAGGGCGGCATTCTATCTTTCAGAGTTAAAGAAAAAAAACGAGGGGTGGAGAGAAGACAATCGAGCGCACGGAGGAAATCCCTTCTCTAGCGGGGGATTTAAAGTGTATGGATCAGTATGGGATTCTGTTAGACAACCCTGTTCCCTTCTTGTCTCTTCCTGTGAATCGCGACAGCCTAGGGGTGAGTTGGACTCTTGCATTTGCCGTTGGTTTCAAGCGGGGCTGCGAATCTAAGGGGGGACAGAATCCTGAGCTCTTATGCGCAAAAAATGTTGGACCGGCGCCCTTTTGTAGTCACGAATCAAACTTCTTTGGAAAAACCGTTAGGAAGTGAAACTTCATTGGGGAAAGAAAAAAATAGGGGGCAAATAAGTTTCGCTCCAGTTAAGAATGATCCCGACTTTCGCTCTATCTTCCTGCCTCAAAAGAAATGAAAAGGTTTCGGGGACGGAAGGATGCTCTAGGCTGAAAGTTGGAGGCGGATTGATTTGTTTGGAAAAGGATCCAAAAAGATGAAGGGGGGGCAACTCTAACTGGTGCAACAGCGTTCGTGTCAGGGCTGAGGGGGGGGCAAAAAGCTTTGTAAAGGGGAGGAATGAGTGCTATTTCGTGAAGTAGGGCGTACACTTCAGGGGAAATAACGGAAATAGCATGAAGAATTGACATTGTAAGACAGTCACACGGCAGGAAAAAAAAGGAATCGCGGGGGGGGAGCTCACTGAAGTCTATTATCAAGATTCAACTTTACGCTCATAAAAGACACTCCGGGGGGTCTCGTACCATTACGCAATACACGTTTATTCTGTGCTACCGTGACCTCTATCTGGGCGGGTGGAGGAATAAATTTACTCTTATTCGTGGGCCACGTGCATAAGATGGGGAGGACTGAGCCAAGAGCTCAACTGGGAGGAGCTAGGGAAATGAAATAATAATTCGAGGAATCAAGAATATAAGCCTAGAAGGGAGAGAAAGTAATCACAATACAACCTTGTTAAAAAGTTAAAGGTACGAACGTCGGTCTCTGTGAACGGGAAGTTAGAGCTATTGAGGGACAGGGAAATGTGGAAGAAAAAGGCATATTCTCTATCACAACGGAGTTACAGGAGGGAAGAGGAGTGCACGGCGTCATCAGGAGTGAAAGAAGCTTGAAGGGGGACGAAACGGTTGTATTGAAGGGCACGTTAGCCGAAATGCCCTGGATTATTTCAGATTTGAAGGGTTCAGATATTTTAGCTTTAAAGAGGGGACGCCTTAAAGTTAAAACGGGGGAAAGGGAGGGGCAAGGGAAACTGCTGGACATTAACTCTAATAGGGTTAAGATGTTGCAGGAAGGGAATA
>Ga0179591_1168082_pt1 | contig 11658 bp, 10 predicted proteins | sample CZOMad2_1_08_16f_FD_182891 | JGI IMG/M metagenome (GOLD analysis project Ga0179591, IMG submission 182891) | Vadose zone soil fungal communities from Angelo Coast Range Reserve, California, USA - CZOMad2_1_08_16fungal (PacBio error correction) | ecosystem: Environmental > Terrestrial > Soil >...
CCAAGGATAACCTACTCAGCGTGGGCGCTCAAACGCAAGAGACCGCCCCTTCTACTAAACACTTGTGGTCAGGGCTGATGAGCTCATCAAACTTTCTACAGAAAAAAAGAAGAAGGCCTAAAAGCCGCTGTGGTGTGGCGACGGAACTACTCGCTCTCATCTAACGAGGAAAGACGGGGCGACTTCGAGGGAGAGTCACAGTACTCCCGCTTACGCGGAGCTGATGAAACCAGTCAAGCGCGATCAGAACCGACGGAGGAGTTAGTATCGCGGCCTTCTATCTCATGCCGACCGGAGGAAGGGAAAAACGCAGTTAAAGCGCGCGGAGACGTCCAGGTGAGGACCTTACTCAAGAGAAAACGCCGCGACCACGGAAAAGAGGGCAGACGGAAGAAGTCGAGGAGGAGAGCAAATTATCAGAGGCCTGCAACCAACCGCCGAGAGTCTTCGCTACCTTCACCTCTGTCACCTTGGAAAAAGGAAGGGACGGCTTCGAAGACGGGTCGTCAGCCGCTCCTGAAAAACCGGAGCAGCGCGGCCAACCTGGCGACCGCCCATGCTTCTCGTCGGCAGGATGAGCATCAACAAAGAAACGGCGGCGCCGAGGGGCTCGCTGTTCAACCTTGGGTCAAATATAGGCCCGACTTCCTTGTTCTACTGTACAAGGTAAGACAAAAAGGGAGGGGAAAGAGAGGAACTCGCAAAAAGCCTATATTTTGATGACCGAATCCCACCCCCTATGCCACAGGTTTTTGGGAGATAGAGCAGAGAAAGCTCCCGAGTCTCACTCTCTTTTAAAAAAAAAAGAAGGGGGGAAGCTATGCGCCGTCCAAAAAAACAAGGTCAAAGAGGTCGTAAAAAGTAAAGCAGCGCCTCGGATTTGCAGAACGAAGTCCTCTGGTCCACGGCAAATCTTATAGAAAAGAAGCGACGCGCATCGCCCGCTTCTTCCTTCGGATAAGAAAAGGAGAACCTGGAACTTAACTAGCGCGGAATCCCACTAGTTGAAGAACAAAAAAACAGTCGGGATGACAGACTCGACCATGCGATCATAACGACATACGTGGCGTAAAAAGGGGCGGCAGGAGACATCAAGCTCCGGAGACTCTGTCACAAAAATCGACGTAAGAGTAGGGCAGAAATGCGTCGCAGGCAAACGACAGTCGTTTCGAAAAAAGACAACGAAGCCGGACGGAGCTGTGAATGCGTACTATCTACAAATGGATAAGGTTGAAAGCTAGGAGACCACCATGTTTATAAAGAAAGCAGGCGGGGCGCTAACGCCCCATCAAGAGAGGGAGACAACCATTGCATCCGTAGGGCCAGGGGGTAAGCTTGATCCGGAGCCTTTGCGTGGAGGGAGGGCAGGAAGCACGAGCAGTACAGCGCGGGAGGAGGATCAAGGGGACTCATTGCCAATCGTTTAAAAACAGGAAAATAAGCCTTACTCCAGAGACGGGGCAAAAAAAGAGGTTGTTAGGCCAGCGTTCCCCTCCTGAAATAGTGAAAAGGGGACGGTTTGTGGAATATAATACTTTCCTTCTTCTAAAAGAAGAGGAAAGATCAGTTCTAAAATAAGGGGTAAAGGGTAAAAGAGGTCCGTACACAGACTCAGGAAAACTACATAGAAGAGGACATCGGCGAGCAACCGGAACTTGTCTTGAACGTGAGGAGAGGAAGGAAAGGTGATTTATTATTTGGGAGCGACCTCAGGCCAAGGTCAAGAGGAGGAGAAAACCGTGAACACGGTCGGGAATTCTTAAAACAATCGACTAGTAAACTGTCCTCTTCTCCACTCACGGCAGGAAAGGGGAGAGGCCACACACTCTCTCCCAAAGAAGGTAAAGAAAAGATCTACGGCGCGAGTTTAACCCCGGATTAAGGGGAGAGGAAAAAGAGCTTCACTCATAACATTGTTCATCGAAGAAAACGTAATGCTTAATGACTCACCATAGGTCGCAGCGGTTTGAAAGGGCGCGCGATTTGCGCCCGAAACAGAAGCCTGTGGGCCTTTCTACAGGGAGGGGACTAAGTCCTATCCGGTCAGCGGGATAAGGGGGAGGATCATGAACCCGCGCTCCTGGATGGGGAAGAAACGAAATGCAGTTCGAGGGACGCGATTCAATCAAGTCCCATGCAGAAATCAGGGGGGAAATTCTAAGGGGAAGGTATGACTTGGTTCGTCGAGAAAATAGGTCTTGGAAAAATGAGCTGACCTTTCCGACCTTTCTGAAGGAAAAAGCGTGTCGGAACTGCGCGGGAAGAAAGAAGCAAAACAACATCCAGAAGAAAAAAACGTCCACGTGAGGTTACGAAAAAAGGAAAGAGTCACACGTGGTGCAACCGTCGAAGGAGAGAAAGACTCCCTACCAGGAAGAGACTGCCTTCCAAGTTGCTGGAGTACGAAGAAGGGACCCTTCAATCCCTACTAAAGAGTACGGAAAGGGGAAAGCCTTCTCCGCAGTGCTGAAGGAGGAAGACCTCTCTTGCGTCTATCAGTCTGAGGACGTAAGAGTGGGGAGATAATGCTCAAAACAGCGGAGATCAGAAAGGGAAGAAGGACCTCCTATGAACAAGTATTAAGGCTGGATCGGTCTGCTTTAGAAGAAGGAAATAACCACTTTGATTCAAAAAAGGAGAAGACGACTTGTGTCCTCATGAAAACTCGGGTAGGAGAAAATTGGGATGTCACGCCGGGTGAGAAATGCGGGAAAAAACGGACTGGAGGACCGGGTTTCCAAGGGCCCTCGAATAAGGGAGAAAAAAAGAAGGAAGAGAGGAAACGGAGTGAAGAGTTTAGAAGAGCGAGAGCATCCTCGAGGCGATCCATGAGAACAACACGGAGGTAAAAGAAGGAAAAGGGATACGCCTCGCGGAATTGATCAGCTCCTTGTCGCGTTAAAAAAGAAATAAAGCCGGGGGAGGGGTCAAGGAGACCTTGCACCTTCGCCGAGGGCCAGGAAACCTAAAGCAAAAAAAAAAAGGGACCCTTACGTGGAGGGCCATCAAGGAGAGAATTGCGAAATCTGCTTCCCCGTTCCGCAGACTAGCGGCGGAGGAGAGGGCCTCGGACAGCCAACCCGCATACCGGACGAGACACCTTGAATATTGAGAAGGGACGGACAGGTAGGCCAGTATCCGCGTGGGGAAGAAGACCTGCGATCACAACTTCGGGAAAAAAAGCAAAGGGGTCACAGGGCCTTGATCGCCGCCCGAGGAGTACAAAGGCTCACGGTTAAACCGGAGAAAGGAAAGAGGTAAAGTATTATGGCTTTCCAAGTTCCGAGCTGGTATAAAAAAAGGGGGGGAGGGGATAGCGTTCCCTTGGGAAAGGGAAAAAGTCGACTCGGGCCATAGGGGGGGGGAAAGGTATGTGAGGTAAGGCCCACTGAGTTTCCCTTAGAATCAGTGGGCTTTCGTTTGTGGAATTCCATCAGCGAGAGGTTCAGAACAAAATTAAACTAAAACGGAAAATGACCTGCTGAGGCCGACTTTAGAATTAGGCCTACCAGCCTTTCGGACACCAGAAGGGAGGGATAAAACTGTAAGGGACTGTACTGAAATAGTAAAAGCCCAGAAAAAGGAGATCAGGAAAAAACGCCGTCGCGCGCCATTTAACGCCTACCTCGAAAAAAGCGAGGTGACCACGTATCGATCAGAAAATGGAAGAGAAAAAATTTGGGGCCCATGAAACCCCTGCAAGATTGCGGCTTCGCCATCGCGGAAAAAGAAGCGTCAAGGCCATATTGTCGAGAAAAAGGAAATGGGAGAGTCGTCCAGATGGACCCTTGTGGAGAGAAGAAGCGACAGTCTTCCGTCCGCCTTAGGGAAAAACCAGAGGAAAAAGGGATGCGGAACTGATTGTATCGCGTCTGGGAAAAGAGGAAATCCTGACTCTACTTTTCAAAGGGCCAGCGGGGGAGGGATCGAAAGAGGAACGCTTCTTACTCAGGCGCGGTTAAGCAGGAAGTAGGACAGAGGCACTAAAAGTGATCCCCCTCAACATCCAATAAACGCCGGAGAACCCAGACCAGCGGAACGCACGTTCAAGAAAAGGGGCTGGAAACTACCGTCGAGGCGGTTCGACCCGAGGGTACTACAGAGACTCCATCCAAGCGCTTGGGCTCAAAGGGAGCGAGAAAAGGGAAGCAAAACGTCTGCTACTGCCAAAAAAATAAAAGGAGAAGCATGTAACTCTACTCTGTACGCTGGAAAGAACGGCCCCTCTTTCTGGGAAAAATGAGGAGGAAAAAGGGCAGAAAATGTACGGAGCCGCCAAGAAAGTGGACCGCTACGTTAGAACTCCGACACGACCCGGGGGACACGGAAGAAATAATCCGGGCCCTTCGATTTCAACTCTGGGGCTCGGACACCTCTTTATTTGGCCCCGTCGCTGCGACTGGGGGGACTCTGGAAAAGAAAAAAAAGCAGGCTAACTACCACCTGGGGTTGTCTACGATTAAAAAAAATCAACTGTGGGGTCTAAAAGAGACCCGCTAAAGCCCGAATCAGACAGGGGCTCTTGGGAGGAACCGGGGGGCCCGACGCGCGTCGCAAGGCACGCAAGGGGGAAAAAGGACGCGGAGGGCTCGTCCTTACGCCCGATCAGAAAGGCTGAGACCTGCTCGATGACGGAAAAACAAGAAGAGGTGTTCTTTATCTCAGGCCGGCAGTAGAACAACGAAGACAAAGAGAGGTCACTCGAACAGGGCGATGCGCAGAACGTACGCAAAAAAAAGGGGAAGATACTCTCCTTAAGACTCTTACTCGACTCGCGTCCGGGCTAGGGGCGTAGACGCGATGTCCGTGGACTCATAGTCCTTCTAACCAAAGAGAATTCGCGCCTGGACCGCTTCCGTGACGGGCCTGGAAAATAAAAATCGACTAGGAGAAGAACGCGCTGCCAAAAAACAACAACACGGCGCAGCGCGGCGAAGGAGGAGGAAAGAAAAGGCGAAAAAAAGGTCGCAGCTAGTCTCATTCTCACAAAAAAGGCAGCATCGAGGGGGGATCGGCTGAAAAAGGGCCAAGAAAAGACTACAGGTTAGAACAAGACGCATATCTCCTCAACACAAAAAAGGTATCAGAGTCAAGCAAAACGTCAGAACCACAGGCGGTTCCTATCGGGACAAGGTTCAAAAAACTTCCTATCCCACCTCGATGCAAAGATTGGTGAAAAAAGAGAGAAGAGAGAGATCCGGTCGGCGCCGCGGCGCCGCTAGAGTGCAAGACGGGGCACAGAGAGGAGCAAGAAAGAAAGGACTATGAAATCAGGCCGCACGGCTGTACCAGAAAACAAGAAGCCTAGGCGGTAGAAAAATACTTCACGGAAAAAACGTGAGAATCCCGACTAACGGCGGACGATAAGGAGCGCCCAAAGAGGACCAGGGAGAAGTTAGATTACGCAGATGCCGTCCTGGACTTTAGTGCGTCTAGATAAGAACTTGGAGAGTGCGAGGAAAGAAAAAGGCGGAACCTTAGAATCTATTCCGCGATCCAGAAATAAAAAAAAAAGAAGAAAGAGGCAGGTCTCCATCAAGAAGCTACGCGGGGATACGAACAAATGAGCCGGTCAAGGCCGGTCCATGCAAATCGAAGGAGAAGCAGGATGCAAGGGTAGAAAGAAAATAAGTACGTCGGAGGATTGAATGCTTCTATAGTCAAAAGTTTTATAATGGTGGGGCATACCGGACTCACAGTGGGTATCGCAGGCTTGCTTGCAATGTGAGCTAAAAGACACAGGGGCGGGAAGAAGCCGAGTGGTGCAAACGTGAGTCACGGCCGTCTGAGACAGCGTGATACACCGAGGGATGATCCACTTACTTTCCACCGCTTTGCGGAGAACAGACAAGCCCATGGGCGCCATCAGTTTTAACAGAAACATCCCGAAAAAAACCGGGGGTTCGCCAGCGTCCCAAGAGCTAGCGGTTTTAAAGAGTGAATCGGAACTTGGGGGGGCAGTAGCAGAACGGCACGGATGGGGGGGGCAAGTCGAGATCAAGCAAACAAGCGATGATCTGGAACAAGAAAGTAGGAAAAAGCGAGGGAGAAAAAAACCGGGCAACTGCGTAGGAGAGAGAACATCACCCAAGGAGGAAGAGTAGTCTTTGTGCGCTGGGAAAGGGGGATGGTGTCTTTTTTCGAAAGAAAATACCAGTAGTAGTACTATCTTATACAAGGGCCGAATTAGGACGTGAGGAAGACAGAAGAGTATCTGAGTAACGTGAAGAGAGAAAAACTCACCTGAGACCCAAGGAAATCGTGGACGAAGCCACACACATAGCTCAACATAAGTAACTGAATAACTAAAGCAGATCGAGGTTTAAAAAACTAAGATGGTCTTGACTTTAAGACTTTGCAGAGTCTCGTCAGAGAAAGGGCCATGAGCTCATCCCGGAAAATAGTAGAGTGCCTACTGGAAGCTGTTCGCCGAAACTCGGGGGCTGAATGGAATCCACGGTCCGCAGTGGGGTGGGCGAAATTGTTGCTCTTGCCAAGATATGGGTCAAGGGTTCCAATGCGCTTTTTGGGAGGGAAAACGGGGGCTCTCACTGGCGTGGAAGACGTAAAAAAAAACTGCCTTTCTTGGAGAGATACAAGCCCCAGTACCTGACAGGAAAGGCGGACCTAGGGTTCCGATCGCTGGTCGGAAGCCAGGATTAACAGAAAAGCTGGAATGAAGCCGTGGCGGAAGCAAAGGTTGGCCTGCAGACCCGGTCAATTCACAAGAAAAGACACAAGCGCAAAAACACGGCCGTCGGGGGCCTGAATCCGTCCCTCAAAAAACGGCCCCCGTCGGCAGCGGGGCGCTCCCACCCGGAAGCAGCCCCTGTCCAAAAGTAAAAAGTACCAATCTGAAAAAGCCACCGGCCGACAAATACTGACTATCAGAAGTTCGGAAAGTGAATGCTCCTGATGACCCCTCGCGGGAACAGTCAGACAAGAAGACTGACATGCGTCCTCTTCCTAAAGGGTGGGGAGGCACAGGGCCTTAACAGCGTGGGCGGGGCGGGCGGGTGATTCTGACGTCGGGGGGGTGGACCGGTGAACAGGGTACGGTCGTCTCTCTGAGGAGAAAGAAGCGCGAACCATCATCACGGCAACGACTTTGGCACCAAAGGACAATTACAGAGTGATGGACCGCCACGGCAGAGTGCAATCCGGTTAAGGCTGACCGATGGGGGGTGAAAAAGGGAACCTCGCTACTTGCCATCGACAAAGCGGGCGGTCTATTTTCCGAACGCGGGAAGGACGAATCTCTCCGCGGGCGAGCCATCAGATCACAAACACACGGGTAGAGGAGGAAAAAAAAAAAGAAGAGTGGTGAATCGGTATGCGCCGTAAAATGGATGTTCGTAAACCTCAATCCGTAGCGCTTAGAGCGTCTTGCCCTTCGAAGATGGCCAGTAAAATCAGGAGGCTAATCCTGATTGCGCGGTAGACCAGGGCTGGCATCACGGCAAGCGAGGCAACTCTTCTGAAAAGGGGCACGGCCGAAGGCGGAGGTTCTGAGAAATCTCGAAACATCTCCCTCCGCAAAATACGCTGAACAAAAAATTTCCGTTATCAGGTAAGGAAAGGAGCCAGATCCACTTTAGGAGAGAGTAACCACTCGCGCCGGGCCGTAACGCCTGATCGACTCCGCGCGAGGAAAAAATGCGCAAACTGTACACTTCTTGACTAACGGCGCTCTGGAAAGAAAATGAGTGTAGTGTTCTGGTGCATGTCTCGGCCATCTGTTTCATCACCAACTGGGGACGGCGCAGATACATTGTGGAGCTCAGGAGTCTCGGGGAATACGGTGTACATAGGTCGGCGGCCCGAAAGTGGCAGCGGTTCTCGCGGGGGGGTAGGGCGGTGGTATGCCGTGCACGGAAAAACAGCCCACACTTTCTCTCAAAAGACGTAGGAAAATGACGCTTGTATGAACCGAGGGACCCGGGGGCTGCGAAGACAAGACGAGACTATAAAGTCGGCATGGCGCCTTTGGATTCGCCTCTGGATCCCATAAACCAGGAAGGAAAGATGGAACAAAAAAACGAGTCAGGAAGCACGAATCAAACCGAATCGTCACCCCGGTCGAGCATCGGCAACTAGACAAATTGGAAAGGACACCATCGAACTTTGCTTCAGGGAAGGAAAGAGGCGGCCGCCTCCAAAAGCCATAGAAAGCAGGAGAGGCAGAAAACTTGTATGAGTCTTCCTAGGACACAATGGGAGAGGGGGTCGGCGGACTAGCCCTGGCCGCCTGAGGTTTAAACTCGAACCGGAGATGATGGATTCGGAATTAAGGATAAGTGTGGGCTCGTCCCACTATTTCCGGACTCCAGTAAACGTGGAAAACAGGAAAAGGCGGCGGGGGGGATGACTATCTGGCCGAGGGAGGAACGAAAAAAATGGTAACGTCCGAGCAAGTCACGAGGACGGGAACTGGGCAACAGCGAACCTCAACAGAACAAGTCCTGAGGAGACCAAAAAAGCAAAAGACATCAAAAAAGGTCCGGGTAGGCTTTTCCAGTATGAGCAACGCCGAGTAGAGTATACCTGCTTCGAGAGACCTCGTGATCACCGCGCCATCGAGGTTTTCGTCCGAGTGGAAAGGATCACACAGGCAGTTGCAACATGCTGAAATGGGGAACAGTTCAAGACGCCTGGAACCTCAAGGATGGGACGACGCCTCACACTTGCTCAGCGAGGGGGGTGCCGTGGGGGGCGAGAACAACGTGTCGCCAATGGGACTGGGGGGATCGAAGGAAAAGAGGGGAGAGACGTTGCGAACTCACTACACTAAAAAAAAGGACGCCGGATCACACTACTTGCAATCGATGACCACTTTGATGGAAAGAAAAGCCTCTACTGTCAGCTCGGCAATCAATCACGCAGATAAAGATGGTCTCCGTATCTGATGACCCCACAAGCCGCAATAAAACGAAAAAAACATTTTTTAAAAAACCCGCCTAAACCGCTAAATGGGATGGACGGCAAACCAATCGTAGTCCTGCTACTCATTTCCCGCCAAAGTAAGAGGAGAAGGACAGACGAAAGAGTCCTAGGCTGCGGAGACCTGCCCGCTCCAGTGTAGTCACCTCCACTTATTATTTACTGGGATCGCTAAAGAGGGAGCAGAAAAAGGCAGGTAAAAGAAAAGAAAAAAGGAGAGCAGCTGAGGGGGACCGTCCAAGGGACGGGGCGAGACCTGCGTCCTCTATAAACGAAGACGGCAGAGAAACGTAGAGGAGAAAAAACGCCTGCCTGGGGGAAGAAGAAGGAAATTCCGGACCAAAGCCGAGATAAAGCCTCTTCCCTTTACGGAAAGAAGGGAAGAGAACAAAATTTATGAAGTAATAAAAGGGAAAATCAATCATGCTCCACCCTCTCACCTCCTAATGAGGATAAGGGAGGAAGCATGCTGAACGTCTGGTCTAGTCTCATGAGTCGAACAAACTTCAAGATCGTTTGGGATAAAATGGTGGGGACCTTAAAAAAGATAGGCCCAATTCCGTGTATACTGGGGAGCAATTTACTCTCAAAAACAGAGAAGAGAAGAATAGGATCGACGTCCAGTCTCACTGTGAATTAAATTCAGGGAATAGAGGAAAGTAAAAGGCCTATAAAACACAACGAGTATTCAGAGGGGTTTTGTGCATAAAGATGAAGAAGCAAATGGGCGGAGACTCGTAGAAGAAGGAGGGCAGTGAGAGGTTGAGCGAAGAGGCGAACAGTGGAGTCGTAAAAGGCAGTAATAGCCTTCACGGAACGTTCGTTTCTGGAGAGATAGCAGGGGAGAAGGAGACGGACTGCAGCAAGCGTCGATCCCGCGACGTGCGGACAGATCTCTAAAGAGTAAAAGGAAAAGCATGGTGCTCTCCTTCCTTTGTCTCCTGAAGAGAAAGCCCGGGGCTATTCTATCACACGGCAGAAGGCAAAAGGAAAATAAAGGCCAAAACCGAAACCCTCCTTGTCTGGTTACTAAGAAAGAGGCGCAAAAAAAGAAAAAGGCCCGGTACGCTCCCTCTCAGGAATCGAAGGAGCGAGGAAAAGGCGAAAGAAGACTGCAAAGAGCCAACTACCACTAGAGAGGGGAGCGGAGTGAGTTGAATTAGTCATAATCTCCACGGGGGAAAATAGCTGTGGGTCGAAGAGCTCGAGAGAGCAGGATTCTGACTCTTGCTGGACTAGACAAAAAAGTCAGAACCGTAAAAGCACCTGTGCAAGCAGCGGAAGTCGTTCGCTGGGAAGACGAGACTGGTCCGGATTTCGCCCCAGGAGCGTGGACCACGCATCTTTTTTGGTTCGAATGAAAAGGGTCCATTGCGAAAAGTACCCCCTCATGCCGGCACAGAAGAAGGGGAAGGGTCGCCACTTCCCCTAACTGAGAGGTGAAAAGGAGGGGAACGTTTGGGGCATTATCAATGACTGCAAGCTGCCCGTCAGAAATCACTGACCACTAGATGTCGTCTGGGGGGGGGGAGAGTCGTGAGCGCAAGGGAAACTCCTAGAAGGCTTAGATCATCTTCAGCGCAACGCGGAACTTCCGAAGGGAGGGATTAGGAAAGGAAAGAAAGTGGTGCGTTGGCTAAAGAATTCCCGAAAGGGCAGAATAAGTGCGTATACGTCACGAAGAGTCCCTGCGGAAACAACTACGACGACACTCTCTCAAGCAAAGAACAGGAATCGTGGCAGATCGACACCCGAAAAGACTCCAATAATCCAATCAAGAGAACGCTCGTAGTTGTAAAAAAACTCCGGAAAACTGTACTCCTGACAGCAATCAACGAAGGCAATCTACTGCTATAACCCGTCCTGAGGATTCTCCATTACAACTCGGGAAACGGAGGTTCGCGACGAGAAGTTGCGCCACCGGAAAAGAAAAAGTTTAAGCAGGGGTTAAAGACTCAGTGACGGAAAATGCTACTTTGGCAGAGATCTGGGAGAGAAAACTGCTCAAAGGGGCAGAATCCTTTAGCCGACGGTCGTGGACTGGCGAAAGATGACATAAAGGTCCAAGGGAAGACCGGGGATAAGACTTATCTGTTGTACATAGGAGGCGGAGTACGCGGTCTGCACCGAATGAAGGAAAGCAATACAGTTCGAATACGAAACACATGGAGAGCGCTTCTTGAACGGGAAAGAATACACGCAAGCACTGACGAAAAAGGAACCAGGACCACTTTCGGTTAAGGAAAAAAAGATGTCAAAGGGTTCCCCGGCGGGGGGGAGAAGAGAAAAAACATCAAAACCGAACGAGGGAGCACGAAGTCAAGACAATCTAGGGAACGTAAAGACAAGCAAGAAAGATGTGACGCGAACCTTTCTCCGGCCTGAAGGGAAACACGTCGGCCGCCCTAGGAGGAGGCAGAGAAAAACTCTGCTCTAAGTGTGGGGATACCGCTCAACAGCGGCGATGCTACCTTTCAAGGGGACACGGGAAAACAAAAGGGGTACTCGGCTGGGAGAGGAGCTGTTCGCTAAGGAATCAAACCCGTTTGAGCAGGAGGAAGGGAGGGGGCCATGCGCCTAGGCCCGCGAATTGAAAGGTCAACCAATCTCCATTAAAGAATGGCCTCTAGACCGGGATGACCAGAAAGTGCAAGAAACGCATTGAACAAAGAAAGGCGACGGGTTTTCCTAAACATCCCAGGAAGAAAATCCGAGAAC
>Ga0179591_1263037_pt1 | contig 11657 bp, 9 predicted proteins | sample CZOMad2_1_08_16f_FD_182891 | JGI IMG/M metagenome (GOLD analysis project Ga0179591, IMG submission 182891) | Vadose zone soil fungal communities from Angelo Coast Range Reserve, California, USA - CZOMad2_1_08_16fungal (PacBio error correction) | ecosystem: Environmental > Terrestrial > Soil >...
CTACGGGTGTTGGCGGAAGTCACGGCAGAAGGGCTAGGAAAGGCGTACAGCTCGTCGGCTCGGAACAGTTCATCCCGTTCCAATCGCTGGGGGAGCACGATAGACTCCAGCCGTCCAATACAGGCAGGAGTTCGAGATTCGGGAGAAAAACTGTGTCTCAACCCCTTCGAGCGTAGCTGAAAAGTCCTTCCTACTCATTGGAGAAAAGGGACTTGAACACGACGGTAGCGCGAGCGGAGTCCTATTGGGGGGGGGGGGGGGGGGGGGTACTTGGAGAGATTACTGGAAAATTTGGCCAACGCCGCGTAGGAGGCTCACCGCCAGGTCGTTCGGTGCTATCAGACAGAAGCGCAGGGAAAACGCCGATTAATTGGGCAGAGACGAGTTCGTACGGACCACGGGGCCAAGAATCTAGGAAGGGTCACCGGTGTAAAGAGACTCGCGAGAAATCCTTCGCATTGGGTAGTGATGACGTACACTTCTTCGGCAAGACCAAAGGAGGGTCAGGATTACTAGAAATCAGTTGATGGCACCATGGACGGGCTTGTCTGGGGTAGTGAGCCCGGTCTTCTCCATGTCGAGCAAAAAACTCAGGATCAGCTCGGGTTCCTACCAACCACCATAGTGACACAGGGAGAGTATAGAAATGTGTCGTGACAAGCAACAATAGAGAGCAAGGTAGGGAGTACGTGACCTTTATCCGGGAAGGTGTGGTGGCCTCGTGCCATAGCTGCGACGAGAATTAGGTCGTGAAGGTTTCGCTTTAGACCTGATCCTGACGGGGGGAGAGTGGTGCAAAGTCGGAAAGACCTTACGTACGGCGTAGGCGCTCGACCGATAAGCGGAAGACCGGAAGGGGGGAGTGGCATCACGTAAGGGGGGGGGGGCCTAGTAAGTGAACAAAAGGCTTCTACCGGGAAACCAGGTTCTGGCGGGCGAGCGCACCAGCTTTCATTTCATTTCTATGGAAGGTATAGAAAACCGAACAATCTGTGTTATTCAGAAAACCCGACATCGAGAAAATCCTGCGGACCCGCCGGGGCGCTGAATGGTTCCGAAAAGGGGGGTGCGTCTCCGGAAAGCACTTTAGCCGAGAAGCACGGGGTGGTCCTGAGTCGCTGGTGGGGGAAAAGCGAGGGAGGTACCCTTTGTAAATTCTCTTCTACACCAAAGGTCCATTAAAAGTTCTGGTCGGGGGGGAGGAAGAGGCACGCTCTACGACGCCTATGGATTGGAGTAGAGACTTCAAACCCGTTAGAAAACCGATCACCTGGTAAAAATTAGCGTCGACATCCTCCCCGGTGAGGGAGAGAGGATGGGGTGGCGCGACCCTAGGTGAGAACGCTGCGGGAACGACAACACGGCCGGGTCACACAAGCTAGTGTACCGAGGTCCTGTAACCGTGGCGATCGCCGCAAAGACAGAAGTAGGATGCTGCAGGACACACTGCTCTTCGAAAAGGGAAGGAACTCTTACCTGCGCTTCGCAAACCAAACCCACACTGAAAGAAACAAACCAAAATGACAGAGAGACCTAAATTTCTGGGCGGCTCAGCTGTCCGAAGAAGGACCGGGCGCAAGGTGTCCTCCGTTCTCAGGGAAAGGGACGAAAAATGGGGGAGATCTGGAACAATTCGGTTGGGAATCTAGGAGGACGTGGATACGGGGGGGACGGGTCACTGGGGGGAGACTACACGCCGCCTCCGGGAGGCCCCTCGGAGAACTGGTGGGGAAATTGTGGCTCTTTCCCCAGAAGGGGGGGAAGGTCCCGATGAGGAACATCAAGTACGTTGACACTACTGCTGAGAGAGAAGGTGAAAGGCAGAACTAAGCTTTGCAAAACTTCTTCAGAAGCAATCGACCTCCCCTTACTAAGACAGAGGGGGAGGGAAAAGCTCGTCCACTACGGTGGCTGCGGGACGGCTAACCGGTCATGGGAAAAGGACTGCGCGGTCCTGAGGGCGACGAAAGTCAATACCGGACAGGCTCTTGTAGCCCAATAGTCACGTAGGAATGGGCAAACTCGTTGGAATTCGTGAGAAGTAGGACCATAAGTAGCAGCTTCCGACAGGGGTGATGCTCTTACAGTGTTGTCCCGGGTTCTAAGTAAAAAAAACCTGAAAGAATTGCACAGATACATCCTATAGACGAGGAAAATCTAAATAAATGAACAGATGGAGTCACTAGAGCACGGATCGTGTTGACTAAGCAACGTTCGAAACCCGTAATACCATCTGAAGCCTGCAAAGAAAGTTATTGGAGGGGAAACTAGAAGGACGGGGTAGATGACGAGTAATTAAGTATCAGGTACTGGTGGCTAGGATTCCTGAGTACGCGAGGAAGAAACTGGATCACAAAAAGAACGACTGGGGCCCGTGTAGAAAGTAAGATCGAAAAGTTTTCCATGTAAAAACAGCATCAACCCGTATTATGGGAGGAAAAGGAAAGGAGGAAATGTCACTGGGGGGGTCGTTTCTACGGAAACTTTACAACGGAGCGGGGAAGGCGTTGTCCATAGGTGGCGAAGGGCTCTCCTGATCCTCGGAGCCCACGGTCGAAGATCGTCAACAACTTCCGGGAAAGGACTTCTGTCGGAGTGTCCGTCCAGACCCTGGACTGATCCAGGCTTCACAGGGTGGTGGGGGGGGCCAGCGGCTCCGCTCGCCGACCTGAGGAAAAATGTCTCCACTTTTTGCATGGCTTAGGAGCAGGGAAAGGGAGTTTATCGAGGGTGGTGCGTGTAGGTGGGGGGGGATTCCCAAAACTACAAAAAGAAGGCTTACCAAGACCACGGTAGGACTGGAATTATCAGCGTGGCATATGTCAACATGACATTCCAGCGGAAGCCTGAGACTTCTAGACGTCAGGAAGGGGGGGGTCTAAAAGAAACAGACGACGGGTACCGGGAAAAATCACCTTTAGTCGCTTAACAGAGAAACAGTCTTTACGGAAGCACACTTGGATGCCGTGTGGGGATTCACTGAGGAGAAGCAACGTAGCTTTGGGGGAACGTCGGGGTAGGGGCTTGCAGGACAATGAAGCAGAAATCGAGGAAAGAGGCCCCCGATCTCTGCCAGTGAATGTGTAGTACCCCGACTCACCCATCAGGGGGAAAGAGAACGTCCAACACAAAGGAGCAAGGAGGTGGGGAGTCCCGTCGTTACGGTATGGGGGAGGTAAGAAAAAGGGCAGCCACAGAGCAGAGACGAGTCAACCCGAAAGGGACAAGAGACGAACCGATGAAGCCATGCAAAAATAGGGACAGGTGTCACTTGGACTAGTCAGCCCGCAAGACAGCCAAAAAGTAAGGGAGACCGCGAGTAGGGTGTGGGAACGGGAAACGGTTCATTGAACAGGAGGAAGGCTGGGGACGGACGGGCCGATACATAAAAGCAGTGGTGCCGAATCACAGTATAGGGGAACTCGGATAACTGGGATTCCAATGAGACTTACCAGTCGTCAGGAAAAAAAAGGTGGTTACCCTCCTTGGTGGGGACAGCAATCGTAGAGAAAACTTGCGACCAACATACGCCTCAAATTGAGTATACGTGTCGTCGAAAAGGCGACCACCTGTAACCTGGGATAAAGACTGGTCTTTGCCTTTGTCGGACCCCCTAGGAGGGAGGGGAGGAAAGGAGCTTGCAGCGGCGCGTCGAAAAAGGACAGCCGACTCACTCGGCAACGGTTGTGCAACGATGCAACCGCCGTGGAATAAAGATTAAGAACCCAGAGAAGGAAACTGGGAAACCTAAGTGGAGGGAGGCAGAAGGGAGGCTGTCTATATTCCAACTAACTGGACGGGGTCACAAAGAAACGCCTCTTCCGCGGGGTTCGGGAAGGGGAGGTAAGAAGTACAAAAAAAAGGCGCTTAGAGGAAAATTCCCGCAGAATGGAATTGCCGGGGAAGACGGGGACTCTCAAAACACCTTCCCTCAAAGGCATCAAACCGTAGGTTCTTAAAGGCCCCCAAAGAGGGGGGAATTCGTTGAAAGAAAAGGTCTTCGAAGGAAGCAAGGAGTCAGTTCGAGCGGCCTCGGCAGTAACCTTTTATTAAGCAGCCTTCGAAAAACCCGTACGTCCTCCCTCGAACAAGAACACGGAAAAGGAGAAAGCACTCCGCAAACAGAAAAGTCCAGCGCAGGAACACGGGACGGCCAAGGAACGGCGCCATTGCTTGTGGAAACACGGGGATACACATGCAATGCTATGTTGGGATTGTGAACAACCCATAAATAGCGCGTTGCACTCCGGAACCAAATGACAACCGACCAAACCTGGGCGCGAGGAACCGAGAAAAAAGCATCAGGATGAGGACAATCTCAGGGAAAGGCCGAAGCCTATTCACGGACATCAAAAATGGCCGCCCTCTACACAGTAACCGACTCGAAGAAGCCCATTGTAGAAAAACCATTACAAAGATACAATCTGGGCGATGGAAAGGGGGAGAGACCGACCCAGAACCAAAGACTGGCGGTAGGAGCCTCTCTTAACACAACGTACAGTACACAAGACCATAATCTCCCGACCGAGAGTTAGAAGGTGGAAAACCGACCTGGGACATCAGCGTCAACTAGAGGCGGTAAGAGAATGGCTAAGCGGAAACCACCCACTGGCCGAGAGGGCATAGAACCCTCAGGAAGACTACGGGTATCTATCTTGCGAAAGATCGGACCAAGGAGATTCCTCGGCCGCTAGAGCATAAAAGGTGAGAAGACCTACGACAGTTAAAGCACACCACCCGGTACGAGGAAGGAATATCTACTCAACAACAAACAATAAATAGAGAGATGGAAGCGAGGGGGTTGTGTTGTAATGCTCACCTTCATTCTTAGAACAAGGGAGGAAAACTCGCCGTCGAAAATTCGTCTATCAAGGGAAGATAGGTAGAAGTCGGAAGCCGACAAGGGGGAAGGAAAAGTACAACATGATTTCCGTGGAAAGCGCCCTTTGGGAGACACCCACCAAGAGACACGATGACTAGGATGCAAAGATTGGGTCAGAAAGGAAGGTACATCGCACGCTTCGAGGGATGCCGGGGTACTTGGGAGGTATGGTAAGGAAATCGGTGAAAAACGAGGTCAGGTGAGAGGATACGAAACTCTTGTCTCAGGGGGAAGCACAGCGAACATTCTCAAACCCCCCCCCACCCCAGAAGAGTGTCTAGAAAGGGGTAAACGGGAGGGAATCTATCTTTGAGTACGTATCAGAAAGGCCAACAAAGCATGGTCATGACGAGGAAAACTCGCTTAACTGATGACAAACCGAGGTGGAGAATGACATTAGCAGGGTTTGAGCAAGAATGCGCGGCGTGGGGTCGGAGTGCGGGCATCTTTTTTCAGGGGCGCCGGGGGGGAAAAAATCTCTCCGGGTTGTTTAACACCGTCACCACAGAGATGAGTGACACGAAATGGGAGGAGAGATAACATTGGTTCGTGAAAAGCAAATGCGAAACGGTGTGGTTGGGGGTGTCAAGGAGGAATTGCGACGTTCTCCAGGGACCGATAGCTCTCAAACTTGTCTTCGGTGCAGGCCGATCGGCTGAAAGGAGGACCTCGGGGCGAGAATCATTCGATCAAACAGTCCGACGAAGGAGGGAGAGCTCGCCGCGGGGCTTCGACGAAAAAAGGGGCAACAGAGTGAAGCGAAGTAGAGGGAAAACCCCCGAATGGGGGGGAAGAAGGACAAGACCGGTGCCGGCCGACCGATCCGGATCAAAGAATTTTCACGATTATTTAAATCTAACCAGGACCGAGGTGGAAGGTCCGCCCACTAGGTCCGCACACAGCCTGGCCTTTAGAGGGGAGGCACGCATTAGTTTCGCTGAGAGAAGAGCCGTCGCACGAAGAGGTGTTTCCGGGGCCGCGGGCGGTCAAAACAAGATTCCGGCTGTTCTCGTAGGGAAAAACAAACAGCGTAAGAGGTGCTTGGTCGGTTCTACTGACGACCAACCGGGGAAGGGCCTCGCGAGAGTAACCGTCTACCTACCCATTTCAATAAGTCGGACACAAGCTACCAAAATGGGAAACTGAGGGGGTGGGTCCACTAGGGGTTAAAAGATGGCGGGAACAAAGAAAGAAGGGGGTATGCACAAGAGAGGGAGACACTGTTACAAGTGAAAGATCGAGCGGAACACGATGATTATCTTAGAAAACACCTTCGCACAGATGGGTCCGGGTGAAAAGGGCGCACTCTAGCTGCGAGAAAACCAACCACCAATTGGACCGGAAAAAACCAGACAGGGGAAATCATACAAGTAGGGGCCTGGACATACAAGGAGGCAAGCAAACGAATTAATGCTTCAGAGCAAACGGATTTTGCTTCCCGAAAGGTTAAAACGGGGGGTGGTAAGAAGGATGTTCGTGTCGAAAGGTTTTGGGTTTGTATGCTCGACCCTAACGAAAGAAGACGGAGGTCCCTCAGTTGTTTGACCAGCGAGGGAAAAGATCTTGTTTCTGCGGGGAAAGGCCAAGGTCGGGAAGAGGCGTGGGGAAAGAGTCTCCTAGCTGCAAAATCACAAAGGGAGGAAACGAACCTACGAATCAAGTCAGAGATAAGGAGTCTCGCACTCATCTCCTGAAGTAGACTCAATCTCTGGTCGTGCTCTCGGAAAGAAAGGGAATGTGGAGGGATCACAGCAGGACGACCGTCACGATAGGTTGGTTCCGAAAAAGAGCACCTCCGCCGGGGACGGAAGTGACACCGCCTCGAAACAGATAAAGGGGGGGAATTGGGACTGTCGTGGAGTCGTGACACCTCCACTATGATAAGAGGTCAGACAGGGTTTATTGGGGGGGGGGTAAACCACCGTAGGTGGGTTCCTGGCAAAAGACCCAAAGACCGGAAAAGTGAAAAAAGTAATAAGCCGAGTCACCTGCCGAGAAGCCTAACCCTTAGATTGATCTGAACTGTCCGGATCTGGGAAAAGGGCCGAACGCTTACATCACACATACTATGAAGCGGCGAAACCTCCAGGGGTGATTGGAACTCGACCGCCGGTTTGAAGAAAGTTAGAAGACTGATAGGAGCCGGTAATATGGGAGTTATATATCTAAGACAACCAAAGGCCAACCGACCAGTAAAACGGAACTATCGAAAAAGCATGGAAATTGAAATCAGAATCCAACAAAAAGGGAGGAGAAGGAAATAGAGAGGTGGGTATCAGAAATAAGATAGTGGTCACTGGACAGGAAAGTCTTACTAGGGGAAAAGATGTGCTAGGACGATCAATCAGAAGATGAGCCCATCTTTACGAGCTAGATGTCGGAAGAAAGATTGCAAAAAACAAAGGGGAGTGTTCGATTTACAGGAGCCAGCACAGCGTCTTTTCTCTCTGGTCTGGGCGGGGGGTTGGATAAACTAGGCCTTCTCGCCGGATACATGATGGGAGGCTTCGGATTCCTAAGTGAGGCTTAGATGGAGCGGGGGTATCCTAGGTGGGGTCTGAGTCCCATAACACACCGACGGAGGAAACCCCGATAAAATTCGGAGGATAAGAGGGGTCAGCGTCAGGGGAAAAAGGCCCACACACAAGTCCCAGTCCTAGGACTTAAAGAGAAGTAATGGGGAATAAGCAATTAAAACTCCTAAGTGACATGGTGCAAAAAACCTGAGCAAAAGGACAAAAGTGGAGGGGACTATCCCGCCGACAGCTGATGGGACGATTGAGGGACTCGCCCGTATATCAGAGTGACTTGGGTGGCAAGGTCTTCGCTTCCGGTCTCAAGAAAGATAGCAGGGAAACGAAATAACAACGGGGGCGGGAAGAAGTTTCGTCCAGAACCCCAGATTGGTGAAGCTCAACCAGATCCCACAACCAAGAAGAACAGGAGACGCAGCTAACGAGGAGAGGGGTGCGAAAAGCCCAAAGGGCGAACAACCTTCTATCCAGGAGAAATCTGAAACCCGAGGAGCTATCCTACAAAGGGGGATAACGCTTCCGAAGGAAAGGAAGGTTCACAGGGGCGAGGTCTCCTGCCCAACCGCAAAGAAAGGGACAAACTGATGGGGTTTTTTGCCGAAAATTCCGCACTCGGGGGACAGCGGGTACGGAGGGGGGGAATAAACCGGCCGTGCCTGCAGCTCCACGAGGGAAGTCTAAGAAAGGGGGTCACCACGGACCGCGTCGAACTAGTGGTGTCAAACAAGGACGGTGGTCCCGCGGGTAGCAAACCCTCGGCAGACCAAACAACATCCAGGACAGATTCTCCGTAAGACTAGGGGTATAAGAAAGAATGCCTGAAGTCGGGGTCGTGAAGGGAAGCTAGTCAAAAATGCAGCTGCACGGCGCGGGGGTGGGGGCAAAGCGCCCAACACTTGAACCGCTGCCCGCGGTGGGGGGAAGGAAGAAGCCGCCGTCAAAGGGTGGGACAGCAGATCTTTGACCTCCCCGCAAAAAACGGCACCCCTATGGCGAGACTTTCCAGCGAGAAAAAACAGATGCGGAACACAACAACGCCCAAATGAATGACGCTGGGAGAGGAGAGGCGGGAGGAAGAAAACCACAATGTAAGTGACATGACATAAACGCGAAATGAAGGTCTTAAAGCTTAAGTCGGGGAGAGAAACGCCACAAAAGGCGTGCGCCGACCTGCTTACTAAAAAAGACTCAGGAGGCACAGCTCGGCAAAGATGGCGGCAGGTCAGAGCCGCTGCGGTAAGAGCAGAAAAGAATTGCGACTGCACGTCAGGAGCCAGTCAGCATACTGAAGCGACTCTCACACAACGACAGCAACGAAGAAGCTAAGGCCTGAAAACGAGGCACAAAAGGCCACGTCTCACTTACGTCAGAGGGACAAGCTCTCATTGGGAGGGTACAAAAACACTTTTCTATCAAAGATTTCTGGTCAAAGCTAGGAGGTGACCCAAGATCAGTTTTGGGAAGAAAAGGCAACGAAGAACCCTAGGCCGAAGCCGCACCAACAAGGAGTCTAAGGAACCAACGCAAAAACCCTTCTTCATGGCAAAATCTACCAACCCAAACCCCCCACTTGGAGTGGAAAAAACCTATTTCTCCTAAAGGAACGAACATCAATCCTTCTCTCTAGAACACCTGGAAAAAATAGATCTACGCCAACTGGAAAAAAAGGCGAATCAGAGACTAGCGCAGCGACCTGGGAAGAGGGTTTAAAGACTCATAGGGATGGCTAAATCTACGCGGGCGGGCGCCCTCCAAAACTCAATTACCCCGAACTCCAAACGCAGAATGTCCCCAACGCCACCAGCGACAACGAAGGAAAGGATGCTTCTGCTCGGATAGAAAAACATGGGGGTGGGTGCCCGACCTACATGCATGTATTCCAAAAGCCTCGAGGGAGTCTATTGCTCCTCTTCGTCCAACTGGAGATCTCGAAGGGGAAAGAAAACTCACAGAAGGCTACTAGGGAAAAATTGCCGAAATACATGAATCACACACCAACCGAAGATCTATCAACAACCAAAGGAGGGGGTAGTATATATAGCTGCCGAGTAACTTTTTTTGGGGAGAAGGAGAATTAACGGCACAATTCTATCATCAGGTCTTTCGTACCAAAGGCGCAGTCCCCGATCGAGTCTCGAGGGGGGGTAAGACGAAGGAAATTGGAATAAATCATTAGGGAGTCACGAGTACATTCTTATTCAAAGGTGAACAAAGAAAAAGATCTCAGCATCAAGGGTAAGGCTGCATGGGGGATAAGGGAGGGGGTTAACAGAGGAAGAACGCGGCAAGGGTAGAGGACCTTTGTAATTGGTTGTCAATAATATGATGTGGTGAGCCGACCATCGAAAACAAAGGACTTGGAGTTCTCTTCATCACGATCTCAAACGTCGCCATACACCTAACAGATTATAGCTCAGAGAGCCTTGTGGGGACAGAACGTGTTGGTGAGTTTCTAGCGAACTGCACGGTGCAGCAGCCGAACCTCGCAATTGACGCAACTCTGACGGATGCCAAGCAGGGGTATCTCGACTGAAGTCCTTTGGGGAGCGCGAGAATTGTAGGGGTGTCGGGGGGTCGCAAAAAAAGCTCCTCGGTGTTAAACACCGCACCAAAATAATTGACACGAAATGTTCGTATATAATTTAGTCAAAGAATGCGAGAAAAACGGACCCCGGTCAGTGATCCTGCCCGGGGGCAAGAGGTAGAAACCGCTCTACCCGAAAGTCGGTGCAGGGGGCTCGTATATTTCTAAAGAACGCGGAGGAAAGGAGGAGTACAAGGAAAGACCACTGGCGGGAAACTCGACCGCCAGTGACGGGAGAAGGCCGCCGAAAAGTGCAAGATAGTTGATTGAGCAGGGTGGGAGACAGTAACGCCAACTAGTGTCTTCGAAACCGAACACAAAGGGGACTTGTGTCGAGCAAGGACCTGTTCAACAGGGACCAGTTCTATGGTCCGAGATGTACGAATGAAAACAAGAATCGGCCGCAGCGGCATGATTTGCTTATTTGCACACTCATCCTTATTGTGGCGGGTCGGGGGAGAGACGGGAGGCACTAGCAATCGGGGGTTGCTGGGGGAAAAGTTGGGGGAGGGCAACTGCTCGGGAGGCAAAAGTGGGAATGTTGAAATCAGAAAACAGAGGAGGTGTGAACCAGTGTCGGTTCTACTGCAGGAAGAGGGCCGCAACGCCCGGGCGGAAGAGCTCACTCCTACTCCCGAGTGGAACCGGTTAACGTCTTCTCTAAAGGACAAGAGAATCCTAGCAGGGAGGGGTCGCCCTAGGGGGGGCTACATGCGGGGGACAAAAAAAAGGGGCCCAAACAAATAGGGTTCGACCGGAAAGGTTACCGGCGACGTCGTCAAATTAAGACAGTACATGCCCGTTAAAAAAAAAGTCTATGACCGGGAAGGCACACACAGAACCAACAAACCCACCCAGGCCGCTTAAAATGGGGTGGGGGTCCCAGAGAGCCTAACAGTTCCCACCTGACTCTCTGGGGAGAAAAAGATGTTTAGTCACGAAATGAAATCGGGGGTAAAATCTCTGAGAAAGGTTGTCTAAAACGGGATCTACACTCACGAGACCGGAGAACCCTTCAATGTGGGGGGGGCAAGGCTAGTCCCAGAAGGTTGTATTCTCATGACTAAGTCGAAAAAACCGAGATCCGTGATATGCTATAGGGGAGGGGAACCCTTTACGGGAACAACTAGCACTCCAAAATCAAATAGAAGGAATCAAAGTAGAACTACAACAGAAAAATCAGTTTCTAAGAGATAAAGAGCGGTAAAGGCCATGGGGGGAGGGCTTGTGCACAAAAGTCACTGGCGAGGTTTAGCATCTAAAAACCGAGGAAGACGTCTCTCGTCACGGGAAGAGAAGCTGGAAGGCCAGGCTGTTTCCCGCACGCAGGGCCACGACAGCCAGCTTCCGACATTTCGTGTACTAAACAGGAAATTGGGAAGCCATCCGAACAAAGAATCAGAGAAACCGCCATAACCACAAGAAGTGACACCGGCCTCTATGATCCCTTCACCCGGTGATCTGCGAAAAGGGCTCTTTGAAGGAAAGCCCGTACCAATTACCACATCGGGGTGAAGAAGACGCAACGCCATTGGTGGTAGCACGCCAAGAAAACGAAAATGGATCTACTATGGAAAGCCGGAGATTAATGCGGAGAAGAATCTGAACGCCACAAGCCGAACCGTTTTAACAATCAGAAACGTAATTGCCATGGGGG
>Ga0179591_1317596_pt1 | contig 11657 bp, 11 predicted proteins | sample CZOMad2_1_08_16f_FD_182891 | JGI IMG/M metagenome (GOLD analysis project Ga0179591, IMG submission 182891) | Vadose zone soil fungal communities from Angelo Coast Range Reserve, California, USA - CZOMad2_1_08_16fungal (PacBio error correction) | ecosystem: Environmental > Terrestrial > Soil >...
CATGAGAGGAGCGGTCGGGATCGGAAGAACGAATCGGCCTCGGAGCGTAGGGCGCGGTTCGAAAGGCCAATGGGGGAAGAATCAGCCCCATCTGGGAGCAGTTCGGCTGCTGTGGGCCACAGAGTCGGGGGGCGACGATCGTCTTTCACTGCGCGACAAAACGGACCAGTGCAAAACTTTGAAGGGTTGAGCGTCAGAAAGGGAGATAGGAAGAGGACTTCCTTGAGGCGATGGGTTACGGGGATGCGTGTTAAAGAGGGATGAGCCGTGGGGGAATTTTCAAGGAAACGTAAGGGGATAGAAGAGTTTCGGGAGGAGGGGTTGTCAGGAAAACCTCAAAAAATGACGGTCCGCAGACATCGGAGGTTACGGAGCCCCGATGGAATGACATAAAAACGTCGGAAACCAGATAGAGGTCTCTGGTACGGCAGGCAGGTGGACCTTTATTAATCTGTGCGGGTAGGGGAACACAAGAAAGAAGCGGGGGGACAGGGAATCTTTTGGGAGACGAGGACAATGCCCAGGATCGACCCAACTCTTCTGGGGTGAGCCGTGAAAGTACGGAGGGGGATCTCGTCACAAAAGCAAGTGCACCATTAAACCGGAGTCCACGACGGGACTGTCCTTTCCCGCCGCGAGCATAGGAGCATCCTTTGCAAAAACGTAGAGGGGGTCAGCCTGCTGGGGGGAACTACGAGCAAAAACAAGCCACGCGGCGGGAAATCTGGTGGCACAGGGGCACGAACGCCCATATAGAGCGAGAAAAAAGAGTGGCGGTGGTCCGGTACGTCAGCGTGAGTGACATGACAACAAGGAGCACGTGCTGTGGGAAGAGCGCTTGTGGAAAGGCTGGGTTCATTTTGCGCGAGGTTTTTGGGAAGGAAAAAGGGGGAAAGAACTCCACAACCTAAAAAAGGCAACGCAAATCTTGGCAATCTAAAAATATGGAGAAATGCCTTTCAACGATAAGGGGGTAAACGAGGAAAACCTGAACCGTTGGTTTTTTTGGAAAAAAATCACACTCTGACGGAGGAGGCGAATTAGGAAAAAGCGAAAAAGGCGCCCACCGAAGTGTGACTCTTCCCCACGAAGCTTCCAAAAATCTGGGGGGAAGGAAAAATAAAAAGGGGTACCCCTGAGACGAGTCGATGAATGGCTCTGGGGGGAGGCCCGTCTCTTCCAAATGGGAGTCCCAGGGTATCGCCCGCCCTGAGAAAGGGAAAAAACAGATACTACCAGAGTCCTCTACAATCCGATCTTCACTTCTAACGCGGAATCAGACGGGAACTCATCGGAAGCTTGAAGGGAGTCCAAACCGAAAAAGGAAAGAGTTTCAAGAAGGGTTGGGGGGGGGGGGGGGGGGGGGGGGGGGGGGGATCGCGACAATCAGCGCCTTCCTGATGTTTGGGAAGGGGGGAATTTATATCCCAGACGGGACTGTTGGCGGTCATCATGTCAGACAAACCAGGCCTCGATGGCGCGGATTTCTCAATCATCAAAAGCGCGAGTTCAGAGTCGCAACAGTCTTGGAGACGGGCCGGGAAGTCTGGCATAGGGAATACATGAAGATGACTAAAAAAACCAAAGAAAAGGGGTGAACCCTCCAACCCTTAAAAAAAAAGACAGTATTTCGGAACCGGCCTACGGAAAAAAGGGAGGGGGAGGGGATCTGGCGCGGGGGGGCACTGTTTCTTCGAGCGGACACATGCGGAGAGTAACGAAAAAAAAGGGGAAATGGTCCAAAGATGAAGGGCGATCAACGCAAGCAGAGGAAAACTGAGTTCACTGGCAAACGGTAGGCCGCAAAAGAAGAGGAAACGCACCCGTAACGAACACCTCACCGGACAAGGGAAAAAAAGAGAAAAAAGTAAAGGACCTCAAAAAGTACAATCCCTCGGGGCGGGGGCCCTGAGGGTGGGGGGGAGGAGAAGAATGAGGAGTCCTGTCTGAAAAAAAAACCTTATTATGTATAAGATGAGATGGGACCAGAAGATCCGCTCCTCAAACCGAAGGACGGGGGGGAGTCACGATTTTGTCAAGAGGGTTGAGGCCGGGGAACTAGGCGGTGTATGTAGTTGAAGGGAGAAAGCCTCCTGGTGGTCGCAGCAGAGGGGCACAATTCCCGAGGGGGGTTGCCGATGCAGGACGGGGAAAACCGCAGTGAAAGGGGGACGATCCCACAAAGCAACACCCCATCTCTATGGGATCTCCCTAATGTGTACGGCGAGAAAAAAAGAAACCCTCAAGGCCACCCTGCGAAAAATGCGCCGGCAGAAGGGGGAAACAGTCGTAGAGACACCCTGAAATCGCAGGCTCTTTGGGAGAAGGGGGAAAACGTGCTACTGGTGGGTTTTGGGTCAGGGAAAATGTCATCGGGAGGGGGGAATAGGGCCAACGAAAGGGCCAACCTACGAGGTTTGAACTAAGAAGGAGAAACTATCATATCCACAACCAAAAACTGTTGAGATAATCCGCCAGGAGAAAAAGGCTTGGAAAGGCGCAAAAAATCAGGGGATGCCCACAAAAACAGGGGTTGCCATACGGGGATCTCGAATCCATACCTTGGACCGATAGCCTCCTTAAGGAACGATACGTAGAGAGGTGCATTCTATGTTTGAGGAGAAAATAAGCGAACGCGGGGGAGACGGGGGAAAAAACTCATCAAGCCTTAAGGGAACGGAGTTTTATGGAGGCTAAGAGGTGTCGGAGGAGAAACGTTTCAATTTAATGAGTGGGAGGGGGGCACGGGGAGAAAAAAACAGAGCTGCTCGGTACAGAGATTTTCCGGTATAAGAAGTCAGAGTCGTTTGGGAACCTAGGAGGGGGCGCAAAAAACGGGGGGTCGTATGGCAAAAAAAAGTTAGATGGTCCGAGAAGGGAAGGTACGAGAAAAGCGGGTTTCTAAGAAAACAACGGAAAAAGCCGCGGACGGCACAAAACCAGTGGGCCAAACAGAAAGGCCATGGTGCGGTGTTGTCGCGGGACCTTCCAAGAGGCGCCCGCCCACAGAACTTTTCAAGGGGAGGAAGCAGGAGGGCCCGGGACAAGGGGAAAGGTTGAGACCGGCAAGGGGGAAAGGGCAATAAAAACAGACACATTTTCTGCGGATGGATGGCGGCGTGGGAAAACCTTCACCTCGGGTCAAGAGCGGGGGTCTCGAAAAAACCGGGTAAAAGGACTACCTGCCATCCAGGGAGGGGGTCATCCAGTCAAGGAAGAGGAAAGGAACTCCTTCTTACACGGAAAGGAAGAGGATGCAATGGGGGTAAAGGACAAGAAAAGAACAGAGGGAAGTTAGGGGCTCACCTAGGGAAGCATATGTTGAGGGGTTCCCCGGCAGACTTTGGAACGCGTCCCACTCAACAAATGAAAAAGGGAGTAACCAAACAGAAGAAAAAAAGGGAATCCAGGGAACAACACGACACCTTCCACGTACCGGATACGACCTCGACTTGAAATGGTCGAGGGGAACAACCAGCCGGAAAGCCCAACCAACAATCTCTAGAATTCATGGGAGGATGAATATCCCAACCGATAAAAGGGTGGGTGGCGACCTCGGGAAAATGGCATCTATCAAACAAAAACACTTAAAACAGTCCAAGCTGGGACTACTGAGAACCTAATCCCTTTACCAAAGACAAAACAAAAGGGAAGAAACTTTTTGGGAACAAGGGGATGCAAGGAACGTTAAAAAAACGCCGCCAAACGACAGTCAAAAGGGCCACTGGGGGAACCACAGGGAACGCCGACGCTGCATAGGAGCCTAACGTCAACCAAACCCGGAAGAAAAGGCGAAACATTGAAAAATATCTAGTCTGGGGGAGGGGAGTACGAAAACGAGAGGGGAACAACGAAACGGTGAAGAAAAAAGTCTAGACACACGACAAGAGCAGAAAGAATGAGAATTCAAAAACACAACTGAGAGGGGGGAAGGAAAGATAATGAAAGCAGAAGGCGGGGTCGAAAGGGAGAGAAAGGCTTAGAAACAGGCTTACAAACAGATAGGGGGGGGGGCTGAAGAAAAGAAGTCCGCCTCTACGAAGAAGTGGCGGGCTGAGGGGGGGTAAACGGAAGGGGACCTGTCGGTCGGGGGGAGCCGCGTTTACGGCTCGAAATTTGAAAAGGGCGGTTCAAGGTGACAGGCCAGGAGAGGACGGAAGGAATATGCTCTCCAGAGAAAGGGGTTGGTCGTACAGAGGGACAAGACGTTGGGTTCCTCAGAGAAACCTTTGAAAAGGGGTGGGGAGTGAACCCATTCGCGGAGAGGACTGACGAGGGGACGGCTATAAAGGTGTGCTCAGAAAAAAAAAAGAAACAAGAGCGCGCTCACTCCTAGAGCGCTAAATCTCTTGGAATCAAGTACCCGGGGGAAAGGCCCGGGTGGAGCGGGGACGGTGCCGTCGGGGGTTAAAGGGGCACACTGCGGGGGAGGGGAAAGCATCAGCTACGGGAGGGATGAGAGGTGGGAAACTGCAGAAGAAAGAACGACTCCACACCCTGAGTGGAGAAGTCAGGAGAGAAAGAAAAACCCATACACCCCAGGGGGCGTCTCTTTGGATACAAAGAAGACCGGTCCTGTACAAGACGGTTGGAGTAGTGAAATCCACACAGAGGAAGAGCAGTGAGACGGATGCGTGTCACACTGTCAGCAACAAGCCGGACTTTTTGCCAACGAAAGAGGGAAAAACCGACACACGGGGAGGTGGCACAAAGCCAGTTGATAACATTCCCAAGAATCCGCTGCACCTAGGGGCGGGGGGGAAAGGGGCCATAGAAATCAGGATACACTTCGACTAAAAAAAGACCGGCCGGGGAAAAGAGTCGGGGGAGAAGTCAGGCCATGGTGACGTCTGGGTTCAGTGAGCGGAGGTTGGGGACAAGAGTTGCCGGAAAGCAAAACCAGCCGCAAGTTAGCAGAGGAGCCAAATAAATGCGAAAAGAGTCGAGGGTATCAAGGTGAAGGGAAGAGGGATTTCGCCGAATCAAAAGGAGAGGGGGAAATACTACAAGGTAGAAAGAAGTGGGTGCAAACACAGGCCAAAAAAGAGCCGCCGGGCTAAACGCGATGGAAACAGAGAAAAAAAGACAAAGGCGGGTGCCGGAAAAGAAGTCTTCATGCCGTCCAAGGAAGAACCTTTAAGCTTATATTCGTCCGCCGAAGGAGAAAAAAAAAGCCAAGACACAACTTGAGATCTCATGGTCGACAGGTATAGCACGAGGAGTTTCGCAGGGGAAACCTCGGACAAGTAGTCCGAACGTATCAGCGCAATCTCATGACTTGGAAAGGGAAAGGATTCGAGAAAAAGCCAAGGAACGAATATTAAGAGTTGGGGGACGCCGAAGTGCGCGTCACAGGGGGTGGGGCCCCGGGAGGAAAGGATCGACTCCCCCATGCAGTGCTCGTGGAAAAAAACGAAGAAAGGTCTGGGAAAAAAAATCAAAAACGACGGGCAATCGGGAAATGGCCCGTGCATAGAGGCTAAGGGAACCTAAGGAAGAAAAACCCAAGGAAAACGGGCCCCGCTGAAGACACCCCCGATAAGGGAATTGAAGGACCAGGGGATGATACAAAGGAGGAGCCAGCAACGTCACTCAAAGGTGGACGGGATTATCTTGAGAGAGGAATAGTTCTGCTAGTCCTCGCGTTAAGAAAAAAAAAAGGGGAACTCGAATCCGAAGCGGGAAAAAAAAATGGGAGAACCCCACCCAATGGGGGGAACCTGTGCGACACCTCTCTAAAGAATACCTAAAAAACTGAAGAAAAGGAAATACATCGCGCGACCCAATCCCAAAGCTAGAAGAAGAAGGAATGACGTGTGGTGAAGAGGGAGCGGAACCGCAATACGGGCTTACAAACAAAGACCTTAAATTAGAAAAAAAAAGAGAAGAGATTAGAGGCCATATCGAATACGACTAAAGAAGTCAAGAACTTCGAGAAACTGGGGTCGACGTTGTCAAAGGGGGGCTGGTCAACGCGCCGGCCCAGGGGGGAGCATGGTGGGAAAAGCGAATCCAGAAATGTGTCAGCAAAGTCAAAAGGGACTCTGGCCTGGGTCAAGGAAGTGGGAGCCGTCCAACTCTTGAGGGGGAAAATCGTATATCTCTCCATCTTCGAGAGCAAATTAAAAAAAAGCAACGACGCGACACGGAACCGGGCAAGTCAGGAACCGCAATCATTAGGAAAGAAAGAGGCCCCGTACTAATGCTCTTTTGGTGAGTGGGGAACACAGTTCCGATGTGGGGTGTGGTCGGGAACCCATCAGTCCAAACGTATCAGAGAGGGGAAAAAAAAAGGGGGAACTGCACCAAAATACGGATTATCAAAAATGGACAAAAGGGAAACTATCATAATCTCACGGAGAGTCATACGACTTCCAGACGAGGAACGAAAATCAAGAAAACTAAAACGAAGGGGAAAAAAGAAAAGGGTTGGGACCGGGAAGAGGAGTTCTCTAAAGAAAGGTAACAGATCGTCCGAGAGAATCAGGACTGAGTGCTCGAGGGGGGAGAGCCTGGAAGAGGAGTCAAAACTATCCAAGGAAGAACCCTGACGAGAAAAAGGCAGTATCGGGGGGAAGGAGGGTTTTATTAGGAATACCGACCGCAGGTTTCTGGGCGGAGCCGGGGGGAAGGGCGTGAAGAAAACCTGACGGCACACGCCAAAAGCGATGCTACATTTTTACCGACAGTCGGAGCGATTTCTTCAGGGGGTCGGCGGACCGGCAAAGGGATAAACCCTTTGATGTCAAATCGCTTGAAGCAAGGAACGAAAAAGAGACCGGTTTTTAACGCCTCACCAGGGAGTCCGCGACACGAAAAAAAAGTGACGCCCTATTGAAAATTAAGAAAAGGGAAAAATGCCAGGGGGGTGTCACCTGGAAGAGGAAGAAACATCGCGCACCTGGACAGAGTTCAGGGAGCTTAGCACCAGAATGAAAAAAAGGTACACCCTGAGGGTGGGGGCGCAAGCACTTCAAAAGACTTGACGGTAGAGGGGGGGCCAAAAAAAAATCAAGAAGGGCAAAGCCCAGAAAATACTCTGGTCAACGCTGTCAAAACTCCAGGCGTGGTTAGATGGTGAGACACCCGAAAGTCCTACACCAAGAGGCATCCCAGGGGGGGGGTCACCAAAGCGCTCGCGGTGTAAAAGAAAGGTCAAGGGTACAGGCCGCGTCCTCGTTGGGGAAAAGAAACAGAAGAAGAAAAAAGGGGAGGTACGTAGAGGAATCAAGCCTCGCCGAGTGAGGGGTGGGGGGAAACCGGGAAAATGAAGAGGGTAAAGAGGCGCAATCAAAGTGACGATCCAATATGGTACCGACCGTCAAAAAGAACGAACCTGTACCTTCGAGACCGCCGGGGAAGGGGGGGCTAAAACGAAGGGATCGGAAGCGCGACCGAAGGGAGATACCGAGCTTTTGCAACACTGCGAGACCAAAACCCAGAGATCGCGATCGGAGAGAAAAATCAAAAAGAGAAACAAATAAAGCACAACCAACGTAAAAGGAGGTCAGAAAACACCGGGAAAGACGTCCTACTAACACAACCGGACCGAAAGCGCCGATTTCCTGGACGTTCCCCTCACGAAAAAAAAGACCAAAACCACGATCGCTAGGGGGGGGAAAAACTTTCTCCGAACAAGGAGCGATGGAACCTAAAAGGAACCAGGGGACACAGCAGCGAATGAGAGAGGGGAACGATTCTGATAAAAAAAGAGGGGGAACTTGACGCTCAGACGGGTCGAAATCAGGCGAAACTTCTCCTCATGGTAGAGAGCTCACAACAAAACAGGATGGGGTACAGGAAGAAGAAAAAAAAAGCAGGCGAAAAGCTAAACAGAGGAGCGGGAACGTAAAAGGTCCAAATCAAGACCTGGAAGACATCAAGTTTAGATGGAGGGGGGGTCCAGCGGGAAAGTTCGGCCAGAGTCGATAAGGGAAGGGAAAACAAAAGGGTGGACCAGTGTTGGCCGTCGGGGAATGTTTCGGAGAGAAAAGAGGGGAGAGAAAGTTCGCTCCAGGGGGGGGGGGTTTCACCGGGACAGCGGTTTTCAAAGAATCGGGGACGTTGTTTCAGGGGACCCTGACCTCCTGGAGGCGCACTGACGAGGTCGGCCACAGATTGGAACTCGGTCCAATCCAAGAGAGACGGAGGGAGCGAGATGAAATACCATTTGGGGGCAATCTTCCGGGAAAAACGGGGCCCGAGGTAGGGGGGGTTTACGGCCTGCTGTGGGGTAACAGTGGTATTCCCAATAAGTGATGTTACATCAATCAGAGGGGGCTGGCGGCGATGGGCACTGACCTCAGGACACCAAGACAGGGGGGGGGGGGGTGATCTCAAAAAAAAGAAACGGTACCACGAGGGTTGCTGCTGGAAAGGAAACCCCATATCCTCACGCCAAACTAAGGGGGGATAACGAACGGCGTCCTTCCCACCAAACGAAAACAAACGAGTACTGCCATCCTTTGAAAGGAGAGGGGGGGGGGGGGGGAAGCAATTCAGTTTGGGCCAGAAACAGACTAACAGACAGCGCATCTTTCATCAATTTAAGGGAAAAAGAAGAAAAAGCACAAAAATCTACGACCCAAAAACGTAGGCGGGGGGAAAAAAAGGGGAGTCCGGAAAAAAATGGCCTGCGCTCCAACTAGAAAAAGCCGTGACTCACGGAAGAGAGGGAGGGGAATGGGCAACGGCAGTTGGGAGGTTGCGCGATGTGCTCGTACATCTGCACAAATAAGTAAATGAAAGAGAGGGGGAACAAAATCCGGATACAAGAATGTCTGGCAAGATTCAGGAGGGGAAAAATCAAAAGTAAAAGGGCGGGGTAAAAAAAAGCGCTGTTTTGTGCGGAGACTGTTGAGGGACCCCAGGGAAAGCGAATTTAGGGCAGACGAGCAAAGGGAGACATCCCGTGGGTCACCGCACAAGAAAACAAGGCCGGACCTAAGAGCAGGCGTACCTGACGACGTGCCCGGTAAAAGACAAAGAGAAAGCAACATTTCAAAGGGGAGGAAAAATTAGATGACTGGCAAGTCGGACACTGGGAGCTCCCCTAGAACCCGGAGCGGAAAACCTCCCCATCGAAACGGCAGAGAAAATCTGACCGACGGGGCTCTGAGAATGTCTGGAGAAAGGTGAGCAGGGGGCGACTTGAACCGGGAAAAAAACTCAAACACGCGAAGACGGAATACGCAGGACATCCCCCATCGAAAAGATGTGATGGTTGTGGAAGGTCAGAAGTACCTAACGAGAAAGCGTGCAAAGGGGGAAAGCTAGTTTAAGAAAACTCGAAAGGTAACGGGGGGAGTCGGTGAATCTCCTTAGAAGATGCTCGTGTAAATGTCCAACGGACAGGAACTCGGTCATATTATGTTACGGGTCATATTCTAATATTAGAAAGGGCAGAAAAAAAAACACAAAATAGAGAACGGTGTCACAAGCTCAACCACAACCAAGTAATAGGTAAGCTGCGCTGAAAAAAAGAAAATGGGGGAACATCGGCGCAGGGTTCTCTAGGGCTAAGAGGGCTTGTCAAAGGGACGCGCGACAGGATTGGCGGAGAGCACCACCCTCGAAGGGGGGGTCAAAAGGAAAAGCCGGTGTCTCACCTACGCGCAATCGGGGGGAAAAAACGGAATGGGGGGGACGGAGGGGCGCAAGGGGGGGAAGTTCGTACAAGGAAGCCAGGGGAATAATATACTCAGTTTAAAGCGACTAAGACTCGGGTCAAAGAAGGACTCATAGATAGTCCTTCGTGAAGGAGAGGAGCATGCTCAGCAAACACAGGCAAAAGTTCTAAAAAAAGCAAACGGAGAAAAAAAGAAGAGCTATTGGCGGAATGATACAAAAGGGAGGGGACACGAAAAGACTCAGGATCTGGGGTCCACGAGGGGCTGTCCAGGGCAGAGCATCGAGGGTTTGGAGTCACGGGATTCAAGAGCCGAAAATGAGAAATTTCCGCCCTCGTTGTCACGTATGAGCTGAGAGAAACCACCGGGGTCTCGGTACAATCAAGAAGGGGGAAAAAAATAAAATAGTCGCTCGACACAGATAAGCTAACAGACAGAGACCGTCAGGGTCTAACATGACAAAAGGCAGGGGAGGCAATGACGACCGCGAGGTATGGGTCGGAGGGGGCAAAGGTTGAGCTTGGGGGGGTTGGTTCGGTCCCCCATAAATTCTCGGGAGAATATGACCGTTAAAAAAAAAACGGAAAAAATACGAATGAAAAAATTCCCAATGGGACGAAAGGACAAAAAAAAAGAGACAGGGAAAAATTGATAGATCATCCGCAACAGAAGGAGGAAAGCAAACCCTACGATGCGAAAAATTTGAAGGAGACACAACCCACGTTCGGGGGGAAGGCTTAGGAAAGAAGAACTCGATAAAAGAGGGCGGAAGGAAATCCGTCGGGGAGAGTTTTCAAAGGGAGGGGATGAGAGAAGCATCTTCAGTAATAACAGGTCTAAAAGGGGACTTAAAAATAGCAAGACTTGGACGAAGTAATTATACTCAAGCGGGTCGAAGTCGGAATCTTTCCGCAGGGGAAGCTTACTTTCCACATGCAAGCAGGAAGGCAAAGACGCGGTGAAAAAAAAAGCCCTTCGGAAGGGCCGCGTTACGTCTGTTGAAAAAAGGTCCCTGTCGGACGAATCGGCTTTTCACGAGGAAGTACTGAAAAGACGAGTTGTAGAGGGAACATACCGACTAGGGGAGAAAAGAAGGATGAAAAAATTCTTTAGAGGGGGTGGCAGCTGTACGGGATCCAAAAAAATCGCGAACCTTACAAATAACTTTGCCATGGGGGGTCTGGATCGAAGCCTAAAACACGGGAGGATGTGGGAAAAAAGGAATCTTACAGGGGGAAGACAAGCAAGTTTCGAGATTGGCCGGGGAGTTGTGGACCACCCAACCTGTCACGGACGTTGCAAAAAATGACCGGTTACAACGGGACTTCCCAAAACGGCTTACAAAAAACTATAACGGCAATCCGGATGTGTTCAGCCCCTGACAATCGGTACTGGGGAGCAACGTAACCGCCTCGTGGGACGGACTTCCTGCTGGGACTGGGGAAAAAGACAAAGAGAGAAAAAAGCTGGACGGTCGAGGAGAACCATAACAACAGAGGTGCGACTGTCCTAAGAGGGAGTCAAAAGGAGATCCCTTCCCTAGGTAGATGACACGAAACGCAAAAGATGGCCTGAAAAAGCAATGACGTAAAAGCTCAGACCTCGAAACTTCTGGTCGAAAGCACTAGCGCAGAGGAATAAAGGCGGAGAAAACCTAGTCTTTGGAATGAGGACGAAGACAAAAAAACCCAGAGGGGAAGAACCCGGTCAGGGAGGGGACCAGACGCCCAAGAATCAACAGTAATCGCTTAGAGGGAAAAACAAAACGAATACAGTCCGGACGAAAAACCCCAGGAAGAAGACGTGGGGGACGAAGAGCATGAAGTTCCACTTCATACGCGCACAGGACAAACCGCCTGGGTGGGTCGGGGGGCACCAGCGGCTCACTCGAGACTGACAGGCCGATTTGACTACGAATCATTGGAGATAGTCTAGGGTAACGATTTCACGAGACCAATGGGTAAAAAACTGTGCCCAAAAAAAGGGGAAAAAAGGAACGGCGGAAAAGCGCGCCGGTAAAGAAAAAGA
>Ga0179591_1347979_pt1 | contig 11657 bp, 18 predicted proteins | sample CZOMad2_1_08_16f_FD_182891 | JGI IMG/M metagenome (GOLD analysis project Ga0179591, IMG submission 182891) | Vadose zone soil fungal communities from Angelo Coast Range Reserve, California, USA - CZOMad2_1_08_16fungal (PacBio error correction) | ecosystem: Environmental > Terrestrial > Soil >...
CTTGTTGAGAGTACGTCCGGGATTCCCTAAAGGTTCATCAGGTCGTTTCACTCCTTCAAAAAAAAGAGTGATGTTTTCGTCTAAACAAAAAAAAGTCATAATCTTCGTGAAGGGAGGAAAGGGAAAGCAATTTCCCCTCTCCAGAACAAAGGAGAAACACTACAATGGGGGGCACGGTGGGGAAGGCGTAGAATGGACGTCTTTTTGGGGAGAAGAGGGTGGGGGGGGGGGGAAAATGTTCTTCATAAAGAAACTGAACAACAAATATTGACGGGGGGGGAAGGCAAATATAGAATGAAAAAAGGGAAAGGGGACACCATACTTCACAAAAAGGGACCCTTGAACGGGGGAGAAGGTTGAAAAACTTTACTTGTCCCTTTTTTGTTCAATCATAGGAATTCACTATTATTTCTGGAGAGAAAAACCCTTTTCGGTGGGGGAAGAACCGAAGATGAATACTTTAGCTTCCACAAGGGGGAAAAAAAAAAAATACTAGTGGCCAACCGGGGACTCCCCGGAGATCGGCCTTATAAAATCAAAAATCCTTTTAAAAAAAAGCCTCGAACGAAGTAACAACAAAAATATCTTTTTCAAAGAAAGGGAAACTAGCTCTGTTCAGGGAAGGAAAAAGGTCAACAAACCACCGACTCTCGCGTACGGACGCAATGCACCCTTCGCGCGACTCCGACTGGGGGGGTCTACACCATCCAGAACCTCCCGTAACGGACGCAAAGAAGCAGCTATTAACTAAGAAGGAAGAAGAGCCCGTTCGTCGTCTAAGGACCCAAATCAGGGAAAGCTTAGTCTGACTCAGGGAGCTTGTCAAACGGATCGCAGGGGAAAAGGCAACAAAAAAACGAAATCTGGGCTGGGGACGACTGTCTAACTGCGAGCTTTCGATCCTACAGGGGACTTTGATCATACGGGAATCCGCGTAAAAACTCGTCATAGGAGACGGGGACAAAGTTCCCCGGGCGTGAAAAAAACAAAGGGACCGCCTTGGGGGACACCCGGAAAAGCCGGGAAAGGGGGCGTCAGGCGTTCGGAGGGGGGTTGCAGTGAAAGGCAGACGTCTGGTGTGGAGAGAGGGTTACCCGGGACCAGGGAATATGCTGATCGAGGGGGGAAGGGTACGGGCGTCACGGTAAAGAACGAATCACCCGGTAATCAATCAAGCAAGCTAGACCTTGGCGGCAGAACAAAAGGAGGCCGAACATCAGTGTCTCATCAAGTGGGGTTCCACGTCCCAGGAGGGGGAACAGTGCTACCGGTTCTGCGTGGTAAAAGAATAAACAAACCCTGCCGACGGGGGGACGAACGTGCCAAAAAAATGCACGTCAAGGAAAAAAGAAAACACCGGGCAAAAGCGTGCCGAACCTGCCAATGGTCGAACGTAGGGAGGGGGCGTCGCCCGGAAAAGCCGCCGCTCCAACAGCTGACGAAAGATCGTGCGGTTGTCTGCGCACAAGCCTCGTCTGCGCAAGGGGAGTATCTGCGATCCAGCCTTCGGGAAAGGGAACAAAACACCTGGCCTCGAAAAAAGTTAGGGAAAACGAGGCTCTCGGGAGGGGAACACGACCGTCCTTTGGTACCCCGTAAAGGCCCGGGACCAAAAAGGAGAAATACTTCGGAAGCAGGGGGGAAGTTGCAGGGGAAGGGAGTCTTCTTGCCGCGAAAAGGCGTTAACGGAAAGAAATCCCAGAGTCTCTGGGAACCCATGCAAGAGGGGGGACACATCTTCAAAAGAAAAAAAAAAAGGAAGGGTCGGTCCTGCCCCTAGCCCCTCGGGGGGGGGGGGGTCAGGAGTACAGCGGAGAAAAAAAAAGCAAAAAAAAGAAGGAGTCGGAGTCCAAATCGGGCGGTCCTCTTCAGAGGCGGAGCGACTCAGAAAACATTTCGTCGGGGGAACGGAGGGCGCAGAAAGGGAGAAAAGACAAAAAACCGTCCCGGAAAAAGAAACTTCCTGATATCCAAGAGGAAGCTGAAAGGAGACGAATGAATCCCAGAGGCACTTGTTTACCTAACTAAGCTAACTTCTAGCAGGGAGGGTGGGTCTCAGAAAAAAAATCACCCCTTCCCAGCGGGTTTATTTGGGAGAGGGGTCCTCCACTTACAGGTGTCAAAACGGGGCTTGGTGGGGAAAAAACGTGTCATCCACCTTGGGGGGGAGGATCCGATTCACCTACAGTCACGTAAATGAGAAGGACTATCCCTTGGGGGAGGGGGGCCACGAGTACCAGGGGGGGGGGGGGGGAAAAAAAAGGGGACTTCTGAAAGACAAAACCTAAAAAGGGTGAGGTCTCGGGATTCTATCCGAGGTTCTGGAAGGACAGGCCGGGAGCCCTAAAAGGGGGAACTTTCGTGGGTAGAAGGGGGAATGTGTTCGTCTTCAGGGGGCAAGGGGAACATCATAATAAGATGCAAAAAGAAGAGGTGCGTTTCCACAAAAACGTTAACAGAAGAAAGGGAAAAGGACGGTTGTCGATCGGGGGTGTGGGGAGAGAAACGAGACGCGGGGGGAGTAAGAAAACCATCTTCACCCTCGATAGAAAAAAAGTCTTTGAGGAAAAAAGGGAGCCGGGTCCGATATTCGAGGGGGGAGAAGGGAAGAGAGAAACCCCGGAAGGAAGGGGGGGGGGTCAGCTGCACAGAAAAAACGTTTCGAAAGGGGATGTGGGGAGGCGACGGTCCCGTCAGGCGCGGAGAAAGAGGATCAAAGGGAAAGGAGAACGGCGTCGAGAAGAGGTTCAAAGTCGTTCAGCAGGGCGAACGGGTCGTGAAAACCTGGGGGAAGATCGTCAACCCGCTGATCCAAAAGGAGAGGGGGACCCCCCTCGACGGAAAAAGAGGAACAACAAAAGGAAAGGTGGGGCTGTGGATTACAGAAGAAAAGGTGAATAGAAGAGCGCGGAGCAGCTAAGAAACAGTACAAGAGGGAGGAGGCTCTGTTCGGCAAAAAAAAGTGAGCCGTTCTGGAAGACCCGGCTTAGGTCCAAAAAGGGACGTGCAATCGCCCAGACGGCAAGTTGGGGGGGAAAGATTGCCCTCCTCCCAACACGGAAAGCAAAAAACTTAAGAAAGGAAAAAGGGAGATCTTCGTCAGTCATATCGGAGAACCAAAAAAATCGCCAACGGCATCGTGTGAGGGGGGGGGCCGAAAAAAAGGAAAGCACTGGACCGGCACCACGCCCGGAGGGAGAAAAAAAAAAAGGGGGGGGGGGAAAGGAAAAGAGAGAGATCCCGGCGGTTGGGGTTGAAAGGGTCAACATTCTTATCAACGTATCTGGAAGGGGGGGGGAAATAGGGACTCTGCCCTAACATCCAAGAAGGGGTGTGCAGAAGGGAGTCGGGAACCTCGAGAGAACCCCCCGCCCTACTAAGTTGTGTACGGCACTATTATATCGGAAAGGGATCTCTTATTTGAATGAAAAAGGGGCCGGGAAATCACTTCCGGAGCTGGAAACCAGTCCTATTTCCTATGAAAAAGGGGAAAGGGGGACCTCCCGAAAAAAATTGACCTAACTTCCAGAAAAAAGGGAAAAAAGAAGGGATGCCGAACCCGAGAACGGAAGCCAAGGGTACTTGATTCCTTAAAAAGGAAGGGATCGCGGCGATTTCGACAAAAAGGGGACTGTACTCCCACAACGAAACGTGTTTCTTAAATTATGAGGGGGGCCTTTCTTGCTGGGGAAACGGATCCTTTAAAGAGAAGTCTTGGTTGATCGTCGGGCCGGGGGGAATCATATCCGTAAGAAGAAAAATCAGGAAGGCTGGACGATGTGATGTGAGGAAACCGTAGAGCGGAGGGGGGGGGGGATCTTGGCCTGTCTAAATAAGGGCCTTGAAAAGAAACGTCGTCCCGGAAAAAGTCGACGGTGGTGTTGGGAATTTGAACGAGGGGGGTTGAGTCCTTCATGGTGAGTCGGCCGACGGCATTCCGAATCTCCGAGGGGACGAAGAAAAAGGTTAAAGGGGGTGCTTCTTTGGTGGGGCAAGTGCAGAGAAAAGGGGTGAAGCTGGGGAGGAAAGAATCGGGGGGGATGTCGATGCGTTTCTCTACCAAAAAGAGACGTCGGGGGTGATTTCCCAAATCCCTAGGTGGGTTCCAGGGGAACGCACCTCTGGGGAGGAGGGGGGCAGCTGGGAAAAAAGGGCACTTTGTCCGAAAGAAACACTGGGAAAAAGGGGGGGGGTCCAACTAACAAAAAAGGGGGAAGAACTTTGTAGGGAAGGGAGAGGAATCGGTCGACGGGAACTAACAAACGGGATGCCTCCCTAAGCAAAACCTTTATTCAAGGGGACGGAGGTACTTACGGTCGATGGTGTACTAGAAAATCTCAGTGGGAAAACTTCGTGACGGGGGGGAAACAAAGGTCGGGGGGGGGGATTCGCCCTTTTTTGAGGGGGAAAAAAGAAAGGTGATGAAAAAAGGGAAAAGACGCCAGACAATTGGGGGAAGGGAGGAAAAAAAAAAAAAAAGGAAGGCCTCTCGAACGGGGTCTCCAAAAGACGTGAGGGAGGAAGACCTACGTGAGGAGGGGAAAGGGGGACTTTAGAAAAAAAAAAAAAAAAAAAAGACATCCCCGGTGATGACGGGTATCAGGGAGGGATCACTTTGAAAAAAAAAAACTGTTATCTCCGGGGGGTGAAAAGGAAAAGAGGGGGGTGGCCGAGACGACGTCCAAAGCATTGAGACCCGGGTCTCCCTATTGTTGGGGGGATCGCCGGTCTATAGGGGGGGGGAAAGAGGAACCTAATCTGGGGGGAGGGGTGGAAACCCCCGACCTCAAAAAAAGAAAGAGCGAAATTTCGCTGGGTGAGTCCGAAAAAGGGGGTCGGGAAAAAAGGAAAAGGCCCGGGGGGGGTAACTGGGTCTATCCGGAAAAAGGCGTGGGGAGAAAAAAAATGCCCCTGGAAAATGGAAAGGGGGGGGGGGACAACGCACAAAAAAAAGGGATCAACCGACTCAACTTAAAGAGGAAAAATCTCTAACGGTCCTCTGATCTGTCAAAGACGGGGGGGGTAAAAAGAACGTTTGGAGGAATCGAAGCAAATCGTAAGAATTAGAAATTCCTAGGGGGGAGACGGGGGTAAAACTAAAAGACCGGTCTTTAATGAAAGGACTATTCAAAAGGACTGAAAGAAGTGAAAGGGGGAGGGAAGTTTTGAGGAGAAGAAAGACAGTTTGCCTCATAGAAGGGGGGGCCTTTATTTCTAAGGAATAAAGTCTCGACTTCCTTCTCCAGTAAAAAAAGGGGGGGGGAGGTCAAAAAAAGGTTGGGGGTTCTGTAGAAGTAGGGGGGGACAATGGTTTTATTTCTAAAAAGAAAGAAACTCCTTTTGCCCCGCGAAGGGTTCGTTTCGTTGTTAGAACACGAAAGAAAGGAAAAGGGAAAAGACGCACACGAAGAAGCGTGGGAAAACACGTCAAAGAAATGTCTTCCTCCCTTGTATCGGAAAAAAAGGGGGCCCTGGGAGAGAGGGGTGAGCCACCCTGGTGGAGGAAAAAAAAAAAGACTGACAAAAAGGAAAAATGAAGCTCGGCGCCCTTAAAAACAGTCAAAAAGATGTCTGTCCCCACCAGAAGAAGGGCCCGGTTAACAAGGAAGTTCAAGGCCACTCCCTGACAGAAAAAAAAAAAGAGGAAAAAGAAAGCCCAGGCCAGCGCAGGGACTTGGGGAGGGGGAACGAAAAAGTTACAAACCTGTCGCCGAGGAAGCGCCTGTGGTCCGCTAGGGAGGGAGCAGGGACTCGTAAGACGCCGAACAGGAAAGGGGTGCTCGACCTTGTGAGGGACCAGGAAAACGATTTCGGGGGGGGGGAAAGAGGGGCGTCTTCACTTTGTTTTTTTGGGGGACGGCAAGAAAAGTCGCGCGGCGTTCGATGAAAGCGGAGTCGAAGCGAAAAAAGGGGTAGCCGTACTGAGGACGCGCAAACCGGGAAGAGGAGGGGTCGTCCTTCATAGGGAAGGGGGGCTGTTTACGAGCAAGGGCCTCTCCCCCAGGGGAAGAAACGAGTTCCCGTCAAAAAAATGCAAGAGGGGTTTACTCAGGGGGCCGGGGGGGGACACCCTTTACCGCGAAAGAAAGAAAAAGTAAGAAGGAAAAAAAAGAACCGTATCCGCTATTTGCGGGAAGGGAAGGACGTATCCGAAAAAAAGTGGGGAAAAGCTGGGGACAGGCTTGGGGAAGAAAATATACATTTTTCGGGGTGAGGAAGTGGAATTACTCCGAAAAGCTCCCATGATTCAAAAAAAAGATTTAGGGAAAGAGAAGGGGCAACAGAAAAGGGTGGGCTTAACATTCTCCCCTCACAAAAAGAAAAAGGAAAAGAGTAACACCAAAATCCATGTCCCCCTTCTCCGAGGAAGGAAAAGGATCAAACTGTGTCAAACGGAGGGTTGAAGTCGGGTGTCAATCGGGTCGAGAAAAAAAAGGTATTAGGAGGGGGGGACCCGACGACACACATGAGGAGAACCAGGGGGCTATTACTGTCGGAAAGAAGGGGAAATTTTCCGGGGGGTCCCAAAAGGGCCTCATCTCTCTATGAGAGGGGGGGGGCAAAAAAAACAGGTCGTTTAAGCGACCAACGAAAAGGGGAAGCTTCTCAAGGGGGAAAAGTTCGGAAAGAACTCTCGAAAAGAAAGCTACCTAGAAAAGGAATGGGGGAACCTCATCTTTGTCCGACCAAAATCCAGTTACAACCCTCCAAAGGGGGGGGGAAACTCCTAGGAGATAACGGGAGCGGGGGGGGGTCTTTCTAGTAGGGAACACATCACTCGGAAGAGGGGCGGAGGGAAGGAGAAAGAATTCCTTCGGGGACACTCATAAGGGGAGGTTTGCTTCGAAGAGGAGTACCTGCAAGGGGGACTGCATCTATTACAAAAAGGGGGTACGAGGGGGGGATTCTGTCTCTACAACATGAAGAGATTCTTAAAAAAAAAAAAAAGAGGCATGTCCTCCTTCCGAAAAAAAATGAAGGGAGAGGAGAATCGTTCCTTTCTCAAAAGGCAACTACGTGGAAAAAAATAGTTCGGCTATGGGGGGGTAGGAGCGAAAAAAAGAAAAAAACCGTCCAAGGAAAGCCAGAGGAGGGATTTACTTTCGTCCGGAACAAAGTCCAAAAAGAAAAGGGGGAACTGGTCTCCTCCCTCCTGGAAAAGGAGGACGTGCTGGAATAAAAAGGGGGGGGGGGGTGTTTCATTAATTCCGTCCCTGAAAGAAAAGGGCTTGGACCTTGGAAAAAGGGGGAAGGGAAAGATTTATCGCCGATGACATCGGAATTGAAAGGGGCACCACTCTACAAAAAAGGGAAAAAGAAAAGGTGTCGTGCGAGGGAAAAAAAGGAAACATCGTTTCTCGCATAAAGGGAAAAAAAAAAAAAACTGCCTTCTTTGAGGGAAAAAGCGCACGTTTACGGTAACCTGGGTTAAAACTTCCCGAACTTATGCTCGGGGGGAAAAAAGGCGGTCCCGGAAAAAAAAAAAGGGTTTTCCTCCCAGGAGAAAAAACAGCAAAAAAAAGCTCACCGGGCCGGGGACAAGACTTTCAGGGAAGTCCGCGGGTGCAAAAAAAAAGCCCCTCAAAAAAAAAGCTTCAGAAAGAAAAAAGAGTCTTCGACAAGCCGCCCGAGGGGCCTTTTTTGAAAGAAGAATCAGCAAAGGAAAAAAAGAAAAGGGGGTCGTGACCAAAAAGTCATGGGGGACTCGATGCGCGAGGAGGGACCACTAGGGGGGGGGGAACAACTTTCTGTGCAAGAAAAAAGATCAGAGGAGGGAAAAATGGCGGCCCGTGTGCAGGTCTGGGGGGAAAAGGGGGAGGCCGCGAACCTTCTTGAAGGGGGCATCCAGATACGGGAGGAAGGGCCCCCAAGTAGAAAAACCCGGAAAGGAAGGGGGTCGTCCGCACACCAACCTCGGGTACCACCCCGAAAAAAAAAAGGTCCCGAAAAAAAGGGGGGTAGGAAAAACATATCGTGTCCTTAACTCTGGAGATACCTCTCTGAGGGGGAAAAATACCCAAATAGAAGTGCTTCTCCAGAAGAAAAACACCCACAGAAAAAAAAAAGATCATCAATTCTGGTAAAACGCTGAGGAAACCGAATCAAAAAAAAAAAAACAAAAAAAAGAAAAAAACTATCACGGGGACGAAAAATAGGTCCTAACTTCTACAGAGGGTTTTCGCAAAGGAAAAAAAAAGGTTGGCTTGTCGCCGGTTGACCACGGAAAGGGGGCGCTAGGTTTTGGGGAAAAAAAGGAAAATATTTTTAGAGGCGCAAAAAGGGGGTGCCTGTTCCACTAAAAAGAAAAAAAAAAAAGACACGGAGCCGTTGGATCTGTAATATTACCGGGCCAAGAGAAAATACGTGCCATCCCTTTAAAAAAAGGGAAGTAGAAAAAAAAGAAAACGAGTCCCGTGGCCAAAAAAAGGCTACCGGGAGGGGGGAAGAAGGTTCAAGTTCCAAGGCGCCGCAAAAAAAAGTCCCGGCGGGAAAAAAGAAACGAAAAAGCCCTATGGGGGGCCCACGAAGGGGGGAAAAGAAGACGGGGATGTACATCCAAAGGGACACAGGAGGGAGACTTTTCTGGTCAAAAAAAGAAAGAAACTAAGGAGGTAACAGAGAAAAAGGGAAAACCCTCTATCTTTCCCGCCAAAAAAAACTGAGGGAGAACCACAGTGGCGGCGTGATGGGAAAAATCCAGGGAAAAGCACGAGAATGTGACCCCGAAAAAACAATCTGCAAATCAAGCCCGGAAGCCGTTCCCTTGAAAAAAGGTCAAGAAAAAAGGTCGTACTCCAAAAGGTCGGCTACGAAGGAGGAGGGACTCCAAGGAAAAGACCAGAAAAAAAAGAGAGAATTCGTTCGTAAAAGGGCCGTGGGGGGGAAAGACAGTTGGCAAAAAAAAGGGAAAACTGAGCAATCAAAAAAAGGCGTTTCCCACTCCCAGAAAAAAGAAAGCCGAGGGAAAGGGAACCTCTTCCGCCACCCCAATAGTGGACGGATTGATCAAGACCTAGGTAAAAAAAAGCCTGAGCGAGGAAAAAGGAGAAGGACTCAGTTTTACGGAGACTCCGGGAAAAAAAAAAAAAAGAGAGAAGCCAAACGGGCGCCGGGCTGGGACGGGGGATTGGTGGCACGAGAAGGCAACCCGTTTCAAAAAGGAAACAACTTCTAAGGAGGTGGTGGCCAAGCCTGCAAAAACCTCGGAAAAGAGAAAAAAAAGACAATAACGTGCGCCCAGGGGATAATTGTGGGGAAAAGAGGCGGTCAATCACCCTAGGGAAGGATCGCCAAAGGCATAGGGGTCAGCGTAGTCCTATTGTAAGAAGGGAAAGAAAGGAAAGGGAAGGGAAAAGAAGGATCTCTCTCAACAAAAAAAACAAAAGGGTGATGAAAAAAAACGGCGTTGGTGCATTCCAAAGAAAAAATTCGGCGGGCCAGTCCCCTAAAGAAGCTCACAGGCGTCCAGGGAACGTTTGCTGACGTCAGACGGGGGAAAAGGGTGATTCCTCCCTAATAGGAAGGACGAAGTAAGTTCGTATTTTGAAGTTCCGGGGAAGAGGGGAGAATCAACGCGTCAAAAAAACAGGACTTGGAAAACCGCCGAGGGAAGGGGCTCCTTCCCTGCAAAAGGCAGGGGGGAAAAAAAAAAAAAAAAGGTGTCATGCGCCTCAACCAGAGGAAAGGCGATGATGTCCGAAAACGTCGAGCCAAGATGTAAAAGGGTCCTTCTCAAAAAAAAAAACGACAAAAAGAAAAAAAAATCGGAAAGTCTTTCGGAAAAGGAAAAAAGGGGGGGTGTAGCCAATCCAAAAAGTGTTTTGGAGGGGGGGCGTCGAGGGGAAACCAAAATACTCGCCGGTTGCTTGGGGGAAAGGGGTTTGATTGACGAAAGACAGGGTTCGCAGGTGAAAAAGGGAGGGGCGGTATAGGCTGTACGGAGGAATTAGTGAAGGGAGAGTCGCCTTTCTTGGGGGGGAACCTTGGAGGGAAAGCCTCCCTTCCCCGGAAGAGAGAAGGACAAGCCCGTCCTAGGTTGAGGGAAAATTGTACTATTGGGGGTCCTGGAAGGGAAAAGGCTACCGAGACCTCGATCTTGAACCGCCCTGGCAGGGAGGCATCCAATATTTTGCGGGGAGGGGGTCCCCGAAGAGGGGGGAAAAGCTGGCCTTAGTATCAAAAAAGGTCGATTCGAGGAGAATTCGGAACAGACCAAATCGACGTCTTGGGAGGGGGAAAATGGAAGCCCGATGATGTGTTCAAGGCGTGGGAACGCAAAAAAGGAGGTCCGTTGGGAAGGGGGGGGGATCTTTCCCAGGGCTTGTGCAAATCCTGACAAGGGCCCTTCAAAAAAGAACAAGGGGAAGGCCCGGGGTCGGCTCAGCCCAGGGAATCGGGTTCGGGAAGGGATCGTGCGACTGGAAGAAGAAAACTCCGACCGGGTTCAAGGGGCTTTCTAAAAGGGGGGACCCTGGGAGGCGAACATATTCCCACGGGGAAAAGGGTTAGGCTTCCTTCTAGGACGGTCGGGGGGTACCCAAGGAAAAACCCTGGAAGGAGGGAAAGGAGGAAAAAGGAACCCTATTTGGAGGAAAAGGGGGTCAGGAGAGGGGGGGGAAAACACACCATCCAGGGACCGTTTAGAACTTCATGTCACAAAAAAAAACAGCCAAAAAAACTTGTTCCCTTTCCCTCAGGGAAGGGGAATGGGTCTCCTCGCACAACCTCCTCTGCCGGAAGGTTTGCTGGGTCGTTCTGCACGCCAGGGTCCTCCCTTGCGAGAGGGGCGCGGCGAGGGTGAACTAGGAGGGGTATCATCTGGGGAAAACATGTACATCGAGAAAAAACAGCCCACGTCGTGATTGCTCATGCAAGGGGGAAAAAGCATCCGGGGGGAGAAATACGAAGCGGAGAGGGGCGCCTCTCAGAAAAGGAAAAAAGAAGCCAATTACCCGTAAAAACCAGGGCGCAAACAGGGAGAGCGCGCACAGCCGAGTAGGGAATCCGGAAAGCGGAGACGACCTCCCACGAAGAAGAAACGCGGGAAAAGAACTGGTTCGTAAAAAGAAACCATGGGGTTCCGGTTGAAAGACGTAAGGGCAACGGACACCTAAAGGTAGGGGGGGAACATCTGCTAAACGGGGGAAGGAAAACCGCCTATCTGGAAGGCCAAAGGGTTCCCGTCCAAGGGTTACGAAAAAGGGACTGGTTCCCACCCTGAACTGGGAAAACACGAAGGGGGCCGTGCCATGCTCGAGGAGCGACTTGGAGGCATGAGCCTGGGTCCGGGAGGAACTAAAAAGGAAAAACCTAAAAGGGGAGAAAAAACTTCAGAAAAAATCCTTGGGATGGACCCAAAGGAGACTCCCGGTAATAATACCTACTTCCTGAAAAGAGAAAACAACGACGAAGCGATCTTCGGGGGGGGAGACAGGGAAGTCGAATGAAAAAAGGAAGATTTGATCTTCTTATATGAGGGGGGGAACGTAACTTAGCTTCAGGGAGGGGTGGGATAAGAGAATAAAATGGAGGAGTAACCCGTTTATCTTGGGAGGAAGAGGGAAAAAAAAAAAAGCCTGGAAACCAAGGGGGGCTTGTGTCATTGCCGAACTTGGAGAACAGACACCGAAAAGAAAACAAACGCGCCCCTTGGAAGT
>Ga0179591_1299106_pt1 | contig 11656 bp, 12 predicted proteins | sample CZOMad2_1_08_16f_FD_182891 | JGI IMG/M metagenome (GOLD analysis project Ga0179591, IMG submission 182891) | Vadose zone soil fungal communities from Angelo Coast Range Reserve, California, USA - CZOMad2_1_08_16fungal (PacBio error correction) | ecosystem: Environmental > Terrestrial > Soil >...
TTTGGACGACAAAAGATGTCGAACACAGGGGTGGAACGTATGCTTGGGACTCTGGACAACTCACGTGTGTAAGCTGCTGCTGTTGGAAATTCGCTAAGAGAGCAAATTGGCCCAGTCAGGGAAGTTACCATTTATATTTAAAAGGAAAGGGGGGCCGAGCAGATGATTTTATGGCCCGACTTAAAGTGGAAATTAAGCTGACCAGGTAGCAAAAGGGAGGAAGGACGGTCGGGTCGCTTGGGACGGAGGCAGCAGGCAAAAAGAGGGGATGGATCCTTCATTCACGGAAAATTGAGGACAAAGTGTGGCGAGTACGACCACATTGAGCACCAAAACGTAAAACTGGCAAGAAAAAGGAAAAGGACAGGCAGAGGTGTAGAAGATGGCAAAAAGAGTGTAAAGGCTGAAATACTTTAATAGGGCTGTCTCCAATGCAAAAAGCAACAGCAAGGGAGAAAGGGAAGAGAGACTTATCTAGTAAGAAGAAGGGTGTGCGCTCGCGCGAGTCTTGTGGATGAGTGGTGAGTGTAGAAACCTGAGCGGCTGAAAAAAGGCTCACAACAACATGTATATGACTAGATATCGCTCGCGAGACCTAAGAAGAAGAAACTCCTCGCACATTCAAAAAAAAAAAAATACGCAAAAAGAACTCTCTCGCGAAAACGGGCGTACAAGGAAACCAAAAAAAAAGACGGACGGGACTTCTTTAGGGGGGAGAAGGAAGAAGAGGTTCAAGAAACTGCCTTACGAAAAAAGGAGAGAGACAACACAAAAGAAACAGAGCAGGTTCTTCTCTGGGGATGACAGTTTGGGGTGAAAGCAGGGCAGGATGCACGGAAGAAGAAGGGGAGTCCCGTCAGTGGAGAAGGGGAGGGGGGACAACCATAAATACATCACTGGGAGGCGAGCCCCCCTAAGAGCTCCAAGAAAAAAAACTCCGAAACAAGAAAAACCTCGGAAAAATTAAGCGAGAGAGCGAAAGTCACCGTCACACTAAGTTGGCGAATAGGCTGCTGGCCACAACGAGCACTATACGCATTCAGGAAATGGACATGAACAAAAGCTAATTCAACAAGGGGAGAACCGGCGGGAAACATGAAGGGAAGGGTGAAGCAGAAAATTGGAAAACAAGCCTCCCATGAAAGGGTGTGAGGAAGAACTAGTCCTCAACAAAGCCAGAAAAGGAAGCAGTAAGAGGGAGAATGAAAGAATATTAAGTACAGACGACCTCCACTAGCACAGAGCTTCTCAAGAGAAATAAAAACTTACTGCTAGCAGAGGGGGAAAAAAGAACACGGCGAGTAAAGCCGAACTATACCTCGTCGACTAATGAACAGGGCTGGAAAAAGTTTGACAAAAAGCCACCCCCCAACTGAAGCAATCACAGAATTCTATGGCTGTTAATTGATCATCTTACTGGTAGTTAGTCTAGAGAGAAATTCAAAGAAGGGGCAGTGGAAAAAGGGGGACATCGTAAGCAGGACCAGACAGGAATAGGCTCTTCCTGGACACAGAGAAGTTCAATCAAGAAAGAGGGAAGCATCCCTCAGTCAAAGAAGGACCTCGTTGGAAATCCGCTTAAAGGAAAGGGCACCAACTCAGTCAGTCGGCCGGGCCAGCAAAATGCAAGAGGAAAGAAAAAAAACATGAAAAAGAGAAGCAGAATGAGCCAAGCCCTAAAGCTGGGCAAGGAGGGAAAAAAAAAGTTTTCATATGTCTATACTTAGTACACGCGTTCTGACGACGAGAAAGCCAAGTCAATATGGCAAGATGAATAAGAAAAACTGAACACCATCTGAGGATGCTCAACAAAAAGAGGGGGAGAGAAGAGGTTCAAACATCAGTTCCACAGATGACCAGCTCGACCAGTTTCGTTTCATGAAGCTCTCGTAAAAATCAAGATTAAAAGTAAACAAAAGGGACACCATAAATAAGCATGGTATGAGAAACCATACCGCAACAATCCCTTCAATCATAAGGCAAAAAGGGGCAGACAGAAAAACACATATCCGGAACCCACTCGTAATGGGAAAAAAAGACTAGGTCCAAAGGCAAGCCCCTTTCAGGGAGGGGAGGAAGATCCACTTCTTCGGGGTGTGGCTCCAGGGGGGATCCTCTGCGAGAAACACTTTGGGAGATGCCTCGCTGGGCGGCTGGGCAAAAAAAAATAAAAAAGCACCAGAAAAGGGTAATCACCATCGCAGATAAAAATCAGAGCGTTGGTGGAAGGGAAGAGACGAGTGACAGGAAAGCACCAAAAGAAAACATTCGCTCAGTTGCACAAGCGAAAGAGGGGGTTGAGGATGAGGAAAAGAAGGAGGGACAAGGGGGTTCTCAGACTAGCTGACATTAATGAAACGGGTACACCATCTCATCAGTGTGGGGTATCGGACTAGGCGGACTGGATTGAGAAGGAAAGAGGGGGCAACTTGCTCCAAGGGGCCCGATAGTAGTAAAGCTAGGTACAGCTCTCACTAAGCCAGGAAAGTTGGGAGAAGGGTGATATTGCTCTATCGGGTAGATCTTTATGATATGTCACGGTAAGGGATAAAAATGTAGGTTCGGGTATTTAAGGTTTCAGAGATCGGAGGATATTTAAAGTAGGTGTCAAAGGGAAAAGAAAGAGGGGAACGTTAGTAATGAACATTGAACACTGAGGGTTTAGCAATCGCCGGGAGGGAGCACAGGAGCAATTTAATAAATGAGCATCTGCAAAAAAATTGGCCAGACTCACAAATTCCCCATCAAGCGAAGAAGGAGACATTCACATAGAAACAAGAAGGAAGATCTTTCAGCAAATCTCCAAAACACAAAGAGGGGTAAAGAGTATATAAAAAGGAAATACTAGAAGGGAGGGGAGGTGATGTTTCATACAAGAGAGGGGCTTGATTCGGGAGCCTGGAAAATCCTTGAAGGAAGAGGGAAGGAGGGCAGAAAATTAGGCTCTCGGAAGTTAGGGTAGCAGTAGGTTGATAGAACATTCCTGGGGTTCATCACTTGAAAGCTGAGTCTTAAGGTGAGAGCTTAGAGAGGGGTGGAATAATCTTTTGGGCAAAGGAAAGAGAGCAAACCCCACGAGCAGACAGGTTGTACTTGAACTTGCTATTAAAAAAGGAGTTCTAATAGACAGCTTCTATTCAAGCACAAGAGGAGGCGACGTACGAAGTAAAGCATGGTAACATAAGAAAGGACATAAAGACCAGGGCGGCTCTCATCGAACGAACCCTAGCTGAAAAAGAGAGAAAACATCAAAGAAGGGACTGACATGTGGAGACAGTCAAAAGTCAGAACACAGGACTACCTCCCAGAACGCCCACGATAGCTTGTCTAAGAAAATGGTGGAGGGGGGGGCATCAGAACGAGGGCGGGCCATCCCAACGAGAAGGGGCCGGCTGATCGGGCGATGGGGGGGGGTGTTTAGCTGGTCAGCAGGGGGTGAGAGGCCGAACAGCTGAAATCACAGAAAGGGAGGGAAAATGAGAAAGAAGGGGATCATCTAAAAGGAAAAAAAAAGAATAAGGACAGGCGACACGTAATGGCGGTTAGGAGGAAGACGTCTTACAGGATTGGCGAGTGGGAGACTGGTAGTTATGGTACAGTTGGAGAATGCGGGGGTGATTTTGGGGAAAGGTAAACTAGGGGTATTCAATGCCATGTTATTGGGGGCTATGACTGTGGGAACGGGAAAGAGGAAGCATGAGGACAAGGGGAACATACGCAACTTTCTATCTGAAGAATCTGTTAGAACTGGAATTGTTTTGTGCAGGAGAACAAAGATTGGGTTGGACAGAATCAATCTTTGATGTTTCAACTCTCTTAGTCTCGGACCGGAGGTTGAATAGGGAAAAATTGGGGGGCTCTCTTCGGTCGTGGGTGGAGTCTGTGAATAATTAAGACAGGGGTGGGACGGACCAGCGCTTTGTGGCTTCAGAAACGAAAAGCTGCCCAATAGTGTGGACGGCAAGATCGGGGGTACTTTAAGATGGACGGAAGGGGGAAAGCAGAGGCAACTCTTTAGAGTGGATTTATGGAACGAGGGACTCGCCTTGAGAGGGGAGAATCGAATTCAAATCGCTTGTCAGCACAGAAAGATATCGGTCTGGGGCTCAATGAGTATCACGATTCGGTACATAGGTTGGAGACGGACAATGAAGGGGGATTTCGCGTGCGTCTTCGCACTAAGCAGCAGCAAACGGGACAGAAATAAGAAAAACCTAAAACACCCGGGGGAAATGTTTTACGTGAATAGTTGACGGGAATAAAAACAGCTTAGATCGGGGGGGGTCGCCTGAGTCGACGATCAGGACTATGACGGCTATGAGAGGTCTCTTCCTAAGAGAGTCAGGAGAGAAATCTTGTAGAGGAACTACCTGTTAAGGTAGTGTGGAAAGGGTAGTAGCGGTAACTCATGAGGGGAAAAGACTTAGCTGACTTGCGTGCAGGGGGGGTGGGGTCCCCAGGGTGAAGGTAGTTTAAAAATCTTTAAGTTAGACGCGAATTCAGTTTAGAAAAGGGCATCTTGTTGCATGTCGAGAGATTGGGGCCAGGCCTGGGTACCAGTGTGAGATACGAGCCGGATGGCAACAAAAGGAAAGTTCTTGGACTGGCATTGGGGGGGGCAGGTGAAAAGAGGCCCTAGAACTGAGTCAAAAGGGAGGGAAGGGAGGCGAAGAGAGGGACAGTGAGATTACGCTCGGGTCTTTTCTGGGGGGGGGGGGTTTGACTAGCAAGTGAGGGGCAACAGGGGAAGAGATCCGTGCGAGGGAACTGCACCCAAAACGACTGAAAAAAAGGATAACAAGGCAGTGCAAAGGGAGTTGCTTTTAGTGAAGGGAAAGAGGGGAAGAGAAGTCCCTCGTCAGCCAATGCACCGTTGGGGCCGAGGGCCGGTCGCTGGAGCGAAGAGGGTTAGATAAAAAGGGGCCGTTGTGCGAACGGAGAGGAGTGGGATTGAGGAATGAGCGCTAGATCTCTCTCACAACACTTAATAGAGATCTCTCGAGCGAAAGGTAATACTAATACTCAATAACACGAAACTACATACTCACCTCAAACAAGAACACAACCTGTAGTCTTTTGCTTCACGGCAACCATCTTCGCGCAGCAGAAGTAGGCCCGCAGTCCATGCTTTGCACTGCAGGGGGGGGAAGATACCTTCATCACTCTGAGGTCAGAACATGGAAAAAGCTGGATTTGAAAAAAAAAAGGAAAAATCTCTTCTCCTGCGCAACTTCTAGGAAGAAAACGGAAAAAAACCGGTGCTGCTCTGTTAGCCGAGGGGGGGGGAGGGGGGTCAGGGGCGAAAAAGCTAAAAAAGTCTTCAAGCAAGAAAAACCTAAAAAACCAGAAGCATCCGAGGCTTCGAAAAAAAAAAAGCTGTCCAAAGACCGACGGCAAGCACACATCCAACCGATTCGGAAAGGGAATACGCACTCAAGTTGGGCCAAAGAAAGCTGCGGGAAAAAAAACTCCACTAGAACTCATGGTACAGGTGTTCTCATACGGAGCGAAGGAGAAGAAGCAACGAGCCAAAGTTCGCAGGACAAGATTGCGAACCAGCTCCCTACTCCTAAACATGTGTTCACGACCCTCGAAAAGAAAGAGCACAATCATCAAAGGGGGCGACATAGCCTAATACAATGAAACTCCTGAACACAGAAACGGTGAGGGCTTCTCCAGCACGTCTACTTTCAAACTGAGTAGGAGCGTAGAATCATCAGTAAGCCGGAGTGCAGGACTCAGGAGAACCCCGCGGAAGGGATCTGTTTGAAACGAACTAAAATAACAGGAAGCAACGCCGGCGGGTGGGTCTTGTGCCTGGGAGGGAGAGAGGAGAGCTGCTCTGTCTTCAAGAAGCAAGGAAAGAAAAAGAAAGTCCAGGGCTCAAACGAAAGAAGGAGCTCATTGGAGCGAATCATATACTCTTCAGGGGGGAAATCATGAAAACCTAAGTGCACTTCGAAGGGGAGTCAAACCAGAGAAAGTATCGGTTCCGATATTCCAGGAAACGCTTGCTGCTGTCAGCGAGAAGAAAAGCAGGAGGTCAAAAAGCCAACATTCAGGAAAAGAATGAAGCAAAGCGAAAGTAACGGGCGTGGAAAAAGTACCCCTCCAGGACAGGCTGGAATAGATTCGGGACCCCGAAACGAGCGAATTCAATATGGCAAGGGGCAAAAAAAAAAACGGACCCCAGCTTTCACACCTATGCCTACACGCATAGGGGTTTCTCGTCACTCGGGTCATAAACCAGGACAGTCAGAAAAAACGAACCAAAGAGACCGAAAAGGTCGTGCAGTACAGCTCAGGGTTAGAGCCATCAGAAGGCATTATAGGCACCCAGAAAGTTGCGAAGGTAGGGTGTATGGTAATACCCAAAATTTCTCAACTAACAGTCGAATCAGTGGGGCTCAGCTACACCAGCTTTCTATCCCACTGAGTACAGAAGGGAAAAAAAGAATCAGACGCCAAATTCCGATCATGGAAAACAAAAGGTGGATGGGGGGTGGGCTGGCAAGGAAAGGGATCCACTCTTCTTAGGACTAGAACCGCTTAGTGGGGCCCTCAACAAGCAGTGCGGCTTCTGGTCTGAAACAAACTTACCAAAACGCAACACAAAGGGCCCTGCAATAGAAGTATAAGAGGAACCAGGAATTAGTGGAAACGATACCGAGGACGGACCAAAAAAAACCCGACCAAGACGAATAGTGGGGCGTTTGATATCGAAGATAAGGGGTAGAACCGTCTGCATTTCTTCCAACGCAGAATGGCAAATGACATGATGGGGGAGGATCGACGATCATTAAAGGCAGATGATGAAGACTGAGTCAGGGGCTATATTGAGGGAGGGAAGGCTTATTGTTGACATAGACGCGATCCGGAACTCCTTGGAGGCCTGGAAGAGAGATGGGCATCATCGCATCAGGATACCCTATGATGGGGGAGGCACGGATCTAAGGAGGAATAGTGCGGTTCGCTCCCAATGGAAAAGAGTGGGAAAAAGAAACAAGCAGAAAAAAATATCAAAAGGGAAAACATTGACACTTCATGTTTAAGAGCTCCGGAGGAGCACAAACGTGGAAGGAAGGGACATAATGGTGGGAAACTAAGAAAAGGTTTCCAACAAAGTATCAAAAAGGACAGACCCAGAAACAGAGCAACGGGAAAGAAGGTCCATATCCAAAAAACAATATCGCAGGAAAACAAAGGAGAGAAGAGTGAAAAGGATCTGGAAACTTGGGGCTATTTTAAAAAATGGGGTCTGCATCCATGAGGAAGATTGGAAAGTTTTCATGGGGAGGAAAAGTGCCCTTATATAATATTTAGTTGCATGCAGAGTCGAAAAGGGGGGAAAGTCGGAAGTAACGAAGTGTTCATGGGGAAGTCAAAAACTGGGAAAAACGAGGACCTTTGGAAGAGCTGCGATGTTTATTATAATCGTGGGGGGGGCAAAGAAACGAAACCAAAGAATCTGAAAGGAAGTCACGACAAGGAGGGCCGCATCTTTGTATGTACTATGAGACATAGATCCAGTCTCCTAAAGGCAGAACAAGGAGGCCACGTGCAAAAGCAAACCAGACGCTTACATAAAAAGATATCGCGTGGGGGTTCGACTTCAAATGAACCAAGTGAAGGGGGACTAACGATACATGGGAAAGTCTTGTGGTACGGGAAAACTAAACTGGAGACACAACTTTTAGCCTCTCCTCAGCAAGAACCCAAGGGAGAGGGGTGTTCAATAGAGAAGGTCGTGTTGGCTCGAAGAGGAAAGTCGTGATACACCGATACTCAAGATGAAAAGTTGTTGCTGGGGAATCATCTGTTTTATTAAGCCGAACCTTGGAAGGACAGACCTAAGTTCTTAGCATAAACACATGCCATAAAAACAATCAATAAGTGTGAGGGGGGGGACTGTCACACTGGAAATGGGGATTCCTCGGTAGTCCGTTGTGACGAGTTGGAAGAAAAAGGGAGGCGAGACCTGTGAAAGCTCATGATTGGAGGGTTTGGCAAAAAGGAGGGGATTCACATACACAAGAGACGTAAAGGCCCTTTGGCTATGACTGGGGGATATGACTCTGGGCTGGAGGCACGTAGCTGTACTGAACGAACGGAGGGGAGAGGGGGGGCTTGGTAGAACTGACACGGGGGGGTGGGGCAAAGAGAAAAGACACACTCTTTGGTTCAGGAGGGAGAGGGAAACGGGTCACTCTCATTTCGAGACGAGGGGGCAAAGAAGGGAGGAGTTGCTCTCGTCGGTCATGGGTTGAAAGGGAAGTGACCGCGAAAAAAGACAGAGTAACTTGGGAAGTAAGTACCGTTACACTTTCCGGAGAACTCTACATAGTCCGGCCTGTTGTGTAAAATGGGAAAAGAGTCTGGTAGGGTTGACCGAAACTGACAACCTGCAAGAAAGAAAAATTCTTTGGAAGGGGAGGGAAAAAACTGACCGTAGACTGGGAGAGGGCACTGTACATTGCACATAGGGATCTCGAAGGAAGTGGTTGACAAAAAAAGGAGAAAAAAGCGGAGGCATGAGCTCCGGATGGATTTTCCATGAGAATGAAAATCGTTCTGTTGATGTTCTCCGTCTTGCAGAGAAACAATCATCAGGAAGGAAATCACCAGGCCAGAAAAAGGTTCTTAAGGGAATGTGAGTGGGAGGGGCAGGGGGACTTAGTAGTTTGAGAAGGCAGGAAACTATTCGGCACTCTGGATCGGGCGAGTCAATAACAAAAGTCGACATGGTGAGTAGAAGAAAGTTTGTATTTCCCACTGGACTGTGGAGAGTAGTCGCTGTCTCACTTGCCTTCTGGGAGAGAAGGGAGGAAGGGCCGGGCTTGGTGGGAAACGGGATTGCGAAAAAAATGTGGTGACGAGGTAGATGGGGGGGCCAACAAACTTTTTACTGCTTGCAAACGGAAGGGGAGAGAGCTACATGAGGGAGGAAGGAGGAGGGGTCCCATAACATTTCCGTTACCAGGGAGGGGTATAGTTATTGCATCGAAGCACTGTATGAAGGGGAAGTTGCCCTAGAGCCAGGTAAAAGGGGAGGGAAGGGTTGTTCCGCTTGGACAGATGAGCTGGGGGTCATACAAGGAAAATGTCAGCAAGGGAAAATTGATTAACCTTTTAGCTCTATTTGGAGGGGAAAGCACCAAACTACGAACACTGTCCATCACCGAGAAGCACAGAGCAGTGCAGACGTGGAGCGGATACGTGAGGAAAGAGGGTGAAGGTAAGGAGCAAGAAGAGAAGGTCAAGGAGAACAACGAGGTGGGGGGGGTTGGATTGTGGGAGGGGGAAAAGTAAGCTTCGAATATGGGTGTGAATTAAAGAAGGCACGAGGTGGTGACTAGCGCGAGAGGGAATCACTTTGTGAGTTAAGTGGTATGAGGGGAGATGAACGCGAGCAGGAAGAAAAAAACAACCACAGAAAAAGGGATCGCTTCAGAGAGCATTTATACATACTTAAACTAAACTCACATCAAGACTCCGGCTAACAACACCTCGTTCCATTCGGGACGTCCTTCAAAAGAGGGAAGAAAAGGCGGCCGCACTTCAATCTGGGAAAAACTGTGGAGGGGAACCGTCTCTGAAAACTCTTAGGGGCCAGGTCAAGACCCTTAAATCAACTTCTTCGAAATGGGAAACCTGTCTGTCTCTGTTGGAGGAAGTGTTCCGGTTTGTGAGGGGGAAACAGGGGGATAACAAGAGAGTCCAAGGGGGAGGGAAACACTTGCTCAAGGGAAAACACGAATCCATACTGAACGACCCTCCTGAATAGAAACATAGAAAGAAAATAGAACAATCCACCTCTGGACTCAGGACTAAAAGAGAGACCGAACTAGAAACCAGTCAGAAAAAAGAGATGCAGGTCCACCAAGGCGCACTATAAAGAGGGGACAGAAAAGAACATGGGCCTTACTCTCGGAGCTAACCTCAGAATGAAACTCGTTAAGGCAAACGAGAAAGTTCAAGCATGAAGTGAAAGCTCCAAGAGAAGTCCACAAGTTTCGGAACCCGTCGTCCAGAAAAAAAACAGAGCATTCAAATAGGGAACAGCGATAACCAAACACCACCAGGAAAAAACTACAGAGCTTCTCATATACAAATAAACGAAGTGACAACTGAAAATAGATATATCTAGAACGAATCAGCCGAACAGAAATCTGAAAGAAAACCAGCTACTGGAGAGGGGGGGAATAACAAGAAACTCAAACACAAAAGAAAAAGGGGAAAGACAGAATCTAAAAGTTCGTATTCCCTGGAGGGGAGCTCTGCAGGAGATTTCATAGAAAACAAGAAGATGGGCAGTGCCAAAAATGGAAACAAAAATCAAGGATCGGCAAAGAAGAAAGAATCTTCTGAACAAATAGCAAGAGATAGGCCCATCTATGGAGATGCTGGAAAAATCTCCAAGCCGAGTGCCGAATCGCTGAAGGAGTCTTCTAAAGACGGACGTCCAGTAATCCCTTCAATTCAAAAAACAAGGCCAGACATATGGCAGACGTTCGGGAGCCAAGCCCTCAAGCTTCAGGGAGGGGAACGAACCAATTTTAACGAACGGAACTTTAGAGGGGGAAAATCGAACCAACGATCATAGCCAAGAGGTAACAAGGGGCACCAAGGCGTCGAACAGCTCACCATCTACAGAGGGAAGAGTCCAAAACGTGGTGTACGCAGCTTAGGGGAAAAAACAAATAGGGATTACCGAAAAAGAGAGAACACGATATAAAAGTCCTTCAGACGCACAGGTCACCAGCAGTGAACACTCCACAGCACGCATATAAGAAGGGGGGGGAATATCCTTCGATGGGAACAAATTAGACAAAGACCCAATCCATGAAAGAAGGAGGTAGTAAAATCAACGAAAAAGCGGTCCTCAAACCGCGACAGAGAAACCGAAAGGGGGGGGAAAAATCATGAAATCAGGGAGGAAGGAAACTAACATCGGGTGGGTTGCTTGCGCAATGAGTATCCCCCATAGAAACTCTTAGGAATTAAGATCAGTTGGCGGCTTCTAAACAAAACACAAAAAGACCAAGCGGGGGAATCAATGCAAACGAAAGCCAGTATCAGTGGGGGTTTGCATTCCGCAAGGGGCCCACGAACGAACTCTCGTCGCAACATATGTTGGGCGTTGGAGGGGAAAGGAAGGGAAAATGGTAATCTACTGGGGGAAAGTGCTTACTGACAAAACGAAGGGACACAACAAAGTGTGATACCGCGGAGGTTCAATTCTCATTTAGGGAATGACAGAGACGCCTTAACATGGCCGATAGGGTGATGTAAGGAGTTTACGAGAAAATGGCGAGCTGGCGGACGGGAGAGCTGGAAAGAAAGAAGGCTAATAGCATCTGTATCTGAAGGAAGGGGAAGTCGGGGCAAGGGGACAAGTCTCATGACGAGGGCGGTCGCTAAAGGGTGAAAACAAGATTATACAACAGCTCGAGAAGGCAACGGAAAAGAAAGACGTGAACTTTGAACAGGAAATCCAGTTGAAAAAGAAGCGAACCAACGGTACAACTAGCTCGAAGCTAATTTGAAGGAGGAACAGATTTCAAGATAAAGATTCCCGACGCCCTTAATCCCAGTATCTACGAGAAGAAAAAAAGAACGAGCCAAAGGCAGAAAGATAGTCACGTAAGGCAGACGC
>Ga0179591_1342212_pt1 | contig 11656 bp, 9 predicted proteins | sample CZOMad2_1_08_16f_FD_182891 | JGI IMG/M metagenome (GOLD analysis project Ga0179591, IMG submission 182891) | Vadose zone soil fungal communities from Angelo Coast Range Reserve, California, USA - CZOMad2_1_08_16fungal (PacBio error correction) | ecosystem: Environmental > Terrestrial > Soil >...
GTGGGTGCGGGAACAACGATTAAAGGAAAGAGAGATGTTCTTCTACTACAGGTGCCTCGAGTCGAAGAGCTCGGTCGAAATATTCCGGGAGGTAAAAAAAATTGAGTTCCGCCAAGTGTTTGCTCTTTAAAGGCTTTACCGGGAAGGGGGGGGGGAGACGGATCAGAAAGGAGGGTTTACTTCTAAGGAAAAGGATGAGGGTAATTTGCCTTCCACCAAGCACACGTGGACGCTGCGAAAACCTCCATAAGGGACTAAGATCCCTTCATCTTCAATAAGTCAAAAAAGCACCTCCCTAACCAATCACATCCAAGAAAGAATATGAAGGAATGGTGGAGGGGGACTCTAAAAAGGGTCTCGTGCTCCGGTCGGAAGCTAACGGGAAAAGGTACAGCAGTATTATGACATTACACGGTTTCTATTTTATGGGGCCTTAGGAGGAAAAAACCTGGGGATTGTAGACGACGGTCTCGTAGGAAGACGAAAAATTGAACTCGTACTAATACGCAGACCGGGGGGGATACGGCGACAGGAATCATGAGTAGGGAATCAGGAGAGGGAGTTCACCGGCTGCGATCCCCGAGCGTTCTTCTACCGACCTTCGTCTCGCTAAAGAAGAAGGTTTAATCCCTCTAGCAGCGTACTGAAGGCGAGGAAGAAAAGCTGTCTGGGCTTGAGGCAAAAGGGAGGAGAAAGGAAGAGCCTCAGTTGTTTACTTTTCAATCAGGGTCGCTCCACCATCCAGGAAATTCCCAAGGGGGGGATTCTCCAGATGGGGGGGGAATCGGGATGAGACGTGCTTGGGCATCGCGGGAGATCAGCAACAGCTTTCTGTGGGGGCGGTCGAGATCGCGAATAAAGGAATCTTCACCTTGGAAATGTGGGGGAAGAGTGAGTCTCGGGGTGACAGAACGCAACTCTCTCGACTGCCATAGATTTTCGACGGGGGAGGGCGGCTGGTCCCTTCTTGAAGCTACCAAATAATGGGGGGGGGGAGTTGGGGCTTCCGCGCCAGGTGGATGTGGACTGCTCAAGCCGTCCCGCTGGGGACGTACGACTTCATGGGTGACACACTCAGGCGCAGGAAAAGTAACGCGGGCTTTGGGGGGGTCAGGGGAGACGGAGGCACTAAGCTGAATTGGTGGGGACCGAGATCCGGTGGCGAACGGCAGGATCGAAAGAAAAAAGGCAAGAAGGAGGCTAAGAAAATCCCCAAGTACCTCCCTCCATCCTCCGGGCTGGGAGGGACGCGGCGTTTGCGTCGATAAAATAGCCTTTACTAGAGGCTGATAAAATTTGGGGAGGTCAACGGCGGACTGAGGAGGGGATAGTTTGATCGGGTCGAGTATCAATTCGGCCAGGAGACGGCCCTCTGTCGAAAGCTGCTCTGCAGGAACCAGTTAATTAATCAGCTGTGGGGGGGAGGGAGGAGTGGGGGAGTTCTAAACGGGCTCCTGCCGTACTACATCGATGTGTACTTCAAGTCGCTCTTGGGGGAGAAGGGTGTTCTCTGTGTCCCTAAGGTTGATTACGTCCCAGTAGAGAATTCTCAATTCACTTCGTCGCCGACGTGGCAAAACGGCCCTCTCAATACCAGTTGTCATGAAAGGATCGTGTCTGAAGGGGAGTTGTTGCGAAATCGCGGGCTCTGTGCGCAGCCACCCTTCGCTTCGGACTGGTCGTCAAGTACCGGGAGGCTAGGGGAATCGTGCTGGCACGCGGCGTTGCGTAGTGAGACGACAGATGTTCGGCGGTACTTTTTACTGAGAAGCGTCACAGGCGGGCGTGCCGTAGCCGCAAGGATGGACGCGGCTCATCGTTTTTCCCGAGGGAAAATCGCCAGCCGAGGAAAAAATTTAGAGAGGACAGCGGCCATCAAGAGCACCGCGGTAAACGAGCTGCTTTCCTCTAAGGCGCAACACACCTTAAGGGGAAGGGACTAAACAGGACGCAAAGTGACCCCGCGTCGATGGAAAACAAGGGACGGTCCTCGGAGAACTGAGTTTGCAGCCTACACTTCTGAGCTCGTGGAAGATGCTTATGCAATTGGAACGGGCACTCGCCACGGTGCCCAGAGTGCAGTAAGGGACCAGTGAAAGTGGTCGGGGCTCGACCCGGGGTGGCAGTGGGAAAACCTTTGGACTCTGGGGTTGTGGGGGGGGGACTGAGAGAACGCCCGGCGTGCGCGGTCGTTCATGAAACGCACGCCAAGAAAGCAAAAAGAGAAAAGGAAGGGGGGTTAGGAGGGAAGGGATAAGGGTGTCTGTTGAGACACACCTGGATCGCGAGGCAAAAACGATGGGAAAGGCTCACCGTGGATGAAATAGACTAACGAGAGAGACACAAAAATGAAAAAGAGAGAGAGGGGAGCTAGCTGCAAACACTCCTTCATAAAGAGCGGGACCAGAGAGGGGAAGGAACTATTGTGTGAACAACACGGATGGGGACGGGACGATGCGTCTAGAGAGGGGGAGGATAGACCTTTCAGGGCGGATAACGAACGCGGCCGCCTACGCGGCACAAATAAGGGTTTTCTTCATGCGGGCTGAGCCAAACACTTTCAGGATCCTGAAAGGCACCTGGAAAGGGGGCTAAATCAAAAAGTGCGACGGTTAAAGGAGACTACTCCAGGCGCCATGAACAGATAGGAGCCAGACGCAACCGGACGCGAGGCCGGTACAGCCATAAAAGAGGCCTCTATTCGAAAAACGTTGCCGTTCACTCTAAGGGGGCGGGGGGAAGTCGGGACTCCACGGGACGTTGGAAAAGGAGAGCTTGACGCTCGTTGCTCTGAAGATGCCGAAATGGGGAATAGAGTTGGGAGACGTCGGACCCAACATATCTTGAGCCTCGTTAAGTACCGGGAGGCGGAACGGCAAAGTACCGCGAGGGGCGACCGGTAAACCCAGGACCCTTACCCGACCGAGGGAGAAGGGAGAGCCCATCCTCAAACGGGACGAGAGGACCCGGTCCACCATTCGGCGCCGAGAAAAGAGGCGTTGACGACATCGCTCATTGTTGGCTTCTGACAAGGAGGGAAAACAAAAGAGAAGAGAACGATAGCACCGGGGGGGGGGAGCAAATAGCAGGCCTAGGGTAAAGGAGCTTAGGCGGAGCAAAAGCTCGAACTTTACTTCGTGGGCAAGGGCGTTCAAATCGGAGAAAAAAGAACACATAGCACCAAAATGCATGACCATCCTGACGGGAACAAGCGAGGATGGAGGGATTACCACACTCACGCCCACGCAAGGGTGGAAGGGCATCAGCCGAGGGTCGGAGAGCGGGGAGGAAGCTGCTTGCGACGGATACTACCGATGCCGATACAAGGAGAAACAAAAAGGTCAGTGGGTGGAGGTGCAACACCGAAAAAGCCCATGCGAACTTGTAGTCACACTCGAAATCAGGGGGGGGAAAGTTAGAATGTCAAGACTTGGAGGTCGTTGTTATGTTTATGTTTGTTTTAGGTATGACTGGGATTCAGGAATTTGCCTACGCCAAACCAAGAGGGGGCACACAAATCAGGCCAGATTTATGGCCAGAAGGACAAAGAACGGAAATGAAATCCAAAAAGGAAGGCAGGAGCAGGGGGGAAGGGAACCGCAGAGAGCAGGAGAGGAGTGGGTTCATCCGGTAGAGCTAACCCATCTAGCTTGAGGAATCACGACCCTCCAAAGCGGAAAAACCGGAAACACCATTAGCGTGGTAGGTAGCAGAGACCAAAAGTCCAAACACTGCAGTAGGAACGCGGAAGTCGAGCTAGAGCAGCGTGTTCCCTACAACCAGGGCGCTAAGAAGGGACAAAAACAAGAAAGTTCCGCGAGTACAGCCGCGGGGCGTGCTGAGAGTCGTCAAGCCTGGGCAAAAAAAGAAGGGCAAGGGAGGCGCCCATGAAGACGAGTGTTTAACGGACTGAATTGTTCGCCTAGTAAGGGATAAAGGGAAGACCATACGGGAGGAGACCGGTTGACCCAGAAAAACAGATGTGAGGGAAGTCCTATACTCATTCGCTAGAGTCTTGCGCGAGAGCCCAAAACAGGTTGGCATGAGAAATCCTAGAGGTGGGCGTAGGACGAAGGTCGGTCCAAAGCGCTTCCGGGGAGGAACGAGCGGGGAGCAGAGATCTGCTATGCCACGCGATGGCAAAGCCGTATCCCACAGACGCGTTCTGGAGCGGAAGATCCCGGTCTTCGGACCTCGAGGTCAGATCCCAAATCCATAAAGGCGACCAGAGAAGAGAAACCAAGCTAAGTTCCGAAGGCTACTCGGGGAGAGAAAGGTAAGGGGTACTGGTCGGCAAAGGCAATACGCCCGACCTTTGGCGCGGGTCAAAAAATCATGTTTTCAGGGTTATAAGTTCGGAAAGATCGGTCTGGGTGTGGGTAATAAAGAATCGAGAATGACGATGTCGAGTCGGTGCGGGGGGGGCGGTGGGGGGAGGTAAAACCACCAGGGGTTACTGTCAAAAATGACAGCCCGGTACAGAACAGCCTTTCGGAAAGGGGTAAAAGGTCCTCCAACGCCGTACGTCCCCACGCGCACCAAAACTCGGGCTGCATTGTTGAGGGACCAGCGTCGGGGGGAGCAGGGGCAGCTTTTCTACGCTTATAACGCCAATGTATAGAACCTATCCTCTCACAAAAAAAGAAGAAAAGAGTTCGCATCTGGGGCCGGCTGGGAACCATCAGAAGAGCTTGCGACAGATCTCAGGGCGGTCCAACGGTTCAGCGGCAACTCAGGGAGGGGGAGGTGAGGGTACCGGAATGGCTCCCAGAACGCAAGGGGGTTTCAAGCGACGTCCATTTGCCCGGCGGGGCAGAACGGGCTGTTCAAGGCCATCAGCGGCAGAACTTCACGACAGACACAAGCAACTCTACAGCCAAAAAAAGCCTAGTCCAGAACTTAAGGATTACAAAGAAAAAGTCGTGGGGGCGGCTATTTCGTAGACTGAGAGGAGGTCAGACTACCCTGGGGGGGGGGAAGACTTCCAAAGTCTCGATTACTCTCATCGGATTTCGTGAGCAGTGAGGGACACTCTCGGAAATTTGTATACCGAGGCGTAGTCGGAGACGAAGGTCAGCGTAGAGTAAAGAAAATCTGAGAGCGTCATGTATACGGCGCCAACGTGGGCATGGGAGGAGGGGGGGACTGTTGACGGTAATCGCGGGTCGAAAGAACTTAGGAGTCGACGCGAGATCTCGGAAAAGTGGGGGATCTAGAAAATATGCGGAGCTGCATCTATCACTCACATATCTTGATGGAGGGGGATGGGGTAGGGTGAAACCTCTGCTGATCGGTTCGATACGTAAATCAATCCGTCGGGCGTAAAAAGCCAGTCCTTCACAAAGTCGTCAGCCTACATGGGGCCCCTACTGCTGTGGGGGGAAGTGCGGGAAATCGCCGCGTGTAGGATGCGAGAGATGTAATCTCGCCCTTCCGCTGGGGGCACCGAGATAAGCTGAAGGTGTAGCGGGACCGTCCCCCCCCCAAAACACACAAACCAGAGATCGGCTCTCACTTTCAACTAGGCGACTGCGTTGTAATCGGCCTGGTCCGTAACCGCAAAAAAAGCAAGGGGACGTTCCGGTGAAACGCGCGCTAATGTGAGGATCGTGACGCTCAAAAAAGCGCGGGTCGCCTCTACATTACACTCGGAACGCGATTAACTGAAGTGAAGACTCCTGATGATTTGGGGTCGGGAAGTCTCTTTGGGACGGAGTGTCAAGAAAATGGCGAGTGACCTCCGGTTTGAGGGAGCCTTTGCCGAAGACCAGGTCATCAGGCGGGAACCGAAAACCCAAACGCCCCCCCAAAAACGTCGCCTAGCATGATGCCCTCACCGTTCGCGACCTGTGCTAAACGAGAAGGAGCGCTCAAAAAAAGTGCTGATCAGTCGTCGGAAAGGGCGAGTTAATCCTGGCAAGGATGGCAACTCGTATCGGACTTAGTGTCGACGACGCCGCGCCGTGGGGGGCCGGGGGGGGGGCTCCTAAAATTTCTCAAAAACGCCAGGTGATTAACGGGGGGGGTTGGGGAGGCAGGGTTTGACTTGTTCTTGGCCTCCGTCCTGACATAAGGCGCGTTTGACATTCCCCAATACGTCGCGAGGGGGCTCATGGGGGTGTGGTTTGGTGTATGGCTGATGGACCCTCTGCTTTATTTGAGGGACCGGAAACGACTTCTGGTCATAATTCTCGCGTGGAAATAAGGGACTGCCTCAATACCAAGATCGCAGTCTCGGCGCGGTCTTAAAAGGGGAGGGGGGGGGGGGAGTCGTTCGATGGCACGCAGGCCAACCCGAGCTCCTTTTCATCACTTAATCTCAGGCGGGAAAGTTCAGTCAGGCTGGGCATTCACGATCGAGTCATGAGGTACGGTTCCTTTCTCCGCCGGTCGCGGACAAAACTTGTAGTGGAAGGCCGTAGCCGCCCCGGATGGGCAGGGTCTCATAGATCTGTGGGGGTCCTGGCACGCCCCGGGCTCTGTCAAGTCTGAGGGAGCAGGGAGAACAGGCAGGATTTAATCTATTCTTAGAGGACCTCGTGTGGGAAGGCGTCGTCGATACTCTCTTTAACCAAGGTCACGACGGAAAAGGGGGTTGGGGAGGGGGTTCATGGATCGCGCCAGATTTTCAAGGGGAAGTCACTCAGGAGCTCGTGAGTCGAAGGGAACCTTAGGAAATGCGAAGTCTCAACGGTGCCCAGCAAAAGCGCGTGTTTTCTACTCGGGAACCGCATTTGGGTTAGGTAATCTGGCGGCTGATGGGGCTGACTCCCCCGCGTGCTCTCCAGGAGGCGCAAGCAATTCTCGAAAACTGGGGTGAGAGCAGAAAAAGCGTTCGGAGCAAGTCAACGATTCTTGGGCTACGGAGATACCAAAAAAAAGGAGAGATGGATAGAGTCTACTTTACAGCCTACATCTAACAAGGAGGTATGGGGGGAAAATATAATATGGATCTTAATAAAAGTCATCGAGAGTCTGCCAAGGGAAGATCGGTTGGGTGAAGGGTCGAACAATCTGGCGAAGAGGAAGTCGGAGTTGAGGTCTATCTGAAACGCAGTCTTCGACTATTACGACGCGCAAGCCGGGGCGGGGGGGTCTGCACAGAAAAAATCAATCGAAAGCTGTCCAGAAGGACCTGCGGGCTCTATCTAGCCTTGGAATTCTCTTCACGAAGGGGGGGGAGAACACCGCTGGCGGGGCCGTGCTAGCCGATCAAAAAGGAAGAGGTTTCTCGGCAAGTGAACCGGGCGAGGCAGCATCTTTTTTTCAATCTCCGAGAAGGATAAGGGGTCCTCAAAAGCGATTGTCTACACCGATTAGGCTTGCCCAAACGCGGTTAAAGTCGCCGGTGGGCGCCTGCGTACTTCTCATGATAGACACTGGAAAGGGGGGGTGTCGATCTGTGACCGAAAGAAAATTGTCCATCACGGGGCTGTGCATTGATAGAGGACAGGATACAAGAAGATGAGCCAGTCCACTTCTCTTCGCTGCCACACAAAAATTTGACCAGATAAACAGTCAGATAAAACCGCAGCAAACTAAGAACGATGTATCCCTCCTCAACCCGGGAAGACCGCAGAAGCCAGACTAGAGAAAGAGCCTAGCCGTTGACGAAATCCTAATTTTCCGGGGGGGGAGGGACCAAGAGGAGAACTCAAAGCCCGTCCACCTCGGCTGATATGTTTATGATTATTAAGCGAACAAGTCTTCCACCGCCTCAATGGACCCTCCTTTTGATTTATGCAGGGGGGGGGAAGGGAGCCAGAATATCTCTCCCCCAAACCTCCACAAATGAGCAAAGGAGCTTTACACTGGGGGAAAGGGAAAAAAAGCGATGATTTACACTGAAACCAAGGAATAAAAAAAGAACACACCCACGCAGGAGGCTGTCGACGTTGCGCGTCTGGCAGCGGCACGCGGCGCGCTAGATGCTACTAGGCTACAGAAGGAGGAGAACCGCAGGTCAGTGAGTAGGGTCTACCCCTACGACCATTCATCACGACAGTCCCAGTCTATGATCTTGTAACAAAGAGAGAACGAGGTTTAGGGCAATAAGGGCTAAGCTTGGGGAGTTTTTTAAGGGGGGGGGGGTTGGGGGTTGCGCCTGATGAATATTTTGCTGTCAGGGCCTCCTGCCTAGAACCGAATCAGGTAAATCAGCCAAATAAAATTGTATGAGATGAAAACACAAGAAGCGCGACCTACTCGATAAAATAATAAGGCGTATCCTCAGGGTTCCCAGGATACCGATTGGTGGGGGGGGAATTCTACCATCTAAAGTGAGGGAAAGACAATAAACCCCATGAGCGGCCTTTTCCAAGGAAATTCCATCCTGGTGCGGATCAGCAGGACCAAGCTGGATCAAAACCGAAGTGGAACAAGGCCTCGAGCGCGGACTCGCTTGCGTTCAAATCTCTCGGAATACTGGCTCAATCCGCATCGGACTCGAGGCTGGCCACCGTAGGGGCTTGCTTGGGCCGCACCCCAACCCTTCAAGGGGGTCCAGAGGCCCCTCTGCGACAGCTGACACATTTATGGGGGGGGAACGATGAGTGTATAAATTAGATAACCCAGAGCGCTCGATCAGACCGTAAAAATACATAAAAAAAAATTAAACTTTTTCGTAGAACTCGTCGCTCTCACGGGGGCTTTGCGAGAGCCTGTGTCGGAGGAAAAAGAAGGGATTTAGGGCGAAACGACAGGGTTTTCGGGGAAGAAGGACCACGACTTCATCTCACCGGAAGGGAAAGAAGACATTTCGGCGCCGAAAAACAGAGAAGCTGATGACGGACACTACGATGACCTTGGGGGGTTTCGCTTCCCTCCCTCTGGAGAAATCCAAGGGGCATCAAACAGATCAACCCGCTGGTACGCCTAAGTAGATAGACGGGGGGCCGAAAAAGGGGGAGCTGCAACGACCTTCTGCAACAAAAACTTCGTCCCTTCAGACCTTCCGGTTTTCGAAATAATGTTAGCACGTTTCAGTTTTGTGGTTTCGGTCGGGAGATTGGCGAAAAGAGGAGATTACTTTATCCGGAGGATTGCTTAATTTAATGTGAGACATAAAGGGGAAGGAAAAGCTGCCGTGGAAAGTGGCAAACACTCCTTAAAGACTGCCGACGACAAAAAAGCTGCTTTGACGGATCCGCCATAGGTCCCTCCCGTACGGAACAGCGCAAAGACCTAAGCAATTGGGTGGACATCCCTCTGCAGAGTCAAAACGAAGTGGAAAGTTTCGACATCAGCATATGGTAGGTCTAAATGGATATCTCCAACAAGAGTAAGATACAGTATCAACATATTGGGCCGCTTATCACAGATCTCGAAAAAGCAAACGATTCGCTGGGGGCCACAAGTAGGAAGCCCCTGGGGCCTTGTTGACAGGACCTGAAGGCGGCGAGTGTAACTCGCAGACTCGTCGAATTCAGTCACGTCCTGATTTCTTTTGGTAAGGGAAGGTCACAGCGCTGACTCCCGGGCGCTCTCAAAACGAACTCAAGGTACTAATCCCTTAAGCGCTGCACAGAAACTAGACCTGCCATAATAAACATAACGGCCCAGACTGCCATTAGCGGAAGTCTTGCGTAGGTCCAACGGGGGAGGCGGGCCGTCGTGGCCGCCTGGTCCTGCCGGATCTCGAGAAGGAAAAGGAGTGTCAGAGTCGATCTGCGGTCACTCAGAACGTTGGGATTGGGGAAATACTAAGAGTACAAATTGAAAGAGAACCAAACAGGTGGAGGACGAAAGACAGAACCTCTCGGGGGTTAGAACTCTGAAAAGATCGGATGGCATCGCTTCTTCACCCTGCTCGACCCCCTTTTCTTGGAGCGCCTACACATCAGGCTTCGGACCGACCTCTAGTATGTATGAATTAAACAGTTGGGGGGGAGAGGGGAGCGACGATATGGGCGATAGTCCGCCACATACTGCTTTAGGTTTTATGGGGCAAAAGGGTCTTAGCGAGGCACGAACGGGGTTTTGACATTCAGGGAAAACTCAGGATCGCCGCCACGGCGGCCTCAAGGGGGCTGGCTGGTGGGCTTCGTGGGAGGCAGCAAACAACGGTGTTCTGGGGTAAAAAAGCGAGATATCGCGCTCATGGGTCCTGGGACGGGGTCGTGCGGATCACTGGGGGGTTGATCGTATGCACGCTCGGGGCTCGACGGTCATCTATTGGTACTCTTCGGGGGGGGGGACGGGCAGGCGACTGCTTTCTGGGGGGGATTGTTGACCGAGCGCCAGGGGGAGTAGGCGTGGGTACTGGAGCAACCAAAATGGGGGGGTCCCCTAGTAGGACACAACGAGCAGAGGAGCCGGGAACGTGGATCAGTCTGGGTTTGATCAGCGTAAAAGGCACCTTCTAGGGGGAGGATACACTCAGGGAGAAAAGGGAGGCGGGGTTCGTCAATTGGAAAAGATAAGTAATCAGGAGAACGGAACCCCTCCGACCAACCACCGGAAAGCAAAAAAGTCTCCTGTATCACGTCTTCTTTAGCGTCGGGCAAAGAGAAAACCTGACCCGCTGCATTGGTGTCTGGGGGGAGGGGAGTACTATTGCCCAAAATATTGGTTCTCGATCGGAAAGAAGTAATCATCAATCCAGAACAGCGTCGCTAGGGCGATACCGCGCAAAAACGAAGCTCTCCCATTTGGCTTCTGGGTTGGGGAAAAGGGGGGAGGGTTTTTATTGTCTACTGCATTCCTAGGGTTCATCCCCTTCTGGGCCTCTAGAGGTTCGTTCCAGGGTGTGGTCTTTTGTGGGGTCGAAAGGGCGGAGGAACGCTGTAGGGGTCATCGTAAACATTGCTCAAAACAATATCTCACCGTAACTTCGGAACACTCGGGGGGGGAAGGAGTCATCATGTCCTCCCACGTCCAGCATTCTAAAGGACGCTTTAGGGAAGTTCTGGGGGACTGAGCTCTCTGGGCACGCATGGGAAAAACGGTCAAAAAACTGGTCGTCAACGAAATGCTCTTAGATCTCAGTGCGGGGGAGGAGGATAGTCGGGTCTTTTGTTCTAAGACGGGGTCCTGATGGGAAGCAGGTCACCAGGCGGGGGGAGGGGGCCTCCGCTGAAGATTTATCAAGGCTGTCATAGGGGGATGGTTATAAATTCCGCATCCATCATGTACAATTTCCCGCTTACTAGAGCACCCTGTGCGCCAATTCTGATTCCAAGTCGAATGAGACCAACTCTCCGGTCGGTGGGGGGATTCAGATCTGGTCTATCAACGAATTAATGGGGGCGGCTCCGACGTGCTATGTTACACCAATGGTCGACTCGCATAGAGAAAGAGGGTGAGCCGGCGCCAGGGTAGGCGCTCTTTATAGGGGAATTTCCAAATTCGTAACTTCTCACAGCGCAACCGCCCAGTTAAAAAAATGACTTCTAAACGGCCCGCAGTGTTAGGCAGCTTCGTGACTGAAGGGGGATTTGGACCTCCGTAAAGGAAAAACGTCGTCATCGATGCACGCACCGCGTTCTCTCTACAACGAACGCTAACTACGAAGAGGGTGGACGGGGGAGGCTTCCTTTGTTGCGACAAAATAAAAACCGGAGAGGGGAGCGTTCGCGAGGGCCACTCAGCGTCGGGTGAGGGGAGTCAGAGATAACTGATAGAGAAAAACACAAGGATAGGAAAAAGAGAGATTAGC
>Ga0179591_1301303_pt1 | contig 11655 bp, 17 predicted proteins | sample CZOMad2_1_08_16f_FD_182891 | JGI IMG/M metagenome (GOLD analysis project Ga0179591, IMG submission 182891) | Vadose zone soil fungal communities from Angelo Coast Range Reserve, California, USA - CZOMad2_1_08_16fungal (PacBio error correction) | ecosystem: Environmental > Terrestrial > Soil >...
GGAGAAAAAAAACACGTCGGAGGGGTTTTCGCCGACTTTAATAAGGAAGCCGGTGCGTTGGGGTTCTTGGGGGCGACCTTTGCAGTGGAACGGGTTGTAAATCAGTCAGGTCGTGGGGTACGGAGCATGTACACAGCAAGAAGAAACAAGAAAAGTCCTTCACCGGACGGGTTGGGGGGCAGGTGGACGGGGATGAAAGGACCCCCCTCGTAGGCGATTGTTGGAATTGATTAGAGGAGCGGTGCGGAACAAAGAAACTGCGGGGGGGGGTGAAGTTGAAGTTGTTGCTCCCGTTTGTGACTGATAATTTTTAAAGGTGACAGGAGGGCTAGCCGGGACCGGGGGGGTCAAGAATTGTCCCCACGGGTCTCTTTCCAGCCGAAATGTGAGAAAGGGCAACTACATGGGGGGTCACAAGCCCCGTTTCCGATCTGGAAGGGGAGAAAAAAGCAACTCGTCAGTTTTGGGGGCGGAAAGGGAGGAACATCGAGGGTTACGCAAGGGGTCCAACCGTCGCAAAGAAGAAAGCGGTTCAGCATCAAGCCTTCCAGGGGGGAGCTTCTTAGGGACCCAAAGTCACTTGGGGAGAAAACCCGGCCAAAGCAGAAGAAAAAGATAAAAACAGAAAAAAAATCTATCCTACATTGAAAACACCCCCCGTCGAAAAAAAAAACGGTTTCAAGTGGAAGAAGCAACATACGGGGTGGGTTTCGCCAACCCAATGCCGGCCAAGGAGGGCCCGGGGGTTAGCAATGACGATCGGAACTTAGAACGATTGAGGTCGAGAACGCCCAAGACATGACAGCTTCAGATGATGAGAGGGAGGCTCATCGCAAGAGGAGAATCCGAAGGGCTGCCCGGGGCAAAAGGAAAAAGCCAGTAGGAAAGAAAAAAACCGCCTCCGATCTAAAAAAGGAACGTTACGGCCAATTTAACAAGGGCTGAACAAGGGGGGACGGCCCAAAAGAAAAAGAAAGGACGATCTACGAAAGAACGCGGGGACACCTCTAAATGAGATCCAGGCGCAAGCGTCAACGCCCCTCCGAGGGGTGGGCGAAAGGAAAAATGGCCGGCGATCAGAGCAAGTGCAAGCAAGCCAGGGAGTCGCGAGAGAACTGCCCCCAGAGAAAAAAAATGAGGTAACGCCCGTGAAAAGCAAAAGAACCGGTGGAACAGGGGCGTTGGTGTGGCGTAAGGCAAGAAACCCACAACCGAGCGCGGGCGACGGGGGGGCCGGGGACTGGAGTGGAACCCCCGGAAGTCGCGTTCCTGACACAACTAGCTTGGGGTCAAATGGGGTTCAAGAAACAGGAGGGAACCCACGTGCGGGGGGTTGAATCACCTGTAAGGGGAAAACTTTGACGAAAAAGTGCAAACGGAACTCTAACTGGGAAGGAACCCGATGACATTGACCAGGGCTCGGCAATAGCTTAGCGAAGGGGGTCCCGGGCTTTGAACGATGAACATGGACCATAAAACTAGGTCTGCTTATTAAGTAGCAAAGGCAGGACAAGTTTTCTTTTGAAGCCAAAACAAAGGACCTGATCCCGCGCGGAAAAAAAAAAAAAAATCGGGCTCAAAATTGACTTTCAAGAACAAAGGTTGGGAGAAATACTATCTAACAAGGAAAGCGGGCCGACAAGGGGAGAAAAAAAACACGCCAACATGGGGCATCCGGGCAAAGGAAAATTATATGACCACGAACTTGACCTTGAGGGAAGCCTAAGTCGGAACGCCGACAGGCGGATTAGAAACGGAGCGTTTCCGGATGGAAAGCATCCCGCACGCGGGGGAATTGGGGAGGGGGGAAAAAGGTTCACGATGGGGGGGCCCGAATGGGCCGACACCCTTAAAGTACGATGTCTGTAGGGGGGAAGAAGAAACGCCGGGAGCTCTAGGTGCGCGACAAGGGAAAACGACATGGGTGGAGGAGAAGCCCCCGCAGCAGAAGACGCAAACAAAACCTTTGCCAAAAAACACCCTATAGGGCCACAGGGGGAGGGGGGGAGTTCTCGAACGGTAAAGTGGAACGTACAAGCGAAAAGAATTGTCTGCTGGTGGCCGAGAATAAGCAGTGCATAAACGCGGGTTTGACGTTTCTGAGGCAAGAGCGCAAAGCGCAGGCATGCCGACGGCACCACTTGGCCATGGGGGGCCAGATCGTCTGCAATGGCAATCCGGAGGGGGGGGGGTACTAAGGGAAGTTGAAAAAAATTCTCAGGAAAAGGCCCCAGGGAAAGTGAGCAGCCTTGTTTCTGACGATGAACGAACAGCCGAAAAAAAAGCTCCCAGAAAGGTGGCCCAGTAGGGCCGTCAACGGCTGTGCCACCATTACGAGGGAGGGGGGGAGCGACAAGGAGGAGCCGGTGCGCCGGAAAATGAGCGTGATAGCCAGAAACAACGTTGTCGCAAGGGGTCGCAAGACCGGTGAATAAAGGACGTCAAGTCGTGATGGGGAGAAAAGGGGGGTGTGGGACAATGCAGAAAGGGAACCCTAGCCTCCCGAAAATTTGAAAAAACGACCGGAAAAAACAGTGACTGAATGTGATAAACGATGCACAAACACATAACCGGGGGGGGGGGGTGGCACCAGGAGGAACGCGCAGGATCAAAGATCAAGAAATGCACTTCAAAAGGGAAGGATAGGGACCGGTCTAAAAAGCAGAAGTCCAACAGGTGAAACCCAGACGTGCGCCAGGGGTGGGGGGGTTTCCGAAAAAAAAAGAAAAGGTAATGGGAGTAGGTTCGAAAAAAAAAGCCGCCGGGCAAAAAAAATGGGCCCCTGCAAAAAAAAAAAAAAGATGTTGTTAATGATTACGGGGAGGTTACGCATTGAATGTTGCAGTTCACAAAATAAAAAAAAACCAGCCGCGAACAAGTGGAGCGGGGAGGGAAGAACCGAACGCACCTTTCAAAGAATCAACGTTCTTCTTCAGTGGGCAAGGAGGGTCGGCGGAAGAGTGACAAAAAAAACGACCCGGGAAAAAAGGGGGGGGTAGGCACATAAGCCGCGGAGAGAGGGCAGTGCGGAGTGGATCCCGGGGAAATGTTCGCCCAGTGGTCAAAGAAGTATACGACGGGGGGAACCCCCCAGGAGAGCAAAGACGGAACGCTAAACGTCGGAAAGGGTCAAAGCATAAATAGAGGTGCATAGCTCGGAAGTCGGCGCACCCAAGCGTGCCGGAGGGGATAGCAGCCAACGCAGAGACGGACAGAAAGTAATTCCTTGCAGCGGAAAAGATAAAAACCATCTCCGGGCAAGCACCTCCCCGTCCGAGTGATGTAGAAGATCGGAGGGGGCGGTAGGTAAAACGAAAGGAAGAACTGACGCTGAAGGGGGAAACTTATCAAGACGCAAATTGATCTCAGCGAGATCGACGGATTAATGGGGGAGATGCGTAGACTGACCGGGGTCGGAGGACGCCAGCGTGGTTGGGGGCATTAGGCCAGATAAGGATTCCAGTCTTTTAAGTCTTTGACGCTAAACGGGGAGGAAAAGTGCAGGGGGAAGAAAGAGGGGGTGAGGGCAATCTCGGATTAAACCTGTGTCGAAAGGAACATAAGGGCAGAAGAAAAGGAAAAGACCCCCAAAACTGAATCAACTCCAAGAGGGAAAGCATTAATACATGTACGGGGAAAATGTGATAAAGAGGGGGAAAAAGTCCTGGAAAACATCCAGTAATAGAGAAGGGGGGAGGCCAGCAACGCCGAAAAGAGAGACGGGGGATCAATAAACATACCAGGAGTCGATGATTCCTGAAAAAACAAAAGCTGCACTACAACAAAGGTTGTCGGTGGCGGAAAGGCGGCCCACTAATGGAAGAAAAAAAGTAGACACGAAGGGGGGAATAAAACTAATGGGTGGTGACGTGGAAATTCATTCTCAGAGCAACAAAACCAGAAAAAGGAAGGATTAGATGAAAAGTACCTACACGAGGAGGCAGGGCAATAACGAAAAAAAAGGGGAAAAGAACGAAGGACCCCTCAAAAGCAACAGCACAGGGGAGGACGTAATCTCGGAAAACAGTAATCCCTCTGGGAAAGGGGGGATGAATCCGGGGATCTCTTGGAGGTGGGCAGGGACGCAAAATCTGCAGAACGTCAAGCCCGAACTACCGCGACTGCATCCTATTCCAATAAGTAGAAAGGTACATGTATACATGCTCAAGACGGAAGGGAATCACGGGGTGGGGGGGGGGTGCACACAACGGAAAAGGAGGCTCGTCGGAAGGAAAAAACCGGTACACGACCTATCTGGGGAGAAAAAAAGAAAAAATCCACGCAACTCACCTAGGGAACGGGAAAAGAAATATCGGTGCACCGAAAAAGGGAAAAACTACGAAGGACCCTAAAAGGACAAGAAAGGAAGAGAGTGCAATATTAGGAGGAAATGAAAAGGTGAAATGCTAAGTCCTCATCTTGTACGTTATTAAAGAGAGTAGCAGAGCGCTAAACAAAACGAAAATGGGAAAAAGGGGGAAACGGGATGTCACAAAGAGAAGGTCCCGCTAAACCCGTCCAAGGGACGGGCGTTCCTAAGGGATTTACAAACTAACGGTGGAACCCGCACCTTCCAAGATAAGTGGTTTTGCGCAAGGGAAAAGAAAAAAGCAGGGGAAATTCGACGTATGGAAGAAAGAAAGAGCCAGGGGAAGCAGAGGGGCAACCAGTCGGTAAATGGAAAACAACGCTTACAAGGGAAACATGGGGGATCAGGCACGAATCACCTTCAAAAACAAAAAAGAGGGGTTGATTTCAAACGGATAATGATAAAAGGGGAAAGGGGGCGGCCAGAGTCGCACGACAAGCTGAAGAGCCAACACCTCCCGGGAAAAGTGAGACGTCCGAGAGGTGAATCACGAGGGCTCAAGAGAAGAAGAATACAGGGGTAGGAAGGGGGGGAAGGGCGGAAAAAAAGATCACGCTCATCGAGAAAATACGACGGCCGGAAAAAATACAAAAAAGAAGGAAAACCAAGGCTAATGCTGGGGGGCATCGAACGGTGGGGGACAGGTGAACACTCCCGGAAAAGAAGGGGAAAAGACGCAAAAGGGGGAGACATGGGGGGGGGCGCAAAAGACCCGGGGGGGAATTGCCCAGCCACGGGAAAGCCGTAACTATGAAGGGGGGCAGCAAGGGGGGATGATCCTCGGGGGATCTGACCGGGAGGGGGGGGGTGTTAAGAGGTAAGAAAAGGAGGAAGAAGTGTGAGGGGGCCTTCAATTTGACACCAAGGACGGGCAAGGGGGGGAGGCAGGGAAATTACCAAACGGTAAAAAAAAAGCCATACGACTGTAAAACATTTTATTAAAATTCTTACCTAAACAAAAAAAGTGGCTAGTGGGCACAGAAGAAACGAGAGAAAATCGGGGGACGGGACGCAAGCCTCCTTTGATCAGGTCTCCTCAACCACTGCAGTAAGGCCGAAAAGAAGGGGCCGTGCCCGTCAAAACAGGGAGCTCGGTTCGAATAAAGGGGTATTGGCAGACAGGAAAAGAGGGGATTCTGCAAACAAAGGGGGGGACCAAACATAGAAAGCAATTAGGAAAATCCACTGCTTTTGAAAAAAGCAGGCGAGAGAACGAGGCCGGAAACCAGTTAAGCCCTCGGAAGTCCTCTTCACGACACGTGGAGAGGCCTAGAAGAGGGGAAGAAAACCATAGACTGAAAAGAAGGGTCTCCTATAAAAGAGGGCGAAGAGAGGACTCTGCCAGCTTTACCAACGTAGAGAAAGCCTCACGAAAGGGGGGCTTGTCTCAACTAGAGGGAGCTGAGGAATCCGGACGGGGGGGGGGGGGAGGGGATGAATCGTCGCGTCTTAGGAGCCAGCACCTTCGGCAACTGTCACGCCAAAAAACGAGAATTGGACCCGCGGTTAATTCTCAAAAATAGAAGAGGGGCGAAAGAACGAGAAGTTCATCGGAAGTGAACAGTTAACACGTCAAACTCAATCTAAACGTAACGGGAGGGGTGCGTGGGGGGACAGGCAGAAAGCAGGCAAAAAAAGACTACATTTGTGGACGAAAAACCGCGCCACAAGGAAGACCGAAGTGACTCGAAGGTGCAACCTCTGAATAAAAAAAGGGGGTTGGTAAACGTACGAGCCACGAAATTCAGGGGGAAAGGGTGGAGGAGGAGCCAAGAGCTGACGTTTCCGGGTCGGGGTCTCCGGACGGAGCTTAAGACCCAGGTGGACGCCCTGCGAGCGAGAAGGGGGAGGGGAGGCCATATTAAAACTGAAAACAGTCTAGGGCGCACTTGGAGAAACCGGCTCAAAGGGCCTCTGCAGTCATCAGAAATCCTAGACGGGTCGGACGCCAGCTTTGGAGAAGAAACGACTAACGGGGGGACTAAAAAAAAAAAAATCATACGAAAGGTTTCGTGACATGTTTGGGAAGGGGGGGGAAAGTTAAAGGGGACCAAGGGGGGAGGGGGCCAAAGGTAAGAAATTGCCAGGTGCGCCCGGCCGGGAGGGAGAGACGAGGCCTGGTCAGTTGAAAAGAAAGGAGTTCAAGGACATGAACCGGAGAACATAAGGGCTCGGAAAGGCGTCGAAGCGAAAACACAACACCAAGCAGAGATGACTCTCCCCGTCTTACGGGAGACGATCGGACTGAGTACTCCTCGCGAAATGCCTCCGGGGAGGAGGGGGCGGGAGGTCAGGGGGCGATAAACTCGAAAATTAGCAGGCAGGGGTCAGCCACAAACAAGGCGTAAGGCCAAGTAAGAGATTGGCCCCAAGAAGGAACTAAATGAATAAGGTGAAAAAGCCTGCCCAACACGCGCCCCCCTGAAGCAGTACAGTCGCAACTAGCACGAAGAATGGGGGCGGTCAAAAGGATAAGGGAAAAAAGAGGGAAATAAAGACAAGGAAACGCAAATGGACACCCAAAAGAAGCCGCGACTACTTGTCTAGAAGGAACACCTTGCAACAGCGCCCACTTGCGCAGAAAAGGCGTCCAAGCAGGACTAAGGAGAAAAACTAGGAATCAAACGCCGTGCGGTAAATCTGAATGCGGCGGGGACTTGCTAACCATCATAGCCTATGAGGTAATGTAGACTCGACGGCTTGCTACACCAAACGTTTCTCACTAATTTCTTTGTAGACCCCCCCACTCACTCTTTGGGCGGGGGGAGAAGTGTAAAGGGAAAGGGGCCATGGGGGAGGTTGTTGTTCGATCTGCCGCCAACTCTCGTCGGGTTGTTATTTTTGATAAGTTCCGAAAAGGCATCTCCCGCCGACAGGACGGACACCCAACCAATTACCCACAAAAAAAGGGCCCTCAAGCGACCAAAAACTGGACGCGGAGGGGACCAACGTGCCGCACAAGGCCGTTTTAACGCAGGACAAACGGCATCTGTGACGAAGTAAGAACACCAAAAGGAGAAAAAGGGGGAAAAATCACATGGGAAAGAGAAAAACAAACGCTTTGAACCACCGCGGAAACTGCTCATTTACTACCCGGGACAATTCCAGGCCAAAACCCAAAACACCAAAAGAACAACGCCCCCCAGGAAAAAGAGGACCCTAGACAGGGAGGAAAAGGGGAAAAACGGAAACCTGACGCACGCGTCGGGCCGCACAACCCAACAGCAGTTGCTTCGAACCAAGCCAGGAACAGAAAGAGTCCGAGAGGACGTCAAACTAACAAATAAAAGGATCACGTGGAAACTGGGAGGGGTCAAACTGACCTAAAGACGACGTCCAAAAAAAAACCGAAAGCCTCTACACAGAACTAGGAAGAAAAAATCAAAAACGGAAAAAAGAAAAAAAACAAAAAAAAAAGGGAACTTACGGTCACACCTTAGCTGAAAAGAAAAAAAAAGAAACAGGGTTAACCGAAGCTCGAAGACGAGGGAGAAAAAGGTGAAAAACACGACAGGCTGGGTTCAAAGGTAAAACATGTACAGTTCGGTCACGGGTGGAACCCCAGCGTAACCAGATTACCACCAGTCGGCCAAGCCAAGGTGGGGAAAAAAAAAACTTAAAAGAAAAAGACCGGACGAAAAAAAGTATTAAAAAAAGCTCCAGTAAAACAAGTCAGCAAAACTTTTGGGAACCGATCTAATTCGGAGCGTTTTGAGTGGAAAAAGCTTAATAAGCGAGGTTGACGGACGTCTCAGCCTCAGAGAAGGGGAAAACTAGCGAAAACTGTTGAAACCGGCAAAAGGTGGGGGGAACTCCCCAATCGGAGGGAGGAGGGAATAAAAGGAAAACCATTCTCCTCGCAACAGGAAAGCAAGATCCTAAACACTCACCCGGCACACAAGAAAAAGAACTACCTCCTATAGGGGAACTACCAAACGCATAAAAAAAACCACCGCCAGAAAAAAAAGCAAGCCAAGCAAAAGAACAAGAAAAAACACAGGGGAGATCCAGAAGAAAGAGGACGGTGGCTACAGAGTAAATAGGCAAAAGACCAATGTAAGCGGGTAGGGGAGTCAAAGGTAAACGTTCGAACGGGAACCACAAACACCTTGGGGCAAAACTATCTGCTGACGAGCCTCATGACCCATCTTCCACAGCCGTTTGGGGACCAAAAAAGGGAGCTACAGCGTCGAAAAATCAGGAATCAACGAAAAGTGGAAAAAGCATCTTGAACAAACCTCCACAGAAAAGGGGTGCAAACCCACAAACAGGCCCCAGGCCAGAACCTCAAAAAATAAACCCCCCCGTCAAACCAAATTTCTCGTGAGTTAAAAAGGGGGAGAAAAAAGAAAAAACATGCGGGACCCACCACGAACAAGGGCCGTGCGAAAAGAGGCGCCGAGATCGGGGTATGGACAAACACCGGAGGAAAGTTCTGCCCGCTTTGGCAAATAGACACACTGAAACTAGACAAGCCGGCCTGAACTCAGACACTGAGGAGACCACCCGCACCATGGAGACCAGAAAGATTCGGCAGGGGAGAAATCACTTCAAAAAAAAAAAAAGAACACATGTGTGTGTCAAGAAGCTACGAAGAAAAAACCAAAGAAAACAGGTTCACAAGAAAAAACGGAAAAAAAAAAAAAACGGGGGGGACCTCAAAATCCGTAGAGAGAGGATTGGTGGGGTAGATCAAGAGAACGCGTGGAACCCCGGTGAAAGGGTTCAAACTAATTAACTGGAAAGAGATGGGCGTAGGGTTCCAAACTAGGCGCAGAGGACAGGAAACACCGTTCGAGGGGCGAAAAAAAGACAACAAACAACCCGTTTCAACCCAAAAAAAGCAAAAGGAAGAGCGTAACACAAACTGGATGGACCAAAGCGCCACACGAATGACCTTAAGTGAGGGAAGGGGAGGGAAGGAAAATTCAAAAAAAAAAAAAAAAAGTAAACTCAGCTAATCCGGTAGTAGAGTTAGCCAAAGGGGCTGGAGACAAAACTGACTAAAAGAAAAGAGGATTGCTCCACCACCGAAAGAAGGACGTAAGGGGTTGGTGGACAACGATAGTGAGAAGGGGACTGACAGCAAAAACATGGGAAGAGATCGAGAAACCACTGCGAAAACCGGAAAAAAAGACACTCTTCTGGAACTCCTCAACTCTGAAAGCAAATCCGGCGTTGACGAGGGCTTAGGAGGAGTTGCCCAAAAATGAACAGAGAATAAGAAACGGTGGGGGTCACCCACGAGTAGACAGACTGAAAAAAACGGCCTCCACATGCTAAAGAGCCGAACGTCAAAAACAGTTGAGAAAGGGGGTCCAACAGGGGGACATCAACGGGAAAACTTCCAGCGAAAAGGGAAAGCAAACACGGTCCCAAGGTAGACCAGGGGACAGGTAAACACAGGGGCTCCATACCATGCAAAACGAACCGAAAAACAGAGAGAAACAAACCGAACTCGCTGTCTCGACGAGAAGGGACAATATTTCCTGCCGACCACTCCCAAAAATCACCGCGTCGCCAAAAGTTTGGACAGACCAAAACGAAAAAAAAAAAAGGGGAAAAGGGGAAAAAAAACCTGAAAAGGCGGTGGTCAGTGCACTTCCAACCAAAGAAACGGACGAAAAAGATCACTTCCAACGGACAAGGTCTAGGACTCCAGGAGGAAGGAAGGAGAGGAAACGGTGTGAGGAGGGACGAATTGGGGTCAAAACAGAAAGCGGGTCGTAGTCACGGTTAAAAAAAAAAAGGTCACTAACTTACAGGGGACCTTTGGAAAAGAGAAATAGGAAGTGGGAAACCATCATGGACCCGACAACGTCAGGTACTGCAAAAAACCGGGCACGTGAAGAAAAAAAAGGGTTTCTAGAAAGAGCAAAAAATGGAAACTTGGTTGGGGAAAAAAAAAAAGACTCTCACTGAAGAGGAAAAGTGGTCAATTTTACAAAAACGCCGATCGATTAACCCGTTTCGAGAAAAGGGGTCAAGAGCACCAGGCACAAAGAGAAAGGAAAACCCCAAGGATTAGACATATGGGGAAGGGAAGCCGTTCAACGCACAACGAAAAAAACGGAAAAAGAGATTCAATGATTGGGAAAAAAAAGGGGGACAGAAGCCCCTCGTCAGTCATAGTCCGAATGAAAAAGGGGCCCTTCGGGCAGAAAACAAAACTCGGGAACCTCCAGGAAAGGGGGGAAGGGGTAACGGAAGTGGGGAAAAAAAAAAACGCGCAAGAACAGGCGAAGGAAAACACAAGGGAAACACACCACCTAAGAATCAGGGGAGTGGGAGTCAACCTTGGAAAAATGCGGGATGAGGGAGGAAGGGGGGGGGAGACAGGTTAAAGTCGAAGGGCCAGAGGGGGAAGACCCGATAAACCGCGTCGGTGGGGTGGAAAAAAACAACTCGACAAGGTCGGTTAAAGAAGACAGTGTAAGGCCGTAAGCAAAAACCAAGAGGACCCGGTGGCGGGATTCCCTCCAGAACGAAAAGGGAAGTGTCTTTCTGAAAAACTACAATTGGGGGCTGGGGGGGGGAGAAAGGCGAGAGGTGACACAAGAAAGGTATAGCCAATTGGGATTGTTCTGGGTCAGTGGGGGGGGTTCCATGGGAACTTAGAAGTTGTTCAGGTGGAAAGAATTGGGGGGGACAGGGGTTGCTTGGTGAGGGGGGACTTGTTGACTGGGGACAAACACGGTCACAAAGGAAAAGAAAAAAAAAGGGGGGTCCAAAGCACAAAAAAAACGGGGAAAAACCTGACCGGGAGCAGCAAAAAAACGATGCGCGAGAGAAGCGATGGGGGTCAACCCAAGTTCAAGCAAAAAGGGGAAAGCAGACCAAAACAGTGTGGAGAAAGGAAATTGGGTGGGAGAACGAATAGAGTACAGGAAACGAAACGGAAAAAAAAGACTCGACAGACACATCAATCTTGCCATAACGGAGTAGGAAGGTTTTGAGCAAAACAAAAAGAGACGAGTTGTCGATAGGCGGTGACGGAATGGACAGGGAAAAAACGGGCCGGAGTAATAGGATATGCAAAGGACCACCGGGAAAACCCGACCGTCCCTAGGGGAAAAATAAGGAAAAGAAGGTGAGTTTGGTCAAGCGTGAACCGCGAGAGCTTGGCGTAAGTGGGGGAACCTTGAACAGAAAACGGATCAGTAAAAATCGCGCAAATAAAAATTTCTGATAGGGGGGACCGGGGAAAAAAAAAAAAGAAAAGCAGGAAAAAGGGGGCTTGAGAAAAAAAAAGGAGGTCAAAAAAAGTCATTTACAAAAACGAGGGG
>Ga0179591_1305222_pt1 | contig 11655 bp, 12 predicted proteins | sample CZOMad2_1_08_16f_FD_182891 | JGI IMG/M metagenome (GOLD analysis project Ga0179591, IMG submission 182891) | Vadose zone soil fungal communities from Angelo Coast Range Reserve, California, USA - CZOMad2_1_08_16fungal (PacBio error correction) | ecosystem: Environmental > Terrestrial > Soil >...
AGAATAAGTGTGGCGGGCTTACTAGTGCATATCTGGATACCTGGCACCTCGAGCAAATTCGACGAGGGTGGGATTCGATGATGCAGAAGGGATCTGCCGTCCAGGGAAAACGGCAAGACTCCTCCTCGGCCTCAGGGTTGGCGTCGGTTTGATGCCGGGGGGCCGTCATCGACATCTCTCTGGGGAGAATATCGGGCGTTTCTCCACAAACCAGGCCACAAAGTCGGGGGAAGAAAGCCTGCTGAGGGCCGGGGTTTACCAAAAATTGTTGACAATAAACGGGAAAGAAGGAGAAGTTGGTGGGTTGAATATCGCCCTCTCGAATAAAAAAGAAAAGGAAGTGATGGAATCAGTATGAAAGCCAAACATGTATAAAAAAACAGCGAATGGAACGAGAGAATGGCAGGGGGAGAAGCAGCGGGGGCGATACTGAAAAGCGTTCATGGGGAAACGGTGGCCTCCATGGTAATGGGAAACTTGTAGGAGATTTTGCAGCGTGACTCACCAAGCGGGATGATAACGTCAGAAAAAGGAAGAGAAGTAGTTCATGGTCTTCTCAGAAGTTAGCCTGCAGGATGGAAAAAAAAGGGCGAATTTAAATTTTGTTGGTTTGAGGACCTGACCGTACATGGCGAAGACACAAAGAACGAGAGAGAGGAACATGATGGGCAGGTGTAGATTGAGGGCAATCTTGAAGCATGGGGAGGATTTGAACTGCAACTTATATAGGTCACGAGAACCTGAACAGGCAAGGAAAACAAAAGAGAAGGCAAGGCAAAGGAAGGTAACAGACGTCACTAAACGGGACATGTCCGCACGAAGGAAACCTTGAAAACGAATAAACCCCCGAAAGCGAAAGAGTATGGCGAAACGCGGACGAACAGGGGCTCAAAAAAAAAAGGAGAAACAGGAAAAGAGAAAATAGGAGCTCAGCGTCAAAAAAAAAATTTCATTATAGCGAATGCCCAGTAGAAGAAAAACCATATAAGAATCCCGCGGTTGACCATCCAAGAAGCGGAGAAACCCGGCGGCGGCACGGGTGAACGGGGAAAAAAGAGGTCCGAGACTAGGGGGCTGGAAACAACCTGAAAGGGGGGACTTTGAAGAACAACAGCCAAAAAGAAAAATCGCCGGAAAGGCCATGAAAGGTAACATGAGGGAGAAAGTCTGAAGAGCAAAGAGAATCAGTCAAAACACCCACCAGTGAGGAGGAGGATCTTCGAGGAGAATAAAAGAAGAAGCTTGAAAAAAGAGATAAGACCTGGACAGCCGGGGAGGTACGCGCACTTCTGGGATGCTGTGGGCGGGGGGGCATGAACGGACGGGCACAAGACGGGAGGTTGAAAGAGAACATTGGAAATCGGGGGGAATAAAAGGAAAAAGGCCGCCTAACCGGTTGAAGAATGGTACTGTTCAACCTGTGCGGGATCGGGGCGACGATTCAATAAAACCTGCAGAGAAAAGTACAGGGGGTGATTTCGGAAGCTCGCTAAGGTCCAGGGCCCGTGGTTCGGGTCCTGGAAGCCTTCGTCGAGCGCTCCTCATCCGGGAAGTATGGAGAGAGGCTGAGCAAACAGACGCTTAACAAGGGAAACACAGGTTCGACGAGAAAACTTAGGGAACATTCACGGGGACGCTGTTTAAGTGTCTTTTGGCCGGGCGTGCTGGGCCCGGTGGTCTCTGGGATAGAAGAAGCATCGGTAAACGAACTTAAAAAGGCTCAGAAAGCAGAAAATGTAAATTTGTCGTGGGGGATAGTGGGAGGGGAGTGAAATTGGGTCCGAATGCGCCCAGGGGGCCTACCAAAACAGGGAGGCCCGGGGAACAAGAACTCAGATTATTGAGCAAGTGAGACACCCGAGGAAAAGATGCCGTCTTCAGGAGAGGGCCGCAGCACGTCTGGATGGGGGGCGTCATGAAAACGCTTTTTTTTGGGAAACGTCGCAAGTTTTAAAAATTGCGATGGAGGAAAGATCGTGTTATGACATGAATAGAGTAATCGACCCGCGGGAGAACGGTCTACATTCAGAATGGTCAAAAGACGTTAAATAACAGTATCTCGACTTATCATCCTTACTTGGGGGTAAGTGAGGGACGGGAGCGGGAGCGATGCAATACACATTCCTAGGAAAATGGACAGAGGGAAAAAAACGTCAAAGGGAAAGACAAGGGATAGGAGAAAGAGGTTGTCGTTAGGAGAAAAAAAAAAAACCAGAAGAGTCGACGCCACAGAGATGTAGAGAGTCCAAGCCGTTATAACCTAAAAACGCCGTCAACAACAACCGTCAGGGCAAGACCGGTGCAGTTTTGGAACTTTAAAACACGCAGCTAAGTCATGGCACGAATCATGAGGTCAACGATAGCCGAAAAATCTGAGCTTAACCATGACCATAACTCGAGGAAAAGTCACTCAGCGTAACGCTATCAAACTCAGGAAAAGAAGATTCTCTGTGACGAGAGTCGCTCTTACAGCCCATAAAAGAGACGGCTAAGGGGGGGGGGGGGGTGAGAAGCTCGCTTCAATATATGTCCAGGAGGGTTCAAGATAGACATGAAAGAAGCGGGACGGGAGGAATAGGGAACTTGGAAGAACTTCTCCACGCGACGGAACCGCCAACGAAGGCGTCACACAATTAGACCTGAACTCCAGATCCCTCAGAAGAATGGGGGGGAAAGAAATTCGAAGAGGGGATAGCACATCAGACGGGTCAAACCGTACCTGGGGTCCTCCCGGGAAGAGAAACAGTGACCGAAAGGGCTCAGTCATTCAGCTTGCGAAAAATGTGAGAGCAGCCGAGGGAAGTCAAATAATGTTAATTGACCAACACAAGTTCAACATGACAGACATTCTCACTAGTCAAAAAAGTGATGCCAAAGACGCATCGAAAGAATAGCATCAAAAATCCGGGTGAGAAGTGAGAAAGGGAAAGCGTGCGATGACGAGCAGAAGCGATACCATTCTCTACGAGGAGGAAGAAGAGAGATTAGATCTGATGAGAGCTAAAGAGGAAGAAACGGCTTGGACATTGTAATAACGGAGCTTGACCTAGAAAGGGGGAGGACTACTCTGTGGGGGACAGGTGTAGCTCCTACATTTCTAGGCATGGTGAAGGGTGTGGAAAGAAAGGGAGGAAGAACTCAACAACCATAAAGCAACCAAATTAAGGCCCAAAGGGGAGTGAAAAACATTTAAAGAACGAGTTCGTCCGATGCCCTGTGGACGAAAAAGAGGTGCAAAGCGAGAAACTAGGAGAACATTTAAAAAAAATAGGGATCCCTGGGAAAATGAACGGGGAGTATGGGGGGCAACGGTTGCCGTCCGAGGGATAGCACTGTGGGCAACACCAAACTACTCTGAAAAAGGCCGCGCACCGAAAGTCAGCAAGCTCTTTGGGAAAACCAAACACGAGTGGAAGCGGAGCTCGCAAAACCCAGCGGATTCAGGGTCAGAGGGCTAAGATTCTACCATAAAAGAGGAACAGGAATGGGCTAGAAGGATCTACGTAAAAGCAACTCTCGGGCGCCCGGGAAAAAAAATTCATGGGCGACCCGTGCCGCGTCGGTACATGAATGCCGGAAAATGATGGACTGGGAATGGCAAAAACTTAGCGTCCTCGGCGGGCATTACTGTTTTTGACTCGGGTTATGACTTGGCCATTCAGACGAGAACTAAAGAATGATAATAGAGTAGGAGTAGGAAACAACTACTACTACCACGAATGGTACTCTGCGATCAGTGTGAAGGTCGGGGGGAGAAAGGGAAGAGATAAAAATCAAAAGATTTAGTGAATGGTGCACAGAGGCAAGGCGCCGACGAAAACCCAGCACCGATGCGAAAAGAATAAGCGAAAACTGTAGGGGTCAACAAGAAAGGAAGAAAGGAACGGGGCGAAGGACGCTGGAATACTGAGAGTGAATGTGAGATGAAGTAGCCGCCAAGTCCATGATTAAAACGCGAGTTTTGCTCGTTTTGGGTAAAATGGTAAAAAAACACCGCGGGAGGATAAAACGCAAAAAAGCAGATCATCTTGGGCATGGGGAACAACAGTTCGGCCGTGAGGCCAAGTTGGGGGGGGTGGGGAGCGGTAGGAATTAGGCAAGCGGTCGCATTTCCAGAAATGGGGAAATCACAGGAAAAAAGGAGTACTGGGAAGAAGGTAGAGAAAAATCGGGACGCCGTGGAGATTTGTACAAAAATGGGGGGGCACAGAACAAGGGAGCAAAAGAAAAAAGCGAGGGAAAAAACATAAACAGTACGCCCGTGAGGGCCGGGGCTTTCATGGGTCAAAGAGTCGCGACAGAAAAGAATGGGAGGCGAAGCAAACGGAAAGATACGATGATAACGGGGAGGAAAGAACGGGCTCGTTACCAAGTACCGAAACGGCAAAGCTAGGTATGCGCGAGAGTCAGAAAAAAAACATGTACGTAGATCGGAATTACTAAGTGAACAGCATAGAACAGAATAAGCGCCCTGTTTAACAAGCCTCGACAAGACTAACCAGATCAAAACGGGAGTTGAAATTCCTAAAAGTTCCTGACTACATCTGATTGCGTGAACAGAATTCCCGCCGTGAAGCATTCCACTCCCCAACCCATGAGGAGGAAGAAACATGAAGGGAACTGTCAAAAAAGTCGTCAAAGCGGGCACCAACCCGAGAATCTCTCACCAACAACTGAAGAATGATACAAGGAGACCAAGATCACGGTGAACGACAAAAGTTGGGTCCTTAAAAAACCCAATTCTGACTGGCGGAAGGGGTGCATAAACCGTCACACGGACGGGAATCGTTACGTGCTGAATCCTCGGAAAGGAAAGATCAAAGTCACGAAGGAGGCGGTCATAGTGTGGAACAAGGGGGAAGAGATAAGAGCCGACTACCTGGCAGGCGATATAAAAAATGTGGGTGTTTCTGCTCGGAGCAGATATTCGCGGGGCCACGGGTTTGAATGGGGGAAAGGGCGTCAACAAGAGTTTGAGAACATCATCCTGGCGATGGATCTGAAGGGGATCGTAACCATCGCTTAATGGCTACTGGGAAATGACCTTCGGGGGACATTCCACAAAAACTACAGAGGGGGAAAGGAGCGTAACTTGGGCCCAGTGATCAAATAAGGTCAACTCACCACGCAAAGCAACCGCCTACTAGAGAAAGATGTTAGCAGAATTTGGCTCAAGGGGGGGCTATGGGATTTCTGTGCAATGTAACCAAAAGGGGAGAAATCCATTACCAGAAAAAACCTCCCGGTCCGGAGAAAGACAGCCCAGGCAAAAAAGTTCTGTCATCGGAAAAAAAGTTGATATACCGTTGAGCTATGAAAACACTGCCAAACGACAGGTTGGGGTCTTTAAAAACCCTCCCGGAGAAGAAATACTCGCCCGCTGATGACATCGCCAGTTAAGAAGGGAGGCAGAGACTTTTAACTACACGACGGGGCGCTAAAGTTAGACAGAAGAGAAGGTTTCTTTTCGTTCAAGGGGGGGGCATGGCGAACATTAAAACATCTGAAGTAAAAAAATGCGTCCAGCGGGACCGCCGTTCCAAGGAGAAACGCTTCATTCGGTGACGGTGAAGGAAGAAGGGGAAAAGAAACGATATGAGAAGCAAAGAGCAGGAGTGAAGCCCCGGCATAACCGACTCTCCAACAACCTCAAACGAGGGAGGAGTCATCCAAGGGCCCAGACCAAAGAGAGGGAGCAGCAACTATGTCCATAAAGGCCGAAATGAGAGAGAGGAGCCAGGGCCCTGAAAAATAAAAACTACCGTCCGCCTAAAACCAATTCATGCAGCATCGGGCATAGAGGATGGCGACCTCAAAAGAAAAACATCCAACAAAAAGAGATCCTAAAGGGGGGGTGCGCCTACGCACTCAGACGCGCACCAGGGAACAATATCTAAACAAAAGAGGGTCTGAGGTGAAAGGTACCGTGGGCCTCGCAAACGTTTAGACTAAAGTAACGGAACAGCTGCTGCCTACCATAAACCTTCGGAAAAGCCAGGCCGATCCAAAGAAAAAATTAAGAAAGGTCGATGGGCGCGGGAGAAACCTCGGCAGAAGACTTCACTGGGACTGGACGACGAAACTAATGGGGGAACCGAAAAGGGAAAAAAAAAAACGACATGTGGCATAATGGAAAAAGGGGGGGGTGGGGGGAAAGCACACGACAGAAAATGGAAGAGAAAGTGTGAGTTTACAAAAAAGGAAAAACAAGGGACTCCAATTAGGGTCAATAAGGGGACAGCTCATAGAAGCAAGGAGGACTAAACGATTCAACCGAGAAAGCCCGCTAATCTGGCCTGAAAGATCAGGAAGAAATCTTACTACAACAACAACAAAATGAAAATGTAGATGGGGATCTCTATCGCGAGGGGGCCCAAAAAAGAGGCAAGAGTCTCTTCGAGTCACTCGGGGGAAAATGAACAGGAGAGCCGGACGCCGAATACGCTGTTAATCAGGTACAAGGATCCTGGTCAGGGAATGTTTGGAAAGCAAGTTAGGGGAATATATGCGTACTTCAAAGAACATCACTCGCAAGAATGACCAGAACGGTTAGTACGTCTAAGCTTAGAGGGCTTACGTCAAGTTCAACCTGGTGTGAGGGAGAAACCGAGGTGTACGAGACTGACACTCAGAAAATATTGCCAACAGGAGTTGGGAGGGGGAAAAAAAAGACGAAAATTTCCTATGGTTTTGGGACAAAGACTTGGTGAAGGGAAGAGGGGGAGGCAGCACTGTGGGGCAGGACAAGTTCAGGCATCCACCGATAAGGTCGCTTGAAAGACCGGCAGAAGATCTGGAGAACGCCAACTAAAATATGATCGTGTGGGGGGAGGGAAGACGCTAGGTCGCCACTCTGGTCAACGCAAATTTGGCTAAAAAACAAAAAACGTACGAAGAAAAAGACAGCGGAAGCGCCCTGATATCGGGGAAAGGTCAAGGGTCTCAGGACATAGGATAAGGGATCAAAGGGTGCGATGCAATACAGGACAAAGCCCGGGGAAGGGGGTTGACGGCTTAGGTCCCGTTGAAAGCAGAGAAAGAGGGAGATGGATAGGATATCGGAACGAAACAGAAACAAGAATTGGGGAGCACACTGAATCTGAAGGGAACGGCGGTACCCCTACCAGGAAACGCTGCCTCTTATAGGAAAGGGAATCAGCCCGCGACGCACAGAAACATCAAAACGGAGATGCGACTCGCACTGTGGACACAAGGCAGAACATGGATTAAGAGCAGGGGAAAAAAGAGACGAGAATGAGATTCATAAGGCACTTTCTCTTACCCATGAAGGGGAAACAAGGAGAGATTGTTGGACACTTTTTGTGGCAAAAAGGAGGGAGGAGAACGCAGCCCAAAGAGGAAAGAGTCTTGACGAGACCCATTTCCCAGCACGGGAAGGGCGCTTAGGGGAAAAGGATAAGAAAGGGTCGATGGCGAAGGGTCACAGATAATACACGGTAACCATTCAGATATAGTGAGCTAGAAATTACGCCTTGGCCTAGAAAAAGGAAGGGAGGGGTCACTGAACAGGGCCAGCACCCCGACACAGAAAAAAGACAACCTGTGAGTTGCCTACGTTCTCGAACCGAAGAACTAAGAGGAATGAAAAGCCAGGACGGAAAGCGCATTATTATTAACTTCAGCCTGAAAACGAAGGAAAAGGAACCAAAGAATATACGCTATTAAAGGCATAAAAAGGTCGGAATGCAATGCAGTGGATGCTGACGGCTAGGACAGATAAAAAACGAAAGTGGATATGAACAGGCTAAAAAGCAAAGTAGAAGGGGGGAAAAATAAGGGAAAAGATGTCCTAGACAATAGGTTAGTTGAACCAAGCACGCAAGAACCCCGCCGATTCGCACAAAAGCAACAAAGAAGAAGAATCGGAGGCGGCAAGTCCAAGGTGGGGAGGGTAGGAAGAACAAAAAAAAAAAAACCCAAACCACAACAGAAGAAACAAAAAAACACCCCCCAAAAAAAAAAAAAAAAAAAAAAAAAGAAAAAGAAAACCCTCCCAAAAAAAACCACCCAAAAACAAGAAAGGAGAAAGAAGAAGACCCAACCCTCACAAAAACAAAAACCCCAACCCAACCAAAAAAAAACACAAAGAGAAGAAAAAGGAAGCAAAAAAAAAAAAAAAACAGCAAAGAACAAAACCACCGCAAACCAAAAAAATCAACACACACAACACCCCAACAACTAAACATTCCCCAAACATTAAAAGGAGAAAGAAAAAGAGAGAAAAAAATAACCCCTCCAAAAAAAAAAAAAAACCACACACCCCACACTACAACCACCCCCCAACAGCACAAAAAACCCCCTCACCCAAAACACCAACCAAAAAACCCGCACGCAACCAAACACCCACTCAACAAACCCCACCCCCCAAACAGCGTAGATGTTCTCCTACTAATATATCTAACAAAAACCACTGGGAGGAGTGTATGGATATGTATTCCTTGCACGCAGGACGATGTTCTTTGACCTTTCCGTCGGAGCTGGGGGAGTGTGTGTGCATGAAATTCAGCGGGACAGCTGATTTTGATGCAAAGGTTTCCGGAAAAGGGACCAACAGAAAAATACGGTTGAAGTCTTCTGGAGAACATTTTCGTGTTATTAAATATAAGAAGAGGGGGGCGCTTACTTACGGTGGGTGTTGGTCCTCTTTGAGGATTCAGCTGGTCCCTTTTCTAAGGGTTCAGAAAGGGTTCTTTGACCGCTCCTTCAGGTAACTGCGAGGCTTCGCGCAGTGAAGATCCTGCTCGGAGGAATAAACATGAGGAGTCACAGAACGGGGTGAAGGTGTTCTTTTCTGTCTTTCGATTGGAAGGAAAGGAAAAGACCACGGCGGTCACCGTCAGTCAGACACCTCCTCATGCTTTGGCTCACGGGAGTCTGGTGAAAGGGAGGCAGAGCGCCCCTTTTATTATAACCATTGACGAACCTAGAACCCATGAAAAGGCAAATGAGAGCGACCATGAAAGTCCGATGAGGAGGGGGGGCTGCGTCTCATAACGCTGGCTGGGATCCAAATGAAAAAGGAAAAAAGAGATCAAGGTGGGGAATGGTAGAGTACAACGCTAAACGGAAGCACATGAAGAGCCCAAAAGAAAACTTATCGAAGAAGGGAGAAGCATGGAATGCCGCGGCTTTTCAAAATGCGAGCGAAGGGGAGAAGCAGAGGAATGGGAGGGGGAGGTTGACGAGGCGAGCAACGTGCATAACCAGTATTGGACCTGAGTACGGGAGGGAAAAAAGGGGGACCACCAAAGGCAAGAGGAAATCTTAGGGTTAGGAAAAAAAGAAAGAAGAAGATAACATAAGCACGAGAGGGATCGATGACCCTAAGAAAACCTACTCATTGACATGGGAAAGAAAAGAGGAGATGATTTCCCCAAAAGAGCCTACCATTCAGAGAAGGCGTCAATGAGGTCAGAGAGCACTAATTCTACAATGAATGCTCGTTCGCAGGGTTCGCCGCAGGAGGCCTTAAGAATCAGAGAGAGCGAGATAGCCCAATTCCTGCTCATATCTCGCAGACTAAAGAGGAAATAAAAACGAAAGCGAGCCTACGAGGGGGAGAGCCTATATAATCCTTATTGGTCACGCACTTCCTGTCAAGAAGAGGGGGGAGAGAAGAAATAGGGGGGAGGGCCGAAAAAAACTTTCTCTCCACATGGGAAGAGGCAAGAAGTTTAAGAGGCACAAATCCAAGAAAAGAGGAAGGATCTCACGGGGAAAAGTTTTGGGGAGATGTTCGAAGATGGGAAAAAAATCAGTGGGAATCCCTTGAATCCTCAACACGACAGAGAAAGAAAAGCTCAAAGAAGCACGAACCATTTGGCAGTAGTTGGATAGGGGACTTGAGCCAGATCAATGGCGTTGAACACATTCAAAAGAAAGAAGACAGGAGGCGAATCCACCTTATTACCGGCAGCGTCTCGCAATCTCAACTTTCAGGAAAGAAAGCGGACGTTGAGATAGAAAGAAAAGCGAAGACCCCTCTAACAGGTAGAAAAAAGAAGAAAAAGAGGGTATGAGAAGCTTGCTCAGGAAAAGCAAGGATAAATAACTGAAGGAGGTCTGATAAAGTAGCCAGGAGAGGAAACATCGTCCTCCGAGGTGGGGTTGGGGTTAGAATTTTTTGTGGTGGGGGAAATCAGGATGGACAGAGAGATTCGGAACACATAAAAAATAGAGTTTTGAAACTTTCGGCGAAGGAGAAAAAAAGAAAGAGAGGAAACAAAAAAAAAACACACAAAAAAAACTAAAAACGTAAGTAAAAAAAGGTAGATTCCTGGATGTAGAAATTTAAACTTCTAACGGAGGCAAAAAACAGGGGGAAGAGAACGGACTTCATCAGGGAAGATATCAAGTGAAGAAGAGTGAAAGCACGGTGGGGCTCTTCACCACGTCCAAGGTTCATGAGGAGTAGACGCTCGTGAAATCCGCCGACTATATTGAAAACAAACCAAAAATAGGGGTGGAGGTTGTTGTGGGGATGGGGGGGGAAAAGAGATGGCGGTCAGGGAAAGCTGTCCACGCTCAGGAAAGGGATAATCGGGAAGGGAGGGCAGGAAGTGACGCATCTCATGACCTAGAACAGGAGAGGAATGTAGAAAATCAAAGTGACTACTAGTAAGGATTAGCGTTATCCAATGGGGTTCCTGGAACGCTTATCGAAAAAGAACTGGAATGAAGGGGGTGGGGGATCGTTTAATTTCGCTAGAGGGAGAGGATAGAAACGTGCAGTTAGGCAAAAACGCTACATACAAATAACCATGCGATTCGTGGAACGTCGGTGTAGTTAGTCAAAGTCTACGGATAAGAAAGGTGAGGAAGGGGCTCGGCCCTCACCCCTAACATCAAAAAAACCCTCAATATGAGGAAAAGCAAGGTAAGCTGAAACGATGAGTTCACAAGGCGCGCTTAAAATTCAAGGAAGAGGAGAGTTCTAGAAATTCAATTGGCTGTGGCGGTGGAACGCCATGGGTAAATGAAAAACCTGGGGGGCAGTCGTTTTATTCCCAAATAAAAAAAGGGAGAAAGGGGACAGACAGATAAAACGTTAAAGGCAACAAGTTAGACGACCGGGGAGGGAAAAAGGAGAGGAAGGACGGGTATCCGAATTTGAAATTTGCAACCGAAATCCCACGAAAGAAGAAAAGCTGAGAAAATGGAAGGGAAATTTGGAGTATGCCTTAACTGAGGAGACGGGGGCAGATGTGAAACGGTCCTTAGAGATAACAAATCAAACTCCGCAGAACAACCCTTCAGGTCCCGGGAATAAAAGGATCGTCCAAGAACATGAGAGAAGGGGAAAGTGAGCCATCTACAAAGGGATATGGCGAACGAGGAGAAATAAGGGATACTTAAACCAAGAGCAAAAGCGAATGGAAGGAGCGATGCATCATAGAAAAAAAAAAGGCGTAGAAACTCGGAAAAGAGCTCAGCAAATCCCACGAAACATTTTGAAAATACAAAGAAGAAAAAGCAGTGAAGTTTTACCATTTCAAGGAAGAAAAGTGACTGAAATCAGCGGGGAGAGGGAAAAAAGCAAGGAAATGAATTGATTCCAAAACAAAAAAAGAATAAAAATAGCTTACCGCCAACCAGGGACACTGGAATGGCGTTAAAAACACGTCGAGAAAAAGA
>Ga0179591_1332274_pt1 | contig 11655 bp, 13 predicted proteins | sample CZOMad2_1_08_16f_FD_182891 | JGI IMG/M metagenome (GOLD analysis project Ga0179591, IMG submission 182891) | Vadose zone soil fungal communities from Angelo Coast Range Reserve, California, USA - CZOMad2_1_08_16fungal (PacBio error correction) | ecosystem: Environmental > Terrestrial > Soil >...
GGCCGCCCTCGAAAGGAGACTCCATCTAAAGTGTTCAGATTCTTCTCTAAAAGACGTTCCCGCGGCCGGAAAAGACAAAAAGAACCAATACGGGAGAGGCCCAGTATTGCAGGAGGGATGAGAAAGACAAAAAAAAAACGCACATTACTGTTATCCCGATCGCGGGAGAGCTGCGCAACAAATTAAAAACCCAAGGTCTGAAGGAGCAAGTTCACCGAGAAAAGGAAGTGAGACACGGCGAGGAATTCGAGAAAGGACTGGCGCCGATGCCATCAAAGGGGAGGAGGATGTCGTCTGCATCGAAAAAGGGGAAAAGGGCGTGAATCGGCAGAACTATGCTACCAGAGGTGAAGAAGCCATATCAACTCGAAAAAAAGGGGGGGGGGCGGCTCCAAAAGCATCCCCAAAAAAACCCCCTGCGCCCCGCAAAAAAAAAAAAAACGAACAAAAAAAAAAAAAAAAAAAACTTCCGTTTCCGGCCAAAAAACAACACGCAAAAAAAAAAAAAACCCCACCCCTCGCCCCCAACCCCCCCTCAAAAAAAGAAAAAAAAAACGCCTCCCAAGGAAAAAAAAAAAAAGAAAAAAAAAAAAAGACACTTCCCAACAAAATCCCAACCTCTCAGAAAAAACCCCTCCCCACAACTCTCCCCTCCAAAAAAGAAACTCCTGCAAAAACACCCAACTATTAGATAACCCCATCAAAAAAAAAACACTACTTCGCCCCCAACTTCGCTCGTTGTTCCCCCTCTCAATAAAAAAAAAAAGAGAAAAGGACCCTCCCTTCCAAAAATCTATGTGATTTCCTATCTCTCTCCTCATGAACTTGTCTTTTTATTCAAATACCGAGAAGGAAAGGGTCCTTCATTTCACTAAAAAAATGGAGCTTCACCCTCTAAATTTTAAAAACTCACTCATTTATGGAGAAAAAGGAAAGTAGAATCTAGGCCATCCTCTTATTCTCATTACCTTCTGTAGGGAAGAAAAGCCCCTCTTCGTGATAAGAGGTACTACACAGAGAGAGAACCGATATCTCATCTCAACAACAACAACGGAGGGCTCTCCTCTTCTTGTTTTGATCTTTGGGGGGGAGGAAGGGGAGAGGTTTCTTGGATGAAGGGCCCATTTTATTTTCGTTGTCAGGGAAACTGGGCCTAAGGCATGGGGGGGATCGGGTCGTAGCAATTGTGAAAAAAAAAAAAAAAAAAAGACGCTGCCTCTGGGGAAGAAAGCGGTCTGGGACCATTTCAGTAAATCGCGCCCCATTTCTTCTTTTTCCTTACGGCAAAAGCGGGGGTTAAAAAGGGACCCGTTGTAACAGGAAATCGAACGCCCATTTTTGTGTTTGGGAGGGAGAAAAGAAGGCTTTTGCAGGAAGGGGGGGCCTTCGAAGAACAGTGTTTGCGCACTTCAACACGGAAAAAAAAAAGAGGAGGGCGAGCCGCGCCCGACAGGAAAATTTTTTATGGAAAGAAAAGGTTCCGGCGGACTAGAAAAAAGGAGCACTTTGTTGTAGGTGACGCTTAACTTCAAGAAAAAGAATTTGTGCTCCGCTCGAAAGGAAGGGATCACCGTCATGTGCGGGCTGGAATTTCGCGAAAAAGAGCCGTAATAACTGGCCGCCAAAATCAAATCCGGGGGAGGTTGCGATTCATTGGCCGAAACGGCTGATGCCTGCATGCGAAAGAAAAAAAAAAGGGAGGGGGGGCTGGCGAGGAAGAGAGAAGGCAGCGGCGGCAGCGTATAGATCGAAAGGGGGGGAAAAAGGTTGGTCCGGCTGAGATTGAGGAGCCGCGGTGGGGGGGTCGGAATAGGGTGGGAGCTGATGCCCCCAGAAGAATTTCGACAGAACTTTTCTTGCCGGAGGGGAGCTTCACCTGGAGAGAGGAAGCGAAAGGGGGGAAAGGGGTATCTCCTTATCCTCCTACCAGAAACGAACGTGAGAAAATGAATGCTTGGGGGGATTGATGGTTTCGCGCGAGGGGGGGAAGTCATATCGGGGGAAAAAGAACATCGTCGCTTCTATTGGGAGCGACTAACGAGGAGGCGCTCAAGGGAAAGGGCAAACCTTTAGACCGCGATTCCAAAAAAGAAAATGCCTCGGTCAAAGAAAAAAAAAAAGAGGAGACTTTCCTTGATTTTCTTGGGAAGGGAACAGCCAGCTATGGAAAGGGAAAAATTGCCCGCATAGGGGAGACGAATTCACCGCGATGACGCCGGGGAAGAGGAAAAGCCCTCCTGGGGGGGGGAAAAAGAAGTAGAATCGTTATCTTAAGGAGTTCTGGGAGGACGTATTCAGAAAAAGGACCTTTGTCAAATGGGGGAAGGGGGGAAAAAAAGGCCTCACGCTGCGCAATGCTTGAAGAAAAATATGCAATGACAGAAGATACTCAAAAAGGTCGGCTTCGAAAAGAAAAGAGGGGCTTGGTTATCCAGTTTCCCAAAAACGGGAAAAGCCGCTCGCCCTTGGGACGGCCGAAACGGAGAAGGTATACAGTCAAAAGGTTCAGTGCCTTCGGCTGAGGGAAAAGTGAAAAATCACCCGGAGCCTCTCAACCACAACAAAGGGGAAGAGATCATTCGCGGGAGAGGTATCCCTGAAAGAAAAAGGCACTGAACCTTCTTCAATGAGATCGGACTTGGAAAAAGGAGAAGGCTTACAGCAGGGAACGTGGAAAAGGAGCCAATGCGACGCAGCTGAGGCCGGTCTGCAGAGAAAAGTATCGATTCGACCACACGCGGAAGGCCCTCATAGGAAAGAGAAGCGGGATGCCGTTGCTGAGACGCCAAGATTCCATTTTGAAAGAAAGGGGGGTCGTTTGGGAAAAGGACGCTGTACTCAGACCGTGGTAGGCAGCCGGCTACGAGGGAGGAGGGCGATCATCGGTGGTGACGCTTTGCATCGCGATAAAAAAAGGAAGGAGGAGAAGTCCCTAAAAGCAAGAAAGGAAAGAAATTGAAAGGGGCTCGCCATGACAAAAACGTCGGGTGGAAGGGGAGGGAGAACGGGAGGCAGGAGGGATCTTGTCTCAGGTTGTGTCAGGAGGGGGAAAGGGAGGTCTAGCAGGGAAGGGAAAAAAAAGTAGACCGCGACTAGCTTCGCTATGTGGTGAGAAGAATGATGCAGAGAAAGCAAAATCACGGTGTAGCAACAGAAGTGGCCTATGCTAGGGGCTACGTGAAAGAACCTTCTATTTTGTAAGACAACCTGGCGCGGGAAGAGGTAAGAGACCAATTACGAGGGGGCAGAATTTCTTGCCGACGGCAGGACTGGGGAGAAGACGACGAACCTAACCTAGGGAACTGAGTCTGGGGAAAAGGCAATGCCTGCCAAGTCGCCGTCTGCAACCCTTGAAGAGCATCTAGACTAGAAACGAAACGCCTCTGACGAACGCGAGTGGGGGGGTCACTATTCGGCGCGCATGAGGGAACCGCTGCCGTCGGCAAAGAAAGAGAAGGATGGCGGCAGAAGGGTGGCTGCCAGTATTTCTGCTAGGTGAGGGGAAGTCCAACGCCAGGATAAAAATCGAGATGCGCAATCCATGAAAACCAATTTGCTGAAGGTTCCGAAAGGGAAAGGAAATACACGCACGTGCCAAGAACATCGGCACTCATCGTGCTGCTGGACAGTGTGATGAGGAAAGCAGAATCCGGTCGGCGCAGGCATGGAGGGAGACCAGCCCTTTGCCGCCGCAACCTGGGGAAAGTGGAATGAACGCCGGAGAATAACAAAAGAAAAGAAAAAACTGGAGTTCTATCTCGCGAAGGAAGGGAATACAAAGGTGAGGTGGGAAGAAAGAGCGAGAAAGCCGTTTGAACGGGGAAGCTACTTTAATCGTCAACCGGGGGGAAAAAAAGAGGAGTTTTGAGGCAGAGAAAAAAAATTTCCTACTACCTCTATCCCAAAGGAAAGAAGATGATCAAAACCTTAGGAAAAAGAAAAATGGGCCTTTAATCAACGACATCGCCAAGGAAGAAAACTCTTCAACCCAAGAGGAGGAAGAAAAAGAAAAATAAACAAAAACAACTTAGGAGGAAGGGAGTTCGGGGGATCATTTGGGAAATTGGATATGTCGTTTATCACGCCCCCGGGAGTTGTCCTGTACGAAGGTCAAAAGAAAAAAGAGAACGAAGGCGGTGCGGAGTTTATCAATTGTATCGTTTGGCAAAAAGACGGATACCGCGGGGAGAGAGCGGTTTGCCCGCTTCCAGCGCTTGCCAAACTTACTGTCACCGGGCGGTAGCCATCGGAGGGGGGAAAAGGAAAATCCCCCAGAAAGGGGGGAACCCTCGCAATGGAAAGGGTGAGGGCATCGATGTTGGCTTGTCGAGAAGGGATATTTGCCTTCGAAAGAACCGTGTTTGCGGCGGCAGAAGGGGAAGGGTCCTTGCCGGAAGGACGAAAAAGGAAGACCGATCGTATGGCGATCCGACGCCCGAAAGGTTTATGGATAGGCGAAAAGGGGGGACGGATGTCTCGAATTCCTCGCAGGGGGTAGGGGTGACGCCTGTTACAGGAGGGAGGAATCCTGCAGAAAGGGGGCCAGGAATTTGTTTCGCACCGAAGGGATACGCTGAAAAGGCAGGGTGCGGCTTCCCCTTTGGAGACAAAACGCTGGCAATAGCCGCAAGGAAAGCCGAATGTGAGAGGCCATCCGTATTTGTGTAAGGAAAGCTGGCCGCAGGGATAGAAGCCTTTGCGAGCATCGGAAAACAGGAGGAAATCGGCGGGAAGGAAGCGTTAGTCGCGAGGGAAAGTTGCAGCCGAAAGGCGATTGCGGCCGGAAAGAAAGTATTCGAAACTTGTCGGGGAGGGGGGAAGGCGTAGCTTGAGGAAAGAAGGAATAGAAGTCGTTCTGGCAGAACTTCGTGCGGGGAAGACATTGGGGGGGGGGAGGGCCAGCGCCAGGTGTGGGGGGGGGCCCCCCCCCCCCCCCCCCGAAAAAAGGGGTACGCCAGGAAAAATAGCCGGGCATGGAAAAAAGGGGCAAGGCTTCCCGCTTGATTGTGGGGGGGGGGGGGAGTCTCTCGGTGGGGAGGAAGGCGAACCACTAATCTAAGAAAGAAAAAAAGAATAAGTAATGGCTCGAACGCGGGCTTCCTTTCCACCAAGGGAAACCCGATGAAAGAGCTCCTTTTCCATAATTCCGCCTCAGCAAAGACGGAAGCTTGAAATTTATTTTAGTGGGAGACCCTCACTCATGTCGCTATGCCGACTGGCTGGGAAAGATAGGTTGTTCACATGATCGCGAAAGGACCGAGAGAAAACAGAGTACCGCCCATCCGCCGGGTAAGGGATGGGCGGAAGGGGGAGACCACGGTCTGGGGGGGGGGGGAGAAAAACCTCTCACAGGTAACTTTTTCAAAGGGGGATGAGACGCCAGACATAAAAAAAAAAGCCTGCGCCGCTTCGGGAAACCGTAAGTTTTTATGCATGAAGAAGTCGATACCGAGGGAGGAAAGAGAGAGTACAGCGCAGCTGGTATCCTTGAGTAGAGTTTACACGGGAAAGTCATGTAAACCAGGCGCCGGCCAGCGCACCGGGGAGGTAACAGAAGGAAGCCGGTCGGGCTGATTTCGTGTCAACACAAGAAAGGAGAGAACAAAAAACACGGAGGAGGAAGGAGAGGCGCTGGTTGATCACATGAAGAGGAAAAGAAGGCCTGAACGCGAGGAAAAAGAACATCGACCGTTCGCTGGGAAGCGGCAGGGACCTGAGGCAGGGGAGACAAAAACAAGGCTACCACTGAATACGCTCCGTGTAGCGAGGGAGAAAGGTGGGAAGAAAAAACTTACGGCAAGATCAGAGAGGGATGCGCAGCGGGTTAGGCCCTTGCGGAAATCCATTGGGGGCCAACGACGGGGGGAATACGCTGTACCAAGAGAAGAAAGATCGATCTACGCGTGCAACCGGGAAAGGGAGGTCATCGGTTGGAAAAGGCATCTCGGTGCATCTGCGAGGAAGAAAATCCTAACACCGTCGGAAGGAGGGCGCCATGACCAAGAAAAAAGGGGTCATTGTCGGGCTGGGAGGGGAGAAAAAATCTTCGTAAGGGGGGGGAGAGGGGCACTTAGCGCGGCAGACAGGGAGTATCACGGGCCCAAGAAAGTTCGATGTGTTTCGTAAGAACACGCGCCGAACAAAGAAAAAACCCAAGAAGAGACTTGCGATGCGGATCGTCCTGCAGATGTGGGAAGGGGAGTAAAACTGGATCGGCCACAAACGACATGGAATTCAAGGTCCCTCCAAGGAAAAGGGGAAAATTCCTTGGCAAGAAATATCCAGGACTGTGCAAAAAAAAACACTATTACGACAAGTTCGAAGAAAGGCAAGTCCGGCAATATCGCCGGAAAAAAGAGGGAAAAACCGTGAAGAAAAAAAAAGGACCGCTGCGCGCTGACGCGAGTCTCGGGGGGAGAGATGCTTCCGCGCAAAAGATCATCCGTTGGGGATTCTGAAGAAGAAAAACCCTCCCCCAATGCCTGGTGCGAAGTAAGGGACCAGCGTTTTGTATCAGAAGAAAAAGAGGTGATCCCGATCTCGAATGAGGGAGGGATCACAAATTTCCAGGGGGAAAAAAGGGGAGATTCCGACGGAAGTGCGTCAAACTCACAAGAGACGAAGGAATTCGAGCATGCAGAAGGTGCGCCTATGCCATCCCAATGTGGGGGGGGAGGGGAGGGAGTTCGCCCCTCGCCCTAAGCGAAGGAGAAAAGGGCTGGATCTTCAATAACTACTTCTAAAAGCTCGAGGCAAATAATTCAAAGGAAGGCCGCGGCTCCAACGCCACCAGCAGGGGGGGCGTTCGATCGCGCGCCGCAGAAGAGGGGAAAAAGGGTCGGGGGGAAAGAAAGTAAAGGGAAGAGGATACGCCCGGTGGCCGTCAGGAAAGAAAAACGGGATGCGGCAAGACCGAGATGACAAGCGTGTGGCCACCCTCTACCATTGAAAAGAAAAAAAGCACCTCCTTCAGCAGAAAGGGGGGGAAAAAATGACATCTATTACCATGTTGGGGAACAAAACATAAAAAGGGGACGGTTAGGTGATCAACGACAGCGCCAAGGGATTAAGAAACCGCAGCTGCGCGCCCGATATAGGGGGTAAGAGAGAGAAGGTAGGAGGGAGGAGGAGGTGTTGATCTTTTTCTGATTAAGAAGACAAAAATCGCGGGGGGTTGCGGAGGAGGGTGTCCCTGGTAATCGAAGGAAAAAACGAAGTCGTGCGGTGGGGGAGGAGGGGGTATCGTTGGTAACATAAAGGGGGCCGAGGGCGCTGATCACCATCAGGAGGGGTTGAGATTCCAAAAAGGAGGACGTGCCTGACGGCACGGAAAGGCAGCGCGTATTTAAAAAAAGGTAACCGCCAAAAGAAGGAGCGCGATCGAACGCCATTTCAGTGGGGAGTTAAGGAAAGGGTTGAACATATTTCCTTCGAGAAAAGAAGGTCTGGTATCAAGTAGTTTTCTTAAAGAGGGGAGACTACCGGATCGTAGTGGGCGGGAAAAGAAGAATAAAATGCACATTTTTGATGAACTTGTCCCGGGGAGAGGCAGGTTTGAGCACTTTTGGGGGCGTTGACGACGGGGAATTCAGCACCGGAAAAAAAAGGAATTTGTTCGCAATCGACGTAATCAGAGACACCGGCGGGGAAAAGGGGATTGTTTTCTTAGGGAGAAGACATACTTTCATCCACCGGGGAAGGAAAAGGATTGGGTGGGGGGAAAGGAATGGTCCTACTGACGATCCGGAAGGAGAAGCAGCGGAAAACATTTCGCTTTCGAAAAACGATATCTCGCTTTAGCAGAGTTGGGGGAAGGGGAATTCCTAGGTTTGGGGGAAAAGGGATGGAAGGAAAACCCTCCTCGGTGTGGGGAGTGCAAAGTGATTCACAATTCCTTGAGCGTCAGAGACTTCTTTCCGTATCGCCTCCTAGGGAGGGAGGATCATGTCGGGGGGAAAAGAGGAAAGCAGCTCCTTTTAAGCGAGATCCGGGCACGGCGCATCGCACTGCAGAAGGGGCGCACCTTGATGTTGGAGAAAGAGTCTTCACAGATCGGGGATCTCTCACGGATAGGGGGAGAAGTCGTTCTCAAAAGAGCCGCGCTCATTGCCACCGAAAGACTCTTGTCCAGAATGCAAGAAAAGAACCGCCAAGGGAAGGCTTGAGTTCGTGGGGGAACAGCGCCCCCTCACTCAGGAGAGGCTTGTGAGAAGGAGGGAAGCGATAGGTTTCGACTGGCGTAAACACTGGAAAACGAAGGGAAAGAAGGGGTTGCGGTTTGCCGGCCGTGAAGAAAAACTGTTCTTGTACAGACAAGAAAAACCCGACCGTATCAGGGGGAAGGATCTTTGCGTCGACAGTCCGGGAAAAACACTTCGAGGGAGGCGACTGATTTTCCTTAAGTGGGGGAAAGAGCCTCGATACCTCGCGGAAGGAAGGAGAAAAGAAACTTTTAAGCATTGGGAGGGGGGAAAGGGGAGACCAAGGGCCTTCATGTACAAAACTGATCAAGGGCAAGAAAAGGAAAAAGAAATGGGACGCACTAGTTCAAGGAAGGGGGAAAAAAAAAGATTTTCTGTCTGCAGGGGGAGACCACCAGCAGGAGAAGTCTCTCCTCTCAAAAGAAAGAAGTACAGTGATATAAGAGGAGAAAAGATCCTGCAGACTAAAGAGAGAAAAAAAACGGCGTCAATGTCTACATCGACCGGGAGCTGGAAGAACAGGGGGGGGAGGAGGATCGGGGCTGTACATGCATGGAACGACTACCAAACTGCCCCGTCGCAGAGGAAAAAAGGCGACTCAACGCGCATTGCATAAAAAAGAATCGACCGGAAAAGGGGAGAGAGGGAGAAAAAGGGATGGTCGGCCTTCGACGGCAGAGGGCCAAGGGGGCCTAGGGGGGTCTGGAAAGAAGAGAAAAAGGAAATACTATTCCGATCCGACTAAGGCAACCGCACAAGGCGGGAGAGAGAGGTCCCGGCGTCATCGGAGGGGGAGAGATCATTTCGATTCCGGAAAGGAAAGGGAAATGAGTTGAGTGGCTCGAAATGTCGACGTCTGTTCATTGTCTGGGGGGGGGAGGCCGGCGGCAATTGAAGTGGGGGGAAGAGGGTGAATCGGGTCTCAAGTGTGGGGGAGAACAGTTTCGAAGAAAAGCGACCAATAATCCGCGACGAGCTTCGAAATAGGGAATCTTATTCAGAACCCCTGAAAAAAAAAACATTTGAAAGAAAGAGGAAGGAATCCTGCGGCTTCGTAGGGGGCGGGAGGTCTCCGGGAGTAACCCCACCTGCGCTTACTCCAATGGAAAAGGCTAGGAGCGAGAAAGGATGTTAAACTACTACATAACGATCCAAGATTTTTGAAAGGGAAAGAATTACGACAAGTTCGAGACCTTTTCCGAAGAAGAGGAACTGACAATCCAGAGAAAGGGGAAAAGAGACCGCGCAAGCGCGACTAGCCGACGAAGAGTCGAGGGGGGCCGATGGCGGCGCGCATGAAAAAAAGCCGTTCCCGCGGCAGGGAGGGAAAACAATGCCTAAAAAAGAAAGTGGTCCCGCGAAATGAGAAAAGGATGAGACACAGTTTTTGGAGCGAATCAACAAAACGGTGATCCCTATCGCTATGAGAAGAAGGATCCACAATTCCTGGGGGAAAAAGGGGAAAGGGAAGAGTCCGACGGCAGCTAGGAATGCAAGGCGAGGAACAGATCGGGCAGCTGTGCGCCTATTCCAATCAAAGAAGGGCGTCGGCTCTGCCCACTATCCGGTCGCGAGGAGCTACCATAACAGGTAAAGGAAAAAAGAGGAGAAGGGAAATATTTCAACCCGTTAAGAAGACGGTGAACACAAAAAGGGGAGGAGGAGAGCCGCATTATTTCGTAAGGAGGGGTATTCAATACCTCTCTGAGAAAACCCGGTGCCGTAAGAAAAAGAGGAAAGAACTGGAAGCAGGGTCACCGCTAATGTAAAACCAGCGGATCGGAAAGGGGAAGGAAAGAGAGAAAAACTACCTCAACCAGGAAAGAACTTCGATTCCGGACACGACATAAAAAAAAGAAGGACTGCGTTATCACGAAAGAGGGGAGAGGGAAGACAAAGCTCAACCCTCATCGGCGCAAGAACAAAAGGGGGGTATTGGAGAGAGCCGAGGGAGGGTCGATCTGTGAGGTCGTTGATCACGAAAAAAAGACCATTTTATTGCGTGGGTCCTGGAAAAAGAGCATCAGCGGCTGGCCGAATGCGTGACAGAGTCTAGCAAGGGGGAGGGGGAAATCAAAGAGAATCTGGAAGGAAAAGAATGGTACCATTTCGTCGAAGGAAGAAGAAAAAACATGAAGAAGAAGGGGAGACTGCGGTAGCCGATCGGCAGCGGAGGTTTGTAACACGCACCGACGAAATCAGGCGCGCCGCGAAAACAGTTGTGTTGTAGTCATCGATGGGGGAAGCTTTTCATGAACGGGGAAATGGGAAAAAAGAAAGTGGTGCGGCGGCCACCGGGACGTTCTGAGGCACCGGCTCGGAGGGAAAGCATCCTCAAATGCACATTGTGGGGAGAACACATCATAGAAAGGGGAGGAGATAATTCCTCGCCGGGGAGAACGGGGGGGGGGGAACTTCCGGTGACAGCGGCTTGAGAAAGATGGGGGGTGAGAAGCTCTAAATTCTGTATTGGGAGACGTCATGTCTTTCTCCCTTGTCGGAAAGAAAAAAGAGGCAATAAAGAAGCGGGGGGAAGAAACTAATTGAAAAAAAAGGGGTTTTGAGAGTGGCCGACGTCCGAGGGGGGAGGCATTGCTCTCCGCAGCTTTCTATAAGAGGGGTCGGAAAGGGAAAGGGAGGAGATTTCGAGGAAAAGGTGCCTCCTTCTATTATGTGAGGAAGTCCCGAAAAAAACAAGAAGAGTGTTATTCTAACTTGGAAGGGGCCTTTCGGAGGGGACAAAAATCCTGGGAAACCGGCAAGAACTTCCTGCCGTAGCAGAGCGTTACCTGGGGAAAAGGGAGGAAAGAAAAGGTTTGTCCGCTCCAGTGTGGAGAAACAACAGAGAGGGAACGGAAGAGCCGGGGAAATAAACAAGTCTTCCTGCTTTTGAGGAGGGGATTGTGGAGAGGGGGAGAGGGTTCTGCATCGATCTTTACGCAAAAAGTATGGAAGCGAAAAGGCTCGAACGCGTTAGGAAAAAAAACCACCTTGATACCGAGAAAGAGAAGGGAAAAAAAATGTGCCGGGCCGGGAAAAAAAAAAAAAAAAAAACGACGTCGACTTCCTTGAGTGTCGGGAGCTCAGGTCTAGGAAGGGAAAAAGCTTGACGCGATATGTTTTCGAAGGGACCTCGATGACGAAAAGGAACCATACCCGAAGGGGAGGAGCCGTAGATCTTCTCGGAGAGCTGGGACAAGAGGAGTCCCAGAAAAAAAAAGAGGGAATGGATCTTGGCCTAAAAAGACCAGGCAAAGGAAAAAAAAACGCTGCGCCTGCGTCAAGTGTGCTTGGAGCGGTGGGTCGCCTCTATAAAGGAGGCGCCGGCGTCAGCGGAAGAAAAGGGGGGGGAGGGAAAGTTCCACAAAGGGACAAAGCCCTCGCCAAAAGGACTGCCCACATCGAAGGAGAAAAAGCCGAGTTCATTGCCTTTAGGGGCAGGGATCTGTGATCC
>Ga0179591_1339456_pt1 | contig 11655 bp, 9 predicted proteins | sample CZOMad2_1_08_16f_FD_182891 | JGI IMG/M metagenome (GOLD analysis project Ga0179591, IMG submission 182891) | Vadose zone soil fungal communities from Angelo Coast Range Reserve, California, USA - CZOMad2_1_08_16fungal (PacBio error correction) | ecosystem: Environmental > Terrestrial > Soil >...
CTCCGGGAAAAAATCGGAGGAGTTGTAAAAGTATGCTTGGAAAAGGAGGGAAGGAGCTCAAATGCTGTGGATCAGTGACGCATTGTAAAGTCAAGTGCGTCTTTTTCGTGGGCCTACCGGACAAATGGTATCATTAAGGAGGATGGGTAAGTCCGGGGGGGGCCGAGAAAGGTGAAGGATATAAGGAGTAGCCCCGGGCTCAGAACCTGAATCTCTAAGAATACCCAGTCCAGCCGCGCGCGTTGAAATGGCGAGATTGGAATCAGAAGAGGGGGCATGGTGCAAATCACACTGGGTACGCGGGTTAATCATCTTATTCGACAGGTGGTCTTCTTGGTGACATCGAAGTTTCCAAGAAATAAAAAAGACACTTGTTAAAAAAGGGCGATGCAATGAAGCGATTGTTCCCACCACGCAGAAAAATAAAGAAAGTTAAGGGTCCCCGGCCTGGGGAAGGGAAAGGAGGGTCAGAACTGAAAAAAAAAAAAAACCACGGCGAAACCTAATATGAGATGGGACTCTGCACGGTCCTTACGTATCTGCCTTCCACAATAAAAGAGAGTGAAAGGAAAGGAATCCAAACAAAGCTATCACGGAAACCGAAGCAGATGACTAAGTCTGGAAGGAAGAGCTGTAGTTCTGCTCGCGTAAACTCAGGAAGAGGTCGCAGAGAATAATGGGGGGATAGGGCTCTCCCACGAAGAGGGGGCTAGAGTAGAAGGTTTAAAGAAATCTTGTCAACGACACCTTCTCTAAGGGAGAAGCAAATTCGTCGACGTCCTATCGTCCGGGATTCAACAAAATGCGGGGACTTGGAAAGTAAGGACTAAAGCGGGGGGGGGCTGATACGAAGAGGGCTTTCATCAGGGTCGAGGAAAGAGCGGCGTACTCTGACAGGTGCGTAAAAAAAGATCTCTGGTGGGAGGCTCCCCCAAACCAAGGTTCCGACCTCAAAAAAGTCTACACAAGAGAATCTGACCACCGATGACAGCGCGGAGGTGTGAAGGGTATAAGGATACGGAAAAAGGGGTAGAGCAAGAACTAGAAAAGGAGTCAGGGTTTACGATCTTTTGGCAGGAAATGGGGGCCGGGAGAGGATCGTGCGCTGCTCAGCTTGCGGAGGGAGAGAAGTTTGTTCAAAAATGGGAAGTGAAACTCACTTACCTCGGCAAAAGGGGGAAGTAAGAATTTTGGACTCCTGACGTTTGGTCGGACCGCAACACGTGGAGGCAAAAGGAAGTTCAATTCAGAATTTTTTGGGCGGGGGAAAGTCAACGTCGGGGGGGGAAGACTACGCAAACACGTCGAAATGGCGGATCTATTCTCAGGACTCGGGGGGATTTACCATTATAAGCGCCCCGCGGACTGGTCTTCACGCCGTCCAAGTCGAAAGGGAAAGAAGAAATCAAGGCCGGGGAGTCGGCGCTTTACACGTTCAGCAGGCCGTGCCTGCAAGGGGGCCTTTTCCAGGAGGGGGAGGGTCGAAAAGTCGACAGTTGGATCAACTCGGTAGGAAGGGATGAGGAAGAGAAGTTATTGGGAGAGATGGAGAGAAGATGAAGTTCAAAAACAAAAATCATACTCATCACACGCTGAAAGACCGGGACTTCAACAACCTGAATTCCTCGATATTTGTACTCGAGCAACAGAAGGAACACCAACGGCTGGCGATTGCAGAGGAAAGGTAGGGGATCTTTCATAGAGGCGTGGGACCAAGGAAGCTGGCGTAGCGCTGATCTGCTGGGGGGGGGAACGGTGCCGCTCCAGTAGAGCTCTGAATAACACTTCAGACGGGGGGAACGGAGGGAGGCGAGATACTGATAGGCACTCTAAAAGGTGACATCGCTAAAGATGCATCTAGGGGCATCTAAAGTCTGGCAACAACTTACTACCACGTGAGCAAACCCTCTCAAAAAAAAAAAGGGAGGAAATGAAATAGATCTATTGTTGGGAAGGGTAATTAACGGGGGGGGGAGGGCAAAAGGAGCGATTAAACGTGAAAGGCAGCGGCCGCGGCCGGTGCGCAACGGGCGAAGAAAACAATCGCGAAGGGGATCAGGGAGAGATTGAGGAGGAAAAGGGGTGAAAACATCGAACTGAGGGAGACTGAAAAGCGAAGATTTGCGCAATTCCCGGGAGAAAGGAATCTTTAGTTAATCCATACCGTAATACGGCAATAGCAGTTTTGGTTCTAAGGGGGGAGAGGGAGGCATAATAGAGGAATTCAGTCGGGAAAATTGTGGGAAAGAATTGGGCTTTGACTTAATGAGTGTAGTTTGCATCTACTATGAAAAAGAGAGATAGAACCGCGAGCCACGCACGAACTCGGAAAATCAGCAAGGAGGAAAAGAACTGGCCCTTGCGAGAGGTGGGGAGGGGAAAAGAAAAGATTTAAATTCTTCAAGGTTATTTCCGGCAAGGGACCGCTTCTACAAGGGGCACTCAGGAAGAAAGATCATCGCGTGCTAGCCAGTTCGCGAGTTGAAGAGGGAACTATAAAAAGAGGAAGGCGGTAAAAGGGAGGGGCAAAGAGTTTCGACTAGATTAAAAAAGAAGTCAGCCGGTTGTGAAGATCCAAATAAAGAACAGGTATGGAGAAACCATAATTCGAGGGATGAGACAGGAAAGGGGGAAGGAAATACAAAACGAATTGAAAAGGCAAGCCGGGAACAAGGGGGCGAAAAATAATCCTGGCATTTGCACGGGCTAGGAGAAAAACGTGAACGTCTCTTGCACGGTCCGGATCGGGAAGATCTGAAGGCAAAGAGAAGCGCGAGGAACAACGACCAAAAATCTAATGATTACTCCAGCGCTCTACCATGGGGAATTTAATCCGCAGGAAGTCAAACTCCGCGCTGTAGCAGTTTTCCATATGAAGAAAAAGTATAAAAATAGCACTCGGTTGAACGAGGAAGTCGACTTTGGACGCGGGGCGTGAAAAGGAAGAAGAAAGAGGGGGGAGGAAAGGAGGGGGGGGAGAAACGGGAGAACAGCATATTCCCGTGGAAAGAAGGGGACAGCCGAAAATGTAACAGCGGGAATCAGGAGAACGTTCGAGCAAAACTAAATCGTACTGACTTGGTCCCATAAGGGCGGCGAAGGCCTGCCGGCGCGTGACGCACGCGGAAGCATTGCCAGGAAGGCAGTCCGGAGGAGAAGGTCGAAGCGGAGGAAAAAATTCCCCCAAAATCTCGGTCAAGAATAAGTGCGCCTCGATTGAATGGTTCGCGACAGAAGGGGGAATATGCTCGAGAAGGTCTTTCGTTTCGCGAAGAAGAAGGCAAGAGCTCGGAAAGTCAAATGAGTACTAAGCCGAGGATGGTCGGGCAAAGATTTGGTAAGCTTTCTAGGGAAAAGAGGACGATGGGTGGGGGGGGGGGGGGGGGGGTGTGTTTTGGGGGGCGGACGGAAATTCCAAGAGGGGGAAGCGTGGACAGCGCCTCTTAGTGTCCGTTAACCAGGGTCGGGAGACCTAGGAAGGGTCCAAAGGGGTCTTTTATGGTGTGAGGGGGGTCTACAATCTGTAAGATTGCAGTCAGACACCACATCGGCGTGGGACTTGAAAGGGAGGGTCAAAGAGGGACAAATCGACACTCCCCGCACTTGTCTAATACCGCAGCCCCCCGAGGAGGGGAATAAAAAATGTATCGGGAAAAAACGATTGGGGAAACCGGTCTACTTGCACAAAGAAAAAACCAATGGGAAATCCTCTGAAGGGTGATCGAGGAGGAAAGCGTACAACATGTTGAGCTCCGGGAAGAAACACATCTCATAAAAGAGCAGACTCAGGAGGATCTCCTAGCAGAAGCGGGATGATTTCTACGGGAACTCGTTTAAAGGGAGGCCGAAATGTTCCAAAAAACTCTGAGTAAAAAAAATGCTCGGGAAGGGGGAGAGTCGCATGTCAATCCCCACTGCAAATAAGAGGGGGGGGGAAAGGCGAGGGGGGGGGCAGAAGAGATAACGAAAACCAACAATGGTAGTAAAGAGGGGGGGGCACCCTCTCGAGCTTTTCACTCTATTAATTGGTGGATTCAGAAAAAGACTCTCTACGAAAGACTTTGCGAAATGAGGAAGTGCGGCACCTGCTGCGGGAGAAAGGTCATCGAGTTCAATAGAGACAGAACCGGGCGGTCGGTTAAGAAGTGTCCAGCTGGAGGAGAGTGGTTCAGATATCGTGAGGGGGGAAAGAAAAGGGTCAGCAAAAAAGTGGACGGCTAAAAGACGAGGCATAGGAGATCGGACCAGTCCATTTCTTATGCGGGGGGGAATACCTTCATCAGGGGGGTGAATCAAATATTGGCCCGTTTTGGCTCTCTGTAAACAGGTAATTGGGGGGGTGGCGATGGGTCGCCCGCAGTGACCAAAGAATACTCCTTGGGGTACTCCATGGGAAGGTCAGGAACTGAATTGGAAGAAAAACATAAGACTTCGGGCCTTTGGTCCTATGTCTCCACTATTAAAGGCCGGATAAAAAACGACGCTATTCACGCGGGGAAAGAGGGGTAAGAGAGTGGGGATCGTCAGCCACCCCGACCAACTGGAACGAAGGGGCCAGAAATCGGCATAATCTATTCAAGAAGGGTCCATATAAGGAAAAATGACGAAAGAAAAGGGGAAGGGAGTGCCTGTCCTTCTAACACACGCAGGGGAAAGGCTCTCCATATCAGTCGCGACAGAGGCGCTACGCGAATGAAGCTCAGGGGAAAAGAAAAGGTGGAGACGCTCTAAACGAGAAAGGGAATGAAGGCGTAGACTTCCCGGGGATTGAAACAGATCTTGTGATAAAACCTCGATTCCTTCTGGAAATGCCGAGCGAAGAGAATGTGATGCAGTAAAAAGGGGGGCTTTCAATAAAGGGGGCGCGATGATCTGGCTATTATGAGGGGGGGAGGGTTGCTTAAAAACCAACCAAATACAAAGTGGATGTATAATCTAGTCTGAACTTTAGAAGAGGAAAACGCTCTCACCCGCATTTCTCATCAGGATATAATGAAATTGACAGCGAAAGGGGAAGGGAAGGTTAGGGTGGGCCTCTCCTGCTGATGGAAAGAAAGGTACGCCAAGGGCGACTTAGACGGCTCTTTTGTTACTGGCTTGGGTATGCATCGAGGATGAGGCGCGACTTGCCGAGGATCCTTCAAGGACAAAGGTGAACGAATGGAGGGCTCTTCGGTTCCTCAAACTGGGACTTGGATCTTTAGAATGTTGGAGGATGTAGCATCATCGTGACATTGCAAAAGGTACTTAAGGAAGAGCGGGGGGGGGGGCATGACACTCGTTACAGTCAGGGGGGGGACCAAAAAAGGGGTGCCTGGAAGGGCCTTCTTTTGGAGCTCGTGCGCCTCATCGCTTCTACATGTTCAGTAGCCTTCAAAAAGGAGGCAAGGGACCCAAAAGGAACCTGAAGGGAGGAAGGAACGCGATTCTACATTCTGCACAAGGGAAAGAAAGTGAAAAGGGGAAAAAAAAGTGGTGCTCAACCTTCGAGCAGAAACTCTTTTAGGGAGACGAGAGGAGAGAGTGCTCGAGTTTCGTGCGGGTGCGAGGGAGTTGTAGGAGGGGGAGAAATTAAGGCAACTAGAACGTCATCGGATCGGGCAGACACCTGGGTTGCAAAACAACGAGAATTCCGCGAGGGAAATTGAGGAAAAAGAGAAAACACCGCTGCTATTGACGCGTCATTATTGTGACCAATCTGCAAGAGTGCGTTAATGGGCGCATATTAGGGAAGCGGAGGGAGGGAAGCAAGCGCCTCTTGGAGGTTGGGCCGACAATTAGAGCTAAATGAAAAGCTCAGAGGGGCGAGTGTCGGTGAGTCGTTAAGAAGCTCTCGATAGGGGAGGAATCAAGATCTGGAAAAAGTCGCGGAAGAACATATATCGGTAGGGGAAGATCCGACAACAAGTTCGAAAAACCCAGCTATCTCAAAAAAGGGGGGAGTCAAAAGGATTATTGCTAAAGGGGGACAGTGGACTGGCCCAAAAAATACTTAATGCGATATGCTCTGCTTCAGAGGAGGGGATAAGAGCCTGCCACTCCGTGAACGCAACGCCCGGGACCTACAAAGGGGCAACGGATGGGTATTCCTTATCTTATAAGCGTAGGAAAAGGGGACAAGGCTGACTAAGGAAGGGGAAAAACAGCACTAGCCGGTCCCGGAGTAAAAGAAAGATTGAAATTGAGACCAATACCGGGGTGACGCGGCGTAGAAGAAGGGTGGGAGAAAGAGGTGCACTAGTCAATCTCGGAAATTAAAAATGAAAAAAGGGGGGTGAAAGACTTGTCGTGGTCCGCTGGACAGACCTGAAGTGGCGACGCGAAGCAAGAGGATTATGAGGCAACGCGCAGGAAAAACGCACGAAAGAACAAAATCCGCCTAAATCGGGAAATAAGAGTGGCTCCACAGGGCGATAGTTGGAGACCAGGGAGGCAAGGCTCAAAGGGGATGGGGGAACGCGGTGACTGCGCCGGGAAACCGAAAGCGCAAAGAAGAAACCAGTCAGAAGGGGAGGAGGTGAGACGGTACTTCTACAGACCAATTCGGTCAAGCCCGCTCTTGAGAGAGAAAGAAGGACAGGAAGAAGAGGAAAATTTAGTCTCCAAATTAGAAAGGAGGATGTGCAAAAAAGGGTCGAGAAGAATACGTCACTGTTGAAATCAAAGAGAATTGCTATAAAGAACACTAGTTCAAGTAAGTGAACGGGGGGGGGGGGGGACCGATTCGATCAAGGAAACTTCACATAGTGAACCGGGAAAGATCGTATCTGCAAGTCGGGGGGGAAAGCGAATATGCGAGACGGAAAAGCCTCTGACCGTCGTAAGAATGAAATCTCCTCCTCTGATTCAGGAAAAAAAGGGGGGGGGAAGGTAAGATCCTTATAGAAAAGAAAGGAGACGGCGCTGGGGGGCGCCTGGTGTACTATTAATTGATGAACCAAATTGGGGACCGAGGGAGAAGGAAAGGTGGGCCAGCCGGTTACAGAAAAGAGGAAAATTGGGTCAGCCTACGAAAGGGATTTCAAGAAGGAGGAGAAATAATCAGTTCGGAGGGGAGTACAGTCACATTACTTACCTCTGTCTTCGATTCATGCCGGCAGCGAGGAGCAAAGGGGAGGCACGTCGACGCCTTGCCTGTCGAACCGTAAATGGAGAGGTACTAAAAAGTTCTGACCTGGGCTAAAGGAGGGGGCATTGGTCACCGGGAATCGAAAGATGCGGCAGATACCGAGGGTCTCGCGACTAAACTGGCCTATGTCGACGAGGAGAAGAGTTCGAGTAAAGGTATGAGCCGACCTTTGGAAGTCAGTCGTGGAATTTTAGCAGTTATGGGGGAGCCAGAATAGTCCATGTGCTGCATCGTCTTCGGGGTACCGTGAAAAATTGTCAGAGTGCGAAAAAGAGGACATGACAGCAGGCGGGGGGGGGACTTAGTGGGAGGCGTTTGAAAGATCGCGTCAATGAGGTAAACGCACATTTGTGAGGCGGAGTGGTGCACGGTATCGTTCAGGGTCCCCAGCCAAAACCCGCACGACAGGGCAGAATCCGCAGACAAAGGAAAACCAAAGGGGGAAGACGCAAAAAAGGGGACCCCTCTGCACAGCAAACCCCTTGGGGAGAAGGCTGGCATTATCGCTTCATAAACCGTCGGGGGGGGCAACAATAAATCTGGAATGCACCCGAAGGTGGGGAAACGATAGGGGCCAGTAAGACAAGAAAGAGGCGGGAAGATTGACCTCGTTCCCGGGAGGACACTACAAGAGGTGCATTCCGCCAGAGTCAAAAAAAAGGCTCTAGAAAGGGAGCTGCAGAAAAACCGTGCAATAGCGAGGGGAAACCAGCCGGGGGACTTATCTCAAAGGAAAAGAAAACAGAGGAGTATGTAGATAGAAGGAGAAAAAGAGAGGAGGTTTCAAGTCGATGAGTTGAAGTGGCTGGTGAGCAGCACGGCTCGAAGGAAGGGAAACTGGGACCATGCTGAAGGCGGCAGGAGGGGGGCCTACACTGGAAAAACTATTTATTCTCGACAGACTCCTGCGGAAACTTTATGCGAGCAGTCGGGGAGGGGGGGGGAATAGAGCCTGAGCAGAAAGAGGTGCGAGCAGCGCCCGGTCCATTCCGTAGCAGAATAGATTAAGGAAATTGGGAAGACCGTGGGCAATAACTTTTTTGTACACGGTTATCCGAGTTCGACTGGGGGCTGACGGTCAAAAAAGAGTGCGGGCGGGCAATTCATCGGAGAGGAAACGGACGTCAATGGGGACGCCAGGGCAATGCAAGCTGAAAGGGCTATTTTCGCAAACAACGAGAACACCAAGATGCGGCGACGGGTTCAGGTTGCAGGAGAAAGAAAAGGGGGAAAGGGGGCAGGAAACTTGAGGAAAGAGGGGAAAGGAACTCTCAGTTTTCTAGGCGTCCATCGAGAAAATTACAAGAACGGAAGTAACGCTGAAAACTAGAACTGAAGCAGCGTGCAAAGAAAATGGGCGCAAATCGGCACGCTTGAAAGATTCGCGAACAGCAGACGAGCGCGAAGAGACTTCGATGGGGGGCAGGAAAAAATCAAGGAAAAGAAAGAAGGAAACTGAAGACAGGGGAGAGAAAGCAGATGGGCGCGACCTTCGAGCGAGGCGTCGACGGACTAGACTCGGATCACCGAGCGGCACGGCATGGGGGGCCTGATCGACACGAATGGGAAAAAGTAGAGTGAGGTTAGCAAAGTGGGAAACGAGTTATCACCCTACTGTGCAGTGCGGGCTAACAACGTCTCATCTGTGGGGAGGGAACGGGTCGACGCTGCACGTGTCCAGGAGGGAGGTCAAAGAACGCTCATCTTATCCAGACAGCTGGCCGTCCGATGGGGGAAGGAGGATCTAAGGTGCCGCAAGTGTTGCAATCACCACGAGAGGAAAACCCTGCCGGATTAAGAGGGGTCGCGTCTGGTAAAAGGATCGGGAGGGGAAGATGGGGGAGTAGTCATTATGTACAGGAAAAATGTGCTTGACGTCTCCACGGAACTCGACACGAAAGAACAGGGTTAAGGACTGGGAATCTTTGTTCGAAGATGTTGGAGGAAGGTCAGGAAATCAATCGGGGGGAACTTAGAGCAAACTGCCTATTGGGGGGAGGGGGACACCACAACTAATGGGGAGACTACCAACCTGGTTCCGCTCGGGCGGGCTTGGCTGGGATTCGTAGAGTGAGTATAAGCTCCTCGGCAATAAACCCTGGTCTTCAGTGCCACCAATTCAAAAAAGATAAAAACTGCCGCGTCTCATGCGGAGCGATGTTAGAGGAGCAGCACGATTTGCCTCACCTGGTGAGCCTTGCCCTCTGGGGGGGGGTCCAAAATTAAAGCAAGGGGTATCCACTAGGTTGAGAAGGGAAGAGGGACGAGAAGTGGCTTTGCTTAACGGTGGGACGCGCATCAATACTCATGATTGCTTCCTTCTAAACCGGACTGAAAAACTTCCAGAGGGATTACGGCGTGACTCAACATCTTAGAACAAAACTACTAGGGGCCTCTAAAAAGGGATGCCTGGCAATCGTTGCGGGCTCGGAACATAGGCGGAGCGGCTGGAGCGACAGCCGCCGGCGAGGAGGGGGGGGAAATTGGGAATATAGCACCGAACTTCTAAGAGCTTTGGAATCAGCAGATACGGCAAAGCTGATAAAAGCACTGAGCTAATATCATAGTCATCTCAAAGAAGGGAGGGGGAAAACGTCCTACAACGGGGAAAGTCTCTCAAAAAACTGATTATTAAGAGATAGGTTTGTAGACATTTGTATGCCAACAGTTGAGCTAATGCGAGTGTGGTAAAAAACTTAACCGATGCTGGAGCAAAGCTCCGATGCAGCCTGAGAAAACCCGACCACGGGAAGTGTTATGGCATTGAGCTCTAACGTGCGAGGCAAAGCAGAGAGGCTTTCGCTAGAGAAGAGCATTCAGATCGAAGGGCCAAAGGAACACGGGGCAGGCGAATCAGAAAGCCGAGCTTTGGGGGGAAGCCATAGTCCTTCTCTTAATTAAGCTGGAATTGAAAGGACGTGAGTCCGTCTCAAAAGCTCCAGGAAGGTCTGAAAGGAGAAAGGAAAGAGGGAAAAAAACACGCGAAAACTGAAATACGAAACTCCTCTCTGACACCTGTGAAGTTTTTCTACCAGTAAAAATTCACGAAAAAGGTGAGGTCACCGTCTGCGGATACATAGGAAAAGGGAAGCGTAGCAGCTTGGATCTACGGGGAAGGAGTGAAGGGGCAGAAAACATTATACTCACTCTAAGGCTGTAAAGGACTAGATCCCGGGTTTGGGGGGGGTGGGGCCCCAATCCTGCCGAGCTGAACATTTGAAAAGAAATAGGCCGGATTTGCTCAGAAAAAAGGAGGGGCAATGGTGGGTTGTGTGGGGGGGGAAACAAAAAAAAAAAAAATAAGGTCATGGATGCAATGCACACGCATTGTGCGCCATAGACGAGATGGGAGGACTCCTTAAACAGGCAGCGAGAAATTCTCAATGAAGAGGTAAGGGCCGGGCCTCAGAGGAAGATCAAGAGTCATATAGCCAGTACACAAAGAAGAGCAAAACAGAGAAGTCCTTCACACGTCCTCCTCCTTCGGGGTAGGCGACCAATGTCAAGGTGAAGCCCGTCTGGAAAACGCATAAACCTTGACGGCGAGGGTCTCTGTTTTCCGGTTCGTAGAGATTGATGTCACTCTGTCGAGAGTCGACCGTGGTAAGAGTCAGAAAGCAATTGCAGTGAAGGAAAAACCTAAAACTTCCGCGTTTAAAGGGGGCATGAGTTTCGATGCACGGTTACCTTAACTAGTAATGAAGGACTCCAGCTTTCGTCGAGAAGGGCCATTCGGCGCGAGAAAAGACTCAATAGATGGACGCCTGGTCCTTGAAAAGGGAAAACGTCGAAGAAAAAAGCCACAAGAGGGGGATCGTCGTCAAAAGCGGTATCGCAAGAAAAAATATTTAAGTGGTTAGAGAATGATAAGTGGACTCGGCAGACTCTCCAGGTGCTGTTAGAGAAAAGCTAGATGCCTCCGACTTCGAACTCTGAAGGGGATTATTGATACTCCTAGGGAGGAGGGAGTGGTCCTTGTATTCGGGTACGAGGGAAGACGAGTACGCAGAAGCGCGGATTCCAATTGCATGCGAGTCAGAAGGCGTTGCCAACCAGTCATAGGGAAGACACGGCAACAGTGCCCGAAGGAGGAGGTTAGTGGGGGGGGAGGCGTGGTTTGGTCCCATAAGAGCTTGTTAACCCCAAAACCGGCCCACAGGTCGGCGTAGGTTATGCACGGATGACGGATGTCAAAGTCCAAAAAAAGGAGAATACTGCAGCCAGCGGCTAAATGTGGGAAAAAAAAAAAATTTCTCAAAAAAAGGAAAGGGATTCTGACTACAACAAGAGAAGACACATGCATGCGCGCCGCCCGCGGGCGTGGACCGGAGGGATTAGCGTCAAAAGGGAAAGGCTCGGCACGAAATCTCATTCACCCCGAAAAAAAAAAACCGCGGTCAGTCGGATGAGCCGGAAAGGAGGTTTTCCCGGTAGGCAAAGAAAAACAGCAGCAGGTGCAAAAGCGCCTGAACGAATGCAGGTAAAGGAGGACGGAAGGCGAATCAGATTAAGGGAGGATTAACATC
>Ga0179591_1152516_pt1 | contig 11654 bp, 9 predicted proteins | sample CZOMad2_1_08_16f_FD_182891 | JGI IMG/M metagenome (GOLD analysis project Ga0179591, IMG submission 182891) | Vadose zone soil fungal communities from Angelo Coast Range Reserve, California, USA - CZOMad2_1_08_16fungal (PacBio error correction) | ecosystem: Environmental > Terrestrial > Soil >...
GGGTCTGGTATGGGGCAAGCGGTCGGAGCGGAACCTGCTTGGAATACGAAAAAAATCTCCCCGATCAAGGTGGCAATAGCATTAATACTCAGAACTACTTCAGACATAGGAAATTCGCGGGCGAACCAAGGGAGGAGAAGAATGCTTGCTCTCAACCTCAAATGGGCTTGGGGCAGGTTAACGCCACCGGACTAGTCAGACTGAAAGAGAGGGAATCGAAGCACAGGGGAATTACGAGGAAAATGCAACGCGACCCTCCGGAACCTCCAAGACAGGAAGGGGGGAGTACTGAACCAATGTACAAGGTGCTCAGTCCAGCACCACACTCGGAAAGAAAAGCGGACAGTGTCAAAAAGAAGAGAAAACTGGGTGAGAATGAGTATGCAGAACGTCCTCGTCCACACAAAAGGCACGCAACTGGGGCCCTCGACCACCCTCGGGGTGAGGGGGAGGACTGGGGTAAGAGGCCGCTCCTGCAAGATAACCGTCACAAAATGAACCCAGGGCTCATGGACAAGGAAAAGAAATAAAACCGGGGAAGCGGGGGACAGGGACCAAAATTGGAGACCAGGGCGCAAAGACGTAAGTTCAAAATAGGGGAGATCCAGAGACCTTCAAGTTTGACCGCTTACTTGAAGAGGATGAAGAGAAAAGAAAGAAGCAAAATCACGAGGAAAATGACATGGGGTCCGACTTAAAATGACCTCACAAGTAGGCTCGCTCCCAGAGGATGGACCGCGAGTAAAATGGAAAAGGGCCGGTTAAAGCCGAGGGCGGGCTGCGAGGGTGCGTACAAAGGAAAGGTATAAATCGGAAAAATAAAAAGCGGACTTCTAGGGCCAAAAAGAAACTGCAGGTGAATCCACCTTTAAAGATGACGCCAAAAAAGAGGACACGGCCCAGGAAGCGGAAGGAAAGAAACTGAGCACACGACAACACAGGAGTCCCCGTCCTGGGCAATTCGCCGGGGGCCTAACCTGGAGCCGCGCGGGTGAAGGGGGGGCAGACAGCCACCGGAACAAGTGGGCAGGGTAGGGGGAACCAAATTAGTTGGAGCGCGGGAACGACAAGAAGAAAAAGGAACCGGACAAAGGGGAACGGTCCAATTCTCGGGTGGCATGAGAGGGGGAAGAGGGTATAAAAGACCCGGACTTCGAAAACGGGGCTGAACTGAGGGGTGGCACGCGGCGATGATCGTGAACTAGGGGCCACCAGAGAGGGGACAGAAACAAAACACGTGGTCCGTCTCGTTATGACAAACCGAGCTCGATCGTGCTGCTCAAGCTGGGAAGGTGGGAAGTCGCTGGCAACCGGGGGAAAAAGCAATGCCACAGGGGAAAAGACGTGGCGATGGTACTTCACGGCCACAACTTATGAGAAGAAAAAAAGGGAAAATTCGGGAAACCGGGACAGGCAAACCTGGGGGGGGGGAAAAGAAAAGTCCAAAAAAACACCTATGTGGATCCCGGGTAGTAGGAGAATAGAAAGGTGAAACAAGGATAAGCAATGAAAAACCAAAGCCTTGAAAAATCGGTAGAATGCTGTCGGGGCGATGAACTGTAACTACCTTGCTGCGCTCTCAGGTGCTGCAACGGTGCTAGTTTGGGGGGGGGGGAGTGTGTTTTGGAGACCCTACAAAACGGGGTGGGAACCCCCCCCCAAAGTCACAGAAAAAGAAGGTGTTTTCTGCAAATTCACGAAGTCGTGGGTGGCGATCGGTAGACGAAAAACCTGTTGTGTCTGGAAAGGGACGGATAAAACGAAAAAGTCTTGTCAGAAAAAAATCGTCTCTTTTTCCGGGGGATGAGAAGAACGATTAGGTTTGTGACGATGGCGGCCCGTCTAGGCTGTCAAAAGGACTTCCCAAGGCAACGACCAGAAACCGAAAAAAGGAGGGGAAAAGGGGGGATCTCAGGCAAAAGAATAAAAAGAAAAGAGCAGAAAAAACTCTTCTTTCTTGGAAGGGGAGACTCGAAGCGGTCCGACCACCGCCCACTAATCAACGGCGAAACTGCCCCAGCAGAAACAAAAACAACAGGAATGATGAAAAAGGAAAAGGGAAAGGATCGGGGGAGAACCGGAGGGTAACGTGGGCCGTTAACGCTAAACTGAAACGAAACTATCCAGGACAAGCAAGACTCGGTTAAAAAATGCCTCTGTCCAGCAGGCAAACCAAAGGGCCAGGTTCACAGTCATGGGAGTATCTGGTTCGGGAAACATGGAAGGAACGACAAAAAGTAAAAGGGGGGGGTACAGCAAAGAAATCTCCGAACAGAAAATCATCCTTGCAAACCAAGCAGTCCACCACTGAAAAAATCGAGTCAATCGCGTTCCAGGCCAAATAATGTCGACCAGGGAGACCAGGAACTCAGAAGTGAAGACACTTCACAGAAAAGAAAGGTAGGTTCCAGGGAGTGATCCGTTCACATCAGTATTAAAGAAAATGTAGAGTCCAGGTAACACCATCCTCCAAGGAAAAGAAAAAACCCCCGAAGGCTGGTCAATAACGCGATCAGCAATTAGCGAAAATAATGCCGCTAAAAACAAACGCGGACGGTAGGGAGAGGAAGAGAAAATAAGTATCAGAATGGATGCACGTTTTCGGGTATAGAATAGCACGTTCCTCCGTGAACGACCGCCAAAAAAGGAAACAGTTCCGGGGAAGATCGGTATCAGGGCCACAAGAACGAAATAAGCGCCCCGGGGGGGCACCAGAGAAAAATCCATGTCAGCGAACTAAGAAACACATCAGGGGAAAGTCTATACAACAGAATGGGCTTGAAAGTGTAAAGAGAAAACCGCGGGTGTCAAAACAACGGGTTACCGGAAGACTCACACATCAAAATTAAAAAAGGGTGAGCCCGAGTGAAAACAGGGGATCCAACCTACATCCCTGGAAATTTCCCCTCAGTAGGAAACAAACGGAATGAATCGCAAAGACGACTTGGGGACCAGAACTGATTCCCGGGGAAACCCTATGGAAGGATTCCCAAAGAAAAGATTTCTCAAAAAAAAAAACCAAGCATGGCCCGTAAGGAAAGAAGTGGGCAGGAATGGAAAGTTAAAGGCCGGGGCCCAGCCGAAAGGAAAAGACGGGGCTAAGAGTGAACGAAGAACTGCAGTTTCAACATAATACGGAGCAGGAAAACAGGAAGACCCAAAACGTAGCCGAACGTGGGCGAGGCAGCGGAACCCTTCTCAAAAAAAGGAGAATCTAGGCACCTCGATCAGCCTACCGAAAAGCAGTCAATCTAGGGAGAGGTCAGAAACAGGAGGGGGACATTCCCGTAACACAGAAATTCGGCCAAGTCAGGCCTATTCCGACAGTAATAGCGGACAGTTGCAGCGCTCAACAGGTGGAAGGAAATCTCTCAGGAATAACTCAACCGTCCTGGGAGGACTAGAAGCCGACCGGGGCCGAAACGGCAAGTAAAAACCAGAAACGGGCAGGGATTTCCGTCGCTGCTAAAGTAATGACGGGCCGGCACGTTAAAGTCCAGCAAAAGAGAGGGGCAAAAAAGTAAAAGACGAAGAACGGAAAAGGCCTTGGAAAAAAGTCATGCGAGGGCAATGAAGAGCCTGCACGCATGTGTAAATGACGGATTACGGCAAGAGGGAGGGGGCGAAACTGGAAAGAAGGGGGCGGGGCCCCGTCACAGAAAGCGACTATTTGGCGAGGATCAACCTTGCCCAATCAGGCCGAATCTGTCAGGGTTGACGTGAAGATGAAGCAATACAGGCCCTGGGAAAGGCGTAAGGGGAGGCACTCAAAAACTCAGTGGGTCAAAAAATTAAAGATACCCTGTGTAGAAACCCCCCTAAAACAAACCCCGGACCGGGCGGGAGAGAATTCAATCTCCGGCTGGAGAGCCCCTAAGCCGGATCCGATGGCTGAAAGTAGCTGGGGGGAATGATGAGAGGCGACTGGGGAAAAATTAGAGTGACAAAATGTCGAAAGCCAGAGGTGGTATGGGTAAGCTCTATAACACTGGGAAAAAAGCCAAGGCAAAATCCTGCATAAGCTCTCCCAACAAAACCGGAGGGTCTTACACCTCATCCTATCCCTTGATTTTTATTGGCGGGTGACGCGGGGAAAGAAGAGCGGGTCACCTTCAGGGAATGAGGGGAAACGTCTCTCTTACAAAGCATCACTGCTCAAGAAGTAAAGAACGGAATGAAAGACGAGCAAGAGATGAAGTCAGTAGTGCTAGGAGGGGGAGTCTCCGCAAGGGTGATGAAAAAGCCGGCCTTCAGAATGATTGGGGGAAATGGGTGGAAAAGAAACCGACCTAGTGAAGAATTACAGCATGGTAAGATCGACATACGGATCAGGACTGTCAGGGAACTCGTCAACAACAACCGCGGAGGAAGCTGGGCACCCATGGGATCTCAAAGAAGAAAAGTACCGAATGAGCCGTGGCAAGGGAGGAAGGGGGTAGAAAAGTGGGGGGGATAAGGGATCTCCAAATGAATTCAAGCGCGCATGTGGGCAAGAGATCCGCCGCATAGTTTTCAGGATACTTCCTGTCTGCGTGAACCATATCAAAAGACGGATAGGGGAACGGCCATACATGACCCTGCTCATCACGGGGAGCCGGGGAGATACAGGGACTCGGAAGGGCAGGGTGGTCTGCGTCCGGAAAAAAAAGGAGATAAAGACTCTATCTGAAGCAACCTATTTTGACGACTAACACTTGCGCGGAGGAAGGACTGCGGGGGCCAGACGAGAATGAAAGACGGGCACCAGACGGAAGGGGGGTACAGGAGTAAACGAATCCGGGGACTACGTGAAAGGGACCATTCCCAGTGGATTGCCCATGCGAGTAAAAATGAAGGCGAGGACGAACCGCTACCTTGATTCATAATCGCATGGGCGCCCCCGCCTGAACTTCCGGGGGACTAGCCGGACAGGGGGGGGGGGTCTTGGAAAGACTCATAGCGTTCGAGGTCTCCACTGGTCCGGCTCCGTGACGGCCCCAGAAACGGCCCTGAAAGAACCGGACAACATACCGGGCAACGGCAGGCAAAAAACTTGGAAAACTTCGTTTTCAAGAGGACTGGGCATAGAGCAGGCTGGGAAATAACCTACGGCCCTTTCATAGGGGGGAAAAACCAGTCAATGGGTATAAGCACACGAAGGACGACGGGTCCACTCCAATGGTGAAAACCCATTGCGTTCTCTTTTCTCATTAAAGGAGAGTGTTGATCACATTCCCGTGGGAAATCTCGAGGCGCCTGCCGTACCTTGTGGTGCAAGGCGTCGGACTGAAAATATTCCACAGACTATGTGGAATCCCGGCAAACATGTGAGGGTTAAAGCGGAGGGGGGGGAGAACACAGGATGTGCAAAAGAGACACCTCTGGTGCTCAAGTAAGGCAAAAAAAGATGGTCCCGTTTAGAAACGACGCCTGCAAAAGGGAAAGGTCACTGGGTGGAGAGCGTGTAAAGTCGGCCCATAGGGACTACGATACCGGGGGGCAATTCACAAATTAAACCGGGACAGAAATTTCGCCTTTCATGAAAAAGAAGGAGGGAGAACGGGCTACCGGAGGCGATCGACCTGACCGGCTGATGCAGGCGGAAGTGACCAGCCTCAAAGGCTCGGTCCTCGCGGATGGAGGGGGGAACTTCAGAAGAAGGTGGAGGGAACGCTTAGAAGGCTTCCATCGTCAAACGGAAACACAAAGCCAGGGTAGGTCGACACGTCCGGAGGTGGGATCGGGAAGATCTCTCAAAGGGCCTAAACAGCAGGGGAAAGGGAAAAAGAAAGCTCTCTTTTGGAAGGGACTTATCAAAAGACTGGCAGGGGAAAGAGGAGGCATAGGGGAGCTGACGACGGCGGAAGAAAAGGCTACCATAACCGGGCCTGACACAGTGTGACCCGGGAAAGGAAAGCGAAGCGACGTAGAGGGCATGAGCCCGGGCAAGGGTAAAATTAGCAACTTCGTTGAGGATAAAAACGGGGACAAAAAAACCAATCCAGGAGCACCACTGCCCGATCAAAAAAACAACAAGGGGAGGAGGGGAGGAAAGGAGGAGGGGACCAGAGGGAACCGTTGGAAGTGAAGCTCTAAAAACACAATCGTAAAAAACGAGAAGAAAACCGCCTCGTTGCAAGGGAAGAAGACAACAAAAAGGTCAAAGGAGCCGGCAAGAAAAAGAATGGTCGGCGAAATTGGACGGTGCATGTCAGCAGCCGGAAACGACCAAACCGGGCCAAGGTCAATAAAACAAAAAAGCAAGGGGAACGAATCACACTTCATAGTTGGGCTCCGGGCAACGGACCCCCGGAACTCAGGGAAAGAAGGAACGCGGAAGCCACAAATCGTAACCCAGATCGAAAACACATATCAGAGGGGGGAATAAGCATGGTCCGGGGCATTTTGGTGGAAGAGGACCAGGGTCAGAACCCGAAGAGGCAAGAAACAGGGAGTAGAAAGCACCATCCCAAAGAGATTACCACAGAGCAGTAGGGTCAACTCAATCTCTGGGGAAAAATGTGAGGGGGGAGATCGAAAACAAAGATCCAAAAATTGCAGTTTAGTTTTATGATGAGGTAAAGTCTGCGGGCAAAAAGGGGCCGATTTGCTGTGATAGTATTCAAAAAAAAGGCAAAACAGTGGAAAAAAACATCAAACATGGATCCAGGGTAAGTCCTATCGGGGAAAAAAGGGGCAGAAAAAACATCAGACAAACCGTGGAGGAAAACAAGAAGAAATCCCAGTTAAAAGAAAGCTGAGACCACGCCGGGGCAAGGTGGTACAAATAGGGTTGGAGAGGGCAGAAAAAAGGAAATGTAACGAGGGCAAAAATATCCAGTTCGCAAAGCAGAGCCGTAATTATAAGGAAAGCGCTATCGAAAGACAAAGACAAAAGCCACAAGGCCACTTAAAAAACAAAAAAAAACAAGCCTGCCGGAACCCCCGAGGACAGAACACGCCTCGGCAGAACAAGAACGGCATTGGCGGGACACCGGAAAAGACGAAAGCCCACTGCAAAACTCATTGAAAAAAGTAAAAAGGGAACCTCAGGTGGGCCGGACCCGGGGAACAACGTTCTTGGAAGGTAAACCTGACGGCCGGACAGGGAGCCGCGGTCAGGAACGGAAAATGGGAGGGACGCGAACTCGCTCGCTAGACCCGGAAGAACATCAAGGACTAAGAGAAAGGTCAGGAGAAAACCCAGAACAAAGAAATCTCGTGAGGAGAACGCTCATTCATCACCATATGGCACGCAGAAAGTTGAGCGTCCAGAGAGAGAGGAAGTGGGAAGGCCTAAAAACAAAAGACTTCTTCCCGAGCCGAAAAAAAGCAGCCGCATCCTCACTAAAAATGGGGGCAGCGGCGAACCGGAAGTAGAGAGGGGGAGCTAACGAGTGAATCACAGAAGCGCAAGGGCCAGAATGACCATCAATCGGGAAAACAGACCCACGTGGAAGGGTATTACAAGAGAGGACGGGCCGGACCGGGTGATCAGGTGAAGGACAGAAAAATAAATTCAACAGCCCTCGCGGGAGGCTTAAAGGAAGCTACCTAACGAGGGCGTCCTGTAGAGGAAAAGTAGTGCAAGGAATGGCACAACGGAGTGGGAAGAAGAAGTTCTACTTCAGGATGTGGCAAACAGGGCTCGGGGGCGTAAGCCGTGAAGGCGGGCGGCAGGGGGCAGGGGGCTGGGAAGAAGGGGGACATGGTACAAGAGTTCAAAGAGGGGGAGGGTGAAAAAGAAGGACGCGAAGTCTGACCTCGTGCAGCAGCGAGAGAAATGAGGAAGACGGCTAGTCAACGTTTGGGCGACCAAAGGGGACAACCCGCAAAAATAGCAGTCTACGGCGAGCACGCCAACGGTCAAAAAAATCAGAATCAGCGCTTTAGGAAGTCGGACCGGAAGTTCTACTAAAAACTGAGGTGAGAAAAGAGGGAGACGGGGAAGAGGGAAGCAGCGGACTGCCCGCAAGTTGGGGGAAACTAGTCGGAAAACTGGAAAAGCCACGCCCACAAATCTCACAACAACGGAAAAAGTATGCAAGGAGTGGACGGGTCGGGGTCAAGAGGGGGAGGGATAAAAAACAAGAATTAGGACCTAGAGGGCGGCCAAAAGCACTGTTTAGAAAGAGTATAATAAGTAGCGACTTCAGACAGCGCTGAGTAAAAAAGTGGGGCTGCCGGATGCTCGGGCGCCTGAAGAAGAAGGCGGTTAACCAGGTGGGGGGCCAAACAGACAGGTAGAGGGTTGAAAAACAACGTGAAGACTCAGATGCAGCGAGACTGGGATGCAGTCCCGCTAAAACGGAACGAAAGGTAAAATCTTGAGGGGGACAACAAGGGAAAATGAAAACCCAAAAAAAGATAGAGGAAGGGCCCAGGTCACCGCCACTGAGCAAATCGGATGAAGTAGACTCAGCTAACAAAGGAGGTCAGACTAACCCAAAAGAACGAGGAACCAGCAAGCGGTAATAGGCTGGAACAGCTGTACGCGCATAGTGCTAGAAAGAAGTTGTCCTCAAACTAAAGTCCGCAAGTCTAATAACTGATAAAGTTACATCGGCAAAAGTTCCCAGGTTTAGGGCAAATGGTTGTCGGCGGGGCAGCAAACAGCCGGTGGGATCCTGGCGAAGAGGTCATCAGGAAATGAAGGTGCGCGATAAGCGAGTCGTCGGCCCAGACCCCCCTATTAAATCAAAAAACAACTTGGGGAACAGCCTTAAACGGAAGAAAAGGGATTAAAGACTCCCAGGAAAGGAACAGAAATGACCTAGATGAGGTCGCAAAAAGAACTGATGCGAAAGAACGCACGAAGAAAAGACTGATCTTCGGCGGGCGTGTTAAAGCCGATCGTGAAGGGGAATCCACCGGGACGTCTCCGCCGCAAGCGAACGCCCGGGACCGCGGAAGGGGGAAAAAAAGGGAGCAGGGGAACGAACACAAGGAGGGCAGGAAGGTTGGAAGGCGTCGGAATTTTTCTCCGGATAAGGGCTTTAAGAGATCCGTAAAAACAGGACATGAGGACACTAGGATGGGACTCGATGTCAGGACCCACGGGGAAAGAAAGAAAAAGTTCTCACAGGGCCGCATGAGTCAGTCGGGTGTAGATGAGTAGCGCTATAAAAAACGTACCAAATCTCTCTGGGCAGCAAGATAAGTTGTCTACTCATCAGCTGGGGGGAGAATTTACACTCGTAAAACTCCGGATTTGAGAAAAAAACCGGGAAAAAGAGTGGTCTCGATTGCGGAGGACAAAAGGGGAGGATCTCTTTCAGAAGAACACTTTGCACCAGGGGGGGGGGAGGTCCTTAGCTACCGGGCCTCATAAAAGGGGGCACCTAAAAAAACAAGGGTCAATTTGAAAGGTACAAAGGGACCACCTTTCAGGAAATAAAAACTTCTCCCCATTGGAACCTTAAAATGACTAATCGTCCCGACAAGCAACCCCTAAAGGGAAGCTGTCGAGGGATCGAGAGAGTCTGCCAACGGAAGATGGAGCGAGACCGTGGAAAACCTATGAGGCAAGATCATTCATCTGCTGGATTTGAGGCAGTAAGGACTCCTACTGGTGCTGAAAGGCGACGGGATGCACTTCACTGAACGGAAAAGACCGACCCGGGGGATGTCGTCAGAGAAGGCGTGTGCGATTAAGCTAAAAAAGTGGGAGGTCGGCCGGAAGGAGGGAAAAGAGATCCTTGGGTTACGTTCAGCTGGTTGGTCCTTAGGATAGGAGGGACGCCTGGCTGTGGGTGGAGGGGGACCGCGGAAGGCAGGCGTAACGCCGGAGAAGGGGACCGCCAACCAACCTAAAAAAAGCGTGGAAAAGACATGAACGGAAACTGATTAATGATCCTGTCCAAGCTTCTTAATTGACGGTCAAGTCGGAACGGCGTCGCAGAAGGGTACCAGAAACCAAGAAGTACATGCCCGCTAAAAGAGAATCAGAACACATGAAACAAGAGGAAATGAGTCTCTAAAGAAGAGGGCTAAAAAAACCACATCGCCTCGCACGACTGTACATTAAAAGCAAACAGCCGGATTGGAACAGGGGATCAAGACGTCCAGAATAGCGCGAAGGAAAGGTCAGACAAAAGAAAAAAAATGTTAAGAAAGGAAAGCACATCTTTAAAAAAAGCGCAAAGCAAGGAAGAAACAATGAGACCGCACGCGATAACGGAATACCATCAGGGTAGAAAGCAAACCCTACCAAAAGAAGGGCCATCCTTCGAGTAGACTACAATCCCTGAAAAAGACCACGAAGAAGAAGCGGGGAAACAACACAAAAGGGGTCCCCTGGGGTGTAGGGAATAATGAATGGACAAGAGCTCCACAAAGGTAAGCGTCCAGGCCTCCCCATCATCTATCAGGGGAACGCAGAATCCTTGGGGAAAAGGTAAGATCTATCAAAGGTCCGAGATCGCAGGGACCAGTACCATAAAGTAAAGGGAAGTACCTTTAAGAAGGCGTCCCTTCAAATGGTTACTAATGTTTCGTTTATCTGAGTAAGAAAGGCCAAGGGAAGCTCAAAAGAAAAAGAAAAAAGGTTTCCTGAAGTAATAGTGAGAGGGGCAAGCGAAGCCAAAAGCCAACTTGAGAAGCCCTAGAGCAGACTATCCATTCACTGAGAACACTGCCGGGGGGGAACTTTTGGGTAGCTGGTGTGGGAAATTGCTAATAAGCGACACTCTGAACACCCAGGGAAAGGCAAGGGAATCCCACTAATACCGGACAGTGTCCCTTGAAAGAAATCTTCTATCATGAAGCAACAAATAAGCCCGTCCTCGACCTGTAGGGTCCACGTTCTGGACCCCGGGAGTGAAGAGGGCCAAAGACCTACTGGGTATACAACCGCCCTGCGAAAGTGGGAAAGGCGGGATTCCCAAGGACCCTCTGATCAAAAAAAAAGTCAAAACCAACAGGCATTGGGGCCAACGGGAAGGGGGAAGTCGCAGGGGGGGCAAGAAATCCAGTCTTTCCGTTCAAGAGGACCATGGAAAAAACTGGGGCCGCGGAGGACCGGAAGGTGAAGAAAAGCGACGGCGGAGGAACGGAACCGTAAGAACTCCATCCGAGCCGTAGGAAGCAGAGCACAAGGAGAATAAAAAAAAGAGGGGGTAGTCGAACCGCGAAGCTAAATTAAGAAAAAATGGGGAACCTAAGGGAGAGTGAACGGGTCATTAGAGCATGGGAAATAGGAACCTGTCGGTTCACCGCATCAAATGGCATAGTATTGATCACGAGACTCAGAACAGTTCAGAGAAAAAAAAAAAATTACTTTGTGAGGCTGAATAGAACTAAACGAAAGGAAGTGTGACGACGGCAGCACGACACAAGCGGAAATCCCAACGCGAACAGCAGGGGAATCGTTCCCGGAGCCGGGAAAGGGATGTTTCGCCGAACGGTATGCTCCGACATGAAGGGGGACCAAAGAGACAAGAAGGAAAATCCCTTAAACTAGGGCAGTGCGGGCAGAGTGCATGATGTAAGACAATCTTTGTGGGGAAGACGTCTACGGGAAAAGTTGCCGACCAAAGAGATCTTGTTACAATTCCCATTGCGGGGGAGTTAGGAGCTATTTGCGTATCCCAGGGGCCCACTCGGACAGGGACTAGAATTCTGAGGGGGGGGAACTAGAGCGGGAAAGAAGGACTCGAGGCGAAGGGTATCGACAG
>Ga0179591_1299421_pt1 | contig 11654 bp, 15 predicted proteins | sample CZOMad2_1_08_16f_FD_182891 | JGI IMG/M metagenome (GOLD analysis project Ga0179591, IMG submission 182891) | Vadose zone soil fungal communities from Angelo Coast Range Reserve, California, USA - CZOMad2_1_08_16fungal (PacBio error correction) | ecosystem: Environmental > Terrestrial > Soil >...
TCCAAAGGGGCGCACGTGGGGGGGGGGGTTGGACTAACCACAATACGACGCGCTGAGGGGTCAAATAAGGAGAGGGTTCGTGCGAGGGAAGAACTGTGAAAAGGCAAAAAAGTTACAAACTCTTCGTCCAAAAGGATTCGATGAGAAAAAAGCGCGTTCACTCCAAACCGGAGGAGGAAAAAAAAAAAAAAAACATACGCAAGGCGGGGGAGGGAACAGGCCAGAAGAAAAACAAAGGTTTGGGTTGGAGGGGTGTGGCGGTGGTTAGGAAAGAGCTTCACCTCGGAGGGGGGGGGAAAAGGGGGACCTTGTTAAAAGAACAGCATCGGGGGGGTTTAGCAAACCAGGTCACAAGGGATTCAACCTTTAGCAGCACAAGGGGGGGTGGGGGGGGGGGACAAAGAGTTCTAGCTCAGCCTTTTTGAAAAAGCAGGAACTGCAACTAACAAAGGAAAAGTTGTTTCCAGGGGGGTGTAGCCCAAGCACGCCGGTCAGAAGGGAGGGGGACCAACAGATGGTGTGCCCCTGTTGGAAAAGAAATGTTTGGGACCGCTGAAAAGGGGGGGGGCACGGACGGGGAAAATTCGACGCGAGATCGGAAAAAAAAAAAGAAGACCGCGGTGGAAGCTCTGGGCTTGCGAGGGGGGGGGAAAGGAAACGTTTACTGGAGTGGTTGTCCATAAAAGCCCACTCAGAAAACGCCAAACGCCGAACCCTTCAAAAACAAAATACAGCAGGGTTCAAAAAAAAAGGGGAGGGAGTCAAAATTAACCTTGGCGGGGGGGGGAAAAGTGCTTAAGAGGAAACAGAAAGACGAGAATCGCGGGGTGAGCCTGCGTGGGAGGAGGAGGGGGTGATACTGCATACTAAATCGGGGCTCGGGGGTGGATAGCGGGGTAAGAGGCTTTGAAGGTCAAAGGTGTGGAAAAAAAAAGCGCAAAAAGCAGAGGGATGAAAATGACCTCACGCTGGGGGGGAAAAGGAAGACCTACGTTGGGGGGGAAAGGGCATCGCCGAATTTAACAAAACTAAAAAAAAACCAAAAAATCTGGCGTTCCAAGGTGGAGACATGGTTCTCAGGAAGATTATGCCGCCGGGGGGGTTAAAAACCTCCTGAGGGGGGGGGGGTAATTTCACCTGGGGGGGAAGGGGGGGACTCTGGGAAGACAGCGGGGAGCACTACGGGCACTTTCTGCGAAACCACTATTGTGGAAAAAAGCAAGCAAACCATTTTGGGGACGCCCACACAAAATGGGGGGGGAGAGAATGCTTAAGCTGCAAAAGAGGGGCCAGAGAGGGGGGAAAGAAAGAGGGGATAGGCGCCGCATTCTATCCTCCGTCGGAATGATGAAGGCCGTGTGGAAGCTTGGGTAAATAACGATCTCGGGTAACAAGACGAGAAACAACACACGTGCAAGAGGGCAGCCGGTAGGCGGGGGATGCCGGGTTCTGTGCTAGGGTAGGGGTGGTGGGAAGAAGAAACGCGCCTGCAAAGGGGGGAGGGGTTCGGCATCAACCAGAGGGGGACTTCTAAACAAGACGACTCAAAAAAAAAAAGAAAAAGAAGTAAACAGATAACGACCATAACACTGGTTAAAAAAGAAAAAAACATGGGAGATCGTTCAGGAAATGAAAAAAAAAGACAAGTTCCATCTTTGAAAGGGTAGAGGGAAAAATCCGGGGGGAAAGGTTCCATATGTGGGGGGGGTTGGGGGGAAGTAGTGGAGGGGCAGGGGAGTTGGATATTCAAACGCTGTACCGCCAGATTGAAGCAAACAAAAATCAAAGGAAAAATAAACAGCGAGGGGAAAGGGAGAAAAACGCTCATGCATTCGAGGGACGCGTAATGGAGGCCAAATAGAATTAGAAGGTGGAATAAAATGCCAGCAGGGTTGTTGAGATATGTAGACAAAAGGGGGGATGGAAAAGGTCCATGTGAGGAGTTAAGGAACTTTGAATAATTCACACATAAAAGGGAGGAAAAAAGGAATCACGGCGGGGATCACTAGTGGGCGGATCTTTAGGGGGGCACCAGTTCATCTTTTCAAAAAAACTCACAAAACAAAATTGCACCATGAAAGTAGGATCGCAGAGGGAAAAACTGAGCAGTGGGGGGAAAAAAGGAGCAGAGATGAAGATCTCCAACAACCATGCGACGGAGAAAAGTGGGGGGGCCTACGCCAAAGGAGGAGGGAGCCCGAAGATGTCTCAACACATAACCCAGTCCGCGGGATCCACACACTAGCGAGGCTAGGGAAAGCAGGGATAAAAAAAAAATTTTAGAGATGGAGCTTGGGGGAAAGAAACAGAACTAGTAATTAACGAGGGGGGCTCGAAACGTAGCAAGAGACAATTGTCCAATCTTAAAACCGCCCCCAAGAAGACCAGGGGACATGGAAAAATTTGAAATCTTTGAAAAGGACCAACTGGGAGCGACCAATTACAGGAAATAGGCTAAAAAGAAGGGCGGGGAAACGGCAAAAAGGACTGACGGGGGCGCTGAATAAACAGCTTGGACGCTGGCTATTCCTATTTTTGACACTGCAAAAGTGGAGTGGGGGGGGTTAGATAGACAAAATAACTGAAATAAGAAACCTGGGGTCAGAGCGAGGCACTCTTCAAATCTGAGAAAACACAAGAAAAAAACTGAGAAGAGTGTTAAAGAGGCCACAACCAGGAAAGACAAAAAAAAAAAAAAATAAAAAAAGATAAAACAACAAACCAAAACAACGCCACTAACCACACAAAACACCAAGACCAATTGAACGAGGCTCAACACATCAAAAAAAAAAACAAACAACCTCCAAACCACAAAAAGACAAACCAGCACACCTCACCTCAAAAACAAAACCCAAAACTCAAAACCAACCAAAAGGGGTCAACACACAAACCAAAAAGCCCGCCTGAACACCAAAAAAACACCCAACAAGGAGCAAAAAAAGAGACCCCAAACAAAAAAAGAAAAAAATGTTTTGACTCACATGATTGTGGGGGGAGGAACTCAGCGGACATGGAGTTTTAAATCAGTAAGAAATTCTTCAAGCTACTGCATCATAAGGAAGAAAAGTTAAGTGAATCATGATGCCGAACAAGAGAGAGACCAGCACCTCTATACTCTCGAGGGGGACGGGGAGGGCGAGATAGAGAAGGGGGAATGGGGGGGGGTTTGGAAAGCACCGGAGAGGGAGTGAAAGAGAAAAGAGATATATGGGGGTTAATTCGGTGCTTTCCACGGCATCATGACACCGGCCATTTTAAAATGGCAGTCCGAGGGACCCACCGTTTCCCCTACTGATTTAAGACGTTGACTGACACCGCGGCGAACTGTTGAAAAAGAGCGTAAGCCAGCGGGAAAAAACCGGGGGATTCGGGGGCAACACTGCCCCAATTTCTGGGGCATAAAAAAAACGCGCCAATCGAAAGGGGGGATGAGCCTAAAAAAAAAAACCGGAAATAGAGGGGGGGTGAAAGGCCGGGGGGAGACACCACATCAATAACAATTGCCTGAAGGGGAAAAACTCTGACAGAAAAAAAAAAACTAAAACCTGGAAGAAGCACACCCGCCGTCATGAAGAGGAAAACCAGCCTCTGCCTCCCGCTTTCGTTCTCAGTTGAAGGGCCTCCTTGTTTTGCACCGAACGAAGGGGGAACCCTTGGGAAAGGGCGGCGCCCAATCGGAAAAGAAAACATTTTTTAAGGGGGGCCGTGGGAAAATTTGGGGGGATTTTTAGCTTGGTCGGGATTTTCGCGACCTAACAGGGGGGAAGAACGAAAAAAAACACAGGAGGAGCAAATTTAGACAACATCCGGAGACAGTATTTCAGCGCCGTGGATACATCACGGGTTTCGGGCCCTTCCGTCTAAGGGGGGGGGGCTCCCGCGAGTAAACGGTTCGGTATAAAAAAAACGGCCGTGCGCCAAAAAAGTGATGGACGTTAGCAGGGAGGGGAGCGTCGCGAGGACAAAATCCGGGGTAAACGTTGAGAAAGCATCTGGAAGAAAACAACGCAGGGCGATTGACACCCGAGAGGGGGACGAAAGGGGTCCGCGTGGAAAATGTAAGTGGGTGATTGGAAAAAACAATGGGGGGGACCTTTTAGAATTTGTCGGAAAAAAACTATTAATCCACAGTTTTTCTGCAAGGGGAAAAAACAACTAACGGTTAGTAGTTAGGAAGACGTCCACAGGGGAAGGAAAAAAGAAGGCACATGGTGAAAAATTGAGACCCAACATTGGGTTGGGGTCCTAGCAAAGAAATGCTTGAAGGGGTGGGAAGAGAAAAGAAAGTTGGTTAGAAAAAATGAAGGGGAAAACCGAAGAACGAAGAGACGAATGAGCACATCACGCCTTGACAAAGGTGGGGGTGGGAGGATTTTGTGGGGAAAGCGCGGCTGGGAGGGGAGTGCAGCGGCCCTGCAGTGGGGGGGGGCGATATCATAAACTCACAATGAAGACGTTAAATACAACATAGATACGATCGCGAGATAAAGTTGCATCAAAAAAAAAAAAATGGGGATACTTGGGGGGGGACAGAAATCCGAATAAGCATGGGCGCAAAAGAAGGATTATGGTCATGAAAGTGGAGAAAGTGGGTCTCCAAGTCAGTTGTGGGGAAGGGTCCGAACGGGGGGGAACGAGCGTCTGACCCGCCCGGGGGTTTTGATGTGCGGCGACCCGAAAAGCGTGCTCCTTCGCCCTACAACCCAGAACATCGATCAGAAAGGCGAAAGACGAAACTGAAACCCGAACGATGGGCCGTGGAGGTCTCAACCGGAGCCGGGATATAATTCAAGGGAGAAGGATTAAGGGTGACGGGCGTCACAAGGGGTACGAAGAATGGCGAATCCTAGACTGAAACACCGAGTGGAAACAACGCTTTCGAGCGGCCAGCTTAAAAGCTCGAAGCAAAGGGGGGGTGGGGGAGGGGGAAAAAAAACAAAGGGAAAAAAGTTGGGTTTAGGGAAAAGTGGGTTCGAGGAGGTTAAAAAAGGGCAGCCAATCCCGCACATCAAGAGGAAACGCGGTGAGGGAAACGTGAAAGGCAGGGGGGAAAAGGTGCAAAATCTGCAAGAATCGGCGTCGAACGTGGAAAACTCCAAATTACAAACAACCACGACGAATTAGGGGGGGCGGTTGTTTTTAGGGGTTAAAAGGGGAAAAAGGACTGAAAATGAAAGAGGGAAAAGTGCTCGGATTACAAAAACAGGAAAAAGTTGAAACCTTGGGGGAAAGGGAAAGCTTGGGGCAGTGGGGAAAGGGGGGGAACCGAACGGGTCCCCAATCAGAAAAGAAAGACAAGACTCCAAAGGAATGGCCAGGAGTCATGCTGGTTTGGGCCATAAGATGACAGAGGAAGCTCCCACCGCAAAGGGCGCAAGGGGGCCGGGGGTGGGGGAAGAGGAGGACGGGGATAGGGGGAGGGGGGGGGAGGGGGGGGGGGTGCGGGAGAGGTGAGGGGGGAGGGGTGTGGGAAAGGGGTGAGGGAGGGTCGGGCGGGGCAATCGTAGGAGGGGGGAGGAGGGGGGGGGGAGGAAATGGGGGGGGGGGGGGGGGGAAGTAGGGGGGGTGGGGAGAGAGGGGGGGGGGTGTTGGGGGGGTAGAAAGCGGGGGGTGGAAGGGGGGGGGGGGGGGGAGGAGGGGGAGGGGGGGGGGTGGGTAGGTGGGGGGGGGTGGGGGGGAGGGGCTGATCGAGGGGTGGGATGGGGGGGGTGCGCAGGAAGGCGGGGGGGGGGGGAGGGGGGGGGGGGGAAGGCGGGTGGGAGTGGGGGGGGGGTGGGGGGGGAGGGGAGGGGGGTGATAGGGGGAGGGGGTGGGGAGGGGGGGGTGAGGGGAAGGAGGAGGGGGGGAGGGGGGGGGGGATGGGGGGGGGAAGTCTGGGAAAGGAGAAGGTGGGCGGGGGAAGAGATAAAGGTGGGGGGTGGGGGTAATGACGGGGGTTGGTGGGGAGGGGAAGGGGGGGGTGGGGGGAGAGTGGGGAAGGGGAGGCGTGGGGGCGGGGCTGGGGGGGGGGGGGAGGGGGGGGGGGGGGAGGGGAGGGAGGGGGGGAAAGGAGAGGATGTGGGGGTGGGGGGGGGGGGGGGGTGGGAAAGGGGATACTGTAAGTGAGGAAGGGGAGGAGGGGGGGGGGGGTGGTAGCGGGGGGAGAGAAGGGGAGGGAGGGGGGGGGGTGGGTTGGGGGGGGGGGAGGGGGAGGGGTGGGTGGTCCCGAACTTGCGTGTGAGTCGTGGGATAGGGAGATGAGAACAGAGCCCCAGTTAAGGTGAAATAAGAAAAAAAAAAAATCAGTGGTTGAAAAAACCGAGTATGTGGGGGGGGAAGTGGGGGGAGGGCGCTGGTGGGCAGTTCGCGGAGTTTTTTTTTCGGGTTCCGCAGGGGAGGGAAAAACGGAAAAAAAAGCGCAAAAAGAAAAAAAAAAAGCCGTGGAAGATCAGCGGAGCTAAAAAGGAAACGGATCTGCCGAGAAGTTGAAGCCGCAAAACAAGAAAGTAAAGGTAAAATGTCAAGCGTAAAAAAAAAAGAAAAGCTTGGGGTGGGGGACACAACACCTCATTCGAGGAGCGGCATGGGCAAAACATTCCCGGGGGCCCCGCGCCCACATTCACGGGGGACCGTTTACGGGAAAATGCTAGACCGGAGGCGGAAAAAAGGCACAACGACCCAGGCCGGGCCAAGGTTGGGGGGTGCCAGAACGGGGTACATTGGGGGAGGGCAAAGAAAAGATGCCTGGAGAAACGGAGCCGGCCAAAGGAGTCAAAAAAACTCCCACGGGGGATACCAGGAGATAGGGAAGAGACGGCGGGGAGGGAGGGGGGGGCCTGAAAGGACAAAAAACGTGTTTGGGGGAAAGGGAAAAATCTTCGAAAAGAATTGAGGCGAGGGTTCCTTGCCAGAAAAAAGAACAATTGCTGTTTTGACAGAAGAACGACTAACGAAAACGAAAGGGGGGGGAAGATAAAAGTGTCTCAAAGGTCACTGGGACATAGGGATCATAAACGCCGAAAAAACGCTCAGAACTGTTGGACAGTCGGGTTGGGGGAGATAATGAGTTGAGGCAAAAACCGGGGAATTGATGTCTCAAAAGCTTGACGTATAAACGAAACGGAGTAACCGGGAACAGGAAAGTAAAAACCCGAAAGATAGGGGGTCAAAAAGTGAAAAAATGGTCCTCGGATACTTGGGGGTCCAGAGCCCTCTGTCAAAAGAAGGGTCAAAGACCTCTTGGGAACTTAGGGGACAACAAACGCAAAAAAAAAACAAAAAAGTCGGTGAGAACGTAGTCATCATCGGGGCGGATGGTCTCTAGGTTAGGGTGGGGTGAGGCGGAGCGAGGTCGAACGGATCCCCGCAACCGTACATTGGAAAGAAAAAAAGTGGTGGGAGTCCAGGGACGGGGCAGGGGGGACGCGAAGGGGTGGTCAAATTGCAAACCAGATTTCAGGTGAAAGATTAAAAAAAAAAGGGACATAAAAAAAAAACAATGTGTAGGCCGGGATTGAAACGAGCCACCTGGCAAAGGGCAGGGGAACAGGACAAAGAAAGAAAAACAAAGGGTGCAGGACCGTCGACGGCGGAATTTGTGAAGCACGGTCCATAAAGGAACAGGGGCAGGGGAGCCAGAGTAAAAAAAAAACAAATATAGGACAGGCAGTCCCGCAAAAAAAAAGAGAACTCAGGAACTAGAAAAAAATTCAAACCTAATTGCTGGCCTGCAAGACCTAAGCGAGGCAGGGAGGGAAACGAGACAAAAAAGCAGGGGGGGGAAGAGAGAAAATCAAAAAAAGGGGGAATTGGGCGGGGTCACCAAAATAACTCTCAAACAACTGGAAGGGGGTAGGATTAAAAATAGAGAAGATGAAACCACTAAAAGAATTTCGGGGGGGGCTAAATTGAGACCTGGAGTTTGACCAATCACAGAACACGGACCAAGCTCTTAAAAAATTTATTGGAAGAAGATGGTTGAAGGGAATTGAAAATCAGGGGTCTTCACGAACGGGGAAGATAGACACAGTGGGAATTGGAAAAACCCAGGTGGCTAGAGTTCAGCTTTCCAAGTCGTGAGGAGAAAAGGTGTACCGGAACCGGTCACCTTGGTCGGCCTGCCTCAGTCAAAGGGGGGTGGGGTTTGGGGGGGAGCACTTCAAGACGGCAAAGGAGGGGGGGCGGGGGAGGGGGGTGGGAGGGGGGGGGTGGGAGGGGGGGGGGAGGGGGAGGGAGAAGGGGGTTGGGGGGGGGGGAGGGGGGGGGAGGGGGGAGGGGTGGGAGGGTGGCGGGGAGAGAGTAGGGGATGCGAGGTGGGGGGGATGGGGGTGGGGGGGGATGGAGAAGAAAGGACGGGGGGGAAGGGAGAACAAGTGGGGGGGGGGGGGGGGGGGAAGAGGAGGGGAGAGTGGGGGGGGTGGGAGGAGAAGGGGAGGACATTTTGTTGAAAAATGGGGGGATCGGAAAAAGAGATAGCCCGGCAAAAGGGTGAACACCACAAGACATTGACAACGGCACAGACAGGAAGGGGAAACAGTCAGGCCAAAGTGGGCCATATGGGGACATAGCGCGAGTGTAGGGAACAGCGGGGGAAACCAAGGAGGGGGGCGAAGAATAGTTCCGACAATTCCCTAAGAAAGGGAAAAGAAAGAAAAGAACACGGGAGGAAAACAGGAAAAGATTAGCGGGGACATTCCTCGTTGATCCAGGGGGGCGCGGTCCGGCCTCAGCTCAAAAGTTGTTGAGCCTCATTTTGCCACAACGAAAGAGAGAAAGACTGTAACAGGTGCGAGCCGTGCTGGCGGGGCGGCACTCCGCAAAAATTCGGAAACCAGAAACCTGAGCAAAAACTGTCCAGAAGGGGAAGGAAGAAAGTCAAAAACAAAACTCAAAGGGGGGCGGTTGCAAAGGGGGGTCAAAACATTCGCAAGCAAAAGGAGCTTCCGCAGCCAAACATGGAAAAAAGAAGGGGGTGTGGGACCAGGGGGGGGTTGAGATGAGGGCTAATATCGCTTGACATGTTGGCAGAAGCGGGGGGGGTATGAAAAAGGGAGCCCATGACAAAAAAAAATCAAAGGTTTGGTCAGGCACCGAATTAAACAAAAACAACGGAACAGGGGTTTTGTGAAAAGCAGGAACGGATCACGCCTGGGTTGCGTAGAGATCAGCTAACCCGAGCAAAGTCTGCAGAGCACGAAAACTGAAGGAAAAGGAGTTTTTAAGGTCAACAATGGAAAGAGAAAAGCCCTCCTTCTGAAGGGTCCTGGTACCAGGGCACTTGGTTAATAGGGGGGACTGAGGAAAGGGGAAGGGAAAAGTCTTGGGGGGGACTTCTTGGAAGATCGGCCTAGGAAACCAAGCCGCTACGAGAGGGGTGGGGGTCCAAGATGTTGATTTGCTATGGTTAAGAGCGGGGCAAGGTCAACCCGTGTGGAAATACCCAAAAAAAAACCGAAAAGAGAACGCAAAAAACGAGAAGAAAGAACCACTTGCCAAGACCCTGCAGCTGGGGGGGTCACAAAACCTGGATTGGAGGATTGGGCTGTCACCTTGCGGAGTTCATCCGAGGGAAAGATGAAAAATAGGGGAAAAATAAGGTCGAGACTTTTGGGGGGGGGGGATCCTTGAGATGAAAAGGGATGACAATACTAATACACATTCTGGGCAGGGGTGGTATGTGAAGGAAAAAAGGGGCTTTATTGGAAAGGTGATGTTCGGCAGAACCGGCACAGCTCGGAAGGCCAAGGGTTTTAAAAAAACTGAGAACGCAGGGACGGGGGGGGTAAAACGATACTGTTAATTTACGTGTGTTGAAGCAAAGAAGGTGGGCACACTAAAAAAAAAACACCCAAACCGAAATGCGGGAGTGAAGGAAAATTGGAGCCGTTAGAAGCGAAGGGATTTGTGGCCCACCAGCTGGTTGTGCACCGGGGAAATCTGGGTGCAAAGGGATCGAAAAAAATTCAGTGGCTGAGAGGATCGTGTCGGAGAGGGCTAATCTTTAAAGGGAAACGGAAATTCTGACAGGAAGCAGAGCAGGGAGGAAAAACAATCCCAGGGTCTAGGAAAAAGGAAGCGGGGCCCTCAGGAGGTGCGCCGGGCAATGCCGCGGAAAGGGAAAAAGAAGGCGAGGGCCAAAGGACAACTCGCAAAGGAGGGAAAAGGGCCGTGAAAAAAAAAAAACGTGGAGTACCATGAACGGTGGATAGAAAATCGCTGCCGGGAGGAAAACCCGGGGGCCACGGCCTCTCAGCCTGTAGGAAACGTACTTCGGCTTCTCGAAATGGTGTGGAAGGGAGACGCGAGGGTCAACGGGAACGCCGCCAATCAAACCGGCGGCCAAAAGAGAGGAAGAACAATCGTCACTAAAGAAAAAACGGGGGAAGAAGAGGGGATACGATCACATGACAAGTTGGATAAAAAAAGGGAGTCTGCAAGAGGAAACCAAACAACAAGCACCAAAGGGACAGGTCCTTGGAAGGGACGATCCTTAGGAGATCGCACTGTGTTCATAGTGGAAGTTGAAGGGGGGAGGGGGTAAAGTTGGGAAGTAGGAAAAAGAAAGGGCCGGCTGCAACCGCAATCAGAGAGCAAAAAAAAAAAGAAAAACAGATAACCTAAAAAAAACCGACTGAAGGCGGGTTCGAAACGTCCCCTCAAAATCGGGTCCGAGTTTGACGAAAGCCGGGGGAATCTAACTTGAGTGAGGGTGATCTGAAGAAGGAAAGAGGTGCGGGGGGGAAAAGGAGGTTAAGAAACATGGGGGGGGTTCCAAGTTTTAGGGGGTGATGGGGTCCGGAAAGGATGAACGGAAAGGATACACATGTCAAAGGGGTGCGAAGTCAGAAAAAGCGAAGTATAACGAAGGGAAAAAAAGAAGAGAAAAAGGGGGCACACCCATGTGGGCCCTCACAACAGCGAAGCAAACAAAACCAAGAGAAGGTTGTAGGTTGGCGGGCCGCGGGGCCTGAGGAAAAAGCGCCCTATAACAGAAAAAAAAAAAAAAGGTGACAGATGATCAGCCCCATACCGGCCGCTAACGACATGCAGGATCAACTGCGACAAACGCTGAAAAAGAAAACCAGAAACGCGGGAGAAAGGAAAGGAAGGCGAAGTCAAGCAAGCGTTAATAAGAAAAAAAGCACAGACGGGCCGCCCTGAAAAAGAAAAAAAACGACCAGGACTCAGGAAATGAACGATTTGGGGTAAAGCGTATATGCGGAAACGTCGCATGGAAAAAAAGATAATCGGGGGGGCAAAAAAAAGAGGGAAAAAAGAAAAAAAGGGATGGGGGGGGCCAATGCATATTGACACGCCCCTGTTAAAAAAAGAGGGCACGGCCGGCGTAGGCAACAATCTGGTCAAGGCCGAAAGCAGTGCGGCAATTACCAAAAGGGGGGAAAAAGGGGAGGCGGGGAGGATGGTCGTCCCCCGTTGGAGAGGGCTGAAGGAGGGGGTTAGGGGGGGCAATGGGACTTGGCTTTTGGAAGGATCAAAATCGGAAGGATATAAGAGGGGGGGGGGCGGAAAAAAACCTGGCAACCGGCGATGCGCGGGCGATGGCCTCTCACAGTCAAGAAAAACGGAAAAACAACTTTGCACTAATCCAAAGGGGGGGGGTGCCAAAAAACCGTAGTCCCCAAAAAGGGGGATTTAAAACATTTTAGAAGAAGCAA
>Ga0179591_1355427_pt1 | contig 11653 bp, 7 predicted proteins | sample CZOMad2_1_08_16f_FD_182891 | JGI IMG/M metagenome (GOLD analysis project Ga0179591, IMG submission 182891) | Vadose zone soil fungal communities from Angelo Coast Range Reserve, California, USA - CZOMad2_1_08_16fungal (PacBio error correction) | ecosystem: Environmental > Terrestrial > Soil >...
GCTCGATGAGACGCGACAAAAGTTATATCTCAACAAAGACCGGAGAAACATCACAACTTACTGGATCTGATTCAAAGCCCTCGAATCAAGATCTAAGGAAGACGAGAGGTTCGGCCGGGGTGTAGCAACCAGAACCGACCGCGAGCTTCAACCTCGGCAAGGAACGCAAAGTCATCTATTCCGGACCATGCGAAAAATGAGCGGATCGACGAACCAAACGACACCAATCTTAACGAAAGACAGTCTGACCACATAGATCTGACGTCAGCCAGTCGCAGGTAGGGCGCCGGGTGATTCGAGCAGGGGCGGGCACGCGTGCTGGAGGATGACCAACGAGCCCGACGGGCCATACTCTACAGAGCCAAAAACGCGTCAGAATTACAGGAGGAGACACCGGGGGTACCTCGCAACAACACCCTGACTCGGCCGGTGGGGTGGAAAGGAGAAAGGCGGCGCTCAGCGCGCGCAACAGCTCGACCCTTTGGGTCGATTCAGAGCGATAAGAATAACCATTACAATCTCGAGGGTAAGAAGAAAGAAACCCGGCGGGGAGTCAGCTTGCTCTACTGGACCGAAATCTCGAGCGTGAAAGGGCCACTAGGATGTCGTTAAAAGCGGCGCGCGCCTTAGACGGGAACTCGACGGAGGGCTAGCCTACTGGGGATCATCAATCGCAGAAAGCGCGCGCAGGACGACTAACTGACCAGTGGCATGGAATCCACCGCGTCAAAGAATCCAGGCAAACTTGTCGTCTAAGTTGAAATCGGAACCCTAAACGACGATTGAGACATCGTCGCGAGCTCGTCAAAGGGGGGGAAAAAAGGCGGTATCCTCCAGCAATGGGTCGCGAGGTTCAGATAGGGATGCGAAGTCCCCGAGCGAATAGGCTGTACTATTAAGCAAGGAATCTCTTGGAAGGGCCAAGTGATGTTTGAGAGATTTTGACCTTGGGAATTTGCGGGGGCGGAAAAAAGAAGCCTAAAGTAGAAGGTCGTACGACTGGGGGGCCGCGCTGCGCAGTTTGTGGGGGGACAAGGCGGGGAACCCAATCGTAGGGGGGTAACGACCCATCGTCAGCAAAGAGCTGATCATCCCGCCGGTGTGGAGAGCACGTCTCGTGAAAAGCAGGGGGGCAAACCCTAGTTCTCCTCAAAAAGGGGGGGTAGCCTCCCGCTCCTCCTTGGGGGGCGGCGGCGAAAAAAGCGCCGGATCGGGGGTCTCGGAGGGGACGCCTCGGTAGCGGCGGGCAGAACAGGTTCTCGTGCCAACCGAAAAGATGCAGGGGCGAACGCCATCAGCCCCGACGTGGTAGAGAACTCGATCCTGGGTGATCGAGGCTCCAGCCGGCAGCGGGCGCGATGTCGAAGGTACGTGACGTCGAAAACCGGGGGGGAAGAACTCGTCGCGGAGTCCTTGAGCGGGCCTGGCGAGCAGGGACTGTCACGGCCGGCGGAAGTGCCGGGCGAAACGGAATCGAAGACTTAAAAGCGCCAGTAGGCAAAAACGAACCGCGTTACATCGCTGGAAAGCACAGGTCCTCTTAGGCCGAAACGCCAGAGGCGCGCGGCGAGGTCCAGGAGATGAGATAGGGGGAAGACGGAGAAAAGGAGGGTTCATTGGGGAGGCCCCGGAGCGTAACAGAGGGAAGGGAAGGAATCCGAACAGGGGAGGACGGCCGCTATCGCGGGGCTGAAGCAACTTGCTCTGGCATAGATGATTTTCTGATAGGCACACCGCCGGACGCACTGGAGGATCGGCTTCGGATGGCCGAGAAGGCCGCATAATCAACAACAAACCGGAGAGAGGAGAGGGCTTACAGGCCGGGACAATCGAGGATCGCCGCGGGGGAAGCCGTCGCAGGGGCGTGTTTCCGAAGCCTCAACCTCGAGTTAGCGAGCCACATTCGAATGGGCAGCAAAGCGCTCGCGGACGCAGGGGACTGAGAGATGTACTGCACAAAGGGTCGCGGCCGGGGAGACAACCATTACGAATTCTGTCGCCGACACCCCCCGACGCTACCGGTTGCACGGCATCCGCGATGGAGTTCAAGTCAAAGAGACAGAAACGGGGAGCGTGCTCGGGACCAGAAAAAAGCAGGAGTTTCGAGTGTGCAAACAGCGCGTGGGAACGCTTAGGGATCCTGCGAGAAAAAAGGCAAGGGACGAAGGGCAAAACACACAAAGCGACAGCTGGAGCAGGCCGCGAAAAAAAAGAGCCGAGGTTTCCGGAAGGCGCCCAGTACTTCACGTTGCCACGATAGACAACGAAAGCGAACAGAAAAGAACAAGCACTCGGGTGAGGAACCGGGCAGGGCCTGGGGCTCATAACGGCAATCAAGCGGCATGTGGGGGAGGAAACCTGTTTCTCGGAAACAGGGGGGAAGAGACAAAACGCGCGGAGACACCCGTCCTTAATCAGGAGTTCGGAAAAGGGGACCGCCCATTCAAGGGAGGCTACCCCCCTTCTGAGGGGCAAAACTACGACTTTTTGAGGGGAGGAGGAAGGGAGAAGGAACGCTGCTCAACAAAAATTCAGGCAATCAGCAGGGCCGAGCAAGAGGTCGTCTAACAAGCAACAAGACCACAGGATGATCGTAGCCCACGCGGCTCGAAAGACAAAGCAACATACTGTCTAAAGGGGAAGCGGCTTTCCGAGACGCCACGGCCAGAACGGAGCTAGGCCAACATATGCCAAACACTCGCCCCGGGACACACTGAACGAGAGCGCAGAAAGCTCTGCTCGGCAAAGGCAGTCTCGATCTGAACCGGAAACAGCTCGGAATGGGAACCAATGCGTGACACAGCAACGAAATAAGAGATCGCGATTTAAAGAGTGCGCAAGGCTTGTTAAAAGCCGGCGGGATGTAAAAAAAAAGGGGGAACGGTGGAGGTGGGGGGTCCATTCTATCTAAATTTTTAAAGCTGTGGTCAACATGGCGCGAGGGGGAGTAGCAAGCTCGAGCGCTGCTAAGCAGTGCAGGCACGTATCAGGAACAGAGGAAGCGGGACCCTACCGGATGTTCGCTCTAAATCGGTCACGGAATATTGGCAATCAGAGCTCGAATGCTAGGGGGGAAAACGGAGGCACTTACTCGAAACCATAAGAAGGGTGGGTAGCCTCCAGGAGGAAACATCGGGAAAAGGGTAAACTTGTTCTTCGAAGCGGAGCAGGTATAGAGGAGGGAACCTTTTCAACGAGTGAGAGTCGGCTAGAAAAAGATCGAAGAAACGCAAGGTTTCGCGGTGGGTGGGTCTCTAGGCGGAAAAAGTGCGCCGGCGGGAAGGAAAGGAAATTGCCAGGCATTACGTCTAGTTTCCTAGAAGGGGGTGGACCGAGGGGCGGCTTTTAAATCGACAATCTTCCCCGAAGCTCGGATCAAACCTCTCTTCGGCGAAGGCAATGGCGGGCAGGGGAGACAGGGGGGGGTCATGCCGTGAAGACAGGATATCGTCGGGTGCTGCGATAAGGTAGCGAACTTGATCCTTACATCGATGGCTTTGAGCCGAGGAGACTCATCCTTTCGTACTTATGGGGCCCACGGCGAAAAGCGAAGAGGGGGCCCAGGGGGGGTCTAGATCTATCCAGGGCGGGCACTTAAAAATTCCTAACTTGATTGGTGTATATTATGCTGTCGGTGATAATCGTCTGTATCCAGGGGGAGATACTCTCACAAAAAGATGGATTAAAAGGAAGATGCTAGAGCAGACGCAGGAACCTCGCGAGGGGAGAAACCGAACGGATACAGTCACTCTCAACAATAAAAAACTTATAATCTTAAAAAGCCTACGGCTCGAATGATAACCGGCTGGGAGTCAGAACGATCTTTTCGCCGTGTCGTGACAGCAGATACCTGAAATAGGAGGACGCGCGGAGGGGGCAAGTAACTCCATTCGGTTGAAAAAGAAGGTCTATAACAGCATCGACGAACCCAGACCAAGACGATCGGCGGAGGAAAAAACTGAGAGATCGACGGAGTCGCGCAACAGCGATGAGAGGACGTTGGCTTCGGGGGCCGCTGTGCAGGTGCTTAAAAACGAAAAGAGATAAACACAGCAACACCTCGAGCGGGTGAGATGCAAGGACCGGCTCCAGAAGAGCGAAACTGTTTCTTACTAACCAGCACCACCCGGAAGAAGAAAAAACCGGCTTTTCCGGAGATCTGACTGGAGAAGGCTTAAACGAGATCATCCACGGCGATAAAAATTTGTAATCGCATGAGTAGGGACAGAGAAGAAGAAACCATTGGGACAGGTCGTATGGCAGGGACAGGAAAAATTCTCGGGTAGGCGTGGGAGTTTCCAGGCGTTCGACAGCAAGCTTAGAGCGAGGAGCAACGAGGAAATGTCTTGAAACAAGGCGGCGGGACAGAGGGAAGGCGGGACACGGACGGTCTATGCAAGGGGCAAGGCATGAATCCGCTAGCTCGAGCAGCGCGAGGGAGCTAGGGAAAAAGCATAGCGCATGGTGGGGGGGAAAGATCCCCTGAGGAGAGAGACTTGCACTGAAATGGGATAATGTGACATCCCCAGGGTGAACCCCTCCGAGCCGATGGTATAAAAACGAAAAAAAAATCGTCCGATGAAGGGGAAGGTCGGGGAACTGAAAAGAAAAGGCTTAGAAGTTGAAACAGGTTCCATCGAGGAGGCGCGGAGAATAGGGGAAAGCGGTAAGAGAAGATCGGCTGAGCTCTTGGCCCGGGGTTCGCGTTGTTGGGGGGGACGCCAGCTCGTGGACAGAAGGCTTGGCGGCCAGGAAAAAGTAAACTTATCGGAAGAGGAAGGTCTCCTGTGAGGGGGGCGGCTCGATCTTGTGTCAGCACACGGGGCGTGGGAAAACGATATGGTGAGGTGGGGACAGAAGGGGAGCTGTCTCTCTACTGCGACGTGTGAGCAATGGATGGTAGCCCGCGAAGCACACACAAAGACGTTCCTCCTCCACATCCTCCAGAGCCAAACTGGGGAAGGGAGAAAAAGCGAAGGATCAAGACGGGTGGGGGGCGCGCGTGTAAGAGAGGTGCGAAGAAACAGTCCAGGGAACCAACAGCGGGATGCCTGAAGGAACGGACGGGGTTCTATCATCAGTACTTTTTCAGGTCTGCACGTCGAGAGCGTCCGAGGAGCACTAAGAAGTGGAATGGGGACGGGGGGGGGTTCTCCTAGCCTGGGAATAAACAAAGATTCTGAGGGAGAAAGGATGTGGCGCTTGCAATAAATGGACGCCGGGGCCGACGGCAGGCTTAAAGGGGGCAAGCGTCGGCGAACGGATCGGGAACCGTAGAACGAATATGTGCCATTAGCACACGGGGAACCCGCAGGGGGCCTCTTAAAAAGGAGTGCCTCTCACAAAGCTTCATGGAAGAAAAGCCAGCGTCTCTGGTCGGGCAAGTTAAATCGGGGTTAGGGGGGAGGGGTCAGACCAACTAAAGTCTATGGAGAAGGCAGGTGCAAGGGCGCTAAACCCGCGGGGGCAAGCCTGAAAGAACGGGCTGCAATTCGTGGCTGGACGAGATCTATTGAGGGTCAAAGGTCTGGCTACACAGACGCGACAGGGACGTAAGGGGCTGCAGAGGAGGAAGAAGATTTCAATAAACAAAACAAAAGGAGGTTAAAGCGGCCCGCCGGCAAAAGCTCGCCAGATCCGCCGAACACGGTCTGATTCGGGGGGACTCCAGCCTCCCAGCTCGAGATCGCCGACCAGGGAAAATGTGCATCCAGACGCCAAAAGAGGGTTCCTCTCGTAAGAACTGCGTCCGCTGTTAGTCCTGGGCAAACCGAATTCATGACAAGCACCAGAAAATAACAAATAGTCAAAGGCCCTACTTGAGCGCCCGCTCCTACGACACGTGCAGGCAGAAGATTGCCTAGCACCGCAGGGGGTCAAGTTTGCAGGGGGGGGAAGCTAGGGTGGAACGTCTTCGTCCTGGTGATTCTACAAGAGGAAGCAGGCCTTTGCAAAACCGAGAGAGCGCAGCCCGAGAGAAAGCCGACGCGCGGAGGGAAGGACCCTTCTCGTCCCAGGATAACGTTCACGGCTCAACACAGAACGAGTAAGAACCAAGGGGCAAGGCGGGAACCGGAAAAGTTGAGGCATTTCAGGGATGCACCGACCTGGAGAGGACTTTTTGGAACAAAATGTTCTCGGAAAGGGGCCAGATAGAATAACGGAGAAGCCTCGAAACAAGGACGTATCCGGAGATCTTAGCGTTCCCCAGAAGGGGCTCTGTGAGGTCTACCAGAAACGGCTGGGCGGCGATAAACTACAGAGGGGGGAGGGGGGTTTTCGCTATGGTCTATACTCTTTCTCAAAACCTGGGCAGCTCAGGATCGAACAATTTTTGATGAACGTTACTGAATTGGGGGGGTAGGGAAGCAAGAATCTTTTTCAAAAAATGGAGCGATCCAAGCCGGAGTCGGACGCAATCAAAAGTACTACTTAGATGGCCGCGACGGTGTAGATTGCCTTCTAAGCCAAAGACGGAGAAAAAAAGAGGGGAAACATCGGGCCAACCAGAGACCCTTTCAGGAAGATCTTCGATAAAAGAGAAGTAGAGCGGAGGGGCGAATATTCTGCCATCAGAGGGATGGATGAAAGGGCAGAACGACCCCCAGGCCTGGGTACCGAAAAGCCAAAGCAACGTGCCATCGCTCAGGATCTGCGCTGTATCGAGGGCATCCTGGGTCAGGGGAATACACAACCGGCGGTAAAGAAAGAAAAGTCCGAGAGCGGAGGTTGATCTGGTGACCAGACAAAAAACATCGCGCGAGACAAAAGTCGGCTCTCGAGGGCGCCGCTATAGAGAACTGACGTCCGACGGCGGGACGGATCCTGCGAGTACGCTAAGGACCAGCGGGGAGCGGCCGAGAAGAAGACGTTGGCACGTCAGCTATATGGAGGGACCAAAAATTTACCAAAAAGAAAAGCAGGGTACGGTCAACCAGTAGTACCGAGATAAAAAAAACAAAACTGCTGAGCGGCCGATAGCAGCTAGACTTGGTCGAGATTCGCGCGGGACCGGCGCGCATCAGGTATAGAAAGGGAACCTTAGGAGAGGTCAAGGGGGTTGGACTTTGTCTAACAGGGCCTTTCTTGGTGGGCTGGTACTTCAGGCGCCGGCTTGCCTAGAGGTGTGTTTCTTGGGGAAAGGGACGGGGCTTTCTAGGGGGGAATTCACTCTAGCTAGCCCTACGCGAGATAATCAAACGCGGAGGGAGCGAAAGAATGCAATGGCTGACGGAAGAGAAGGTGGAAAAGGCCCGTCTCCGAAAAGTAGATAGTAGGGGTCAAGATATAAGTCGGGCGCGATAGGGGGACATTTGGATCCGGAAGAAAAAGAAATGGGGCTTTCAGGAAGCTCTGAGCCGTAGGAATCTAGGGCTTGTGACAACGGAGACCTCGCGTCGAAACAGCCTGTGGAGGGCGAGGCCAGTTCTCGGTGCCGTCCAGAAAGATTATCGTGTGATGGGGTTGATTGATGACTGAGAAAGTCGTTGTTGGCGAAAGAGAAATCAGGCAGGTGAAAAGGTCAACTAATCGATCATATACTCCAAAAAATGAGGGAGAGGAGAGAATGAATCGGAACAAAGAGACGCATCGATGTAGAGCAACAACCGAATGAGAGGTCATCAATCGAACAAAATCAAAGCTTTGAATGGCCGTCAAAGCCCCGTCTCGAGAGATCACACCGGAGGGGGAAGCGACAATTAGGGGGTCCGAAAAGGCCATCCCGAACGGCAGCAAACGCGAAGGAAAAAAAAAAAAGGACGGAGGGTGTACTTACCTCAATTGCGAATAGAGCTGTCGGGAGAAGACTAAAAAATCCGGCTAGGCTACGCAAGCAGCTAGAAATGAACTTCAACACGCACTGGCGTAGGAGAAGGAGGGTAGTATAAAGGATGGGCCTGAGGTGATACTATTTGCAAACTGAAACCTCTAACAAAGCGGAAGATCTACAACAAATAAACGGCAAAACAGCGAGAGGAAATGAGAGGTCATCGTCGGATGAGGTACAGATCGAACCTGTTTCATAAGACAAAAAAACAACCCTTCGCGCCTAAACGGCGGTAACGTAAGCTTTTCGGAGAAGAATAGGAAGAGCCATTCAGTAGACCACTTAAGACTCCTAGGAGCCAGCGAAGAGAACCAGTTGACAAATGGAGTACTAAAGAGTCACTCACCGTACTAAGTAAAAAAGTCCATGGAGAGGGTCCGGGAAATCACGAGCACAGTCGTCCTTACCCAGCCAGGAGGAAACGGGGGCTTTCTTTTCTCGAAAAAGGCGAGCAGGGAGGAATACGACTAGTCTAAAAGGAGGGGCGGCGGGGGGGAGAAAGGGGAATACTCGCAAGGTGGCCGTGTACAGAGGTCCACAACGTCTACGACTCACGGACCGGGGGTCTTCGAAGAGTGAAATCACCGACGTGGGAACCCGCCGACGCGACGATTGAAGACGCGAGCCGAATCTCTTCCCGTGGCTGGGGGAAGATAGAGCGGGTAAGGAGCTGTTGTGACAATCTTTTGATCGATGCACCTAAGAGCCTAGCTCAACGAAAGAGCGTCTCGTGACAAGGGATGCGGGGCAGTGAGCGTGGTTGGCCGGCTAGGGTGAAACTTTTATAAACGTGGAGGAAGTGGCTTCTAAGGGCACCGGTACCAAGCTCTACTTAATCGAAGTAGCGGAGGGTCTTTCTTGTCCAGCTACGAGGTTTTCTTAGCAGCCAGTTAACCAAGGGAAAAAGATGTTGAGGGGGGTCGAGAAAAACTCGGCCGGGAAGAAAAGCTTTTAGGATCCAAGACAGGGCGTTGGGGCAAATCTTCTCGGATCACGACAAAGGGGCCGACAACAAGTTGGGGTTCTCGACGACAGAAGGTGTCGCCTGAAAGGCATCCTCCAAAATGGCTTCGGGGACATAGGGGGGGAGCTCCTGGATAGGGGGGGTGCTGAGAGTCATGGCGCGGGGGGATAACATGGGAGAAGTGAAAATCAAGAGGGATTCGTGTCTTGGGTTCACCATCATGGACTTCCTTGGTAGATGCATCACCTTAGAGATGTAAAGGTTAGATCGACTATAGAGACATCGGGTCGAGGGGCAGCTGAATCGTGTAAAGAAGAAAGAGACCTATCCGGTAAGAGAGGAGATTCTTCTTCCTGGCTATTGGCCTAGCCTCGCGTAAACGCGGTGCACGGGCCGGGGGGCGAAAGGGAACTTCGAACGGAACGGAGAGTGAAGAACCTGTTCCAATAAAACACTAACTCCAGAGCACAAACAGGACAGCTGTGATCGGAACAGTGCTGGACGATCAACGGTTCCTGGGTACTAGGAAAGCAAAAAAAGAGGGAGAGTTCTGCTGTCGGGCCACTGGTTGAATCTGGTAAGGAAGGAAAAGTTCGGTCAGGGTGGTCTCCCTGTCGGAGGAAAAAAATACTTAAACTCATCAGTGTGAAGAGGTCGTAGCATAAATCGAGAGGCGAGAGGACCGGACATTTCTCTCGGATCGGCGGAGATCGAATATGTTCGGGACACAGGCAACAGAGACCGGGGTTCTGTTTCGTAGGAGCGATTAGAGAGGTCCTATTCCGTTCTCGCTCTCGCAACAAGTGAAAGGAATTAAATAAAGGAGGTGGGGTTAAAGCTGTTCAGAACTGCCCCGAAGTCAGTCTGGTTGCCAGGCAATCCCATAGCGCGATGCTCACGGATAAGAGGACTCATGGCAGCCGATCGCGGAGGATCCCCCACTCTAGCTTCGCGCTGAAAAAGGGGCCTCTGGGCCTCCAGAATCGTACCATGAAATAGAAATTCTGGAAAGAACGAATCAGACCGATCAAAAGCTAAAGGGGACAGAACAATCTAGCTCGAGTTCCTGCGCCTAAGACAGGAAAACGCGTCGGCGACAGGAGGGGGACTAGCACCTGCGGTCAGAGTGTTAGAACACACTGTCGGGTGAGGGGGGCGATCAAGTCGGCATAAGGGAAAGGAAAGCGGGGGGACACCGCAGGCGACGCGAGTTTGGGGCCAGACCAAGGCGAGCCGGGCAGAGGAGCAAAACTCGGAAACGAACGTCACACGATACGGAGGAACGAGGCCGCGAGAAGCTCTCGAAAAAGGAAAAATCCTATGGGAAGGGACTACGAAAGTAAAGGGTCCTTATGGCAAAAAAACCGGTCATATGTGGGACGATAATGGTCAGATCCCAGTATACAGGAGGGGGCCTCGAGGACACCCCGATAGGAAGATCTTCGTCGCGTGAGGCGCGGCGGAAACGGCTGGAGAGAAAGTATCGTGCGGGGGGCTTGGGGCGAAGACTCTGACTCAACACCGAAAGTCTCATGAAAAGCAGGAAATCGCCACGTTCCTGGAAGATTTCTAAGAAAAGATAGTGGTTCCCCGCCCTGAATCTCTGCCACAAAACGCGAGAGAAGGAAAAAGCAAAAAAGGAGACTTTCTAGAAACAAGGGGCTAAATCTACTGCACGCGAAGATACAGAGGATCAGTCTCCATTCCAGCGCAGCGACCCTCGACAAGTCTTCTCAAAAGAGCGGGCCTATAGTGCGAAGCTTTCATCTTCATCTCGGATATGAAAACTCGAACCACGATCTCTGGATAAAAGAGTTACCCCGAAACGGGAGCACATCTGAAGAAATCACTGTTAGAGGTACTTGGGAAACCCACCTTGGAATGACATGAGAAAAGGGTCACGAAGCAGTCCGACGAGGGGGGCTGGGGCCTAAAAAGAGGGCGGGCGAAAGATTTACGTGGGGGCGTAGGTGGTGCAGACTATGCTTAGAAGGCCAGGGAGAATTTCGGTCGCCGAGAGGAAGATAGTCCGAGGGGCTCGATCGCTGGTCACTCGGCGAATCTGGTTGATCCTATCTAGAAATTTCTGCCACGGATTTAATGAGACTGCCGCACCCTACCGTTTGATGGCAGGGACAGTAGTACGCTAGGGAAAAGGGAAACGGGTGAGACTCCCGCTTCTCATTCGATCAAGTGGGCGGGGGTGGGGGGGCGAGCCCTGCTCTCATCAAGGTAGAATGGGGGTTCGGGAATTCAAGGGGTTCTTTCTAGTGCAGAACAAGGGGGGTGCGCCGGCGTAAGACTAGCCGGAATGCCCGCATTACGTCAGAGGGTTTCTGGTAGAGAGGAAGGCGGGCTCGTACAGCGTAGCCAAGGAAACCGCTCGAACACAGCTGGAGGAGGGTGCAGGATTGACTAATCAGATCGCGCAAATGGGGAAATATGAGACGATACGGAAAGATGCTGGCTGAGGGGGGGTCGGAGCAGTAATAGTCAATGTTTGAAGTGAAAATCTTAAGTCTACCGACCACTCGTATCTCTCCGTTCTGGAAAAGTAGGCGGAAATACCACGTCCTAAACCTGCTCGGAGAAATCAAAAACCATCAGTTGCGCTGATCCGGGAGTGCGATGGGGCCGGGAAGAGGCCAGCGTGTGCTTGGGAAGATTGATGGAAGGAAAAGGGGATGGGGTCAAAATATATCGAGGCGGAGCAAAAAGGAAGCTCAGAAACAACAAAACGGGAAAAGGAGAAATAAAGAAGATCGAAGAGAAGAAATCGATGGGATCGCAAAAACCGACATGTATCACAAGGCAGAAGCTACAAGAAAAGGGGAATCTTTCCGGAACTCCGAGGAAATCTA